>OHMT01000045.1_pt1 | contig 95458 bp, 81 predicted proteins | sample 1569371 | NCBI WGS metagenome assembly OHMT01 (sample SAMEA3879500, study PRJEB24766) | human gut metagenome | biome: human-associated habitat; feature: feces | place: USA | collected 1985/1987 | reverse complement strand
AATCATGTTCAGCTGAAGCTTCCATGATTGTTAGAATCCCAGCTCCATGGCTCACGAAGGAAATCATATTTGTCTGTACCGTTTTTCTTTTCATTACATATAAAATTCTGACTTGTGAAAGGACGCTTATATCTGCCACCTCACAGCCTATAAAAGCACCACAAAATCTGCGACACTACGCTAATTAAACTCCGGTTACTCAATATATTCATAGTATGCTGGCAGATATTTATCCACAATATCAAACGGAGCCGGTCCAATGGACAGTACCGCCTGATGGAAGGATTTATCATTGTAATCCTTGATATTTTTCAGGGAAGTCTCCTTCTTCAATTCTTCGAACTTCAAAAATCCAATATAATATTTTAAATAATGTGTTGGTTCTTCCACAATCAGCTCAAAAATACTTTCAATCGCATCATCATTTGTGATTCCGTAATTATTCCAGAACTTTTTCGTGTCCTCCAAAGTCCAGCCTTCATAGTGGATACCGATATCGGTGGAGGCATAGAGGCTTAAGGTGGCATCCTGATTCAGCTCTAAAATGGTGGCAACATCGTCATCCAGACCTGCGTAATGATAAGACTGGAATTCCACATAAGTCGCCCAGCCCTCGACAAAACCGGAATAATTTAAAATCGAGCGCACCGGCTCAATCCCGGATTCATAAGTCATGACCGTCTGGTAAAGATGCCCCGGAAATCCCTCGTGTGCAAGCGTTGTAAAATAGGAAATATTTGTAGTGTCCGTTGTTTCATTAATATAAATAGAGTTATGCGAATAATCGTCAATCGGTGCAATCACATAAAATGCCGGGGCAAGATAATCTGCCACGCAGTCGTCAATGTAATTGACGGTGTAACTTGTTTCCGGCGGAGCAGGGAAATCATCCAGCATAACTTCTTTTAAATGGTTTAATGTGGTTGCAGAGTCCGTCGGTGTCAGAGTCGCTTCGGAGGCAAGCTCCCAAAGCTCCGGGTTCTCAGTAGTAAGATCGGAGGATTCCTGCAATACTTTTACCCGCTCATTGGAAATCATATTTTCCAGTGTTTTGACACTCTCGGCAGCACCGGTGTTGTAGGCGAGCAGATATTCATAATACTGTTTTCCTTCCGGGAAATAGCAAAGTCCGTTTTCATTGGTTCCGGAACCTAAAAGGTCTGTCAGTGCAGCGGCAAGATTTTCGTAGGCTGGAAAAATATGTTCGCGGAGCATTTTTTCGTTTTGCAGTCTGTAATGGTCTTTTTCAGACTGGGTCAGACCGGTGAGCTTATCAATCCTTGTGTTAAACGTTTCGATCAGGTAGTGATTGTCGGAATCCGCAATAAAAGCGTTACACTGATCGATAATGTTCTGGCAGGCAAAATCGGACATAAAAAGTCCCGCATCTGCCTTCTCCTTCTCAAAAGAAATGATCTGGTCAAAATATTCATCTGTTAAGGCAAGAAGTTTCAGATAATCTTCCACGTCTTTTTTGCTGTTGAAAGAGTATTCTTCGTACAGGATTGGAAGCTGCGCCTGAACACCGGTCGATGGGCGAAGCAGTTCATCATACAAATACATGTCAGCCATATCCAGCTGCAGTTGGAAATAGTTTTCCAGAATATCATAAGTGAGCTGCTGGTTTAAGGTAAGTTCCGTGTAGGAAAAAGAGCTTAAACCCGACAGGTAATTTTCCAGTCTTGCGTTACTGTCTGACATGGCGTCATTCGAGAGGTCGCCTAAAGTGACAGGGTAATCTGTGATACCATATTTTTCGGGATCAGAGATGGTAAAATGCAGATTGATCGTATTTTCCGTCACCTCCGTCTCAAAAATATCGTTTATAAATTGGTCAAAGGCTTCAATGGTCTCCGGATTTTCTTCGGATATTTCCTGGCTGTATTCAATTGATTCAAAGTGCGCACAACCGGCAAAGAGTGAAACGGCGAGCACCACACACACGGCGGACGATGCGACTTTTTTCTTTGTAAAAATTTTAGAATATCTGTTTTGGTTCAACCTTGCATTACCTCACTTCATATGCTAGAATAAAAGCCTAATTCTATTATATCTAATTAACACATCATATGTAAAGGATTCTCTGAATATGTAGAGAGAGGATGTTCCCAATTAGAAAACAAAAATATAATAAAAAACGATTCCCCATTGGTATTATTTTAATCATTTTTCTTCTAAACCTGTATTTTGGCTCAAAAATGAATATTTATGCCGCTTTAATACCATTTGAAGGGGAAGGAATTGCGTTTGATTCCGAAGGAAATCTGTGGATGGTCACACACGATAAAGCGGCAGTGACCGGAATCCGTTACACGACACTCGGCTGGACGATCAAGAGATATAACAGTCCGATCGCCGGAAACCAGAGCGTCCGGGTAAAATTAGAGACATATTGTCCGGATAAAGTCGATCCAAATAACCCGGAGTATTTATATGGATATTTTGTGATCCATAAGGAACGGATTTTCCAGAGCATCAACAGCGCGTATCCAGAGTGGGCACAGGAATTATATACGAATGGCGGCACGGTTTATCTGGACGGTATTATGACGGTCACACAAAATGGAGTAAAGCAGGGTTCCATGGGCGAAGGAGGTGCATTGTCCGGCGAGGTGTACACAACATATAGCGGAATTGCAGGAGCAAGAAACTGGAGGGATAAAGAGGGATTAAAAAGCCATTTCGACAAAAGTGTTTATTTCCCGGCAAATCCGGGGATGATCGAAGCACCGGTGGAGGGCGAGGAAAACGTGGAGGTTGTCACAGTGACTTCTGGGATTAATATGGACAATCTGTCTTCCGTCAACCGCCTGTGGATTTCATCAGATGAGTTTAATGTGAGCCGTGCCATTCCGTCATCGGAGTGCGTGTCTATCGGCGGAAGCCTGCAAAAATATTATTATCAGGCAATTTATGAACATCATTACGGAACGAGGGCGGTTCCGGTCACAGCAAGTGTGACTTACACACTGACCTGGAATGATGGAAGAACGCATCGGGAACAGGTGACCGTCACGAAAAGTGTGGAAGTTCCAAGAGAGTATTCCTACTGGAAAATCCGCACGATCAATCTGTGTTATCTGAAAAATGCAGAGGTGCGGAATGGAGCATTGCCGGATGGAAACGTGCGGCTGGAGAATTTGTACTACCCAAATGTCACAGTGCAGAAGAATACAGATTCCATGACACTCCCGGAGGCAACTGTTGCAGTGGATGGTGGTGTGATCGCTGGTGGAACGACCAAACCTGCAATTCCGGATGGTAATATTTTGCCGCTTGTAGATAATAAAATTGGTAAAATTATAGTAAAAAACGACGTATTTTCCATAGATGGAGAAATATGGATGAACGGAGCTGCCTGTGAAGAGAAAACACCGGAGCCGGTCACATTATCCGGTGAGCGAAAGCAGTCAGTGCAGAAAAATGACATTCAGATTCCCGGTGCAACGGCGAATCAGATATACGAATCCGTTGGTACAGCAGAATATGCATCTTATTTTTCAGGTGGAATTGTAAATAATGCGATGGTACCTGACATCAATCCGGTCGCAGTCCATACTCCGGTGGTCTGTGTGGGAATGTCGACAGATGACATCGGGCTCAATCAGCAGATTATTCCGACCAAATATAAAAGTCTGATCTTAGGGCGTACATTTACCATGTCCGTTGGAACAGCCGGAACGCATCTTGGTGAAACGGGCTACGGAACCAGGGATTATCGAAAATATGTGAAGGCAAGACAGGTGAAATTTCCGTTTCCGGTCGTTTTGGACGGCAGGCAGATTGCGGCAGACAGCTGGATCACCATTCTGTCTGAGTCCGCTGAATTTCTACTCCCTGTGTCAGTGCCGGAAGGCGATTATAATATTTCTTACCGCTCAATTGCAATTAACGCGGAAAAAAATATAACAGAACAGGAATATGCAAACACAGATAAAAACAACTACATAGCGACTGGAAGCGTCAGAGTGACAGTAATCGGACGGCTGTATGATTTTTGTGTGACAAATGTGATCGATTATCCAAGGTGGGAGCGCGTGTTCTGGAAAGAAGGGAAGACGGCTCGGACAGACACGGCTTATTTCAGTGGGACGAATGATCTGAACGGAATCAGACAGAGGAAGCCAGACAGTCTGTATCTGGTGCCGCTTATCAAGGGGAGCCATCCGTATGACAGCAGCATTCATGCACCGGGTTTAGGGTATCGCATGGAATTTTCTGTGAGAACGATCGGAAGTATGTGGCATGCAGAGGATTCTGTTGAACTTGTTCCAACCTATTATTATATGGAGCGGGACGGCAGCAGTCTGCGTCAGGTAAACCTATACCGGAAAGACGATTTACAGGAGTTTTATCTTCCAGTGAGCCTGAAGGCAGAAGACCGGACAATCACGGCAGAAGGAATGCAGACGTGGCGTGGAAGTTATCAGGTTCCGGCAGATGTTTACATCGTCAATGCCGGGGTGGATCTTGCTGATTATGTTGCACAAAAGAAAGGCAGGATCAAACAAAAAGATCCTGTATTTCTGCGGGATGGATATCTGATCGTGTATTTTTCCATTCAGACGGTCAAAGAAGGAAAACCACATCTCGACTATGAAAACAGGCAAAATGTCAACAATGGATACTGTGATATGTGGAACACAGAAGGATACCAGACAGTGCGTGTGGATTCGGAAGGACACATCTTTTCATTTCAGGAGGGCATGGTGTTTGTGTTTGACCAGAAGAAAAATATGCACACGGATTACACAAGTGTCGGCACACATTAAAGATATTTTTTCAGTATCCCTGTCATAGGATTGTTATAAACAATAAGCAGGAAGTTGTGCATATATGAATTATTTATGGGCATTTATGATTTTATCCGGAGTCCTATTTTCTGCGTTCCATGGGACGATTCCGGCGGTTACCGGGGCTGTGCTTGATTCTGCAAAAGAGGCAGTGACACTCTGCATCACGATGACCGGAGTGATGTCCTTCTGGATGGGACTGATGCGGATCGCAGAGAGAGGAGGAGTGATCGCCGGATTATCAAAAAAGTTAAAACCTGTTTTAAGATTTCTTTTTCCGCAGATTCCACCGGGTCACGTTGCAAATGAGCAGATCGCAGCCAATATGATCGCAAATATTTTCGGACTTGGCTGGGCGGCTACGCCAGCCGGACTGAAGGCAATGGAAAGCCTTGAAGAATTAGAGGAGAGCAGGCGAAAGGAGATGGGGACGGAGAACGGTGCAGCAAAAAGAAAAAAAGGGCACCAGACAAAACCAGCCCCGGTGCCCCGCGGTACTGCCAACGCAGAGATGTGTACGTTTCTGATCATGAATATCTCATCCCTGCAGTTGATCCCGGTCAATATTATTGCCTTCAGAAGCCAGTATGGGAGCGTGAACCCGGCGGAAATCATAGGACCTGCAATACTGGCGACTGTTATTAGTACCATTACGGCTGTAATTTTCTGTAAATTTGCACAAAAACTTACAAACTAATTGAAAAAAGCGTACTACTTGGAGTATAATGAAATTAGTACATAAACGAGGTGTCACATATGAAAAATGCCATTTTAATTGTAGACGACAGCAGACTGAACCGGGAAACACTGGCTGACATTTTAAAAGATAAATATAACATTATCGAGGCAGAGGATGGCAGGAGCGGTCTGGAGGTTTTGGAGAAAAGAAAAGATGATATCGTTCTGGTAATTCTGGATATTGTTATGCCGGGCATGGACGGCTTTGCGTTTATGGAAGAAGCCAGAACGAGGGAATCCATCCGCAATATACCAATTGTCGTAGCAACGACAGAGAATGATTATCAAACGGAAAAAAGATGTCTCGAACTGGGCGTGTGGGATTTTATTCCAAAAGTTTTCCAGCCGGAGATCATCCGTTTCCGTGTGCTGAACACGATCAAACGGAGTATGGCACATTCGCTGGAACATGATGGTCTGACTGGATTGTATACGATACAGAAGTTCAGTCAATGTGTAAAAAGAAACCTGGAAAATAATCAGGATACAAAGTTTACATTTATACGTCTTGATATTGAACGTTTCAAAATGATCAACAATTTTTACGGAGTAGAAGCAGGAGACCGCCTTCTGGTCTATATTTCCGGTCTGATCGAAACATATTGGCAGGACGTGGAAAACTGCGTATTTGGAAGGATTGACGGGGATGTTTTTGGCATCTGTTTTCCAAAAGACGAGAAAAAACTCAATGGATTTATTCTATATATAAAACGGGAACTGAAAAAGTATAAGGCGGCTTACTATCTGGAAACAGCAATGGGAATCTACGACATTCTGGATAATAACCTTGATGTCCGGAACATTATTGCCCGTGCAACGCTCGCAGCAAAGCAGTGCAAAGGCCAGTACATGATCCATGAAGCGCGGTACACGGAAGAACTGCGTGCAAAGATCATCCGGGAACAGAATATTATCAATGAGATGGAGCATGCCCTTGAAACCGGGGAATTTGTCGTTTATTTTCAGCCAAAATATGAACTGGATCACTGCAGGCCATCGGGAGCGGAGGCGCTGGTGCGCTGGAAGAAGGCGGACGGTACGATCGTTTCACCGGGGGACTTTATCCCTGTATTTGAAAGTAACGGATTTATTATCCGGCTTGATTACTATGTATGGGATCAGGTGTGCCAGTTTATTAAGAATAATCTGGCTCACAGAGGGGATTCCGAAGTGATCTCCGTGAATGTTTCCAGAGTGAATCTGTATAATCCGGATTTTCTGGAGTCGCTGGTCAATCTGGTCGAAAAATACAAAATTCCGCCAAAATACCTGAATCTGGAGCTGACAGAGAGCGCTTTCTCGGATGACGCCCGTATGATACAGAATGCAGTAGATTATCTGCACAAAGCAGGATTTACGATATTAATGGACGATTTTGGAAGCGGATATTCTTCCCTGAACGTTCTCAAAGATATTGATATTGATGTTTTAAAGATTGACATGCGTTTCCTGTCCAAGGGATCATCAGAGGAACGGGGCGAGAAGATCCTTGAGGCTGTGATCAAAATGGCAAAATCGCTGGACATGCTTGTTATTGCTGAGGGTGTCGAGGAAGAAAAACAGGTGAAAATGTTGAAACGTCTCGGTTGTGATTACATTCAGGGATACTATTTTGCAAAGCCGATGCCGAAAAAAGACTATGTGAAGCTTCTGCAAAAGAGCCGATAGAAAAGGGTTTACATAAAATAAAGAATGTGCGTTCCTGCATATTCTTTATTTTTTTGCATAGAATTTAGAGAGAAGAGAGCTGATACAGGAATAGGATATGAAACTGCTCCTTTTTTTATCGGAAATAACCATTCCACTTCTGATTTTTTGTATTGTCGGATATGGACTTTTAAACAGACAGCCGGTGTATGAGGAATTTGTGGAAGGGGCAAAGGATGGCTTCTGGACGGTGGTCAAAATCATGCCGACACTGATCGGACTGATGGTGGCAGTTGGCGTACTGCGCGCATCGGGGCTTTTAGACTGCATTGCGCAGGGGCTGGGTCAGGTAACTGCAGAAATAGGATTTCCGGCTGAACTTTTTCCGGTTACTATCGTAAAAATGTTTTCTTCCTCGGCGGCGACCGGGCTGCTGCTCGATATTTACAAAGAGTACGGTGCAGATTCCACGCTTGGAAAAATGGCATCTGTTATGATGAGCAGCACAGAAACCATTTTTTATACAATGTCGGTTTATTTCATGTCGGTAAAAGTAAAGAAAACCCGTTATACGCTTGCAGGTGCATTGCTGGCAACGGTGGCAGGTACGATCGCAAGTGTGGTGATCGTTTCCTGTATGTAACAATGTCTGTGGAACTTAAGAAAGCCGCTTATGCTGAAAATGTCAGCGGCAAATTTGACAATTATACAGAATGAGACTATAATTCATTTGTGCATGGAACGGAAATATACCGTTCATTCAGAAAAATATCGCGGGATGGAGCAGTCTGGAAGCTCGTCGGGCTCATAACCCGAAGGTCATAGGTTCAAATCCTGTCCCCGCTACTAAGATCTGAGTGTAAATTCAGATCTAAAATGCCCAGATAGCTCAGTTGGTAGAGCAGAGGACTGAAAATCCTCGTGTCACTGGTTCGATTCCGGTTCTGGGCATTTGTAATATTCAAAAATAATTTATGGGATACTAGCTCAGTCGGTAGAGCACTTGACTTTTAATCAAGTTGTCGGGGGTTCGAATCCCCCGTGTCTCATTGAGTAAGATCAATATACTGTATGTATATTGATCTTTTTTAATGCCTATTGCAAAAATAGAACCTATATCAGACTATTGTCTGACGAATCATGGTATGCTAAAATAATTCGTCGAGAACAATGAAATTGCGAAAGAGACTGGATTTACTAATGGAAAACAAGATAAAAGAATTACGTTATGCGATTGTGCAGTCCGTTCCGGTGATGTTGGGATATATTTTCCTTGGATTTGCCTTTGGATTAATGCTAAATGATGCTGGATATGGATTCTGGTGGGCCTTTTTTATCAGCCTGTTTGTATATGCGGGAAGTATGCAATTTGTCTTGGTTACGTTGCTTACAGCTGGAGCAAGCCTGTGGTATACGTTGATCATGACACTGTTTGTCAATGGCAGACATATGTTTTATGGGCTTTCTTTTGTGGAGAAATTCAAAAAAATGGGTGCAACTTACCCGTATATGATCTTCTCACTTACAGATGAGACATTTTCCTTATTATGTGATCTGAAAGTTCCGGAGGGAATGCGTGAAGAACGAGTCAGCTTTTACATATCTCTGTTGGATCAGTGTTACTGGATTCTGGGAAGCTGTGTGGGAGCCTTGGCAGGAAGTGTGCTGCCGATCAATACCACGGGAATTGATTTTTCCATGACAGCGCTATTTACGGTCATCGTAGTCAATCAGTGGATGGATACGAAGGAACATAAACCGGCAGTCATCGGTGGCGCTGTCGGAATACTTTGTCTGATTTTATTGGGGGCGGATGCCTTTTTACTGCCGGCACTGACGATTACGGCGATTATTTTATTAGGAGTTAAGAAAAAATGTTACATTCCATCGGAATCATAGCAGTTGCAGCTATTGTTACTTTATTCATACGGGCAATTCCCTTCGTACTGTTCGGAGGGAAGAGAGAAGTTCCGGTGACCGTGACCTACCTGGGAAAAGTACTTCCGCCGGCAATTATGGTCATTCTCGTTGTATACTGTGTAAAAGGTATTAATCTTATGGTCGGGAATCATGGCATTCCGGAACTGTTATCCATTGCAGTGGTTGCAAGCCTTCATATTTGGAAGAGAAACACTTTACTTAGTATAGCGGTAGGAACTGTACTTTATATGATATTAGTGCAAGTAGTATTCTAAATCAGTGTGAAAGGGCAATTTTTCGCTCTTTTCACACTATTTTTTTATAAAATTAAATGCTATAATGAGCGCAATAGGAATAATATGAGGGAGAAACGTAAGATAAAATGGAAAACGAAAACAAAGATGTAACCGAAGAAACAAAGAAGGAAAATAAAGAGGAAATAAAAGAAATAACAAAGGAAGAAACAAAAGAAGCGACAAAGGAAGAAACAAAAGAAACAAAAGAAACAACAAAAGAAGCGATAAAAGAAGAAACAAAACCGGAAGTAAAAGAAGAAACTAAAGAAGAGACCAACGACAAACCGAAAAAAAGTAAGAAAGGTCTCTGGATCGGACTTGGAATCTTAGTAGTACTCCTGGTAGCTTACGGAGTTGTAGCTTTTTACTATCACTCCCATTTCCTGTATCATACATCAGTAAACGATACGGATTGCAGTAATCTGACAGCAGTCGAAGTGGCAGCGATCATGGATAGCCAGTCCCAGCAGTACAGCCTGCAGATATTCGGAAGAGATGAGAATGGCGTACAGGAAGAGATCGGAACGGTGACAGCACCTGAGATCGGAATGAACTGGGTGGACACGCAGGGAGCAGCACAGGAGCTTTTGAACAGACAGAATGAATTCCTGTGGATCGAGATGCTGTGGAGCACACAGAATTATGATGTGGTCCAGGGAGTAGCCTACGATGCAGATAAATTGCAGGAACAGCTGGCACAGATGCCGGCGCTGCAGAAGAAAAATATGATTCAGCCGGAAGATGCTTATATCAGTGAGTATTCCGAAAAAACGAAGAGTTATGAGATCGTTCCGGAGACACTGGGAACGACACTGGATATGAACCAGGTAGAGGATGTGGTATCCGCAGCGATTATGGCGGGAGATACTTCGGTAGATCTGGAAGAGCAGGGATGTTATGCGACCGCAAAGGTAACGGCAGAGGACACCGCACTGGTAAAAGCCTGCGATACCATGAATAAGTGGGTCAGCGCGCAGATTACCTATGACTGGAACGGCAATAAGGTCGTTGTAGACGGAGATGCAATTCACGAATGGATCCAGGCGGATGACAAGGATCCGCAATTGGATGAGAAAGCTATTGCCGAGTTTGTATCGGAGCAGGCAAAAGAGTACGATACTTATGGAAAAAAGAGAAAATTTACCACAGTACAGGGCATTGAACTGAACCTGCCAAGCGGTGCATACGGCTGGAAGACAGACCGTGAGGAAGAGACCAAAGCATTGATAGAAGCCATTCAAAACGGTGAGACTGTGGATAAGGAACCGGTATACATCAGCAAAGGTGCCCAAAAAGGAAGCAATGATATCGGGAATTCTTATGTCGAGATCGATCTGACGAATCAGCATCTGTATCTGTTCAAGGATGGAGATATTGTTTTGGAGACAGATTTTGTATCCGGCAATATGAGTAAAGTTGACTGCGTGACACCGCCCGGAGTATTCGGTCTGACCTATAAGACCAGAAATGCAATATTGCGTGGTGCGAATTATGAAACACCGGTTAATTACTGGATGCCGTTTAACGGTAATATTGGCATGCATGATGCAACATGGCGGAGAGCTTTCGGAGGAACCATTTATCTGACATCCGGTTCTCACGGTTGTATCAATCTGCCTTTACACATGGCAGCATCTATCTATGAGTATGTATCCACCGGCTTCCCGGTAGTATGCTATTATTACTAATTCTTTACTGAAGAGGGGACAATTGGAAGGAAGGCGACCCTATGAAACAACGTTCGGCAAAGAAAATAAGAAAATGGAAAGAAAAATTTGAGAGAGAACGTGAACTTAGACAGGAAATCCGGGCTGCAGCACCGGATATTCTGCGTTCTAAGAACTTCAGATCTACCAGGTCTCATGTGCAGCATGGAAATATGACCGTGAATGATCACAGTATGAACGTGGCAAAATACAGTCTTGCCATCAGTGAGAAACTGCATATTCCCTGTGAGAAGAAAGATCTGATCCGCGGAGCATTACTGCATGATTATTTCCTGTACGACTGGCATACGCAGGATTATGTCAGCCCACATAAGCTTCATGGATTCTATCATCCCGGCAGAGCACTTAAGAATGCGCAGCAGGAATATCAGCTGACACCCAGAGAGAGAGACATTATAAAAAAGCATATGTGGCCCTTGACAATTTCGGCGATGCCTATGTGCAGAGAGGCATGGATCGTTACTATGGCAGATAAATGGTGCTCTCTCATGGAGACTTTTCATGTACATAAGGGTCACGGAGCGTTGATCGAGAAGCTTCGGGAGACGAGAGAAGAACAGAAAAAATAAACGGGGAAGGATTCCCCGGACGGGAGAATAATAAGTGGGCGAGCTGTACCGGAGACTGAAGGCATATAGCGAAACGGATGAATACCCCTATCATATGCCGGGACATAAGAGGCAGGTCTGTGGTGAATTACCGCAGGAGATCATGAATATAGATATCACGGAGATTGATGGATTTGATAATCTGCATGCCCCAGAAGAGATCCTGCTAAGATTACAGGAAGAAGCTGCCAGACTGTATGGTGCGGAGGAAAGTTTTTATCTGGTAAACGGCAGTACCTGCGGTGTGTTGGCGGCTATCAGCGCAGCGGTTCCGAAGGGCGGACGGCTCCTTATGACCAGAGGCGGGCATAAGTCAGCGTATCATGCAGCATACCTGAGAAATTTAACAATATCTTATCTGTATCCGGAAATGATGCAGGAGTATGATATTTATGATGCGATAACTCCGGAACAGATCGCGGAAGCACTGGCGAAGGAACCCGTTCCGGATGCAGTATTTCTGGTGTCACCGACGTATGAAGGCAGAATTGCGGATATAGAGAAGATAGCGCAGATCGTACATAGCAGGGGGATTCCTCTGATCGTGGATGAAGCGCACGGAGCGCATCTGGGACTGGCAGAAGGACTTGCAAAGAACAGCTGTCAGTGCGGAGCGGATCTGGTCATTCACAGTGTGCATAAGACTTTGCCGGCACTTACTCAGAGTGCGTTACTCCATGTGAACGGCAATCGGATCGACAGAGACCGCCTGCGCAGATTTTTGCATATTTACCAGTCCAGCAGCCCATCCTATGTATTGATGGCAGGAATTGACAATGCACTGCAGGTAGTAAAGGAGCAGGGAGGCTATCTGTTTGCAAAATTCCAGATAAATTATCTGAGGATGCTGACAGAACTGTCAGAATGCAGAAATTTAAGCTTTTTACCGCTGGATGCCAGACAGGATATCGGAAAACTGATTATAGTATCTGCAAAGGCAGGTTTGTCAGGACAGCAGATTTATGATATTCTATTAAAGAAATATCATCTGCAGCTGGAGATGGCAGCACCGGGATATTGTCTTGCGATGTTCACCATAGGAGACGGGGAAGAAGCGTATCGGAGAATGACAGATGCGCTGCTTGCAATCGACTGCGATATCACTGCGGGAAAATGGCAGAGCAGACAGAAGCAGGACGGTAGCGAAGAGGAGGAAATCTCTCTCTATCAGCTGCATCCTGAAGTGCGGATGTCCATTGCCCAGGCTTGGGATGCCGAAAAAGAAGAAATTCTGTTGTCACAGGCAGCGGGAAGAACCGCAGGAGATTTTGTGAATCTGTATCCACCCGGGATTCCTGTGCTGGTACCGGGAGAGCAGATCGAGGAGACGCATTGCAGACAGCTTGCGGAATACCTGAAAGAAGACCTGAATGTTCAGGGAGTGATAAAAGATGCCGGGTATCGCATTACCGTAGTAAAAAATGAATAATTTTAACAGCAGAAAGGATTTAGCTTGTATGAGAAAAACCAAAATTATCTGTACCATCGGTCCCGCCAGTGAGAGTGAGGAGAAATTAAGAGAGTTAATGCTTGCCGGAATGAATGTGGCACGATTCAACTTTTCCCACGGAAGCCATAAGGAGCAGCTGGTAAAATACAACAGAGTACTGAAAGTACGTAAGGAACTGGGATTGCCGGTAGCAACTCTGTTAGATACCAAGGGACCTGAGATCCGTCTGAGAGATTTTGAAGGCGGTAAGGTAGAGCTGGTATCCGGACAGCAGTTCATTCTGACCACGGAAGAAATTATGGGAACCGCCCAGAAAGCTACGATTTCCTATAAGAATCTGAAAAACGATATCAAAGTCGGTACAACGATCCTCATTGATGACGGTCTGATCGAGATGACGGTAGAAGAGATCAGAGGTGAAGAGATCGTCTGCAGAGTAATCAACGGTGGTTTTGTATCCAACCATAAGGGCGTGAATGTGCCCGGAGCAATTCTGTCCATGCCGTATATCAGTGAGGTGGATCTGGCAGATATTGTGTTTGGTGTAGAGCACGGATTTGATTTTATCGCAGCGTCCTTTGTCAGAACCAAGGAAGATATTCAGGAAGTGCGCAAGATCGTAGAGGACAGAGGCAGCAAGATCAAGATTATTGCCAAGATTGAGAACATGCAGGGTATCCAGAATCTGGAAGAGATCATTAACGTGGCAGACGGTATCATGGTAGCACGTGGTGACATGGGTGTCGAAATCCCTCTGGAAGAAGTACCTATTCTGCAGAAGAAGATGATCAAGATGGCAGTGGCACAGGGCAAGCATGTAATCACTGCGACCCAGATGCTGGAATCCATGATCAAGAATCCCCGTCCTACCAGAGCTGAGGCAACGGATATTGCAAATGCCATTTATGATGGAACGACAGCCATCATGCTGTCCGGCGAGAGTGCAGCCGGTCTGTACCCCGTAGAGGCAGTTAAGACCATGAGCCGTATCGCAGAGAGAGCGGAGCAGGATATTGACTACCGCGGAAGAATGCAGAAAGTTAAGGAAGACAGACAGGAAACTCCCGATATTACTACGGCAATCTCCTATGCGACCTGCAGTGTGGCTTCCGATCTGAATGCAGCAGCCATCATCACCGTAACCATGTCCGGATTTACCGCGAATATGATCGCACGTTATAAGCCCGGATGCCAGATCATCGGCTGTACATTGGATGAGAAGGTATACCGCCAGTTAAATCTGCTGTGGGGTGTAAAACCTGTCATGATCCAGAAGGAGCGGACCACGGATGCTCTGTTCGAGGAAGCGGTATTCAAGGCAAAGCAGGCAGGTCTGGTGAAGACCGGTGACACAGTTGTCATTACCGCAGGTGTACCCCTGGGTGTGGTAGGTAAGACCGATATGATCCATGTGGTAGAAGTGGAATAAAGGATCGTGTTATCAATCTATCATAAAAAGGTATGCAAATGCCATGAGAATAAAACAACGGAAATGAGAGAGTATGGGAAAAATAGTATATCTCATGGGGAAAAGTTCCTCCGGAAAAGACACCATATTTAAAGAACTGATGAAAGAGGGCACGATGGATCTGAGGACCATCGTGCCTTATACGACACGACCGATCCGTGCAGGAGAAGAGAACGGTGTGGAATATTTTTTCACGGATGAAGCCGGTTTTCAGGCATTGAAGAATCAGGGGAAAGTCATTGAAGACAGAGCGTATGATACGGTCTATGGCATCTGGCGGTATTTTACAGTGGATGACGGACAGATCGATCTGGCAGAACAGAACTATCTCATGATCGGAACGCTGGAAGCTTATACTAAAATGATTGCTTATTTTGGTGAGGAGGCGATTCTGCCGGTTTATATCGGGCTGGATGATGGCGTGCGCTTACAGCGGGCACTGGACAGGGAACTCAGACAGGAGAAACCGAAATATGAGGAAATGTGCCGGAGATTCCTGGCGGACAGTGCAGATTTTTCGGAAGAAAAGCTGGCGGCAGCAGGCATCCGGGACAGATTCGAGAATACAGATCTGACGAAATGTCTGAAAGCTATTACAAAATACTTAAAGGAAACTGGTATATAGCCGAAATAGTGATAACAGGGAATAAAAATTCTGAGTTACAGATATGGCACGGAAAATAGTCAGTAATAGACAGAAATCATAGGAAAAGAGGTGGGCGTATGGAAATGAGAGTCAATCAGATACAGCAGCCGGCTCCGGTGGAGCAGGTACAGAACACTGCGCCCACGGATGGCAGCTTCAAGTTCATGCTGGCGAGCCATGTGGAAGAAGCAGAACTGCAGGAGAGACTGACGAACCTCATGGCGGAGATCACGACAGAGGGAGAAAAACTGGCGAAGAAACGGGATGTGAAGGATATGCGGCATTACCGTGGACTGGTCAAGGAATTTCTCAATGAAGTAGTGACGAGATCTCATTCTTTTTCCAGGGAAAATTTCCTGGACCGGCGAGGAAGACACCGGGTATACGGCATTATCCGGCTGGTGGATGAGAACCTGGATCTGCTGGCACAGGAATTGATGAAGGATGAAAAAGATAATCTGGCGATCCTGAATAAGATCGGAGAGATCAGGGGATTGTTATTGGATATTTTTACTTGATCATGCAAAATTTTATTTGCGCTAAAGGCTAGAAAGAAGTACGATAGAAGCAGATCATAAGCAGTGTACAGACATAGCATAAGATACGGACAGGGGGAATACTATTGGCAACATTTCATGACATCATCGGTCAGGAACAGATCAAAGAGCATTTACAGAACGCCATTTCGGCGAAAAAGATTTCCCATGCATATATTATCAACGGCGAAAAATCTTCCGGCAAGGAATTTATTGCCAGAGTATTCGCCATGACATTACAGTGTGAAAAAGGCGGCACGGAGCCCTGTCAGGAATGTCATTCCTGTAAGCAGGCGTTGTCGGACAATCAGCCGGATATTATCTATGTCAGCCATGAGAAGCCGAATACCATTAGCGTAGACGATATTCGTGCGCAGATCAACAATGATATCGCCATCAAGCCATACAGCAGTCCCTATAAGATCTATATTATGAACGAGGCAGAGAAGATGACGCCCCAGGCGCAGAATGCAATCTTGAAAACGCTGGAGGAGCCGCCCGAGTATGCAGTGATCATGCTGTTGACTTCTAACGTGAATTCTCTGCTGCCAACGATTTTAAGCCGTTGTGTGGTACTGAACATGAAGCCGGTAGCCGATGAACTGGTGCGTAATTATCTCATGCATCAGTTGCAGGTGCCGGATTATAAAGCGGAGGTCTGTGTGGCATTTGCCAGAGGTAATATCGGCAAGGCGAAATCCCTGGCGTCCAGTGAGGACTTCGATAACATTAAGAATGAAGCATTGTCATTGTTAAAATATATCCAGGATATGGACCTGAGCGAGATCACCGCAGCGATCAAGAAGATCACGGAATATAAGCTGCAGATCAATGATTACCTGGATCTCATCGCGATCTGGTACCGGGATGTGCTCCTGTTCAAAGCGACCAGTGATGTGAACCATCTCGTATTCCGGGAGGAGATCAGTGCCATCCGCCGTGTCGCCCAGCGCAGCAGCTATGAAGGAATCGAGGAAGTCATCGAAGCCCTGGATAAGGCGAAGAGGCGCTTGGATGCTAACGTAAATTTTGAACTGACTATGGAACTTTTGATGCTGGAGATCAAAGAGAACGGATAAGACAGAAATTTCCTTATCCCATTCGTTATATATAACAGAAGCAATTCACAATATAACCGAATGACAAGGAGGAAGGAATTATGGCTTATTGGAACGACAGTGTAACGGAAAACCCGAAACCGGTGAGTATGATGCAAAGATCGATGTTTACCCCAATCATATTGAGGATTATTCCTCGGAAAACAGTTACTGGGATAAGCATGACCATTATCATACGGACAGTTCGGGGAACAGATCAGAAGTACATGGTATGGAAGGAAGAAACTGGGATACCAGGCAAAATTAACTGTTGAAAGGGATCTGACAGAAATGTCAGATCCTTTTTTGACGTCTTTTCCGAAAAATATCCCACAGATTCGTTATATATCATAGAAAATGAAAGAAGACAAGGACGGAAGGTATTGTGAACTTGTGGGTTGGCTTATCCCCGGAGATGCAACAGATTCCAGAGGAATCCGGCGGAGTGGATATGATATTTATGTCTGGAAACCGGAATATGCGGGATGGGTGCGGGTTGGGTTTACAGACGGCATCCCCACAGTGGGGGCAGCCTATGTTCTTCTGATGCGGGAGGATGAAATTTTCTGGGGGAAAATAGGATGGCTAATGCATGAAAATGAACCAATAGGAGTATACTATAATGCAAGAATTGCATCTGCTATATTGACATAGTGCAATTCTTGCATTATTCTGTATATAGAGGTGCAAAATGAGCAAACTAAAAAGTCTGAGAATTGAAAAAAAGCTTACACAACAACAAGTGGCAGATTTGATGGGGATTTCCCTGCGATCTTATAAATCGTACGAAAATGATGAAGAGAAAATAGGAACCTTGAAATATAATTATATCTTTGAAAAGTTGGCGGAAATAAATCCGATCGACGAAAATCATGGGATAGTAGATGTAGATTATATCAGACAGAAATGTCAAAGTGTGTTTGAAGGATATGAAATAGAATTCTGCTATCTGTTTGGGTCCTATGCAAAAGGCAAGGCAACACCTGAGAGTGATGTAGATCTGCTAATTTCAACGGGGGTAAGCGGATTGAAATTTTACGGCTTAGTGGAAGAGATAAGGGCAGCATTGCATAAAAAAGTGGATGTTCTCAATATGGAACAATTGATGGATAATCCGGAACTGACAAAAGAGATCTTAAAAGATGGGATAAAGATATATGGATAATATTAAAACTGACAACTATTATATCCAGAAGATCCAACAGGATCTGGAATTTATAGTCAAACATATGAAAAACGTGGATATAGAAGAACTAAATGCAAATGAAATCTTATTGGATTCTATGTTGTTTCGTATGATACAAATATCTGAAAATTCCAGAAAACTGACGGAGGAATATAAACAGAAAAGAAGGATGATTCCATGGAATGCAATGTACGGAATGAGAAATCGAATCGTACATGATTATGGTAATGTAGATTTGAAGGTAGTTTATGAAACATTGAAAAATGATATTCCGGATCTATTGGAAATGGTGATGGCACAATAAACTAAAAGACCTTGACATTTCCGCTATTTCGGTATTATCATATCAAGGTAAAGGCAATGAACGTGCACAGTAAGATTCTATTTTCCTGACAGAGAGGGAAGCCCACCGGCTGAAAAGCTTCCTGAGGTTCAAGTAGAATCGAAATTCCCACGCGAGCCGCATACCGGAAGAATTCGAGAGCAGAGAGCATGAATTTGGTAGGGTATGACGTTTCCTCACTCGTTACGTGAGTTAAGAGTCTTATCGTGAATGTAAAAATAATTTTCATTTTTCACATAAGGAATTTGGGTGGTACCGCGGATATAAATTCGTCCCAATGGGGTGAATTTGTATGCGCGGTTTTCTTGTATATAAATTTCCCCAGGCACAAGTAAAAATACGTGTGTATCAGCACACAGAAATGAGGAGCAAGATGGCAGATTTAAACGAATTGAATGAAAAAGTCGAACAGATCAAAGCCGACATCCGGGAACAGCTGGAGAAGATCGAGAACACCAAGGGTGTCTACGAGTACAAAAAGACCATTCTCGACAAGAACGGTATTATCGGCGGACTGATGAAGCAGATGGGTTCCGTGCCCAAGGAAGAGAAGGCTGACTTCGGTAAGAAAGTCAACGAATTGAAGAACTGGGCAAGCGAGCATTTCGATGAGCTGAACACGAAGTTAAAAGAAAAAGAGATGGAGCTGCGCTACGAGAGCGAGAAGATCGATATCTCCATGCCGGCAAAGAGCCGCAAGACCGGTAATCTGCATCCCGTAACCCAGGTGCGTAACCAGTTGATCGATATCTTCGCGTCCATGGGCTTCAGCGTATACGAAGGTACCGAGATCGAGACCGATTATTACAACTTTACCGCACTGAATACCCCGCAGGATCACCCCGCAAGAGACATGCAGGATACCTTCTACCTGTCTCCGGAATTCCTGCTTAGAACCCAGACCTCCGCAGGTCAGGTTCACGTGATGGAAAGCCAGAAGCCTCCCATCAAGATCTTAAGCCCCGGTAAAGTATTCCGTTCCGACGATGATGCGACCCACTCTCCGATGTTCACCCAGATGGAAGGCCTCGTAGTGGACAAGACCATCACTCTGTGCGACCTGAAGGGTATGCTGGAAGTACTGGTACAGAAGATCTTCGGTGAAGGTACCACCACGAGACTGCGTCCTTCTTATTTCCCGTTCACCGAGCCTTCCGTAGAGGTCGATGTCAGCTGCTTCGCCTGCGGTGGCTGCGGCTGCCGTCTGTGCAAGGGTACCGGCTGGATCGAAGTACTGGGTGCAGGTATTGTAAATAAGAAGGTGCTGGAGAACTGCGGCATTGACTCCGAGGAGTACAGCGGACTGGCATTTGGTATCGGTATTGAGCGTCTGGCAATGTTAAAGTACGGTATTAACAATATCAAACTGTTATATCAATCGGATATGCGTGTACTGGATCAGATCAATGATAACTAAGATCACAGGAATATGATTTTAAAACAGTAACGATGCAAGGAACATTACGAGAGGATGTCGTACAAGACGGCATCGAAGGAGGTAAAAGATATGTTAGTACCACTTAGTTGGTTAAAAGAATATGTGGATATAGATGTAGAAGCCAAAGAACTGGAAGAGAAGCTGTTCTCCTGCGGTTTTGAGGTAGAGGAATCCTACGAAGTAGGTAAGGACATCAGCGGCGTGGTAGTCGGACTGGTAGAAGAGTGTGAGCCCATCCCTGAGACCCACTTACATGTATGTAAGGTAAATGTAGGCGGCGCAGAGCCCCTGCAGATCTGCTGTGGTGCGGACAATGTACATGCAGGCGGCAAATACCCCGTAGCACTGGAAGGTGCGCAGGTATACGCTACCGCAAAAGATCATGTGACCATCGAAGGCACCATGAAGATCAAAAAAGGCAAGCTGCGCGGCTATGAGTCCTGCGGTATGCTGTGTTCCGGTACCGAGCTGGGACTGACTGAGGATCTGTACCCCGGTGCAGGCTACAACGGACTGCTGGTACTGCCGGAGGATGCCGAGATCGGTGCAGATGTAAAGCCTCTGTTACAGTTGGATGACTGGATCTTCGACATTGCCATTACCGCCAACAGACCGGACTGCGAGAGTATCTTCGGTATTGCCAGAGAAGTAGCGGCGATCCTGAACAAACCCGTGAAGACGCCGGCACTGGATTACACCGAGAGCGGCGTTACCAAGGACGGTTTCACCGTAACTGTGGATGCTCCGGATCTGTGCCCCAGATATATCGCACACTATGTAACTGATGTAAAAATCGGCGAATCCCCCGCATGGATGAAGAGACGTCTGGCACTGGTAGGCATCGGATCTATCTCCAACGTGGTAGATATCACGAACTACATCTTAAAAGAGCTGGGTCAGCCCATGCACGCATTTGACTCTTCTTACATTGAAGGCAATGCCATTCATGTAAGACGTGCCCATGACAAAGAGAAGATTGTGACTTTGGATGAAAAAGAGTTTGAATTAAACGAAAACAATCTCGTCATCTGCGATGGTGTAAAACCTGTAGCACTGGCAGGTATCATGGGCGGTTTAAATTCCGAGATCCGCGATACCACAGAGGCTGTTATTTTCGAGTCCGCAAAATTTGCAAGAGACAATATCCGTAAGAGCTCCAGAGCACTGGGACAGTCTTCCGATTCTTCCCAGAGATATGCCAAAGGCGTGGATGAGTATGCTACCGTTATGGCCAGCAAGAGAGCACTGCATCTGATCGAGGAGCTGGGTTGTGGTAAAGTATCCTCTACTCACGTAGAGGCAAACACCGGTAACTCCATTGAACCCACCGAGATGAAGGCAAGCATCAAGAAGGTGAACGGCGTACTGGGTATCGAAGTACCTACCGCTGACATCGAGAGAATCTTAACCTCTCTGAACTTCCAGCCTGTGATAGACGGTGACGAGCTGACCATTCAGGTACCTGCATATCGTGAGGATATGGAATCCTATCCCGATATCGCAGAGGAAGTCATCCGTATGTATGGTTATGATCATGTTACCCCTACCTTCCTGAAAGCAGCAGCTGTAACCAGCGGCGGTATGAATACGAAGCAGAAGACCGAGCTTAAGATCAAGAGAGCATTGTGTGCACAGGGCGCATTTGAGGGCGTACATTACTCCTTCTTCTCCCCTTCCGATCTTAATCTGTTAGGTCTGCCCGAGGATGCACCGGAGAGACATGCGATCCGCCTGATCAACCCGATCAATGAGGATCTGTCTCTGATGCGTACCACTCTGGCTCCCCAGATGATCCACGCGATCGGCCGTAACCAGAAGAACGGTTGTCTGGAAGGCAGAGTATATGAGATCGGTAATAAATTCATCCCTAAGGATCTGCCTCTGACCGAGTATCCTGATGAGAGAGAGACCATCTGCATCGGTATCTGGGGTAAGGAAGAGAATTTCTTCACTCTGAAAGGTCTGGTAGACACGGTAGCAGAGACGCTGTTCATTGATTTCGAATATGTAGAGGACAAAAAGACCTTCCTGCATCCTTATCGTACCGCAAAGATCCTGTACAACGGCGAAGAGATCGGCTACTTAGGTCAGCTGACCTACGAGATCCAGAAGGAAGAAGACATGCGTGAGTCTGCATACATCGCAGAGATCGATCTGAAAGCTCTGCGTCCTGTATACGGCAAGGTTCCCACCTTTGCTCCTATCTCCAAGTTCGCGAAGGAGACCAGAGACCTGGCACTGGTAATGAACAAATCCGTTACCTGCGGCGAGGTAGAGAAGGCAATCGCAGAAGCCAGCAGCTTTGTAGAGTCCGTGGAACTCTTCGATGTCTACGAAGGCTTACAGGTAGGACCCGAGAAGAAGTCCATGGCATTCACCGTAACCTTTGCTCCGAAGGAGGAAGAATTCACCACAGAGGCAGTGGACGGCTATGTGAAGAAGATCCTGAAGAACCTGAACAACAAGCTGGGTGTAGAACTCAGGTCATAATAACTATTCAGAGCCATAAAATATTAAAAAAACTCTCCGAAGAAAGCCTTCACTTAGGAATTTTAAGAAAAAAGTTCTTGAGTGACGTCTTCAAGCGGTGACAAAAGAAATAACGACCATACAAGAGTAAGAATGCTCCTGTGTGGTTGTTTTCTTATGCTCAAGTACCAAAAGGGTATGAGAGGTTATTCTATGCGGCACTGGAGGAATTCGGACTGTAAAGAAGTGTCATAACCGGTGTGAAGCCCGGAGCCTGATTATGTCATTACGGTTGTGGATGAAGCATATACTGAATTTGCGCAGGGAGCTCTATCTGAATGGGAGGAGGCAGCTTAGATGTACCGGGTAATTGATCTACACTGTGATACGATACCTAATATGTACTCGGATTTCAGGGAAGGGAAGGAGACTTCCCTTCTTTCCAATTCCGGAAGAATTGATTTGAACCGGATGAGAGAAGGGGGATATATTTGCCAGTGCTTTTCCCTTTTTACCCATCTGGGAGCATTGAAGAAAAGAGGCGAGTCACCATTTACACATGTATTGGGGCTTGCAGATTTCTGGAAAGCACAGATAGCGGAATATCCGGATATCATAGGACAGGTGACAACGGCGGAGAGTATGGAAGAGAACGCCAGGATGGGAAAGCTATCAGCTATGATGACTGTGGAAGAGGGCGGAGTGTATGAAGGAAAACTGGAAAACCTGTATGCACTATATGACAAAGGCGTCAGAATGTCTACCCTGACATGGAACTTTGCAAATGAACTGGGATATCCCAATCCGGCAATCGCACCGGGAAGTCCCCGAATCCCGGACATGGTCAATGGACTTACGGATACCGGGAAAAGCTTTGTGGAGGAAATGGAGAGAATCGGCATTCTTATTGATGTTTCCCATTTAAATGACGCCGGCATACGGGACATTTTTGAGCTTACGCATGGCCCTGTGATCGCAAGTCACTCCAACGTACGTACACTCTGCTCACATCTGCGGAATCTCTCGGATACTAATATCAGAATGATCGGAGAGAGGGGCGGTGTTATCGGTATCAACTATTTCGTAGGATTTCTTGAGGATGGTGGAAAGATCGGGCGGATTGAAAAAATGGTGGAGCACATGCAATATATTAAAAACCTGGCAGGAATCGATGCAATAGCACTGGGAAGTGACTTTGATGGCTTCGGAGAGCCGTGTGAGTTGTCCGGCGCAGAAAAAATGCAGCAGCTTGCCGCAGAGATGGAACGGCAGGGTTTTTCCTCCGCGGAAATCGATAAGGTATTTTCCTTAAATGCTTTAAGGGTATTTCGGTCTGTGCTGTCCTAAGAAAACTTATGTATCATAAGACGCTAATATTAGAGTAGTCATTTTAGAAAAGATATGATAAAATAGCAGTTGCAGGCGCATTTTGCGCAGGCAGCTGTTGTTTTAATTTATTTGAAGATGCCATGGGCATCAGTGAGGTAGATAGATATGACAAAAGTAATCGGTGTGAGATTTCGTACAGCGGGCAAGGTATATTTCTTTGATCCGCTGCAGCTTGAGATAAAGAGAGGCGACCACGTGATCGTGGAGACCGCCAGAGGCATAGAGTTCGGCACGGTCGTTGCGGGAGTGCATGAGGTGGAGGATGACAAGGTGATCCAGCCCCTGAAGCCTGTGATGCGGATCGCCGGAGAGAGAGATATCGAGCAGGAGGCTGCCAACAAAGAAAAAGAGAAGGAAGCCTTCAAGATCTGTAAAGAGAAGATATTAAAGCATGGTCTGGAAATGAAGCTGATCGATGCGGAGTATACGTTTGATAACAATAAGGTATTATTCTATTTTACAGCAGACGGACGTATCGACTTCCGTGAACTGGTCAAGGATCTGGCAAGTGTGTTCAAGACTCGTATCGAGTTGCGCCAGATTGGCGTCAGGGATGAGACCAAGATACGCGGCGGTATCGGTATCTGTGGACGACCTCTGTGCTGCCACAGCTATCTGTCAGATTTTGTGCCGGTATCCATCAAGATGGCGAAGGAGCAGAATCTGTCCCTGAATCCCACCAAGATCTCCGGTGTCTGCGGCAGACTGATGTGCTGCCTGAAAAATGAGGAAGACACCTACGAAGAACTGAACCGCAAGCTTCCCGGTGTGGGTGACTATGTTCAGACGGCAGACGGACTGCACGGCGAGGTACAGAGCGTCAACGTACTGCGCCAGCTGGTTAAGGTACTGGTAGAAGTCGGTGACGAGAAGGAACTGAAGGAGTACGAGGCAGACACTTTACAGTTCAAGAGACGCCGCGGCAAAAAGGGCGGTCAGGAACTGTCTAAGGAAGAGCAGAAGGAGCTCGAGAAGTTAGAGGAGATCGAGGAGAAGGAAGAAGCGGAAGAACGCGCAGAAAAACTTGCGGAGCGTCAGGACCGCAGAGAACAGAGAGCCGACGGCGAGAATCATGGAGACAACCGCAGACGCGACGGACGCAGAGACGACAACCGCAGAAATAATAACCGTGGTGAGAATCAGAACCGTAATGATAATCGTGGAGAAAATCGGAACAACGAGAAGCGTGGTGACAACCGCAGAGACAATAACCGTGACAACCGCAGGGATAACAACCGCGGTGACAGACGCCGTGAGAATCGTCCGCAGAACCGTCCGGAGCAGGTAAGAGAGAACAGCAATGCTCAGGGTGCAGAGCAGTCCGGCAGCCAGGGACAGGCACAGGGAGACAATTCCTTCCGCAGAAGACCGAGACACGGTGGTAGGAGAGACGGCAACAACGGTAATAACGGTACTGGAAGAAAACCGGAGAACACGAATGAAGGTTGAACTGAAGGATAAAGAACGAATTGATGACCTTCAGCGGAACGGTTATCAGATCATACAGAATCCGGAGAAATTTTGCTTCGGCATGGATGCGGTGCTTCTGACAGGATTTGCCAATGCCAGAGAGAAAGATATTTTACTGGATCTGGGGACAGGCACCGGGATCATCCCGCTTCTGATGGAAGCAAAATACCACTGCTCCCATCTCACCGGCCTGGAGATCCAGGAGGAGAGCGCAGATATGGCGAGACGCAGTGTGGCACTGAACGATCTGCAGGACCGCATTGACATCGTGACAGGAGACATCAAGGAAGCAGACCGGATATTCCAGGCTGCTTCTTTTGACTGTATTACCTGTAATCCTCCGTACATGATCGGACAGCATGGATTGACAAACCCGGAGGAACCAAAAGCGATCGCCAGACACGAAGTGCTCTGCACGCTGGAGGATGTGGTCAGCAGGACAGCAAAACTGTTAAAGCCCGGCGGACATTTTTACATGGTACATCGCCCTTTTCGGCTGGCGGAGATCATGACTATGCTGGTAAAATACAAGCTGGAGCCGAAGCGGATGCAGCTTGTATATCCCTACATCGACAAGGAGCCCAATATGGTGCTCATCGAGGCGGTGCGAGGTGGCAGATCCCGCATGACCGTGGAAAAGCCGCTGATCGTGTACCAGGCGCCGGGAGTGTATATGCCGGAAATATATGATATATATGGATATTAGATAGTTAAGAATATCATGGCTTTGAATAGTTATAGACTACTATGATTTGGAGAGGAGGCAGGAGCTCATGCCCGGAACTTTATATTTGTGTGCGACGCCTATCGGCAATCTGGGGGATATGACACCGCGGGTGGTGGAGACCCTGCAGACGGTGGATGTGATCGCGGCGGAGGATACCCGTAACAGTATCAAGCTGCTGAATCATTTCGACATCCACACACCTATGACCAGTTACCACGAGTACAATAAAGTAGAAAAAGCGCACCAGCTGGTAGGACAGCTGTTAAACGGACAGAACATTGCGTTGATCACTGATGCCGGTACCCCGGCGATCTCCGATCCCGGTGAAGTACTGGTGCGGATGTGCCAGGAGCAGAGCGTTCCCGTCACTTCTCTGCCGGGTCCTGCGGCCTGTATTACAGCACTGACCTTATCAGGACTCAGTACAAGAAGGTTTTGTTTTGAAGGATTTCTACCTGCGGATAAAAAGGAAAAGAAAGTGATCCTGGAGGAACTGAAGACCGAAAGCCGTACCATGATCCTCTACGAAGCACCCCATCATCTGATCCGGACACTGGAGGAACTGTATGCGGCACTGGGGGAGCGGCGGATCACGTTGTGCAGAGAACTGACCAAGAAGTTCGAGACCGTATTTCCCACCACTTTGAAAAAGGCGCTGGACTACTACAAGACAGAGGAGCCCCGTGGGGAATATGTCCTGGTAGTGGAAGGGAAAAGCCCGGAAGAGAAACGACAGGAAGAGATCGCATCCTGGGAATCCATGAGCATTGAAGAACATATGGCCTATTACGAAGAGCAGGGTATGGATAATAAATCCGCCATGAAACAGGTGGCAAAAGACAGAGGTGTTGGAAAACGGGAGATCTATCAGTACCTGCACGGCAACTCATGAGACAGTGAAAATACCATAATGAAACCGAACAAAACAGACAAAAGCATATGAGGATAATGTAGGATACATCCATGAAAGGCATATGCGGAGAGAGGCAAAATGACTAATTGTGATGCATGTGTCAATTATGAATATGACGAAGATTATGAATGCTATTGCTGCATGGTGAATCTGGATGAGGATGAAATGTACCGCTTTTTATCCGGAACCCAGCAGGAATGTCCCTACTTCCGACTGGATGACGAATATGCAGTGGTAAGACACCAGATGTAAGGAAAAAATTCACGAAAGCAAGGTCAAAAAGTCTACTCAAATGGTAGAGAATGCTGATTGTGAAAGTAAAAATCGAGTAGTATAATACGAAGTTGCGTGCTGAAAAAATAGTGCGCAGCTTCTTTTGTTTGTGTGCAATCCGTAGGCATCAAAGTCGGGGGCTTTTGACCCCGACATCAAAGAGATAAAATACTAAAGTAAACAGGTAGGGTGACAATATCATGAAATATGTGAAACAACTTTCGATTATCCTGGGAATCTCCTTTCTGGCAGAGCTTCTGGAGATCCTGATCCCGCTTCCCATCGCAGCCAGCGTTTATGGTCTGGTGATCATGCTGGTGGGGCTGATCACGAAGCTGATCCCGCTGGAAAAGGTGGAGACCGCGGCGGATTTCCTTGTGGATGCCATGTCCATTATGTTCGTGCCCGCTACCGTGGGAATCATGGCAAGTGTGGATACTTTAAAAGAGATGCTGCTTCCCATCTGTGTGATCACGGTGGTATCCACGGTACTGATCATGATCGTGACAGGCCGGGTATCCCAGCATATTATCCGGGGGCAGAAAAACAAAGATGCCGCAGCTATGCAGACGGTCGGAACCAAAGCTGCCGCAGATGATAAGGAGGACAGATAAATGAATGAAATATTGAGCCAGTCTATCTTTTTTGGCATTGCCATTACACTGGTCACCTACGAGATCGGACTGTGGATCAAACAGAAGACCGGAAAAGCCATTGCCAATCCCTTACTGATCTCCGTAATCCTGATCGTGGCAGTATTGTTATTGTTCCATATAGATTATGAGACCTATGCAAACGGCGCGCAGTATATCAGCATTTTCCTGACTCCGGCAACGGTCAGTCTGGCAGTGCCTCTGTATCGTCAGCTGGAGCTGTTAAAGACTTATCCCAAGGCCATTTTCGGCGGAATCATCGCCGGCGTTCTGACTGCCATGGTGAGCGTTTTTGCTTTAAGTCTGATGTTCGGTCTGAATCATGAGCAGTATGTAACGCTTCTGCCCAAGTCCATTACCACAGCTATCGGTATGGGGATTTCTCAAAAAATGGGCGGTATTGTGACCATTACGGTAGTCGTGATCATTGTCACAGGTATCCTTGGCAACATTCTGGCAGAGACGATCTGCCGCCTGTGCAAGATTGAGGATCCCATTGCCAAAGGTCTTGCCATCGGCACCAGCGCTCATGCCCTGGGAACCGCGAAAGCTATGGAACTGGGCGAGATCGAAGGAGCCATGAGCAGCCTGTCCATCGTGGTCTGCGGTATTTTGACTGTGATTTCCGTATCTATTTTTGCAAACTTCATCTAGTATAGAAAAAAATATCCTGCACATACTAACCTCGCATAGAACAGAAGGAATCAAAAGGAGGTTAACAGCATGAGTGATATTTCAGAATTAGATCTGCAGAATCTGCGCCATCTGATCGGCGGCTTTGACACGACCCACTGCAAAATGCAGGAGTATGCCAAGGAAGCGGAGGACCCGAAGGTAAAACAGTTTTTTGAAAAGGGTGCCCGCAGCGCTATGGAGAACAAACAGCAGCTTATGAAGTTTTTGCAGTAAGGAGGCAGCAGAATGCAGGAAAAGACAATGGTAGCAGATACTTTGGCCGGGATCAACGGAGAACTGACCCGCTATGCGGGAATGATCGCTCAGTCAGAGAACAAGGAATTAAAACAGACACTGAAGCAGTTCCGTACCGCCTGTGAGCAGTCCCAGGAGGAGCTGTACCAGATCGCCAGAGAGAAATCTTATTATGTGCCGGCAGAGAAAGCCACTGCGGAAGAAGTGGCACATGTGAGAAGCCTGTTCACACAGGGAACTTTGTAAAAGAATTTGAGAGAATGAACCAGATAAGCCTTTCGGAAAATATATTACCGGAAGGCTTATATTTGTATGCCGGGAAGAAATTCCGGATGGAAATGCAGGCATGGTAGGACATGACCGAAGGTGTGATTCGTGTTTTCATAGGACATCCCGACATCCGCATATAGTGAAACGAAGGAATAGCAGGCGGTTTGGAGAAGATGCTTAACTATATCTGGGCAGGAATGATCCTGTTAGGTGTAATCTACGGAGTCTGTACCGGACAGATGAGTGCATTGACAGGAGGGGCGCTTGACAGTGCCGGAGAGGCGGTGAGCCTCTGCGTCACCATGGCAGGGGTCATGGCACTGTGGATGGGACTGATGGAGATCGCGCAGGAATCCGGCATGATCACGAAGATGACAAAGGGGATTCGGCCTTTTTTGAAATTCATGTTTCCAAGACTTCCGGAAGATCATCCGGCGGGGGAATACATAGCCACGAATCTGATCGCCAATGTGCTGGGGCTTGGCTGGGCGTGTACCCCGGCGGGACTGAAAGCCATGGAACAGCTGGCGAAGCTGGAGGAGCAGAGGAGAGAACAGCGGCAGATAGAGCAGCAGGGAATGCAGTCTGTGAACAGGCAGTCACGGCCCGGAACCGGAGAACGACTGGAGAGCGGACGGCACGGAACGAATGTGTCAGTTGCCAGCAATGAAATGTGTACGTTTTTGATCCTGAATATTTCGTCCTTACAACTGATCCCGGTCAACATGATCGCCTATCGCAGCCGGTACGGCAGTGCCAACCCGGCGGTGATCATTGCTCCGGCACTGGTGGCTACACTTTTCAGTACTATCATTTCCGTCATTTATTGTAAATGGAAGGATAGGTGAGGATCATGACAAACGTATTGACACACATGTCAGATATTATGATCCCCATGGTGATCTTTTGGATCGTGGGCTACGGAATGGTCTCGGGGGTGAAAGTGTATGAGACTTTTTTGAAGGGGGCAAAAGAGGGGCTGCGCATTGTGGTGGAGATCCTTCCGACACTGGTAGGACTGATGATGGCAGTGGGAATCCTTCGGTCCTCCGGATTTTTTGAATTGTTAGGGAAGCTGATCGGACCGGCGACGCAGGCTGTGGGACTTCCGACGCAGCTGATTCCGCTGCTTATCGTAAAAATGTTCTCTTCCTCTGCGGCTACCGGGCTGGTGCTGGATATTTTCAAGACCTGCGGCCCGGACTCTTATGCCGGGATGCTGACATCGATCCTTATGAGCTGTACCGAGACGATTTTTTATACCATGAGTGTGTATTTTCTGGCGGCAAAGGTAACGAAAACCCGCTACACGCTGCCGGGGGCACTGCTGGCAACGTTAGCGGGAACGATAGCGAGTATTTTCCTTGCGGGGAAAATGTGATGATAATCCCGCAATATGCGAATATTGGGTAGAATTGTGAGAGTGCGCAGTACGGAACAATTCGTGGGCATCATGTAACTAAATCAATTGCAGACTTCGTAAAATGAACAAAAATACCGTCAGAGTGATGGAACTTAAAAACGTGGTGGCAACAACCACGCTGGAAGTCAAAGTTCCTTCGTGGTTCATGTTTTTCGCCATAATATAACAGCTTACGGTGGTGGGGGAGCCTAACATAATGAGGATTGCCACCAGTTTTTCTCCGGTAAAGCCAAAATGGACGGCAAGCGGCAGAAACAGTGCAGGCCATACTACCAGCTTTAACACGGTTGCTACTCCGGTGGGGGCTAAAAGCTTCAAGGCTTTTTTACCCTCGAATCCGGCACCGAGGCCGATCAGGGCCAGAGGGGTAGCCAGTACGGCAACATTGCTGATGGTCTTGGAAATGATCACGGGATAATGGATCCGGCAGGCGCTGGACAGCATGCCCAGGGCGATACTGATAATGATCGGGTTCGTGATGATCCCTTTTAAGGATTTCAGCAGGGATTCTTTATCGAAGCCCTTCGCATCAGGTCCGGTGAAGGACAGGATCAGTACGGCAGCGATATTGTACAGGGGAACCGTACCCACGATCATCAGGGGAGCCATGCCGGAGTTTCCGTAGATGTTCTGTATAAAGGCGATACCCAGGACAGCGGCACTGCTGCGGTAGCTTGCCTGGACAAGCTCTCCCAGGCGGGATTTGTTCTTATAAAAAATGCCTGCCACGACCCAGGTGATGACGATGCAGAACAGGGTCACGAAGAAGCAGAACAGCACGTAACCGGTATCCCATACACTGTAAAAATCTGCAGTGGACATGTCCTTGAACAAAAGTACGGGAAGAGTGATTTTATAATTGAATGAATTCAGGGTTTTGACAAATGAGTCGTTGGTAACATGCAGCTGCTGTAAAACATAACCGATCACCATGACCAGGAATACGGGGATCGTTGCATTCAAGCTGAATAATAGTTGTTCCATGGGAATTGTATGCCTTTCTGTTATCGGAAGCGGAATATAGGAAGCGAAAAGCCTCTCTCCTTTTGCAAGTATAGAAAAGGAGGGGGGCTTTGTCAAGTTATGGTCTTGTGTTGTTTTACAAGGCTGCTCTATTTTACAGTAGCTCCTCCAGCAAGGAAAAATCACAGCAACCATTTTCCAGATAAAATGTGTGAAAGCGAAGGTCACAATACCCGTCACCCCAATGGGACCGGGCAGTTTCTTGTAGCTTTAAAATCTCCAGATAGCCCACATAATACTTCGGATAATTGCAGGGCTCCTCCGCAATATAAGTGTAGATCGCTTTGCAGACTTCCGGGGAATCAATGCCAAACTTTCCAAGGAATGTGGCAGTCTGATCGTATCCGGCACCTTCCCCGTGGATCAGAAGGTCTAACAAAGTATACATGCACAGCTGAAGGCTCCGGGTATGTTTTTCCAGGAGAGCGGCCTGTGCGGCATCCGACTGTCCGGACTGTTCGAGCAGATCTGCCGCATAATCATAGGAAATAAATTCCACATACAACGCCCAGCCCTCCAGATATCCGCCGTACCAGACAAGCTTTCTCGCAGGATCCGTGTTTTTATCTAAAAAGGCACGGTTACTGTACACGGTCTGATAGAGATGACCGGGAAAACCTTCGTGTGCCAGGGTCGTATAGAGCTCCAGCCCCATGGGAGAATTGCGGCGGTTTATATAGATGACATTATTGTCGGAATCGCCCAGGGGAGTCGTCAGGTAAAAAGCCGGCGCACTGTAAGGCTCCAGACTGGGAACGACATCCTTGACAGTAAAGGAGGGAGTGGGATTACTGACAGGAAAGTCATTTATCATGTGTGATTGTAGATCGGAAAGCATTTCTTCCGGTTCCGTGATGGGAAAATCTTCCGTGATCCCTTCGGAAAGCATGGAAAGCAGAGAAGGGGACTGCTTTGCCAGGTTGCGGATGGCAGACTGTTCCTCCTGAAATTGCGCCAGAAGCATCTGTACCAGTTCTTTTTCCGAACGAGAGGAACCGGTCTCGGCGAAAAGCAGGTGGTGATAGTAAGTCTTCCCGTCCGGCAGCAGGGCGAGACCTTTTGGCAGGGCGCCGGATGTATCTATGATCTCGCCGGGAGACGCCTGAGAGATAGAAGACACCTGACTGGCAGAGCCGGAAGCCTCCAGAGAGTACAGCCCTTCGGATAGTGTGTCGTAGGCAGGCTGTACTACCGTGGTGAGCAGCCGGTCATTTTCCTTAAGAAAGGAAGAGACAGCTTCAGCTGATAATATGCCCTGTGCCTGCAATTCCACCAGCCGGTCTTCAAAGGTAGTCTGCAAAAAGTGGGTTCCCTGCGTCAGTTCTTGTATGGTGACGATAGTGTCACATTGTTTTCGGACTTTTTCCAGGGAAACATCCGGCATGAGGAAGCCTGCGGCAGCTTTTTCCTGCTCATAGAGGAGCAGGGAGGCAAAATAATCGTCTACCTGGTCTAAGAGCGCCAGGTAGTCTGTCACATCCCGCCCAGTGCGGAAGGTGTATTCTGCCAGCAGGACAGGAAGCTGTGACTGCATTCCCGAGGACGGGGACAGCGGTTCCTTGTAATAGGGGAACTGCGCCAACGCCAGGTCATTTTCCAGAGACCGCCGTAGAAGTGTATAGGTGAAAGCATTCTCCGGTGAGAGCTTATCGTAAGCAATACAACTTAGTTGCCTAAGGAGCGCAGAACAGCGTTCCTCACTCGCATCCGACTGACCAGAGGTATAGAGGGGAAGGACAGGCTCGTAATCCGTGATCCCAAAGGCGGCGGGATCCGCAATGGTGTAGTGCATGTTCAGGGTGCTGGCAGTCATTTCCTCCCGGAAAACCTGAGAGGTGAATTGTTCAAAGCGCCTGTCTGCGGAAGTACAACGGGACAAAAGAGCCATAGCGCCGGTGAGGCCGCAAAGGAGGCAGATACACAGAAGCAGTTGGGGGAAGGAAAGGGAAGGACGTTTTCGCACGATAGTTACCTGGTGACAGAGAGTGTTGGTAAAAGTATATGTGAACAGCATCTAGGATAGACTTACCCGGTGCACAGGGCACCCTGACATCCTACGGATAAGTGATTTAGAAAACGGAGTTGTGCACTATACAACCATGAAAATGTATCTACAAAAGACAAAAGATGTATGGACTTTGAAGCATTGTCTTATTATACTGAAATTAATTGGGTAGGATTGTGGTAGTGCGTAGCACGAAGCAATCCGTAGGTATCAAAGTCGGGGCTTTTGTCCCTGACATCAGTAATTATAGGGTCAAAAGATAGCAGAGTGTAAGAGACAATGAAGGAAAAAGGAAGCAGAAACGATATAAAAGCAAAAGGAGAGAATACAATGAACGAAGCAGCAAAAGAAGCGATCAAAGCGGGAAAGGCGGTTCTGGGTATTGAATTCGGTTCCACCAGGATCAAAGCGGTACTGGTAGATGTTAGCCACACCCCCATTGCCATGGGAACTTACGACTGGGAGAACCGACTGGAGAACAATATTTGGACATATAGCCTGGAGGACATCTGGAAAGGACTGCAGGGCTGTTATAAGAGCCTGGCAGACGATGTGGAGGCAAAATACGGTGAGAAGCTGACTACGCTGGGGGCACTGGGATTCAGCGGAATGATGCACGGCTATATGCCTTTTAATGCAGAGGGTGAACTCCTGGTACCTTTTCGTACCTGGAGAAATACGATGACGGAAGAAGCCTGCAAGAAGCTGATTCCGGTATTTCACTTCAATATCCCCCAGAGATGGAGCATCGCCCATCTGTATCAGGCAATCTTAAGCGGAGAAGAGCATGTAAAGGATATCGCATTTTTCACCACCCTGGCAGGCTACATTCACTGGAAGCTGTCCGGTGAAAAAGTACTGGGCATCGGTGAGGCAGCAGGCATGTTCCCTATTGATTCCACCATTATGGACTTTGATCAGAAGATGTTAGACCAGTTCGATGGATTACACAATTTTGACTGGAAGATCCGCGATATTCTGCCCAAGGTACTGGTAGCCGGAGAGCCTGCCGGTGTTCTGACCGCAGAGGGTGCCAGATTACTGGATCCCACCGGAACCTTACAGCCCGGTGCACCCATGTGTCCTCCCGAGGGTGATGCGGGAACCGGAATGGTAGCTACCAACAGCGTGGCTGTCCGCACCGGTAATGTCTCTGCCGGAACCTCTATTTTTGCCATGATCGTATTGGAAAAGGCGATGGAAAAAGTACACGAAGAGATCGATATGGTCACTACTCCCGACGGTATGCCCGTGGCAATGGTACACTGCAATAACTGTACCTCTGATCTGAATGCCTGGGTGAACCTCTTCGGCGAGTGTGTAGAGAGCTTTGGCGTGAAAGTAGACAAGAACGAGCTGTATGGCGTGCTGTACCGCAAGGCCCTGGAAGGTGCTGCGGATTGCGGCGGCGTAACGGCATATAACTATTTTTCCGGAGAACCCATCACCGGTCTGGATGCCGGCCGCCCTATGGTGGTAAGAACTCCCGATGCAGACTTTTCACTGGCAAATTTCATGCGCTCCCACTTGTACAGCGCAGTTGCTACGTTGAAGATTGGTATGGATATTCTGTTAAAAGAGGAGCATGTGGCAGTGGATTCCTTGATGGGACACGGCGGCTTTTTCAAGACTCCCGTGGTGGGACAGCGTGTCATGGCAGCAGGCATGAACGCACCGATCACCGTTATGGATACGGCAAGCGAAGGTGGTGCCTGGGGTATTGCGATCCTGGCAGCCTTCATGAAGGAGAAAAAAGATGGCGAGCCCCTTTCTTCTTATTTGAATGACAAGATCTTCGCTGGACAGACCGGAACCACATTGCAACCGGATCCTGAGGATGTGAAGGGATTTGAGGCTTTCCTGGAAGAGTACGAGAGACTGCTTCCCGCGGAGAAGGCAGCCGTTACCACAAAATAAATTTTCGGGTGTAAAATTATGCCTGCACGACACTTACGTGTCGGAAAGCTTGCAGGATGTAGAAAAAATGAGGTTTAAAATATGTTAGAAAAATTAAAACAGAAAGTATATGAAGCAAATATGGATCTGCCCCGGTACGGTCTGGTGACTTTTACCTGGGGAAATGTCAGCGCTATTGACAGAGAGAGCGGATTGTTCGTCATCAAACCCAGCGGCGTGGATTACGACAAGCTGACACCGGAGATGATGGTAGTCATGGATCTGAACGGCAATAAGGTAGAGGGGAACTTAAATCCCTCTTCCGACACCGCGACCCATCTGGAGTTGTACAAGGCATTCCCGGAGATCGGCGGTATCGTACATACCCATTCTTCCTATGCCACCAGCTGGGCGCAGGCGGGAAGAGACATTCCCTGCTACGGAACCACCCATGCAGACTATATCTACGGCCCGGTTCCCTGTGTACGCTGTCTGACAAAGGAAGAAATCGAGGACGCTTACGAGGAAAATACCGGACACCTGATCGTTAATGAGTTCAAACGTCTGGGCAAGGACCCGAAAGCAGTGCCTGTCGTTCTGTGCAAGAACCATGGACCTTTTGCCTGGGGCAAGGATGCCAAAGAGGCTGTCCACAATGCTGTAGTACTGGAAGAGGTGGCAAAAATGGCATACCGCGCCGAGATTATCAACCCCGGGATCCAGCCGGCACCGCAGGAATTGCAGGATAAGCACTATAATCGCAAGCATGGAAAGAATGCATACTATGGTCAAACAACTTTGAAATAGAATTTGGCTTATAGTGCGTGGACGCTTGCGTACTAAGCACTATATGACAAATTCTATTAGCGGAGCGCCCCTCCATGAAATAAATTTTCGAGCGAAGTGAGAAAATTTATGAATGGCAGGGCAAAGTTGTTAGGACGAGACCGCAATATTTTACGGTAGAAGAGCAATTCTTTTACTAGACTAGCATCGGGAAGTATGCTAGTATAACAACGTAAATTGCAACAGATAAGCCAATATGGCGGAATGGAGGAAACCATGAAAAATTTAGAACTGCAAAAGCGTGCCAATGATGTCCGCAAGGGCATTGTGACCGCAGTTCATAGTGCGAAAGCAGGACATCCCGGCGGATCCCTGTCAGCCGCAGATATTTTTACATTTTTATATTTCGAGGAGATGAATATTGATCCGAAGAATCCCGATATGGAGGAGCGCGACAGATTCGTGCTGTCCAAGGGTCATACAGCTCCCGGACTCTATTCTGCACTGGCTCACAGAGGATATTTCCCGGTAGAGGATCTGCCTACCCTGCGTCACTTAGGTTCCTACCTGCAGGGTCATCCCTGCATCCATATCCCCGGCGTGGATATGTCTTCCGGATCTCTGGGACAGGGCATTTCCGCAGCAGTCGGCATGGCACTGGGTGCTAAGATGGACAAACGTGATTTCCGCGTATACACACTGCTGGGTGACGGTGAGATCGAGGAGGGACAGGTATGGGAGGCTGCTATGTTCGCGGGCTTCCGTAAGTTGGACAACCTCTGCGTTATGGTAGATAACAACAACCTGCAGATCGATGGACCCATTGATCAGGTATGTTCTCCTTATCCTATTGATAAAAAGTTCGAGGCATTCAATTTCCATGTGATCAATGCAGATGCACATGATTTTGATGCGATCCGTGCAGCATTTAAGGAAGCAAGAGAGACCAAGGGCATGCCCACCTGTATCGTATTCCACAGCATCAAGGGCAAGGGAGTCTCCTTCATGGAAAACAGCGTAGACTGGCATGGCAAGGCGCCCAATGATGAGGAGTATGCGATTGCAATGGCAGACCTTGATAAGATCGAAAAAGAATTAGAGAAAGCAGGTGAGCAGTAATGGCAGAAAATACCGTGAAAAAGATTGCAACCAGAGAAAGCTACGGCAACTCCCTGAAGGAGCTGGCAGAAGAATTCCCCAATCTGGTAGTATTGGATGCTGACCTGGCAGCAGCTACCAAGACCGGAATTTTCCGTAAGGCATATCCCGACCGTCATATCGATTGTGGTATCGCAGAGGAAAACATGATGGGTGTGGCAGCAGGACTGTCCCTGGTAGGTAAGATTCCTTTCGTAAGCTCATTTGCAATGTTTGCAGCAGGACGTGCATTCGAGCAGGTGCGTAATTCCATCGGTTACCCGCATCTGAATGTCAAGATCGGTGCAACTCATGCAGGTATCACCGTAGGTGAGGACGGCGCTACCCATCAGTGTAACGAGGATATCGCCCTGATGCGCACCATCCCCGGCATGGTAGTAATGTGCCCTTCCGATGATGTGGAAGCCAGAGCTGCTGTTCGTGCCGCTCTGGAATATGAAGGACCCGTATACATCCGTTTCGGACGTGCCGCGGTCCCCGTGATCAACGATCATCCCGGTTATCGCTTTGAAATCGGTAAGGGAACTGTAGTCCGTGAAGGTAAAGATGTCACCATCGTAGCCACCGGTATCTGCGTAGATTCTGCGCTGGGCGCAGCGAAGATGCTGGAAGAGGAAGGCATCAGCGCAGAGGTTGTAAACATCTGTACCATTAAGCCTCTCGATGAGGAGATCATCCTTAACAGCGCGAAGAAGACCGGCAAGGTAGTCACCGTGGAAGAGCATTCCGTCATTGGCGGACTGGGAAGTGCAGTCTGCGACTGCCTGTGTGCACATTACCCTGTACCAGTGAAGAAGGTCGGTATGCAGGATGTCTTCGGCGAGTCCGGTTCCGCTGCTGCTCTGGTAGAGAAGTACGGTCTGGATGCCAAGGGTGTTTACAAGTCTGTAAAAGAGTTCCTATAAGGAATAAATGATATCAAGGAGAAGCCGTCAGTTATGTGAAAACAGAGACTGGCGGCTTCTTTTGCGTCGTGGTATCATGAGCTCGAAATAATAAATGAAAAAGAAGATAATATTGTAAAGAAGTCGATAATCAGGTAAAAGAAGTCGAAAATTAGGTATCAAAAGTCGATATTCAAGCGGAAGTTACACAAGAATATGATACTATATTAGATAGAAATATATATACGGTGCTGGTGTCACAACGGTTGGTGCTCTTAAGAAAGGCGAAATCATGTTAAGCAAAATGAAAAAATCTGTTGTAATTTGCATGAATAGTCTTATATCTGTAATTATTTTTTGCATGATAATAATGCTTTTATGTAGTTGCATCAGTGCAGCTCGTACGACTTGGAAACAGGCAAAAAAGACTTATCATTCTATGGGGGAGTACTATACACGCGATGTAGAAAATAATTTGAGCAATGTTTCGGACTATCTTCTTAGAATAGGCGAAACAGCGGATTATTATGGTATGACTAATTGTGAAGAGGATAAAGAATCTATGAACAATTTGTCAAGACAGCGGCTGTATAATCAATTGAATGAGGATATTCTTGTTTATAGTTCTGCTGATTACTTTTTTATATTTCAAGACAAATATGCAGATATCATGATGGTGGAATCTGCAAAAAAGAAAGCAAAAATACAAAGTCAGAATATCAGAGAACAGTTGAAAAGGTTATTGGAGAGTAGAGAACCTACAGAAAAATGGGAGCTGTTTGATGCAGAAGGTTATCAATATTTAATCAGAGTTGTATCAAAGGATGGTGTGGGGATTGGCTGTGCAGTGAGCCTTAATCGACTGATTGAAACAATGCAAGCTGTACAACTAAGTGATTATTATGTTTCTTACTATAAAATTGGCACAATGATTTTAGACAACGAGTCAGGGAAAGATCTAAAAATAGAACTGCCAATTCAAGAAACAGATGTGGGTGTAAGAATTGTAATTCCTTCAGAAAAGCTATTTGAAGAAATCAGACCGTTATTAAACTTCAGTATGGTTTTTGCTGTGATTTTGATCATACTGCTTTTTGCTCTTTATATTTCCATGTATCACTGGTTTACAAATCCGGTAAAAAGGATTGTATCAGTAATGCAAAAGGTGGATGAAGAAGGAATAGATCTAAAAATGCCGGAGTTGCGATACGGATGTTATGATTATCTGCTTAAACCGGTCATGGAAGATGATATTATTAAGGTGATGAAAAATCTTGTCACTAAGATCGAAAGAGAGCGTCATCAGGCGCAGCTGCAGGAAGAAGGAATTGTATGGAACCAGTTAAAACCAGTATGGAAAGAAAAATATTGGGAGGAAATGCTCAGAGGACTACGTGATGATCCGAACAGGGAGAGTGAGGAATATGAGGAGAAGCAATGGAAAGAGGAGCAAGATAGAAGGCTGATCCCAATTTTATTTTATCAATATGCAAATGACAAAACAGAAGAGGACATAAAGCAGACTAGGAAGAAGGTAAAAGAGGAATTGGGAACAGTGACTAGTGATTTTCTGCTTCCGGTATTGTCTCAAAAAGAATTTGCAGTCCTGGTTTTTATTTCAGATGAGTGGCTGAGTTCTGACACTGAAAGAAATGGCATAATATTAAAAGATGCGATATTACAGCAATTTAAGACAGAAAGATTATACGAAAAAATTGGAATATGCATAGGAGAAGTGTGTACAGGGAGAGAAGTGCAGTCCATGGTAGATAAGCTTCGTCAGTTTGCATGGAATAATGTTTGCAGTAGAAGACAGATTTTGGATATTATAAATATGCCTAAAACAGTGAAGCAATTGGTATGCCTGATATGACGCTATGGAAAGCATATCTTGATAATGGCAAGACTGTGGAACTTCAAGATAAAATCCGAAAATGGCTTTGGGGAAAAGACAATGAGGCCAAGTTAAATAGGAGAGCACTTCAAATGCTTCAGTATGATTTGGAACAGTTGTTCTATTCGACACTTCAGGAAAATGGAATTCAGGCACATCAATTTTTTCATGATAGAGAAAATGGATGTAACAGAGTTACGGCAATTGGTTCACTGGAGGAAATGGATGCATGGATTGAGGAAACTATGGGAGCTGTTTCCAGGATCATGCAGGACGTATCGAACTTAAGTGGAATCAGGGAACAAACGATTTATTATATACAGACACATCTTGATGAAGAACTGAATAGGATAAAAGTTGCTTCAGCATTGTATTTAAATCCGGATTACCTGGATAGACGATTTAAAAAGGAAATGGGGTGTTCGGTAAATCGCTATATTTTAAGGGAACAGGTGAATATGGCAAAAGGATTGCTGTTAAACCCAAAGATTTCCATATGTGAGATTGCATCCCGGTGCGGCTATGAAAATATGTCTAATTTTTCTGCAATGTTTAAAAGAGAAGTAGGAATTTCACCAAATGAATATCGAAAAAACGGTGGGATGGAAAGCCCTGATCTTTAATGAGCAGGGGTGCTAAGGACAGTTATGTTTTATAGAACGCTGAGCATTGCGAAGGACAAGAGAATAGAGAGAAATTTCGGATTCTCTCTATTTTCTTGCCCTTTTTCTGTTTATAGCGGTACAGGCTGCTATCAAGGATAGCAGGAATTAAGGCTTGGGTCAATGCAGGATTATCAATGAGCTGTTTGGATGCAGGAGTGAACATACCTATTTAAAAAGTCCGTATGATTCATAATTTGGTCAAGGACCAATAATGCTCCGGATATAATTTACAGAGTAGGCGGCATCTGCATCAAGCTGGTTGTCGTCCGCACCGTGAGATAAATCTCTCCAGAGAGAAACATCGTGGCCGACCTGCCCACCCATTCGTACAAAAGGTTCCATGACAATGTATTCGTTATAGCCAATTTCGCGAAGGGCATTACCAATGGATGTCCAATTCATACGGCTCTGAGGATACGGACAGCGACGATTGGCTTCGCCGATATGAAAATGTCCTAGAAGATTTCCGCTGTCACGTATGGCTTCAGTAAGAGAGTCTTCTTCAATATTCATATGAAAAGTATCAAGCATAACTTTGACATTGGGCTTATTGACGGCTTTAACATATTTAATACACTCATTGTGATCATTAAGCATATACCCTTCAAAGCGATTAAGCGTTTCCATACACAGGGTAATGCCATGATTTGACGCTATATCTGCTAGTTGGGACATTCTTTTAATACTGCGTTCGGTATCTGCGTGCTTGTCAAATTTTTTAGAAAAGTCCACAGGCCAATACGAGTACAGTGCACCACCTATTCGATCAATCCCTGCCAACTCCATTTTGCGAAATATATCCGAATAGAATGCGAAAGCATTTTTAACCATTGTTTCGTCTGTGGAAGCTAGATTATGCTCCGGACGGGGACCATATCCGCCGGTAAGTTTCATACCGTAATACTGAGCCATCGCATTTAATTCTCGGAATGTTTGATCATCACTCAAATGAAAAGCGCCACATGCAACCTCAAGGGCATCAAAACCAAGTTCGGCACATTTTTTTATATAGGGAAGAAAATTTCCACCCCATTCTTTTTCCCAGTAGGCATAATAAATTCCGTATTTCATAATTTTCAGTGCAAGCCGTACAGTTTCGTTTTAACCTGTCGGCTTATTGTTCTCCTTCCTCAATTATATATGTGTGACCACGGTTGTTTTCGCGATTGACCTGCAATAATTTTTTCAATATTCAATAGCGATAATAAGACACCTAAGCTGATCAGTTTAATCTTTCGGCCTGAAATGCGGAAATCTCCTCCAAAGAAGGCATAGCTGCGATGGCCCCGTGCTTTTGAATGCTCAGTGAAGCAACTGTGTTTCCGTAGATCAGTAAATCAGTAAGCTCATCAGAGGTGTATCCACCAAGACATAGCTTGTGGTTAAATATCCATGAAAGAGAAGCACCCACAAAGCAGTCTCCGGCGCCGGTTGTATCCACTACTTTCACTGAAAAAGATGGCGCATATGCTTTAACATCTCCGCAGAACGCATAGCTTCCTTGAGCTCCGCAAGTTATTAACAGTATTTTCAAATGCGGAGCATCGGCAAATATCAGACGAGCTTTTTCTGTAATATCTCCATTGCCATACAGAAAGTAGACCTCTTCATCGGAAAACTTAGCTATGTCACAAAGAGTGAGACCTGTTTTAATGTAATTGATGGCCTCTTCACTGCTGTGCCACAGATTTAATCGCAGATTAGGATCATATGAGACGATAACATTGTGCTCACGGGCGTATTGTGCGGCATATAGAGTTGAACTTCGGGATGGTTCCTCTGTTAAAGAAACAGAACCAAAATGAAACATCCGTGAGTTTTTTATAATATCCAGGCGGAGCTCACTTCTTTCAAGACTTGTGTCCGCACAACCGCTGCGATAGAAAGAAAATGATCGATTACCATCCGCAGAAAGCGAAACCATTGCGATAGCAGTATTTTTGCTGGGGGAAAGTATCAACCCATCGGTATTTATCGCGTTTTCGTCAATGATTTTTTTTAACCAGCGACCGATATAGTCATCACCGGCTTTGGAAATAAATGCACAGGATCGTCCAAGTTTGGTGGCACAGGCCAGAACATTTGCCGGAGCGCCTCCGGCGTTTCCGGTAATATGAACTTCAGAATCAGCCTCAGCGATTGCGTCAATTAAAATTTCGCCGAGTGCACACACATCGTATATCATACTATTACCTCCCAATTTTTGGATTTGTATACTAATTTGATTAAGGAATAAAAACCCCTCTTAATCTCACGAACCAAAATTCAATCAGAATATCGACCGAATCTTATGCATGTGTGGCAAGAGAGATGTTTGAGACCGAAAGCGTGCCGTTTTCCGCAAAGAGGGAAAGTGAACGTTTTAGGGTTTCGTACATTCTTGCACTTAGCGCCACGCCGTTTATATAAAGGACGGAGATGGTATCATCACAAATAAGGCGAATCGAATATTCCTTGTGTGCTTCAAGTTGGATTGGGCGAGAAAGGCCGTTATTGTTGATTGCCGGCCACGGTAGGCTGGGCGATTTTTCAAACACGAAGCGATGTTCGGGAACGCTGAAATGATATTGATACGAGGTACCTTTCTCTTCATCCCCATATAGGCCGATGCCGAAGCCAGTTGTGCCCTCCGAAAATGAAACGGTGCAGGAGAAACAGAAAAGATTGCCCGTATCTGACACAAGGACATGCGATTTACGTGCGTAGGGGCTTTGCAAGCACAGATTGGGAAGCGTACGAGGTGTATCAAAGAAATCCCACACGGAATCTGGCGGTTTAACGCCCAAGGTACCGTCTTCACGTGCATAAAGCTCGTGGGCCATAAAGGTACCGCCCCATTGAAATTCGCCGATATCCTGGTCATTTTCCTTGGTGGGTACCCATCCGAAAAGAATGCGTTGTTCCCCTAGGGCATAGGTACGCGCGGCATAATAAGCTCGCCCGTCGAAGGCTTCGTCGGGCGGACAGAGCCACGGTCCGTAAAAGCTTTTGGCCATGCGGTATACAGTACGGTTTTTATCACAGTATTCGGAAATCAGGTGGTACCACCAATCCCCAATACGGAAAAGATCGGGCATTTCGTGCATGGCAAACGTATCCGGTGCCCAAAAATCCCCCCCGAAATCCCAATGCTTCAAATCAGGGGAGGTAAAATGAACCGTTCGTCCTGAAAGGCGTGTTTTGGGGCCACGCAAGCGCGTGCCAAGAATGAGCAGATAATGCTGTTTTTCTTCGTCCCAAAGAACAAAGGGGTCTCGCCAATCATCTGGATCGTAGCCGGGCTGGGGCGGAAGCTCCACCGCTTCTTTCACTTTTTCCCAATGGAGGGCGTCTTTGCTCACAGCTTGTAAAAGCACTTGCGATGGCTTGCCTTGAGTGGGGTAATCGCGGTTGTAGCCGGTGTAGAAAATACGGTAGGTGCCGTCGTTTTGCATGAACACGCTGCCCGCAAAAATAAACTGATCTTGCTCTTCATCGGTGCCGCGTGGAAGCGCAATCCCGTGGTCTTCATAATGTACAAAATCTTTTGTGGTAGAAAGATGCCATCCAAAGGGCTCACCGAACGGGGCAGGATTTCGGGTATCGCGCTGATGGAAAAGATAGAACGTATCATGAAGACCGAAAGGCATACAATCACCGAACCACACGCCCGGCGGCTGATAAAATATATTCTGCATAAAAACCTCCTTGTGTATTGGCAGACCGAAGATTTTCTGAATAAATGCAAATTTTCACTTTGCGAAAAATAGCGAGGTTAAAGCCCCCCCTGGGGGGGAAAAAACGAAAGTTACCTTAATTGTCACAAGAACAAAAAGCCAAAATATCAGCACAATAATGTGTAGTATGACAGGCATATCAACAGACAGTGATTTTTGTATTAGAAGGAAACTTGTTTTATTCCCCATGTTTCAAAAGATAAAAACGATGCTGAACCTCCGTCGGTTTCCACATAAATATCTTTGCATATTTCTTCAGGATATATATTTGTTGAAAATGCAGTTGCATAATCGTCTGTAAAAACTTCTACGGAAACCGTATCCATAAATATATGGATAAGTAGTTTATCTTTGTCCAAAAAACGTAATTTACAGCTTTTAATTCCCGTACTCCAATCATCTGAATAATTCCGATCTACAGAAAGGGTCTTGCTGCAGAGATTAAAAATAATCTTTGTGAAGCGATTATTTTTTCCTTGAACGTCATCTGCACAGCGCAATTTAAAAATAACACTTTCTGCCGACGTATCAGTCAAAGATAATGTGGCAAGTATTTCGCAATGTATCCCGTCTCCTGCGTTGATTTTTGTTTTAGCATCTTTATCGATATAAAACTTATCATAATAACGATGATTTTCACGTAGAGACGAAAGCTCCTTAATAGGGATAAATCGTGGTATATTATTTTTGATACGGATTTCTCTTGGAATATTCATTGCGCCGCACCATTTTTCCTGAGCAGTAGTACCGAATCCTTTCCACCATGGCATCCAGTCCCAAGCATTTGCCCATGCAAACTGAATTCTTCGTCCTTTAGGATCTTCAAAACTTTGAGGGGCATAATAGTCAAAGCCGTAGTCAACCTCACCTTTTGCAGATGGAATGAAAACCCGGTTTTTGTAATCCATATTTCCAACCAAATAGGAACATTTCTGCTCGCCTAGATGCATAGGGCAAATTACCATAATATCGCTGCCGTCGACTGAAAATAAATCCGGACATTCCCACATGGCACCCAGTGAACCATCACTTTTTAAGATAGTTCCAAAATATGACCACTTTTCAAGATCGTCGGAAACATATAAAATAGCTCGTCCTTTATGGTTTTCTTCGCCACCAACGATCATGTACCATTTGTTCTCTTTGTACCATACTTTGGGATCGCTTTCTACAAACATTGTCGGATCAATGATAGGATTGTTTTGGTATTTCGTAAAATTAATACCATCCTCACTGACTGCCATGCATTGTGATTTTATAACTTTATCATCACTGATAACAGTACCGGTATAAAACAAATAAAGCCTTCCGTCTTTCCCGGTCACTGCACTTCCTGAAAATATGCCGCCTTTTTGACAATCGTCGTATGGTTCGCTTGGTGCAAGTGCAACAGGCAAATATTCCCAGTTAAGTAAATCGTCACTGATTGCGTGACCCCAATGCATAGCGCTCCAATACGGACCGTAAGGGTAGAATTGGTAAAACAAATGATACTTTCCTTTATAATATATTAGTCCGTTTGGATCGTTCATCCATCCGCATTCGGGCATAAAATGATACCATTGTCTTTTTTTGGCATACCGCTTTACGAATTTTTTGTTTTTTTCAACGGTGCTTTGCGCTTTTAAAAGTGCTTGTTCATGACGGTTCATAATAAATATCACTCCCTTTTGGTTGGTTTTTATATTACCGAATGATGACTTATCAAGCAGATATTATCTAAATACCGAGAAATATTCATCAAAGAAAGCTTGCGGATTTACCTCCCATGCGACTTCATGGTTGCCGTTTTTATCAGGATCAAAATAAGTGTATCCGCACAGTCTTTCTGTTGTTAGCTCTACACTAACGTTTCCACGTCGGAAATTACAAATGGAATCATTAAAGATTGTAGTAGTAGCCAACGGATCATGGAATGTAATGATATTTTTATCGCGAAACCATATATCTGCAATGTCTAACACGGGACCCGGAACTTTTTTTGTAAGACTTTTTTGAAATTCATCGGGTTTCATCATAACCTGACTTGTAATATCTAAACCAACGGAACGATGAATAGGAGATTGGCCGTCATAAACGGCTTTTGTGGCATAAAAATCATATAAAGCATTCCATTCGCGAGCACCTCCTGTTGTAGGAGAACCATCTTCTTCACAACCGTGTTTTTGAAGCCATCCTTGGAAATCAAACGCACGGAATCTGCCGCACATTAAGTAAATTCCCTTGAGAAGACGAGGTAATTCCGGATCAAACAGGAAAAGACGTCCGATATTTCCCATAGGACCGATTCCCAATAATACGATTTCTCCGGGATTTTCGCGAATTGTACGCTGCATAAACTGAAGAGCCTGGTTTTTAGGGAATTCAGTGCGGTGGCTCCAGTTAGAAACCATACCGATTTGCGGCACAGAGACCAACCGAGGTTCAACAAAAATGCATTCATTGAAACCCGGATAGATAGGAATATCATCTCTGCCGACGGAACGGCAAATCGCACTTGCCATTTGAGCTCTTTCGTCTACAACTCCGGATACAGTTGTAATTCCCATGAGCTCACAACGCGGATTACATAAAAGATAAGATAAAGTTAAAGCATCATCAATATCTTGTCCTATGTCAGTATCGAGCAGTATTTTAATTTTTTCCATTTTATTTCCTCCTTGTTATTTGTTGATATAGTGGTTGCTTCCGGTAAAAGTTGGTAGTTAAATTGAAATGGCACTTTAATCCCTCGTTTACATTATTATACAAAGCTTACCTTGAAATAAATAGAAGAAAATATTAAGAAATAGGTAAAAATATTCAGTGTTTTATCGGTATGAGTGCTTGATTTTTTAAACATTAATCTTGCTTTATTGCGTTTACATATGAAGTACAGGTAATTATAATGAAATTAATTCCGGTGAAGGCATTTTGAATGGAGGCCCCTTGTTCAAACTTAATTCTCAATTCCAAAGAAGGAGGCGGATAATGAAAGCATCAAAAGGCATTGCATTTGCACTTTTTCCTTCCATATTTTTAATTTTAGCTTTTAAAGTATATCCTATTTGTGTTGCTTTGATAGAAAGCCTGTATACCATGAAAGTAGGAGGAGAACATGTATTTGTCGGCTTATCCAATTATATAAACTTGTTTCAGGATAAAGTTTTTTGGCGCTCGCTATGGGTAACTATTAAGTTTAACGTCATTCTTACTCCTGTTCAGGTAATTCTTGCAATTATAATGGCATTGCTGGTTAATAGAAGTATAAAAGGAATAAAGCTAATACGTAATGTTTTGTATCTTCCTGCGGCTATATCTATGCCGGCGGCCAGTGTGATATGGGGTATCTTGCTAAATCCAAATAATGGCGTATTTAACGGTATTCTCGGATTTTTGGGCATGCCTCAACAGCAGTTTCTGATCGATCAGAAACAGGCACTAAGCTGTATCATAGTAATGTGCTCCTGGAAAGGTGTTGCCTATTGGATGATGTTCCTGCTGGCAGGTCTTCAGGGAATACCGGAATCTCTTTATGAAGCGGCAAAAGTGGAAGGATGCGGTACGTTTTCTACAATATTCTATATTGTTTTGCCCATGCTCAAACGTTCGATTGCTTTTGTGCTCGTTGCGGATACGGTTGTTAACCTACTGACGTTTGCACCTATGTATTCACTGACATCCGGAGGACCAAATCAATCCACAAACGTGCTGATGTATGAGGCGTACAAGTCTTGTTTTACTTATGCTGATATGGGTCGCTCCTACACGATTTTAGTGATTCTACTGATTCTTGTATTCATTGTTGTCAGTCTGCAAATGAAACTAATGAAAAGCACGGATGAATATTGAGCGAAAGGAGGAATATCATATGAAACTAAAACTTAAGCAATTTATTTATATTATAGTCATAGCGGTGTTTATACTGATTACTGTATTTCCTATCTTTTGGGCTCTTGTATCATCTTTGCGAAGCGATGAAGAGATTTTTCGGTACGCTATGCCCTTTTCGTGGCGTACGTTTGTTCCCGATAAACTGACTTTTCAGTCCTACATAAATATTTTTGTTGAAAAGCATTTTGGAAAAGTACTGTTTAATACTATATTTGTCGGAGTGGCAACAATCGTTACGGGAATTATTGTTAATGCGGTTGCAGGATTTATTTTTGCAAAATATACATTTAGATTTAAGCGGCTGTTGTTTTTTTTAGTCGTACTTTCTTTTATGGTTCCGTTTGAGGCAGTTTCAATTCCCTTGTATAAAATGATTACCGTATTGAAATGGGAAAACACTTATATTGCACTGATTCTGCCTACTGTAGCGAATGGACTGGTTATATTTCTGTTCAAACAGTTTTTTGAAGAAATACCCAATAGCCTCATGGAAGCCGCAACAGTAGAAGGAGCAGGTATGTTTACCATTTTCACTAAGATCGTAATACCAAATTCGATACCAGTCATGATTAGTGCGGGACTTATGATTTTTATGTGGCAGTGGGAGTCGTTCCTATGGCCGCTCATTGTAGCTAGAAACGAGAATGTGCGGATGGTTCAGGTAGCATTGACTGATTTCCAAACTCAGTATTCTATGCTTTGGTCTGAAATGCTGGCAGCGTGTCTTGTTTCTGCAGCAGTACCGATTATTTTCCTAGCTCCATTACAAAAATACTATATCCAAGGGATAGCGGGTGCCGGAATTAAGGGATGAGAGTATATTACTTTTCTTAACGAGGCAAACCCTTATTAATATTATTATTTAGGAGGATGAATATATGAAAAAAACACTTTGCATTGTCTTAGCCGTTATGTTACTTTGTGCGACATTTGTAGGATGTAGCCAGACAACCTCTTCTTCATCAGCTTCCGGTAACTCATCTCAGGGTGATTTTTCTAAAGAATCATCCAAACAGGAGGACACTTCTTCCGAAGGAATTACCTTGAATTACTTGGCAACTTATGAAACGCAGAATGAGCAGGCAATGAAAGAATTTATCGCTCGCTATGAGTCCGAAACCGGTAATAAGATCAATCTTGAAATGTATCCTTATGAAGAATATATGGAAATCCTTGAGGTTAGACTGGGTTCGAATTCTAACAATGTCGATATTTTTGAAGTAGATAATCCTATGACGGCAGCATATACATACCGTAATTATCTTCTTCCCCTTGATGACTACTTTACAGACGAAGAAAAAGCACAGTTTGTAGACAGCGCTCTTGATGGTGCCACTATCAATGGTAAATTGATGGCACCTGCTATAGATAACTCTTCATGCGCACTTTTCTACAACAAAGAGTTGCTGGAAATGGCCGGTATTTCTCCTTTGTCTCAAGATCCGAAAGATCGTTTAACATGGGAGTCAATCGTTGAAATGGCACAGCAAGTAATGAAAGCAGCAGAAGATAATGGGATGAATGGCATTTGGGGATTTGAGTTTGATCAGATCAACAGCCCCTATGAATTGCTTCCGCTTGTTGAATCTTTGGGCGGTAAAGCAATAGGCGATGACGGTTTGACTGTTAAAGGCGTTTTGGATACACCCGAATGGGTAGAGGCAGCTAAGTTTTACGGAGATATTCACAATACCTATAATATTGCTCCTAAAGGCGTTAACCGTTATGAGATTTGGCAGTTATTCCAGTCCGGAAAATTAGCGTTTATGGTAGCAGGCTCCTACTACTATGCTCAGCTTGAAGGTTCAGACGTAGATTGGGGAATCGCACCGATGCCTTACTTTGAAGGCGGAAAAGCTATTACACCGACAGGTTCCATGCATTTGGCCGTTGCTTCTACTACAAATCATCCTGAAGAAGCAGCCAATGTTGTTAAGCTTATGACACTTGGATACGGCAATGATATTTATATGCCGATTAAAAAATCCCTGCCTGCACGTAAGACTCTTGCTGAAGGAATCATGACGGATCCGGAATATGAAGAATTCCCTGCAAATTCCTATCGGCTTTTCTCTTATGAAATTCAGAACACTTCAGTTCCTCGTCCGAGCACAGTAGCTTATACAGAATATGAATCAGCGTTCAACACAACATTTGAAGATATTCGTAATGGTCTGAACGCGGAAGAATGTCTTGACAACATGGTATCTCAGCTTGATTCCATGATTCAGAAATACAGATAACATTTTGATATTGCAGACGGTACAGCCGTTAGGAGGTACCGTCTGTTTGTCATACCCGAAAAAGATCTCAATTAACAAGGATTTGGAATGACTGCTATTCAGATGAACTTATGTGAAAACGTTAAATCAGCTGTGGATAATTTTGTTTTATATTTCAGGTTAATCCGATTATCTAAATATTGCATTTTTGCTTATTTGGACTTACTATAAAATTAATAAGTAAAGAATTTTCAACGGTGACAAACTCAGGTTGCTTCAATTTGTCTTGTATTTTGAAAACATTATGACCGGGTCGTAATTGGCAGAAGAGAAAGGTGTGGTGTAAGTGGTACATCGTTTTTTGAATTTGACACTCAAATCGAAACTAATTCTGCTGTTTGTCATTGTTGCAGTATTTCCGATTATTTTCTTGTTTATAACCTTTAGTACACACTCAACAAAGCTTACGCTGCAGAATTCGGCAAATAACACCGAAACGTTGTTGTGCCAGATCAACAGCAACCTAACATCAAAAATCAGTACCGTTAATTCCACTACGCTCAATTTTATTATTAATAAACAGCTGAAAAATTTGCTCATAGAAGATGAGGCCATTTTGGGAGATATAAACCGGGAATCCATTATCAGTATTTTGCGCAGTACTGTTATAAGTAATCCTTCAATCTCAAATATGGTTTTGTATGGGAAAAACAATAGGTTTTATTATTTTGGAGGATATTTAAGCGAAGATTTTTATAATGAGCTCGATAAATATCGTATAGACGATCAATTTTGCGGAGAAAATGTTTGGATCGGAAGGCAAAATGATATACTTTGTCGTTCTACCCAGCAAACACAAAATGAAGTATTTACATCCGTATCTATTATGAAAGATTTTATTAATAACGAGAAATTGGGATATGTTATCGTGAATTTGAAAACGCAAACAATTGACGATGTTTTGAAGAATATTTACACAGGACCGGATGAAAAACTGCTTTTGGTAGATGGTAATAAAGAGCTGCTTTCAAGTTCGGATGGTTTGGATGCTCACGTGTATGAACAAGATTTTAAAAATCATCTTAATTTCTCCGGAGATTCCGGCATTTATGTTGAAAAAATCGGTTGGGAGAATGTTCAAATTGCTTATTATCGGAACGAGAAAATAAATTGGTATATCGTTTCGTGGATTCCGTTATCATCTATAACATCGAACACGAACCTATTGAGCATGACGATTATATTTTCAACTGTTTTTTTACTGTTTGTGCTTCTTGTTGCATCTTTGTTTTTTGCCAATAAAATTTCCGATGATTTTAAACAGCTGCTTGATTTTGCTCAGACATTCGGACCGGAAAGTGATCAAATAAATGATTTTATTAAGCGAAAGGATGAAATAGGAACTCTATATAATACTTTGCACGAGTTAATGGAAAAAAATTATGAACAAAAGCAGATTGAGGAAATGGCTTGTCTTAAAGCATACCAAGCTCAAATTGCACCTCATTTTCTGTATAATACACTTGACAGTATTAATTGGATGCTTATAGAAAATGAGGAATATACAATTAGCAATATTGTTGTGGCACTGGGCGGATTGCTCAGGTATAGTATAAGCAACGACGGTAACTTGAAAACAGTGGCTGACGAATTAGAACAAATAAAGAATTACCTTTTAATACAGCAAGTGCGTTTCGGAGACCGTTTGAAATATAGTATTGATATAGACACCGCAATTCATCAACAGTTGATTATCAAGCTTTTATTACAGCCCTTGGTTGAAAATGCCGTTGTACACGGAATCGAAAATACAGTCGGCCTTAAAACGATTGTAATAACCGGCAGGCGTGAAGGTAACGATATCGTATTTAGCGTAGAAGATAACGGAGCCGGAATTCCTGAGAGGTTGCTTTTAGAGTTGAATGAAAGTTTAAAAAATGAGGTAACCGCTTTCAGCAGTCGGCACGGCTTGCAAAATGTTCATCAGCGCATCAGGCTGGCGTATTCGGGCCCTTATGGCTTGACGATAGAAAGTGTTTATCAGAAAGGGACACGGGTGATGATTCGCATTCCGTATAATCCGTGTTTGAATACATCGGAACAATAAACCAGACAATAAGATTTCATCATTTAAAGTATCCGTTCTCTGTAATTTTATCTCCTGTGGCTTTACATGTAATTTTAATAAAACATTAAAAACGAGCACAAACCGTCCGGAGGGTAAATCTGATGAAAATATTAATTATAGATGATGAATATACGATAAGACATGGCATAGCAACGGTTATTCGAAAATATAATGAACGTTGGACAATTGTCGGAGAAGCATCTGATGTTTCACAAGCACTCAGTATTATCAGACAGGAAAGACCTGATGTGATTTTTTTGGATATTAAAATGCCGGGTAAAAGCGGAATTGATCTGTTAAGGGAAATTCAGGAAATTCCATTGAAAATGATTCCTGTTATTATATCGGGATATTCCGATTTTGTTTATGCTCAGCAGGCTTTGAGATATGGGGCTTTTGATTATATTATGAAGCCGGTTAGTCCGGGTAAGATTATAGATGTTTTATGTGAATTAGAAAAGAAGATTATCAGCGATCAGTTTTTAGCTGATGAATTAGAGGCATATCATAAAAGCAAGGAGGATCGTAAAATACAGTTTATCCAAAACCTGATATACGGGTATACCGATTATAACAGAAAAGAAAAAGAGAATCTTGATCTGTTTGATTTATCAGGTAAATGCGGCAGAGTTGTTACGGCCTTGATAAAACAGGACGGGGATCAGACCGGTGATGAAAAAAACAATTCAGCGGTTATTCGTTTTTTGGACTTTTTTCGGAATATTGGCTTGGAGTGTTATCCCATCGGTATCGGGTTGTTATCAATTAGCGTGTTGGTAATATTTAACGACAACACATGTGCTGAAGATTTCGGAAATATTGAAAATTCTTTAGAGTGTTTAACCGGGGCCGCGGAGAACTGTATAGCAGTTAGTGAAATATGTAATGATTTTATGAGACTGCAGGAATTCTTTTATGATACGTTGTCAAAACTAAGAGAAGCTTCAAAAATTTTTCAAGAAACTACAATGCAGGAAGATCCGATTATCGCTCAAAAGGATATCGCACCGTTGATCAGACAGACAATTTTTAATATACAACAGCGATATCAAAAGGATATATCTCTTGATACTTTGGCAAAATTGGTATTTATTCATCCGATATACTTGTCGGATCTTTTTAAAAAGGAAACCGGCATGAATATTTCGCATTATATTACTCTGTATCGTATACAGAAAGCAAAAGAGCTTCTGCGAGATCTTCAAAACAAAGTATATGATATTGCTTATCAAACGGGATTTAACGATGCTCGTTATTTCAGTCAGGTTTTTAAAAAAGAAACCGGATTAACACCTACACAGTATCGAGAAAAATTCTGTCTTGATTCACAGTTCTGATTACCGAATAATATCAACCATCACGGTAACGCTACGCCTTGTTTTTCATATGCTCAAGGATGTGATACCATGACAAAAAATTTGCAACCGAAGACGTTTTTTTAGAGCTTGCCTCACCGCCGACGAAATGGCAAAAGAAGCTGAGTTCTTCTGCTTCGGCACCAACGACCTGACTCAGATGACCTTCGGCTTCAGCCGTGACGACACAGGCAAGTTCCTGTCCGCTTACTACGACAGAAAGATCTACGAAAACGATCCCTTCGCAAAGCTGGATCAGAACGGCGTTGGCCGCCTAATGAAGATGGCTGTTGAGCTTGGTAAAGGCGCCCGTCCCGAACTCCACTGTGGTATCTGCGGTGAGCACGGCGGCGACCTCGTTTCCGTTGAGTTCTGCCATACCCTCGGCCTTGACTATGTATCCTGCTCTCCCTTCCGCGTGCCCATCGCAAGACTGGCCGCTGCACATTCGACTATCCTCTTCCTTATCACGGGTATCAGAGCTTTGCCGCAGGCGAGGTCACACCGGATGAAGCACACCAAATTGGCTTGGAAACCGCACGGAAGATGTGGGGCGCAAAGTATCAGGTGGTAGTCACTACCCACCTGAATACCGATAACATTCGCAATCACTTTGTAATAAACAGCGTATCATTTGTGGACGGCAGGAAGTTTCGTAACGGCATCGGAGATCGGTTAGAGCTTCGCAAAATCTCCGATACCATCTGTGCCGCAAGGAACAAATCCGTTATCCAAAGCCATAAATTCTACAGCAATAAAAAGGAATATTGGATACGGAACTCCGGCAAGCTCACCCATCGGGATATACTGCGGCGTGATGTGGATGAAGCACTTTCCAAATGCTGTACCTTCCGTGAATTGGAATATTACCTTAAATGCTTGGGATATCGTTTTGAGCGTGACTTCCGTTATGAACATCCTTCTGTGATTGCGGACGGATGGAAACGGGCGGTGCGCATCACAAGTCTTGGCGAGAAATACTCCTATGAAGAAATGCGGGAACGGCTTTCTGACAACCAGCGGCTCCCGGAACTGTATGTGTTTGTATCACCAAAATGGAAACGAGCGCCGCTGCTTCATTTTGAACATCAACTGCGGCAGGCGCAGCGGAAAGATACGGTACAGTTATTGTTTGAGTTATTCATTGAAATCTTAAAGCTCTGCACCGGCAGTAATATTCAGGAGGCAGACAACCGACCACTCTCTCCGCAGATGCGGGCAGAGGTACAGAAGTTAGATAAATATATTGAAGAGTACAAGCTCCTTTGCGACAACCACATTGAGTCGCCAAAGGAGCTTTTGTCATTTCAGGAGAATTTATCTGCCCGTATCTCCGAATTGGAGCAGGAACGGTATGCACTGCGGCTAAAACTGCGCCGTGTGAAAGCACCGGAGGAAGGTGCCGTCCTGAAAGAACAGGCAAAGGAAATCACCAAACAGATCACTCCTTTGCGAAAAGAACTAAACGTCGCTCTGCGCATTGAGGAGCATATTCCGAAAATCCACGAGCTTCTTGAGCAGGAGCGCAATATCGAAATGAAACACAATGGTCTGATTAAAAAGAAAGAACGAGGTTATGTACGATGAAAAATACTAAGAAAAATATCTCTATTGAAAAATTACACCCTTTTGAGAACCACCCCTACAAGGTGCAGGACAACGAGGAAATGGATGCCCTTGCCGAAAGTATTAAGGCACACGGTGTTGTATCTCCCATCATAATCAGACCACTTGAAAATACCACAGACGAATATGAAATCATATCCGGTCACAGACGGGTTATGGCAAGCAGAAAGGCAGGGATCACCGAAATCCCTGCCTTAATTGCTTCTCTTGACCGTGATGCGGCGGCAATCGTGCTTGTTGACAGCAACCTACACCGTGAGCATATTTTTCCGAGCGAAAAAGCCTTTGCTTACAAGATGAAAGCAGAAGCTTTGGCGCACCAAGGATGGAGGACTGATTTAACTTCGAGACAACTTGTCCCGAAGTCTGATGATAACCGTACTACCGCACAAATCGGTGCAGACACGGGTGACAGTTATAAAACTGTTCAGCGATATATCCGTCTTACCAATCTTATCCCCGAAATTCTGCGATATGTGGACGAGGGACGCATTTCCTTTACTCCCGCCGTTGAACTTTCCTATCTTAACGAGCAGGAACAGTATGACCTTTTGGAGCAGATGGAACTGAACGATTGCACTCCGTCACTCTCTCAGGCTTGCCGATTTAAAAAGCTGAGCCAAGAGGACGGCCTGACTCCCGAAGTGATCGCCACCATTATGAGCGAAGAAAAAGCCAATCAGCGGGAAATGTTCAAAGTCCCGATGGAGCGTATGCTTATGGTGGCTGGCCATGTCATGTTATAGCGGATGAGGAGAAAGATAGTCTTTTAGTATCAGTTTTTCGTAATGGATTGTTAGTGGTCTATGGCATTAACCAGGATGGAAGCATTGGGGAGGAAAGACAAGTAGAGCATCACCAGGAACCAAATGGAAGGATGTCTCATATTCATGCATCCATGCCTACGCCGGATGGAAAATATATTGCGGTTGCAGATTGCGGTCTTGATTATATTTATCTTTATGATGCAAAAACGTATCAAAAAGTTTTCGAGTGGAAAGCACCGGAAGACAGTGGACCCAGACAACTCCGTTTCAGCCCGGATGGAAAATATCTATATATGGTATCCGAATTGAGCTGTCAAATTTTTGTGTTTGAGTATCAGCCGGATTGTATAGATATGTTACGAAATGTCCAGGTAATATCGACGAGACGTGAGGATGGTTATGACCGGGAGAATTATACTTCAGCACTACAGATGCATCCATCCGGTAGATATCTTTTGGCTGGGAACAGAGGACACAATTCCATTGTTGTCTATGAGGTAGATAAGGAAACCGGTTTGTTGATGCTGAAAGGACATACAATGTTGGCAGGTGATTTTTGCCGGGAGTTTTGTTTTGTACCAGATGGCTCTATGCTGATAGTAGGTATTCAGCATACAGATGTGGTACAGACCTTTTTCTTTGATGAAAACAAAGGAATTTTAAAGTGGAGCGGACAGGAAATTGCAATTCCCTCTCCTTCCTGTGTTATAATGGGCTGTGATGGTGACTCTGCAAAGTAATGTTGGCAGTAGATACAGATGCATTTGTAAGAACGTATAATTCGCGAGCTTATATATTTATCTATGGGAAGGTGTTGTATGCTTTTACTCCAGAAAATGATGATGTTTTTCTTGATTATGCTCATCGGATATATCTGTCGGAAAAGCGGTGTGTTTAAAGATACTACAGGCAAAACAATTTCAAGTATAGTAATCAATATTGGAAATCCTGCGCTGATCATTGCCTCTGGTATGAATCCTGAGAGGCTGGAGAATAAAGGAAAATTGTTGTTTACTCTAGGGGTTGCTCTGATCTATTTTGCAATTATGCTTGCTGTCGCGGAACTATTGCCCAGATTGCTTCATGCAGACAGAGAGGACTACGGTGCTTATCAGGTCATGACGCTTTTTTCCAATATTGGTTTTATGGGTTATCCTTTGCTGGATGTCATGTATGGCAGCAATGCAATAATTCACGCTGTAATCTTCAACTTGTTATATAATGTCCTGATCTATACTTATGGCATCCACAAAATGCAGATTGGTGGTTGTCAGAAAAATATAAATTGGAAACAGCTCGTGAATATAGGCGTAGGCTCTTGCATTATTGCGATAGTTCTGTATATCACCAATCTTCCGGTCCCATTGATCCTTGAAGATACAGCAACTTTCACTGGTGCCATCACAGGTCCGTTAAGCATGTTGGTCATTGGTGACTCTTTGGCGCAGACCCGGTTAAGAGATTTATTAACAGATGTGCGCCTACTCATTTTTTCTATAATAAAACTGGTATTATTACCGGCATTGCTTCTGTGGGGGCTATGCTTTTTTATCAAAGATCCTATATTCCGAGGCGTTTGTCTGGTAATGATGGCAACACCGGTAGGCAGCATGACAGTAATGTTGGCACAGCAGTACAATGGCGATTATCGGCTGACATCCAGGGGCGTGGCCCTGACCACATTGCTTTCCGTGATCACAATGCCGTTTTTGTTTTGGGTGTTGAAGCTATAGCTACCAATTTTCTGAGTGTAGTTCTATTCTGAATGTAAATATTTGTTTTTTGCGTTATCAAGATGTCGGGAGCAAAAGCTCCCGATTTTACTGTGTTGGCTATATTAAACTTTTTTGTAGAAAGTATCGCCATTGGAACCTAAAACAACGTCTGCTGCACGTATCTCTCCGGAAATTCATGCAGGTAAGTAAAGCATTCCTTCGGGGAACACAGCATACCATTCGCTAGGCAGGTATTTTGAATCAGTGCCATAAGCTCTTTTGCATAAGGACTGGGAATATCGTAGGCATTTCCATAGGTGCTGACATATTTTTGCCGGATGCCGGGGAAATCACGATCCAGCGCCTGATAGAAATATTCCCGGTCGCCTTCCCGCAGCGTGACACCAACATCGAACACCAGAATTCCCTGAACTCCTGCCTGCAGGCAATAATCAAGCAAGCCTTCTATATTCTCCCTGGTATCGTTAATAAAAGGAAGAATCGGTGTCATCCACACAAGAGTCGGTATTCCCAATTCTTTACATCTCATCAACACTTCAAAACGCTCTCTCGTAGTAGACACATTCGGTTCAAGCTTCCGGCACAGCTCCTCATCATAAGTAGTGAGCGTCATCTGCACGACTGCCTTGGCCTTCTTATTGATAGATTGCAGCAGATCGAGATCCCGAAGCACCAGATTGGATTTTGTGAGTACCGTAACGCCATATTCATACCGGTCGATCAGTTCCAGACACTTCCTGGTCAATTGAAGCTCTTTTTCAGCGGGAAGATACGGATCGCACATGGCACCTGTACCGATCATACACTTGTGCCGCCTGGAACGAAGTGACCGTTCCAACAGTTCAGGAGCATTTTCCTTGACCTCGATATCTTCAAAGGCGTGTGTAAAACCGTAACATTTGCTGCGGCTGTCACAATAAATACAGCCGTGGGAGCATCCACGGTAAATATTCATTCCGTTATTCTGAGATAAAATCCCCTTCGCCTGGACCAAATGCATGACAGATAGCTCCTTTATAAAGACGGTGTGGCTGCATTCATGGTAACATATCATGACGGCCAATACAACGAAGCATAGAAAAAGAAAATCAGGTAAATCATGATGGTGAGAAAAACTATACGGAAGAGAAACGGTGTGATATGATTCGATATATGCAGATCATGTAGAGAAGGTGTGGGAGAAAAGATGGAGCAGAAAAAGACCGTCAGTATGGCGGCATTGCCGCAGATACGGGCGTTGGGACGCACCACGGGAACGGACGTGGTGAATCTATTCTGGACAGGCAGCGGAATAAAGCCCATCAAATCACCGCGAAAGAGATCGAAACATATCTGCAAGAACTGTTATAGAAGAAATTTATAATTTCTTAAGAAAAATGTGACGTAAAATGTGACAACTCCGCGCTATATTGAAACCCATAAAAAGTAATTCATTTGGAGGGGCTGGCAATATGACGCAGGAAAATCGTTCAAGCAGACAGGCAGAGATCCATATAACGCAGGTGCGGAGAAATCCGTATCTGGTGGATTATCAAACCGGGAAAAATACGAGCAGACATACAGGAAGGCACACAGAACGGTCACAACACAGCACACCTGCAATGTCTCAGGAGGGCACAAGGACAAGAACATATCCTCAGCACAGTGTAGCACCTCGGCAGGAAAATAGAACCCACCAGCAGAAGCAACGAACTGCGGATGCGGTATATGGGGAAAATGTATACAAAGACAATACCTACAACACCCGTGCAAGGCACCGACTGGCGAGGGCGGAGAGACAGCGCCGCCGCAGACGGGCAAGAATCCGCAGATATATCCGTCTCTCCATACTTTGCGCAGGAATTCTGGTAGGAATCATCGCGTTGACAAAGCTTCTGAAGGTGCCTGCCAGTACCGCGGAAGCCAGCACACCGATGGAAGCAATAGACATGGCGCAGCAGGTGGGGAAAGGGATTGAGAATATCACTGGGACCGGAATCCAGGGACTGTCGGCGGAGACTTACGCAGCGCACCCTGACTGGACAGAGGATTTCCTCACGGTAAATGAATATTCTAGACCGGGAGATCCTTTGACGGAGGTGAACAATATTTTCGTGCATTATACTGCCAACCCCGGCACCAGTGCGGCACAGAACCGCAGCTATTTCGAACAGCTTAAGGACAATCATGAGCGCAGTGCCAGCGCGCATTTCATCATCGGCTATAACGGGGAGATCATCCAGTGCGTTCCTCTGGATGAGATCGCTTACGCGGTGCAGACCCGTAACGAGGATTCCATCTCTATCGAATGCTGCTATAAGGCGGACAACGGACAGTTCACTCAGGAAACCTACGACTCCCTGATCAGGCTGTTGAGATGGCTGATCGACGCCTATGAACTGAAACCGGAGGATATCCTCCGCCACTATGACTGCGGTGGGAAAAAATGTCCCATATACTATACGGAGCATGAAGATGCCTGGGACCGGTTAAAAGAGGATGTCAAAAATCTATAGAAAAGAGGAACTTTTCCCGAAAGGAAAGGTTCCTCTTAGTTTGTCTTGTTTTAAGAATGCAAGTTTGTTAGAATAGACGCATACGGAATACGATTTCCTTGTCAAGGGAAAAAGTGTTGCAGACAAGGCCCTAAGGGGCAGAAATGAGGAACAAAATGAATTATTTATCACCTTCAATTCTTTCGGCGGATTTCTGGAAGCTGGGAGAGGATATCAAAGCTGTGGAAGGAGCCGGTGTGCCCTGGCTGCATGTAGACGTGATGGACGGACTGTTTGTGCCTTCAATCTCTTACGGAATGCCTGTCTTGAAGGCTGTGAGACCCCATACAGATATGTTCCTGGATGTGCATCTGATGATTGAGAAGCCGGAGCGTTATGTGGAAGAGTTCGCTGCCTGCGGCGCGGATCTGGTGAATTTCCATCTGGAAGCCACAGAGGATGTGAAGGGATGCATTGAAAAAATACGTGCCACCGGCAAAAAGGTCGGCATCACCATCAAACCCGCCACTCCGGCAGAGGCAGTGGAGCCTTATCTGGAACTGGTGGATATGGTACTGGTCATGACCGTGGAGCCCGGTTTCGGCGGACAGAAGCTGATCCCGGAATGCCTGGATAAGGTAGCGGTGATCCGTAAAATGATCACGGACAGAGGACTGGCTACCGATCTGGAAGTAGACGGCGGCATTCATCTTGACAACGTAGCGCTGGCACTTGATGCGGGAGCTAATGTTATCGTGGCAGGTTCTGCTGTATTCAAGGATAACATCGCGGCCAATGCGAAGGCGTTCTTAAATAAAATGGAATAATTTTGAGAAAACGATTGCCTGCGTAGTGACAGCAGACATAACAGAGTGAACGCCTAGTGGAAGGCGCAGACTGCCGGCAGACGGTGACGGAAGGATAGACAGTTGTCTGTGGAATGGAGAGCAATATGGAGTTACAGATATTACACGCAATACAGGGAATTCATCAGGGATGGCTGACGGACGTCATGCGTCTTTTTACCACCATAGGAGAAAGCGGGCTTGTATGGATTGCCATCGCCATCGTCCTGACATGTATACCGAAGACCAGAAAATGCGGTCTGACTATGATGATCGCAATGGCTATTACCTATCTGGTGGGGAATCTGTTTCTGAAAAATGTGATCGCCAGACCCAGACCCTGCACAGTCGACAACAGTGTCATATTGAAGATCCCGTTTCCTTCCGAATATTCGTTCCCTTCGGGACACAGCTCCAATGGATTCGCCGGTGCAGTGACGATCTTCTGCTATTATCGCAGAGCAGGACTCTTAAGTCTGCTCATGGCGGCACTTATTGCATTTTCCAGACTTTACTTCTTCGTTCATTACCCGACGGATATCCTGGGCGGAATCTTATTGGGAACGCTGGATGCGCTGTTGGCGGTCTGGCTTGTGAAACATCTGGAGAACCGGGCAGATGCGCAGTCTGGATCGAACGCAGATAAAACCGTACACGTGCAGGAAAAATAAAATAATGGGACAGAAACCGGGATCAGACAGAAAGGGCAAAAACGGTGATGAACAGCAGAACGCTATGGAATGATAATTGGTATTTTGCCAAAACGGAATTAGGTGTGAACTGGGAAGACAGGCAGATCTGGGAAGCCAAAATGCAGCGGGTGGATCTGCCCCATGACTGGTTGATCTATGATACGAAGAATCTCTATGAAGACAGCATCGGCTGGTATCGGAAGAACTTTGCCTATGCCCCGGATAAAACAGGAAATGATGACCGTGTCATCCTCCGCTTTGAAGGTGTCTACATGGATTCTTCTATTTATGTAAACGGTGAGCACCTTGGTGACTGGAAATACGGCTATTCTACCTTTGACTGGGATATTACGGATGCTTTACATGAGGGAGACAATGAAATCGTTCTGCGTGTCGTATTTCAGGCGCCCAACAGCAGATGGTACAGCGGTGCCGGAATTTATCGGAATGTGTGGATGACCAGGCTGCCCAAGACACATATTCCTCTGGACGGCATCTATACATCTTCTGTTGAAACAAAAAAGGGTTATGATCTGACCATCGACACAGAACTGGAATGGGGAACAGATAGTGGAAATTATGAACTGGAATACTGTCTGCGAGATGCTGATAACAGCAAAAGTCCCATAGAAACAGAAAACCAGGAGCTCTTCCGGGTAAAACAGCCTCTCACCTGTGGACAGAACAAGATATCCATAACGATCCCTGTGGATAACCCGAGGAAATGGGACATTACGGATCCTTATCTGTATGATCTACAGGCATGCCTGTGGAGAGAGCAGGAGACCAACAGCCGGGAACTATGTCAGCAAGAACATTTCCGTATTGGCTTCCGCACCATACAATTTGATCCCGACAGGGGCTTTTTATTAAATGGCAGGAAGATCCGCCTGAACGGTACCTGTGACCATCATGACCTCGGAGCATTGGGAGCGGCTTTCCACAAGGAAGCCATGCGCCGTAAGTTCAAACTCATGCGTTCCATGGGGGTCAATGCCCTGCGGACTTCCCACAACATGCCGGCGGTAGAACTGATGGAGCTGGCGGACGAGATGGGATTTCTGGTATTGTCTGAAGCCTTTGACATGTGGGAGATGGCGAAGAATCCATATGATTACGCCAGATTTTTCAAGGATTGGATGGAGAAGGATGTCCGCAGTTGGATCCGCAGGGACCGCAATCACCCCTCTGTTATCATGTGGAGTATTGGCAACGAGATCCCGGATACTCATGCGGATGGCCATGGACAGGAGATCACCGAAAGCCTCATTGCTGCGGTTAGAAAGTGGGACTACCGTAATGTGGCACCTGTGACCATCGGTTCGAACTATATGCCCTGGGAAAATGCTCAGAAATGTGCAGATATCGTGAAACTGGCGGGATATAATTACGCAGAAAAATATTATGAAGAGCACCATAAAAAGTATCCGGACTGGATCATTTACGGAAGTGAGACTTCTTCTGTCGTACAGAGCCGCGGCATCTATCATTTCCCGCTGGATCGTGCGACACTGATCGAAGCAGACGAACAGTGCTCCGCTCTGGGCAACAGTACTACCAGCTGGGCAGCCAAAAATACGGAATACTGTATCATTATGGACAGAGATACCCCCTATTCCTGTGGACAGTTCATCTGGACAGCCATTGACTACATTGGTGAACCGACACCTTATCAGACGAAAAACAGCTATTTCGGGCAGATGGATACAGCGGGATTTCCGAAGGATTCCTATTATCTCTTCCGCGCAGAGTGGACAGACGTGAAAAAAGATCCCATGATTCATGTCTACCCGTACTGGGATTTCAATCCGGGGCAGCAGGTGGATGTGCGGATCACCAGCAATGCTCCGGAGGTGGAACTGTTCGTAAACGGTGTATCACAGGGAAGACAGCAGATCGATCATGAAAAGGGAACGGTGTTGCAGCCTTCCTGGAAAGTACCTTATGTGCCCGGCAGCATCTGTGCTGTGGCTTACGATGAGACCGGTAGAGAGATCGCAAAGCAGGAGAGACATTCCTTCGGCAACACCGATCATTATGTATTAAAAGCTAACAAACCCACTCTGCGAGCCGATGGCGAAGATATGATTTTCCTGGAGATCACGGCAGAAGATAAGGACGGTTATTCCGTGGAAAATGCTTCCGATTATGTGAGAGTGACCGTGGAAGGTGCCGGAAGACTGATAGGACTGGATAACGGTGACAGTACTGACTACGATGCCTATAAGGGAACTGTCCGCAAGCTGTTCCAGGGGAAACTTCTGGCGATGATCGCTGCGAAAACGATCCCCGGAGAGATTCGTGTGACCGTGGAGGACGCATGGACAGCCACGGCGAGCATGAGCGATGAAACCGTCACCGGAACAGTCACGGCAGTAGTCGAGACTCCGGACAATGCAGCTGCCGGGCACCGCACGGCGACAGTGACGCTTTATGCTATCGAAGCACCGATCCGTCCCGGTATCTGCGCAACGGAAGAAAACAGAGAATATCCGCCTGCCTTCGTGAACCCCGGATTTGTGCCGGTACGCAAGCTGGAACTGAGCGCAGCCGCAACGACGCTGACACCGGAAAACCCTTCTGTACTGTTGCATACCCGTATTTATCCTATGGAAGCCACTGACCGTAAGCTTCTGTGGAGCATTACGGATGCCACAGGTATTCCCAGCCCGATCGCAAAGCCGGAAGAGCTTCCGGACGGCGAAGGCATCCGTATCACAGGAATCAGTGACGGAAGTTTCCAGGTGAGATGTATGTCCTGCAACGGTACACCTTCTGTGAAAATGATCTCACAGCTGGAGTTTCAGGTGGAGGGAATGGGACAGACGTTTCGGTCGCCCTATGAACCGGTTACTGCTATTTCCTATGACACAAGCTTTGGCGGGGATGTGAGCCGCGGTGTGGAGAACAGTGCCGGAACGGATAAAGCACAGCCTACCGGTCTGGTTTATAGATCCGTAGATTTCGGCGAATTCGGAAGTGATGAGATCACGCTGGCTATTTTTGCCAACGACAATGATCCACACAGGATCCGGATCTATGAAGGAGAATCCGACGGTAATGCATCCTGTGAGTCCGGAACACTTGTGGGAGAGTTTACTTATCAGAAACCGGGTATCTGGGAAGTATTCCAACCGCAGACTTTTACACTGCCAAGGAGATTGCATGGGGTAACCAATCTGACAATTGTGTCGGAAGATAAATTTTTCCTGAAGGAGTTTCATTTTACCAAACAGGAGAAAGCTTATGCGAGACTGTCTGCCCTCACAGACGGCGTTACTTATGGAGACAGCTTTGTGAGAACCGCGGATGCCATTGAACAGATCGGCAACAATGTCTCCCTGGAGTTCAGTGATATGGATTTTGGAACAGAAGGAACTGACAGTATCGTCATATGCGGAAGGACACCTCTGCAGCACAATACGATACAGTTACGATTCAGTAATGGGGAGACGCAGGTACTACCCTTCCCGCATAGCGGGGCATATCGTGAGATGCGATTCCCGATACAGAAAGTGACGGGAGAACAGAAGGTGACATTTGTCTTTCTGCCGGGCTGTAATTTTGATTTCAAATGGTTCCGGTTTGAAAAAAGTGGATCGGAGGAGTAAGAGAAAATGATGAGCAGATGGAACAGAAAATTATGGGCATTGATACTTGCAGCAGGGATGACGGTATCTCTGGCTGCCTGCGGAGGAAGCGACCAGGCAGCAGGCGGCGCATCCGCGGGTACACAGGATGGGACTGCCACCCAACAGAACCAGAGCACGGGCAGCAACACCGACAGTGCTGTAACGTTAGCGCAGGATGCCCGGGCGTTACAGATCATAGACGACAACTACCGCACCTACTACGAGCTTTTTGTTTATTCCTTCTATGACAGTGACGGTGACGGCATCGGCGATCTGCAGGGAGTCCTGGACAAACTGGACTATCTGAATGATGGCGACGATACGACGGATACGGACTTAGGGATCAACGGCATCTGGCTCATGCCGGTAATGCCCTCCACGACCTATCATAAATACGACACTACGGATTATGAGAATATCGATCCGCAGTATGGTACTCTGGATGATTTTCAGAAGCTGCTGACAGCCTGCCATGACCGTGGGATCCGTGTGATCCTGGATCTGGCGATGAACCATTCTTCCAGCAGGCATCCATGGTTTTTACAGGCAACGGAGTATCTGAAAAATCTGCCGGAGGGAGCACAGCCTGACCCCTCAGAATGTCCTTATGTAGATTATTACCATTTTTCAAGAGAAGCCCAGAGCGGATATGCGCAGGTAAATGGGACAGACTGGTATTATGAAGCAAGATTCTGGGACGGCATGCCGGATCTGGATCTGCAGAACGAAGCGGTGCGCCGGGAATTTGAGCAGGTGGCGGACTTCTGGCTGGATATGGGCGTGGATGGTTTCCGCCTGGATGCGGTGAAGGAATACGTCACCGGCTCTGTGGAAGACAATGTCGAGATTTTAAGCTGGTTTGCCGATTATGTCCATGGCAAGGACCCGGAGAATTATCTGGTGTGTGAATGTTGGACAGATCAGAATACCTATGCGCAATATTACGCGAGCGGTGTGGACAGCATGTTTGATTTTACCTTCGCTGACAAGTCCGGAATCATCGCAAATGTGGTAAACGGCAAGGCATCCGCGGCATCCTATGCAAAGAATCTGGAAGCGGAGCAGGCTATGTATGCGCAATACAATCCGGATTACATCAATGCCCCTTTTTACACGAATCATGATATGGGGCGGAGCACAGGCTACTATGCCGGGGAAAACAGTGAGGCACAGACGAAGCTTGGCAATGCCCTGAATCTGTTGTCCGGCGGAAACGCCTTCCTTTACTATGGGGAGGAACTGGGAATGAAGGGCTCCGGCAAGGATGAGAATAAGCGGGCTCCCATGTACTGGAGCAAGAATGACAAAGCGGAAGGCATGTGCAAGGGACCTGCGGATATGGAAGATTTTCAGATGAAATTCGACAGTCTGGAAGAGCAGCAGGAGGATCCGGATTCCATTTACAATTATGTAAAACAGGCGATCCGTATCCGGAACCAGAATCCCACTATTGCCAGAGGCAACACCACTTATCTGGAGCAGTATTCCGGGGAAACAGTCTTTGCCCTGACAAGAAGCTATGAAGACAGTACTTTATTACTGTTGGGAAATACCTCTGCGGAGTCTGTAAGTGTGGATCTGACCGGACTTACCTTTGGAGATACCGCAGCAGAGGATCTGGTGCTGCTTGGAGAGCTTTATACCGGAGAGGAGAGCGCCAAACGCGAAGGAACTGAGGTCACGCTTCCGGCATATTCTGTTTTGATACTGGGGGAAAAAGAGGAGCAGTAATGAGACAAAACTGCATTGACAGTCCGGAGTTCCTGTGCTACTGTAAGAATACGCAAATGCAATGAGGAAGAGAGTATTTATCATAGAAGTTTTACAGAGAACATTCCGTATGGCTGAGAGGAATGGAACGGACAGATAGAGAAGATGACTTCTGAGCGGCGCACCGAACGGATACCGGAACAGAACAGGAACGGTAGAAGCAAGGCTGCGACAGGATCCGCCTGTTACAGCGGATAGGGTTACGGACCCGAAGAGGTCTGTGCTGTGAGGTACAGACGAAGAGAAGTGGTAACACGAGATTATGCTCGTCTTCTTGAAGAACTTCATGTTCTTTCAGGAGACGGGCTTTTATTTTTAAGAAAAGGAGAATCAGATTTATGGAAAGCAAAGGAAAATATTATCTTACAACTGCCATTGCCTATACGTCCGCCAAGCCCCATATCGGTAATAACTACGAGATCGTACTGGCTGACAGCATTGCACGTTTCAAGAGAAAAGAAGGTTATGATGTTTTCTTCCAGACCGGTACCGATGAGCACGGCCAGAAGATCGAACTGAAGGCAGAGGCAGCCGGTATCACACCCAAGGAGCATGTGGACAAGATCGCCGGTGTCATCCGCGGACTGTGTGATCTGTTAAATATTTCTTATGATAAGTTCATCCGTACTACCGATGAGGAACATGAGAAGCAGGTACAGAAGATATTCAAACGTCTCTATGATCAGGGTGATATTTACAAGGGGGCCTATGAGGGAATGTACTGTACTCCCTGTGAGTCTTTCTGGACAGAGTCCCAGCTGGTAGACGGCAAGTGTCCGGACTGCGGCGGTGTGGTAAAGCCTGCCAAGGAGGAGGCTTACTTCTTCCGTATGAGCAAGTATGCGGACAGACTGATCAAGCACATTAATGAGCATCCCGAGTTCATTCAGCCCGTATCCCGCAAAAACGAGATGATGAACAACTTCCTGCTTCCCGGCTTACAGGATCTGTGCGTATCCCGTACTTCCTTTACCTGGGGTATTCCGGTGACTTTCGATCCCAAGCATGTTATCTATGTATGGCTGGATGCGCTGACCAACTACATCACCGGTATCGGCTACGATGCAGACGGCAACAGCACCGAGCAGTACAAGAAGCTGTGGCCCGCAGACCTGCATCTGATCGGTAAGGATATCATCCGGTTCCATACCATCTACTGGCCTATTTTCCTGATGGCACTGGGCGAGCCTCTGCCGAAGCAGGTATTCGGACATCCCTGGCTCCTCATGGGCGGCGGCAAGATGAGTAAATCCAAAGGAAATGTGGTCTATGCGGATGATCTGGTAGATTATTTCGGCGTGGATGCGGTGCGTTACTATGTACTGCATGAAATGCCCTTTGAAAACGACGGTAACCTGACCTGGGAGCTGGTGGCAGAGCGTACCAATTCCGACCTGGCCAACACCCTGGGCAACCTGGTGAACCGTACCATTTCCATGAGCAACAAATACTTTGGCGGTGTGGTAGAGAATAAAAACGTTCAGCTGACCGAGAACGATGCGACAGTGGATGCGGATCTGAAGCAGACCGTGACCGGTACCTATGCAAAAGTTGTGGCAAAGATGGAAGAACTGCGTGTGGCAGATGCCCTGACCGAGATCTTCGGTATCTTCAAACGCTGCAACAAATATATCGACGAGACAGAGCCCTGGGTACTGGCAAAGGACGAAGCCAAGGCAGACCGCCTGGCAACCGTACTGTATAATCTGGTGGAAGGCATCATCATCGGAGCTTCCCTGTTAGAGCCCTATATGCCCGAGACAGCTGAAAAAATTGCAAAACAGCTGAATACCTCCCTGCGAGACTTTGATCAGCTGGAGCAGTTCGGTCTGTATGAGAGCGGCAGCAAAGTAACCGACCAGCCCGAAATCCTCTTCGCACGTCTGGATATGAAGGAGGTAGCGAAAAAAGAGGCAGAGCTGGAAGAAGCCATGATCAAGGCAGCAGCGGAGCATGAAGCACAAGAAGCAAATGCAGAAGCCGAAAAAGCAGAGCAGGAAGCCATTGATATCGAGCCCAAGGCTGAGATCGAATATGACGATTTCGCGAAAATGCAATTCCAGGTAGGTGAGATCATCTCCTGTGAGGCAGTGCCTAAGTCCAAGAAGCTTCTGTGCAGCCAGGTGAAGATCGGCAGTCAGGTACGTCAGATCGTCTCCGGCATTAAGGCTCATTACAGCCCCGAGGAAATGGTAGGCAAAAAGGTTATGGTACTGGTGAATCTGAAGCCCGCGAAACTGGCAGGAGTATTGTCCGAGGGCATGATTCTGTGTGCAGAAGATGCTGAAGGCAACCTCGCTTTGGTAACCCCTGAGAAAAATATGCCGGCAGGAGCAGAGATCTGCTAAAACAGTTCAGCCATGAACAGTGCGGATGTAATGGTTACTATTTTACAAAAAAAGCAATATAGGACTTAAAATTTTATATAAAATGATATATAATGAATAGGACGCAGAAGCATATGGCTGTAAATTGACATTTGTTTTATGCGTCCTATGATTTTCTGCAACCAAGGAGGTCTTATGATCAAGGAAGAATTCTACTTTGACTCCCGGGACGGTGAGAACCGTATCCATGCAGTGCGATATACACCCGATGACGGTAACGTAAGAGGCATCGTGCAAATCGTGCACGGAATGGCAGAATACGTGGAACGCTATGAGAATCTGGCAGAATTTCTGACGAAGAGAGGAATCCTTGTCACCGGTGAAGATCATCTGGGACATGGAAAATCTGTTTCAGAGGGTGGATCTTTCGGTTACTTTTGCGAGCAGGATCCTGCGACGGTAGTAGTCCGGGATGTACATCGTCTGAAGAAGATCACGGAAGAACAATATCCGCAGGTGCCTTATATTATTCTGGGACATAGTATGGGATCTTTTATTGCGAGGAACTATCTGTGCCGTTACGGCAGCGGAATCGACGGTGCGGTCATCGTAGGTACGGGAATGCAGTCGTCGGGGCTGATTTTTGCCTCAAAAGCCATGGCGGGAATACAGAAGCTGTTCTGCGGTTCGAAGCATGTCAGCCATTTTATTGACAAGGCTGCCTTCGGAGGCTATAACAAACGAATTGATTCCCCCAGAACTTCCAGCGACTGGCTCAGCCGGAATACGGATAATGTGGACCGCTATATTGCAGACGAACTGTGCGGATTTACCTTTACCGTGAATGGTTTTCAGACTCTGTTTGAATTGATCCGCAGATTGCAGAAGCAGGAGAATCTGGAAAAGGTTCCCCAGAACCTGCCGATTCTTATGGTATCCGGAGCGGAAGACCCCGTGGGAGATTACGGTAAGGGTGTTCATAAGGCATGTGACTCTCTGAAGAGAGCCGGAGTGAAGAACATTATCGTGAAGCTGTACGAGAATGACAGACATGAACTCCTGAATGAAGACGACGCTGAGGCGGCGATGGAGGACATCTGGCAGTGGATCTGCAAGGAAGTCCCGGGGATTTCCTGAGAACAGAGACTTCCCTGATCCTGAATCGGAGAGGCGGTGCAGTATGGCGGAGATGGTGAATGGCTACGAGATCAGATGGGCAGAGGACAAAGACTGGATCCCTGCCATGCATATGATCTGGAAGACTTTTTTGAAATATGAGGCGGTGGATTATACAGAGGAGGGAATCCGTAATTTTCATGAATTCATTACGGATGAACACCTCTATAAGTCGTTCCGGCAGGGAAGATATCAGATGATGGTGGCTTTGGATGGCGCCAGGATCATCGGAGCGGCTTCTGTACGGAACTACAATCATTTGTCCCTTCTTTTCGTGGACGAAGAATATCATCACAGAGGTGTTGGACGGAGTCTGATGGGAAGAATGTGCGAATATCTGAAAAAAGAGGCGGGGGAACGGTATATGTCGCTGAAGGCAGCTCCGTATGCCGTGGATTTCTATCGGAAGCTGGGATTTCATGCAGTACATGCAGAGGAAGCTTTTTCGGGGATCCGCGTAACACCGATGGAAAAATTTTTATAAAACACAGAAAAGGATATGACGTAAATGAAGATTTTTGACCTGGACAGCCCGTTAATGAATGTACTCAATAAAATGGCAGACCTGATGTGGTTGAACATTCTGACTCTGATCTGCTGTATTCCCATTGTCACGGCGGGAGCCGCATTCACTTCCATGCACTATGTGGCACTGAAGATCGTGCGCAATGAGGAAAGCTATATTACCAGAAGCTTTTTCAAATCATTTAAGACTAATTTCCGTCAGGCAACGCTGATCTGGCTGCTGATCCTGCTGATAGCAGCAGTACTGGGTGGAGATTATTACATTATCACCAAATCCGGAATACAGTTCAGCAGCGTGCTGGTGGTTCTGATCATGGCAGCGGCAGTACTTGTGATCTGCACGGCATTGTATGTATTCCCGGTACTTGCCAAATTCGACAATACGATCATGGGAACCATTAGAAATGCTTTTATTATGAGCATTCTGCAGCTGCCCAAGACAGTTGTGATGTTTGTGATGGCATTTTTCCCGCTGATCATATATCTGGTGTCTTTACGACTGATACCGATCATCTTCCTGTTTGGCTTTTCTCTGCCGGCATATGCGTCCGCAATGCTGTATAATAAGTTTTTCCAAAAACTGGAAGACCAGCTTCTGTCAGAACAGGAGCCGGCACCGGAAGTATCACCGGAAGAGGATGAAAGAGTATTTCATGATGAGATCGATGAAAGCATTAAGATAGAGGATAAGTAGCAAGGTTGCCTGCCGGGCCGGGGCCTGATGGCGGAGACTCTAAAGACAGCAGATAAGAGGTGTTCAGAGTATGCAGAAGAGAAAAATATGGGAAAATTTCCTTCAATGGGTTCTGCCATGTGTATTGTTAGTCGCCGCACTGGTCCTGAGCATATATGACTTTGATAATAAGATGGACACAGCAATACAGACAGTTGTGGACGATCAGGCGGAACAAATCGGACTTTATTATGCTGCCGGGGTAGAGGATAAACTGAAAGCTTTGGAAAATATCACGGATGCGGTTGGGTCGATCATGGCGAGCCGCCCGGACAGAAGTGATGCGTTTCTGAATGAGAAGCTGGATACACTGATGAAGGCCAGTGATGCATACATGGTTATATATTGCGCAACCAACGGTATGGGCTTTCTGAATGACAGACGGCAGATTGATATGACAGAGCTGAATTACTATGACAGTATTTTTGGTGAATCACCGCATTATCTGTTTACCAGAACGGACGGGATCAACGGAAAGTCAGCCTTTATTTATGTATGTCCTATTACAAATTACGGAAATGTAAACGGATACCTGCTCAGCTATATGGAGCCGGCAGAGATGTCAGATTTCTTTGAGAATTCCGTATACGGAGATAAGGCATTTTTCTCTCTGGTCAATCGTAACGGTAGTATTATGGCAAGCTATGGTGCCACAGATCAGACCACTATTCTTAAAAACGATTTCTGGAATTCCTTAAAGGGGATAGCGGAGAGCCTTGGAAGCTGGACACTGTTTGACAGACAACAGCAGAAGGGCGATAATGGGATACTGCATGTCAATGAGAATGGCGTAGGTAAGATTCTCTGTCATTTCCCCATTGCGGACACAGAATGGAATCTGGTGGTAGGCATTGATGAATCCTATCTGTCCGGTATCCGGCAGTCCTTCCGCGAACCTATCGTGGATCTGATCGTCAAGATCAGCATATCGATCGCAGCAGCCCTGATTGTGATCACGGTGATCAATGTACTGGTACGCATAAAGGCCTCGGAACACAGTAAAGTCCTGGAGGACAAGGCAGATACCGATCTGCTGACCGATCTGAACAACAAGATGGCCACAGAGCGTAAGATCCGTGAATATATGGAGCAATATCCGGATAAGCAGGGGGTATTGTTTGTTTTGGATGTAGATAATTTCAAGAAGATCAACGACACCATGGGACATGCCTTCGGAGATGAAGTGCTCCGGAACCTGGCAGTGCGCCTGCAGTCCATGTTCCGTGCAACGGATATTGTGGGCCGTACCGGTGGTGATGAGTTCATGGTATTTCTCAAGGACATCCGTGATATTACCATGATCGAACGGGAAGGGAAGAAGATCGAGCAGTTTTTCCACCAGTTTGAAGTCGGAGAATATGTGAAGTATTCTGTTACAGCCAGCGTGGGAGCAGCAGTGTTCCCCGGAGACGGCAGAACCTTTGAAAATCTGTACAAATCCGCGGATAATGCGTTATATGTGTCAAAAAGACATGGCAAGAATCAGCTTACGTTCTACAAAAAGCCGGAAAAAGAGACAACGTAGAGGCCCACTTGTGGAAAATGTCCAAGAAATAGAAACAGATTTGTTCAATCTGACAAGCATTTTCAAAAAAAGAAAAGTTTATAAGCAATTCATACAATATGATTCAAAATCTTTGTGAAATAGTGGTATGGCACATTTTTGTGAATTTCGATATACTGATTTCAGATTCAAACGAGACATATCGTTTCACAATGAGAGAAAGTAACATTGTAAATATGAAAGGAGTATTTTCAAATGGCAAGTTTATCTTTAAAGAATGTCTGCAAAGTATATCCTAACGGTTTTGAAGCTGTTAAGGATTTCAACCTTGAGATCGCAGATCAGGAGTTCATCATTTTCGTAGGTCCTTCCGGATGTGGTAAGTCCACCACTCTTCGTATGATCGCAGGTCTGGAGGATATCTCCTCCGGTGAACTGAAGATCGGCGACAGAGTAGTTAACGATGTAGAGCCTAAGGATAGAGATATCGCAATGGTATTCCAGAACTATGCTCTGTATCCTCATATGTCCGTATATGACAACATGGCATTTGGTCTGAAGCTGAGAAAAGTTCCCAAGGATCAGATCGATAAGATGGTTAAGGAAGCAGCTAAGATCCTGGATCTGACTCCGCTGCTTGATCGTAAGCCCAAGGCTCTGTCCGGTGGTCAGAGACAGCGTGTTGCTATGGGACGTGCAATCGTTCGTAACCCTAAGGTATTCCTGATGGATGAGCCTCTGTCCAACCTGGATGCTAAGCTGCGTGTACAGATGCGTATCGAGATCGCTAAGCTGCACCAGAGACTGGGCACCACCATCATCTACGTTACACATGACCAGACCGAGGCTATGACCCTTGGTACCAGAATCGTTGTTATGAAGGACGGCGTTATCCAGCAGGTAGATACTCCTCAGAACCTGTATGAGAAGCCTTGCAACCTGTTCGTAGCAGGATTCATGGGATCTCCGCAGATGAACTTCTTAGATGCTACTGTTAAGGTAGAAGGCGACGTCGCTAACCTGGTAATCGCAGGACACAGCATTCCCCTTCCTCCCGCTAAGTCCAAGAAGCTGATCGATGGCGGTTATGATGGAAAGGTTGTTACTTTCGGTATCCGTCCTGAGGATGTATATGATTCCGAGATGTACATCGAGACCTCTCCTCAGAGCGTATTTACCTCTACCATCAAGGTTTACGAGTTACTTGGTGCAGAAGTATATCTGTACTTCGATCTTGACGAGTTCCCTATGACCGCAAGAGTAGATTCTCGTACCACTGCAAGACCTGGCGATACCGTTAAGTTCGCTCTGGATGTTGAGAAGATCCACGTATTCGACAAAGAGACCGAGCAGGTTATTACCAACTAGTCTTAATCTATATTGTATAGAATTACCCCATCTGTTGATAACAGATGGGGTTTTTTGTGCTCTTTTTTCAGGTGTGTAGTTTTCTAATCGTAAATATAGACAATAAATCGAAAAGTTGTGATATTGAGACTGTGCAATCTGCATGATACCATAGATTTAGAAACAGAGATTACCACCTACAAAGAAGGGAGCAGAGACTATGAATTATGAAAAAGAAATAGAAGTATTGGGAAAATATGATGTGGTAGTAGCAGGAGCCGGACCGGCAGGTATCTGTGCAGCAGTAGCAGCAGCCAGACAGGGGAAAAAGGTTGCATTGATTGAGAGATATGGTACGATCGGCGGAAACCTTACTATCGGCTGTGTAGGACCGATCCTTGGTAAGGTTGCAAAAGGAACCATGTATGATGAAATCCGTGATCTTCTGGGAGTACAGGATCGTGAGCATGGAGGCAACAAGGTGCAGGATATGGAAGACACCAAGAGTGTTTTACTGGACTTTGTAATGAAAGAAAAAATCGACGTGTATATGCAGACTCCCGTTGTTGATGTATTACATGATGATAATAAAATTAAGGGAATCGTAACTTCCTGGAAAACAGGACTCGGTATTATTCAGGGAGAAGAATATATTGATGCAACCGGAGATGGAGACATTGCATATTTTTCTGGAGTGCCTTATGAGATGGGTCGCCCGGGAGATAAGAGATTACAGCCGGTGACTGTAATGTATATCATTCAGAACGTGGATGAATCCAAAGCAATTACCTGTGTGGGAGAAGAGGATGAAGTAAAAATCGGTGGAGAGCGCTTCCTGGAGTTCACCGCCAGATGTTGCAAAGAAGGTATTTTACCGGAAAATTGTTATTGTGTGAGACTTTATCGAACCACCTATGAAGGAGAGAGACTGGTCAATACAACGCAGGTAAATTACGTGGATCCGCTGGATCGGAAACAAATTCTGGAGGCAGATCAGGAATTAAGACATCAGATGAATATTATTACTGATTTCCTTCGCAAGTATGTTCCCGGATATGAGCATTGTACAATAAAAACCGGAGCTTCTACTCTGGGAATTCGTGAGAGCAGACGCTTTTCCGGAAAATATGTAATGAATATTTCCGATCTGAGAGAAGCGAGAAGGTTTCCGGATGTTGTAGTCCATAAGGCACAGTTCGTGGTAGATATCCATAATCCGGTAGGCGGCGGTCAGGCAAACGGAATTGCAGAGTATGTGGATGCTTATGATATCCCCTGGAGAAGTCTGGTACCTCAGAAAATGGAAAATCTGATTCTGGCAGGAAGATGTATCTCGGGAACGCACGAAGCCATGGCATCTTACAGAGTTATGGCGATTGCCATGGCAATCGGTGAAGCAGCGGGAATCGGTGCAGCACTTGCTATAGACCATAATGTTACTCCTGAAAATCTGGATGTGAAATATATTCAGAAAGCATTGATGGACAAAGGAGCAGTACTCTTTGATGAAAAATAAAAAAAGGAGGGACGGAAATGAAAGCTTCCAGAGCTGATATTTCAAAAAGCTGCAGAAAGAAATGGATGTACATTCGACAGCATCCGGGGATGTATGTCATGCTGTTGCCGGGATTGTTCTTCCTGTTTATTTATAAGCTGTTCCCACTTTACGGTATTCAGATTGCTTTCCGGGATTACAATGTATTCTTGGGCAACAACCCTATTGATGCCATTGCAAAAAGCCCGTGGGTAGGATTGAAGTATTTCGAACAGTTATTTTCCAGTGCGCAATTCCTTAAAGTTCTGGGAAATACACTGACAATCAGTGTCCTGAAAATTATTTTTCTCTTCCCGCTGCCGATTATATGTGCCATTTTACTGAATGAGATTCATCATAAGCTCTATCATAAACTGGTGCAGACGGTGATTTATGTTCCTTACTTTTTATCCTGGGTAATCATTTATGGTGTATTTTACTCTATTGTAAGTTCCTATGGAGTATTGAATTCCATGTTGGGATTAGCTGGAAGCGATAAAATCAATCTCCTGTCGGATCCTGTAAAGTTTATCGGACTTCTGGTATTCACAGAAGGGTGGAAAGAGACAGGATACAATACGATTATTTATCTGGCATCCATCACCGCGATTGACGGAACCTTGTTCGAAGCGGCCAGAATGGACGGAGCCAACAGGTGGAAACAAATCTGGCATGTAACATTGCCCGGACTCTTACCGACAATTGTATTGATGCTGATCTTACGTGTGGGAAACATATTGAATGCAGGTTTTGAACAGATACTGGTATTCTATAATCCCTCTGTATACAGTACAGCGGATATTATTGACACCTATGTGTATCGAATGGGATTGGGGCAGATGGATTTTTCCCTGTCGTCAGCAATGAGCCTGTTCAATTCCGTAGTAGCATTTATACTGATTGTCGGAGCAAATGCGGTTAGCCGTAAACTAACAGAACGAAGCATCTGGTAACGGAGGGTATGTATGAAGATAGTACAGAAAAAAGAGCGCCGGGACCGAAGCCAAAAAGCAATTGAAATACTGGCAAATATATTAATGGGATTATTTTGTGTTCTGATTATTCTTCCATGTATGAATCTAATTAGCCAGGCAGTCAGCCCGGGCGGAGATGTCGTCGGAGGAAAGGTGTATTTTTGGCCGACCGGAATACAGTTTGAGGCAATACAATACATTCTCGGCAAAACCAATTTTTTCATGGCAATGAAGAATTCCCTGATTGTGACAGGGTTAGGAACCTTGATCAGTGTAATAGTGACGATTATGACATCTTATCCGCTATCTCGTCCGGAATTCTGTGGTCGAAAGTTTTTCACATTCCTATATGTATTCAGTATGATCTTTTTCGGGGGTATGATCCCCGCATATATGGTTGTGAAGACATTGGGACTGATTGACACATATGCGGCATTGATTTTACCCTTTGCCATTGTACAATTTAATATGTTTATGATGAAGAATTATATGGAAGGACTGCCGAACGAGGTAATTGAGTCGGCAAGTGTGGATGGGGCCGGCGACTTCCGGACACTGGTGGCTATTGTCTGTCCGATGGCAAAGCCTGTTATCGCCACAGTGACACTTCTGTATGCGGTGAATTACTGGAACAATTATTTCCATGCAATGCTATATACGACATCTACAAATATGCAGACATTACAGGTATACTTGAAGAACCTGATTGCCAATATTCAGTCAACACTGGCAGAAATCTCGGGAAGCACCGCAGCCAGCCTCAATCTGACTTCGGATGGACTGACGTCCGCAGCTGTACTGATGTCCGTTATTCCGATTGTTGTACTTTATCCGTTTTTGTCCAGATATCTGGTATCCGGTATTACTTTGGGTTCGGTGAAGGGATAATGGGATCTGAAATTCAGATCCGGATGATATAATTTAAGAAAGAGAGGTATTATTTATGAAGAAACGAATGATGGGATTATTGCTGAGTACGATGATGATATCATCCCTGCTTACAGGCTGTGGGGGAGGTACTGCAGATAATTCTGCAGGAAACGGTTCATCTCAGGCAGGTGGAAGTCAGACAGCAACTGTTTCCGAATTAAAAGGGCCGGGTAATGTAGAATTATCCTTCCTGGGACAGAGCCTTGATTTTGATCCCAATGCCGATGTTATGGTCGGTGCCATTGAAGAGAAGACAGGATATAAGGTAAATTATTCTATGCTGCCTTCGGACAGTCCGGATGAAAAATTGATTGCCGATGTCGCGGGCGGAGTAAAATATGATATACTGAAGGTGACTCAGGATCAGTTTGAAAAATTATATTCCAAGGGAGCACTGATGCCCTTAAAGTCGTTATTGGAAACATACGGACAGGACATTCTGAATGGCCTGGAAGACAAGGAAATGTGGACACCGTTTTCCGATGAATCCGGTGAAATCTATGGAATTCCTTTTGTAAATGAGTATCCGAAGCAGGTAGAGTATATCACCTGCAGAAAAGATCTGATGCGGGAGGCCGGAATTACGGAAGTACCGGAGACACTGGACGAGTTCTATCAGAATCTGGTGACACTTAAGAATTATTACGGAGATAAATATATTATTTTCTCTGCTTCCGGCGGTTGGGATGAAGGCTGTAAAACAATTGCGGCTGCGTTTGGTATCTACAATGACTGGATGGTAGATGATGACGGTAATGTCATTTATATGACCGAGCATAAAAATTATCAGGCATATATGGATTTCATGAAAAAGTTATATTCCGAGGGTCTGTTGGATTCTGAATTTGCGGTAAATACCAGCAATAACGTGCAGGAAAAACTTGCCAGCAGTCAGGCAATTATGGGATCCTGTTCACATCCGGCACAGATTACAGTATCTACCAGTCTGGTAAATAATTACGGAGTAGCCAAAGAGGATATTGGATATATCTGCCCTCTGGAGGGAGAAAACGGCGAATGTAAGTATATGACCAGAGACGGTGTGAACTATGTTACCTGTATTCTGAAGACATGTGAAAATGCAGCAGATGCAATGAATTATATGAACCTGAAGGTACAGAATCAGGAGTATATCTGTATCGGTGAAGAGGGCGTACATTTTAACAAGGATGCCGAAGGCAATTATGTTCCTATTATGCCGAAATTTACCGATGACAAGGGATTTGCATGGTGGTATATCAATGCGACCGATACGAAGACCTATGAAGTACAGTGGCAGGCAAGAGTACATAAGAGTGAATACCAGTGGGATGCTTTTGAAAATACAACCCTGTATCTGGTAGAGAACCGCCCGGAAATCTACGTGGTGAATCCGTTCCTGTATAAGCCGTCTAGCGGTGCTTATGTAGAGAAGAATCCCACTCTGAAGAATGAACTTCAGAATTATATGCTTCAGGTAGCCTGCGGTAATGATAAGGGACTGGATACCTTTATGCAGGACTGGAAGGCAGCAGGCGGCGACTCCGTGAAGGAAGATTTGCAGACCTGGTATGCGGAGTATAATGCAAAATAAATCCGGAATCTGACCGGAGGTGGGCTTTATGAAGGAAAAGACGGAAATGTTGCACTATAGTGCAATCATAGTGGATGATGAGGCAATTGTCCGGGAAGGACTGGTAAAACATTTCGACTGGAAGAAGTACTCCATAGAAATCAGGGGATGTTTTGCGGACGGAACAGATGCATGGGAGTTTTTGAAAAATCAGGAAATCGATATTTTGATTACCGATGTAAAAATGGTGCGGATGGATGGCATTGAGTTGACCAGACGTGCTGTGGAGAAATATCCCAATATCAATGTGCTGTTCATCAGTGGCTATGGGGACATTGATTATCTGAAGAATGCCATAAAGCTCGGTGCTGTGGATTATATTCTGAAGTCTATTGATCTGGAAGAACTGGCGGAAGCCATGGAACGGACTACGGAGAGAATCCGCAAAAGAAAAAGATATGAGAAGATCATTCGGACTCCGAAGGGGAAAGAATCGGAGTCCGGAGATCAGGAACCGTCGGTTGAGCACAATGCGGCCATTTATAAGGTGAAGGAATTGATCGAGAGAAAATATAATGAACAGCTGTCTGTGGAATGCCTGGCAGATGCGGTGAATCTTTCGACAACCTATTTGTGCAGTCTGTTCAAAGCGCAGACCGGGATGACATTGAATGACTATATTACAAGGATCCGCATGGAAGCAGCAATGCGAATGTTATCAGATACACAGAAACATACTTATGAGATCTGCTATGATGTGGGATATTTGTCACCGGCATATTTTTGCAGACTGTTCAAAACGTACACGGGAAAAACACCGAAGGACTGGCGCAATGAGAACCAGCGATTATAAACGTAAGGGAGTAATAGAATTGAAAATAAGGAAGAACAGAAATGTAAACCCCAGATGTATGATGTACTATTTTGTGGTGGCAGCGTTCCTGCTCTTCCTTTTTGTGTTCTGGTATCTGAGTGATTCTGTGCGGGCGCTTGAGGGAGATATGAATACACAGATGAAGTATACAACGCAGAGTACTGCGGATTATGTATATTATCGTCTCAACCGCGTGGCATTCAGTGCGGATGCACTGAAAACATCCGTCAGTCCCATTATGTACGAAACGAATGATCCGTATGAAGAATACCGGGAAATACGTAATGCGCTGATGACGACCTTGGATGATAAAGTGCTCTCCTATTGCAGAATTTATTTCACACAGGATAAACTGTATGCCGGTCAGTTTACAAATGAATGGATGCTTGGAAAAATAGAAGGACTGGAACAGGATATGCCGGAAAACGGATGGACCTATTCTTTCTGGGGAACACCGCATGAGGAAAATTATGGGATTACCATAGGGAGCCGGCTGGTCATGAGTTATTATTGCCCGGTCAGATCGCAGACAGATTTCAATCAGGTGGATGGTGTGATTGTCATGGATCTTGACGTGGCAGAAATCGAAAAAATGCTGCGCCGGGGAGGAAGCGATACCCTCTATCTCATTGATGAACACGGTCAGATTCTGGTAAGTACGGACGGTACCGGGATCGGGGAGGAACTTTTGAAGGAGCCGACCGTGTCGGAACTGCAAAATGAGAGCGAAAACGGAAGTCTCTCTGTGGGACATACCCGATATGTTTACAGCAGACTTCAGGATACACACTGGTATCTTGTGGGAAGAATTGAAAACTCGGACATCTACAAATTATATTGTAAAATTTTCGCGGTGGGCGCTTTTGTTGCGGTAATACTGCTCTGCGTTGTGGCAAGTTTGTTGCTGGGAATCAAAAATGCAAATTTAAAATATCATGTATCGGAAATTTCGTTGCAGTCGGCGCAATATCAGATGCAGGCCATGCAGGCACAGATCAAACCTCATTTTATGTATAATATTCTGGATTCCATTAAATGGATGATCCTGGATGAAAAAACGCAGGAGAGTGCCAGAATGTTGAATGAGCTTTCCAGATTTATGCGGCTGAGCTTCGGAAAGGGAACCGGTATCGTAACCATGGCACAGGAACTGGAATGCCTGAATGCTTATGTCAAACTTATGCAGGACAGATACGACGGCGCATTTACCTACAATGTAGATGTCGAAGAGGATACGTTGGATAACCAGATTCCTAAGTTTACTTTGCAGCCATTGGTAGAAAATGCATTGTTGCACGGATTACTGCATTGTGAAAAAAAGGATAAATGTATCATGGTGAGAAGCTGGATGGATGAAAATGCCTGGTATATTGAAATAGAAGACAATGGTATGGGAATGACGCAGGAAGAAGCAGATCTGATTCTGGAGAACGAAAATGATGTGCAGGCAGATAATTACGGTATCTATAATATTCGAGGCAGATTACGGATATTTTCGGAAAATCGTTGTCACATGAGAGTAATTTCGAGACCCGGAATCGGAACCTGTGTGTGTATTGAAATTACAAAGCGAAAGGAAAAATAAAATGAAATGTTATATTAAAGATTACCCCCGCCCACAGCTGGTCAGAAAGGACTGGAAAAATCTGAACGGGAAGTGGAAATTCTGGTATGGGGACGAGGAGCAGCCGCGGGTCCGGGAGATCACAGTACCGTTTACCTATGAAACGTCGGCAAGCGGAATTAACGACACAGATGTGCATGGCATTGTCTGGTATGAAAGAACGGTGGACCTGAAAAGTGTGGATCCGGACACCCATAGCGTGTTATTGCATTTTGAAGGAAGCGATTATCGGACCAGGGTATGGGTCAACGGGTGGCTTGCGGGAGAACATACGGGAGGATATGAACGGTTCACTTTTGATATTACAGAGTATATAAAAAGTGGAGAAAACAAGATCCGTGTCTGTGTGGAGGACAGTCTGTCCATGACGCAGCCCCGGGGAAAACAGCGCTGGCAAAAAGAGAACTTTGGCTGTTGGTATGTACAGACCACAGGGATCTGGAAAACCGTGTGGCTCGAATCAGTTCCCAAAAATTATCTGAAATATGTAAAGATGACACCGGATGTAAAGAACCGCTCCCTTCACCTGGAATATGAGATGAACCTTGTGGGAGAACAGGACTGTGAGAATCTGGCCATCGAAACAGAAATCTGCATGGAAGACCGTGTGGTGAATAGAAGTATGACAGAAGTTACGGGAGCGAGAACCAAAATGTCACTGTCTCTGGAACGACAGGATGGAACCGAACCCTGGGCAATCTATCTGTGGAGACCGGAGAATCCCAGACTCTATGATGTGACTTTCAGGGTCTGGAGGAACGGACAGCTTCTGGATCAGGTCTATTCTTATTTTGGAATGCGGGAGATAGAGATCCGGGATGGTAATATTCTGTTGAACGGCATTCCCTTATATCAGAAGCTGATTCTGGATCAGGGATATTGGGAGGAAAGCCATCTGACACCGCCTTCCGAAGAGGCTCTGATCGAAGACATCGATAAGATACACGCATTGGGTTATAATGGACTGCGCAAACATGAAAAGGTAGAGGATGAAAGATTTTTATACTGGTGTGACGTAAAGGGAATGTTAGTATGGAGCGAGGCTCCGTCCACCTATCGCTTCGATGATGATGCCATAGAGGCTTTCAGCAGGGAATGGCTCTCCATTGTAAAACAGAATTACAATCACCCCTGTATTATTGTATGGACACCCTTCAATGAATCCTGGGGAATTCCGCAGGTCAGGACAGACAAGAGACAGCAGGATTTTACAGTTGGGATTTATTATATGACCAAGGCGATAGATGCCATGCGGCCGGTGATTTGCAATGATGGATGGGAACACACAGTATCGGATATCCTGACACTGCATGATTATGAGGCGGACGGCAACCGGCTGTACCGCCACTACATGGATTGCAGGGAGAGTATTTTGAACAACCAGGTGCCCCATTCCGGAGAACGGTTTGCCTTTGCCGAAGGCTATCATTACCAGGGGCAGCCGGTTATTATCAGTGAGTTTGGAGGAATTGCCTTTACCGGAGATGATGACGGCTGGGGCTACGGAGATAAGGTGGGCAGTGAGGAAGAGTTCCTGCAACGGTTCCGAAGTGTTACGCAGGCGATCAAGAATCTGCCTTATGTATGTGGTTATTGTTATACCCAGGTCAGCAATGTACAGCAGGAAGTAAACGGCCTTATGGATATCCGGCGCAACTATAAAACAGATCCCGCAAAAATAAAAGAAGTGAATGATGCGGAACGGAATTTGGGGCTTGCACCGGATGGCGAAATCAGCTAAAATAATGGCAGGTAGTTGTACTGTAGAAGGGAGACCGCATGATAACCAGCCAGATTATACAGACAAGCATTGATGAATTAAAAGCAATTACGAAAGTAGACCTTGGTGTCTATGATCTGAACGGATCTGTCGTGGCATCTACCATGGAGAGAGATGACATCACGACGGATCTGATCAGCGGATTCGCAGCATCTCCTGCGGACAGTCAGGTGATCGGAGTACATCATCTTCTGAAGATCCGTGATGAGGCAGAACTTTTATATGTTCTGGTTGCCCGTGGGATGACAGATGACGTATATATGGTTGGCAAGATTGCAGTCAGCCAGATTCAGAACCTGGTCATTGCTTATAAGGAACGCTTTGATCGGAACAATTTCTTCCAAAATCTGTTGTTGGACAATTTGTTGTTGGTAGATATTTACAACAGAGCGAAGAAGCTTCATGTGGAAGTCAGCTGCCCGAGAGCGGTATACCTCATTGAGACCAAGGATGAGAAGGATGGTATTGTATCGGAAGTGCTTAAGAGCATGTTCTCTCCTCAGGCGGGAGATTATGTGACTGCGGTAGACGAATCCAGCCTGATCCTGATCAAGTCGGTAGAGAATACTACAACGCCGCAGGCATTGCACGAACTGGCAGAGACTATCGTAGCAATGATGAATGCGGAAGCTCTGCTGGATGTTAAGGTGGCTTACGGTACTGTGGTACAGGAACTGAAGGATGTCTCCAAATCTTACAAGGAAGCTAAGATGGCACTGGATGTAGGCAAGATCTTCTATGCAGAGAAGAAGGTAGTTGCGTACAGCACACTGGGCATCGGACGTCTGATCTATCAGCTACCGGTGAATCTGTGCAAGATCTTCATCGAAGAGATCTTCGGTGACAATGTACCTTACGATCTGGACGAAGAGACATTGAATACATTGAACAAGTTCTTTGAGAACAATCTGAATGTGTCGGAGACTTCCAGACAGCTGTTCGTACACCGCAATACACTGGTGTATCGTATTGAGAAGATTCAGAAGAGCACCGGACTGGACCTGCGCAGCTTTGATGATGCATTGACCTTCAAGATCGCATTGATGGTCGTTAATTACATGAAATATCTGGATAACCAGGAATATTAAGGACAACCCCCTGCATAAAGATAGTTAGAATACTATATGCGGGGGGATTTTTATGCCATATCGGAAACAGATCAGCTATTTGGAATTACAGGAAAACGGGCAGCGGATCAAAACAGCGGGATTTGCAAGGCTGGAAAGTCTGGAAAAAGAGGATGTTTTGACGGTGGCGCTGAATGGACAGGATATCCTGTCCGGTAAGGAGGTAACACTCTATCTGCAGCGGGAAAGCGGAGAACAGCCACTTGGTGAAATGAAATCAGATCGGGGAGAAGTTTCCGGTGAAATGCGGATTCCGGGGAAAAAGGAGCGGGAGCCGATATTGGGAGTACGTATTCCACTGGAAGAAAATATTGAGATCATAGGACAGTTTGTGAAAGGGGGTGTCACGAAAAAAGCTTCCACACCGGAGACGGACAGACAACCCTGGGAACAGACCAAAAAAGCGGCAGAAACCGTAGTGGCAAACGGGGAAACGGACTGTGTACCGGGAGTGCAGAAACTCAGTGAATTTCGAAATAGCAGAGATATTGAAAAGCCCGACAGTCTTGTTCCATCGCAGGCGGCTCGAATCTCAAAAAGATCCGTAACGGAAAATACTCTGCACATGAAGGATACCAAATGGGAGCAGTTAAGCAGCATTTACCCACACATTCATCCCTTCCGGGATGCCAGGGAATTTCTCTCCGTGGGGCCGGAGGATTTCGTAGTGTTGCGGGAGCGCTGCTATCAGATGACCCATAACAGCTTTTTACTGCACGGCTATTATAATTACAGACATTTACTGCTGATGCGGCAGGAGAACTCTGGTGAGGTAAAATATTACATAGGGGTTCCGGGGAATTTTTATGAGAGGGAAAAACAGGTCGCCGGAATGTTCGGCTTTGAAAGCTTTGAAGGTGCCAGGGAACCGGCATGGGACGGGGATTTCGGATATTATCTGATCTCGGTGGAATTGTGAGAGGATCACAGTCCCCGTTCATCAAATTCCGGAATGAAACTTTCACTGGCGGCAGAGCCTTCCTGGCGAAATCCCCGTTCAATGCCAATCCGTTCGGCAAATCGTAATACACGGTCATATTCCTGCTGCGTCACGGTGCGATTCAATGCTTCGATGCCTGCTACCTGCGACAGCGGTGTATACTGATTCATGATGCTGATATAGATATGATCCCCGTAGGTCTCGTGGAGATAGCGCAGGATCTTCTTAGAGTCCTTCGTCTGTCCCGGAAGCAGCAGATGGCGGACAATAACTCCCCGCTGCATCAGACCGGTATCCGCGCAGATGACAGGATCCCCTACCTGCCGGTACATTTCCGCAATGGCAGCACAAGCGATCTCAAAGTAATCCGGAGCATGAGAATAAGCAGTGGATAATTCCGCAGACAGATATTTCAGGTCTGGGAGATAGATATCCACAAGCCCCTCTAAGTGCCGTAGTGCATCCGCGGATTCGTAACTTCCGGTATTGTATACAATGGGAAGATGAAGCCCCCGGCATTTTGCCTGTTCTAAAGCAATGGCAATCTGCGGCAGAAAATGGGTAGGAGTTACCAGATTGATATTATTTGCGCCCTGCTCTTGTAGATTCAGAAAAATCTCCACCAGATGCTTGGGGGTGATCACGCGACCTGCTTTTCCAAGGGCAATATTATGATTCTGACAGAACACACAGCGCAGATTGCAGCCGGAGAAAAAGACGGTTCCGGAGCCGGAAGTACCGGAAATACAGGGCTCCTCCCAATAATGCAGGGAGGCTCTCGCTGCCATGAGCTCGGCGGTCTGCCCACAGTACCCGGTCTGCCCGGCGAGACGGTTAACATGGCAGGCACGGGGACAAAGCACACAGTCGGACATGATGTCACGGAACCAGGTGTCGGCGCTATTATTCAAAAAAGCAGTAGTTCCTGCAGCCATATCTGTACCTCTTCCTTTTATTCCTATCATATTCTATAAATCCTATAACTACTCAGACCGCTCCATTTGGAATATAAATCATGTCAAATGAAAGCATTCGATGTACATACGGATTTGATTTGCATGGCTCTGAACAATTACAAAAATCAAAACCGCATACGCCGGACCAGACAGCAGCTCCACCCAGTTTCCTCACGGCACATGGAAGGTTCTACTTAGTGCTGCTTTGTTCCCAACCTGACACGGTTCGTAGATTTCCATTGCGTAAGACCGAGTTTCATCACCACTGCATGGCAACCCGACATATACGGCTTTTTAAGTTTAGCGTGTTAATCTCTTTTTGTCAAGTCTCTTTGCCTTGATGGAAGCGTGGAACCGTGCTATTATGAAAACAAAAAACATCTGTTGTTGGAGAAAATCAATGAAGAACGATCGAAAAGGTACGACACTGCTGGGATGGATCATAGGAGCACTGCTACTGATATATCTCGGGGTATTCTGTTATCTTAACCTATACAAATATGCGCAGCATGTGGATTCGGATATTGCTGCAGAGGCGTTGCTGGCGAGGGAAATCTGGACAGAGAAGGACATTGCTCCCGATGACTGGATCTCCAGCACGGAGCGTCGCATTATTGGTATGCCCACGGTGGCGTCTGTATTTTACGGCATGACAGGCAGCATGCAGACTGCTGTGGGCATTACCTGTATCTTGTTGGGAGCAGCGTTTCTGGGCACTTTTTACTATTTTTTAAGAAAGCTGTCACTGGGAAGACCGGCGGCAATTACGGCACTGCTTGTATTGTGCGCACTGCCGGCGAACGGATGGCGTAATGAAGGGCAGATGGTGCCGTTTGTAACGTTGCTATTGTTTCTGTTTGCCGAGTACTATGTCTTTCATGGGATTTTCTTATTTTTCAGTATTTTATTTTACATGAAATTACGGGAAGAACGCAAACTCACGAAAAAGGGACTCCTTTCATGGCTGGTTTTATTTGTAGTGGCTGTATTGTTAAACTGCGGAGGACAGCGTTGTCTTCAGGTAGTGATCCTGCCGTTGGCTGTAACAGAGGTGATAGCATTATTCCTGGAATCCGGACATCTGCGGGAGAAGCTTCCCGGTGGACGTTATCTGGCGACGGGATACATCGGAAGTCTTGTCATCGCATTTTTGATATCCTGCCTGTATGGCGGCAGAGGGGATTATGCAGTATATCTGCTAAATCCAAAAGAGGCGGTGGAGAAGCTGCTCATAACCGTACCGGCGGCAATTTTGGAGAATTTCGGTCTGGCGGGCAATGCGAAGGTAGGTAGTTTTGACTCCCTGATCCAGCTGCTTTTGTGGGCGTTTCTCATCCTGCTGGGATACGGCATCTGGTATATTTTCCGTAAAAGGTCCGATGCCTCCGACAGGGAGAAACGGACTGTTGGAATCTTGCTGACATCCGTGGGGGTTACGGCATTTATTATCGGCATTACTTCCGCAGAGGCAGCGCACTATTACTTTTTTATGACATGGTTTGTAGCTGCGGTGATTGTGGCGGTCCTGGTGGAACATCTGACCGGAAAACAGTCTGCTTTTGCTGCTTTAATCCTGCTAGCGGTAGCGGCTTTCTCTGTATTGAATCTGAAATACACTTATTACGAAGCGGTAACGACCCGGGATAACCTGCAGGAATACCGGGAAGTGGCGGATTTCCTGACAGAAAATGATATTTCATATGGCTATGCGGAATTCTGGGATGCGGAGAGAATCTGCCTGATCACGGACGGAGAAGTCACCATGGGACATTCTTATTCTATGGGGAACCTGGCAGGTTACTGGTGGCTTACCAGTACAAAATGGTATCCCCCCACACTTCCCACTGACATGCGGACCGCTTATGTGGTGCGGATAGATATGCAGGAAGCCTTTGAACAGCAGTTCCCGGAGGGTGAAGCCCCCACGTTGGAATATCAAAATGAAAAACTGGCGGTATACATAGGCAATCGGAATTATGTGAATTTGTAGAAGATAACCGCTTCGAAAAGGATACAAAGCGATGAAAGGAAAAAGAGAACAAATATATCAGCTGCTATTGGGAATACTTCTGGTCTGTGCGCTTCCGGTCATGGCACTGCTAGGTTACTGGGCATGCCGTTATTCCTATTACGGAACCGTGGATTACAGCATTCGGAATATTCTGGTCAAAGATACTGCCTGGAAGCACATTCTTGTATTTCTGCTGGCGGTGGCAGCGGTCTGGGGACTGGACAGAATGCTGGCGAGAACCAAGCGCGTGCAGCAGGAGAAAATATGCCTGGGAGTACTGATGCTTACCGTTGTGGCGGCATTTATACTGGGAATTTTGTATATCTTGAAGAATCCCTATTTTCCGGAAGGAGATCAGATCGGCGTGGCAGCGTTCGCAGCATATGCCAGAGAGGGCAACTATGTCATGCTGGGACCCGGTGGCTATGTGGGAATGTACCAGCAGCAGAAAGGACTGGGGGCACTGTATGAAATTCTGTTCACCTTTTTCGGCAACTTTAACTATACTTCAGCGAAGATTGTACATGTGATCTGGTGGCTGTTTGCAATTCTGGCAGGTTATGGCTTCTTAAAACTGAACACAGATCGGGCAGTATTCCGTATTCTTTATTGTGCGATGCTGCTTGGCTGCATGCCGTTTCTGCTCTATTTACCTTACATCTATGGAGACATCTTAAGCGTCAGCTTCTGCATGATCCTGTTCTGGGCGGTTAGCGCTTATGAACACTATGAGCAGAAGAGGTATCTGGCACTGGCGTCATTTGCAGCAGCTATGGCGCTGCTTGCCCGGAAAAATACATGGATCGTCCTCATCGCTGTGGCAATTTATGCATTACTTGTGAGTCTGAAGAAAAAGAAGTGGAAATTCCTGTTGACAGGAGTAGTTATATTATTGACTGCTACGCTTTCGGTGAAAGCAGTGGATGTAATGTATGAATACCGTTCCGGATATCCGAATGACATCGGTATCCCCAGTATTCTCTGGATCGCTATGGGAATGCAGGAGACAGACGGCATGGCGGGCGTCTATAATCGTTATCAGCAGTCCGTGTTTGAAGACAATGATTTTCAGCCGGAGCCTTCTGCGCAGATCGGAAAAGAATATATCCGCGAAAGAATACAGGAATTTAAGGAAAATCCGTCGATGACGGTGGAGTTTTACAAAAATAAACTGGAAGACCAATGGCTGGAACCGTTGTTTTCCAGTCTGAAGGCAACACATTCCTTCCCGGAAGGAACGGAACTGCCACCTGTAATTTATAGTCTGTATTATGGAAACTTGCACGAAATGGTATGGAAATACGCCAACTATTATCAGAGTATCGTATATCTGGCAGGTGCGTTTATCGTGATCGCGTCCTTCGGAGCATGGTATCAGAAAAAAGAGCTTCCGGCGGCGTTGTGGATGCCACTCATCTCCGTAATAGGTGGATTTCTGTTCAGTATCCTGTGGGAAGCACAGTGCAGATATGTATTCCCCTATTATGTGTTTCTGATTCTGTATGCACCTATGGGACTTTACGCGGTGGGCAGAATGATCGGAGGATTGTGGAATCTGCACAAAGGAAATAGGATCAGGAATCAGGCAGACACGGACGAAGAATTACGTGAGATCGCTTAAAGCTTTTCTTGCAGCTTTCTCCTGTTTGTTCCGGATGCGGAGCTCTTCAAAAAAGGTCTTCAGCATCTGACTGCAATCTGCCTCCAAAATGCCCCGGGTAACCTTCACCTGATGGTTAAACTGGGGCATTTCCAGTATATTCAGGATCGAACCGGCGCATCCGGCCTTGGGATTCATGCAGCCCATGACAACTTCCGGGATTCTGGCCTGGACGATGGCACCGGCGCACATCTGACACGGTTCTAAAGTTACATAGAGCGTGCACTCTTCCAGCCGCCAGTCGCCGATGACCTTGCTGGCTTTGTTGATCGCTGTGATCTCCGCATGCGCCAGCGTGTTTTTATCTGTATTACGACGGTTATAACCCCGGCCGATGATCTTTCCCTCGTGTACAATGACACAACCGATGGGAACTTCTCCCAGAGCGTAGGCTTTTTTCGCCTGTTTCAGGGCTTCTTTCATATATTTTTCTTCCACACTTTTGATCACAGCCATAATATCTGTTACCTTCCTGTATCTGTTGATTAGCTGATAGATATTGAAACGGAAAACCTTTTCCAAAAATTAGCATCATATTTCGTAAATGCTGTACATTGACGAAATCATCATTAAATTATAGTATAGAGAATATATGAGTAAACGTCAAATGGAATAAGACTGCATTCCGTCGCGGTAATAGAGAAAAACGGGCGCAGGGATCTGCGGCCGGAACGGGGGATTTATGGTATCAATCAAAGAAGTTGCAAAACATGCCGGCGTGGCAATTTCAACAGTATCCAAGGTCTTAAACGGCTACCCGAATGTCAGTGAAGAGACGAAGAAAAAGGTACAGGACGCCATCAAGGAGCTGAATTATATTCCGAATTCCATTGCTGCGGCGCTTTCCTCCAAGCAGTTCGGAAGAATCGCGCTGGTGCTGGATCCTAACAGACAGACCCAGGCTATCGACCAGATCTTCATGCAGTATCTGGTAGGAGCACTGGACAAGGCGAAAGAACTGAACGTGGAAGTCGTGACAATCTTCCCGTCCATGATCGTAGGAATGACTGCGGAGGAGATTACGAGATATTTTCTCTCACAGAGTATCTCAGGTCTGGTGATCTACGGCATGTCCAAGGAGGACAAGGTACTGCAGAAGCTGATTCGGGAGAAGCAGTTCGCCTGCGTGGTCGTGGATGCACCGATTGTCAATACCAGGACCACATCTATCAGTATCGACCAGGAGCAGGCACAGTACGATGTGGCGAAAAAGACGGTGCTGGACGACAACTGCAGGCGGGTTCTTTATATCGCCGGCAGAAGAGACGGCTATGTCACGGAACAGAGATTAAAGGGTATGAAACGTCTGGTGAAGGATCTGGATCTGACCATGATGGTGAGACAGGGAGATTTCAGTGAACTGACAGCGAGAAACGTGGCATTGAAATATGCAAAAAATAAGGACGTGGTAGTCTGCGCCTCCGACCTGATGGCAATCGGTGCAATGAACGCCCTGATCGATATGGACATTTTCCGTCCGGTGTGTGGTTTCGATGGCATCACCCTGATGGGATATGTCGGTAAGCAGATGAATACTATCAGACAGGATTTCTACAGTATCTCCAGCAGGGCCGTGGAAGAAGTACATCAGCTCATGAACGGCGGCGAGGGACATCAGGTAGTCATGCCCCACAGTATCGTGAAAATGTACTATAAGGACATTATCTGTTAAGCTATTTTGCACAAAAATCCAAGAAAATCAAAGAAAGGGTTGCGGAAAACGTTTTCCTATGATATTCTGTGTATTGTAAGAGAAAGACATACACAAAATCTTAGCATTGCGAGGGTATGGAGAGCGGAAAAAATAGGAAATACCCAGAGATCAGCTGAGATAAGGGTATAGATACCAAAAAGTAAGTATAATACCCAGACAAAGAAAAAGGATATAAAAAATGAGTGTGGCACGGTACATTCGTTTTGACAAAAATAAAACTATCGTGCAGAATGGAGTTTGAAATGAATTTAGAGCAGACTTTAAACGAAATCACCGGCAAAATGTATGGAAAAAATATCGGTGCCTGCACCGATGCACAGCTGTACACCGGAGTACTGCAGCTGACCAAAGAGAAGATGGCAGAGACTCCCGCAATCACCGGAGACAAGAAAGTATATTACATTTCCATGGAGTTCCTGATCGGTAAGCTGTTATCCAACAACCTGATCAACTTAGGAATCTATGAGGAACTGAGTGAGATCCTTAAGAAAAACGGTAAGAACATCGCTGACATCGAAGAGGCAGAGCCGGAACCTTCTCTTGGTAACGGTGGACTTGGAAGACTGGCAGCATGTTTCCTGGATTCCATCGCCACGCTGGGACTTCCCGGAGACGGTATCGGTCTGAACTACCACTTCGGTCTGTTCAAGCAGGTATTCAAGGATCATCTGCAGAATGCTGAGAAGAACGACTGGATCCAGAAGGATTCCTGGCTGAACAACACCGGCACTAAGTTTGAGGTAGCTTTCGGTGACCGCAAGGTGACTTCCGTATTGTATGATATTGACGTGGTAGGTTATGAGAACGGACTGAACAAGCTGCATTTATTTGATATTGAAACCGTGGATGAGAGCCTGGTAAAGAAAGGCATCACTTTCGATAAGGAATCCATCGAGAAGAACCTGACTCTGTTCCTGTATCCGGATGATTCCGATGAGGCCGGTAATCTGTTACGTATTTACCAGGAGTACTTCATGGTATGCAACGGTGCCCAGCTGATCCTGAAGGAAGTAAAGGAAAAAGGCTATGATCTGCATACTCTGCCTGAGCATGTGGCAATCCAGATCAACGATACCCATCCTACCATGGTTATCCCTGAGCTGATCCGTATCCTCACCACTGAGGAAGGCTTTACCATGGACGAAGCCATTGACGTGGTAAGCCGCACCTGCGCGTATACCAACCACACCATTCTGGCAGAAGCTCTGGAAAAGTGGCCTCTGGCTTATATTGAAAAAGTAGTTCCTCAGCTGGTTCCCATTATCAAGGAGCTGAGTGACCGCGTGGCAAAGAAATATAAGGACGAAAAAGTTCAGATCATCGACAAGGACAAGAGAGTGCACATGGCACACATCGACATCCACTACGGTTACAGCGTCAATGGTGTGGCAGCGATCCATACCGAGATTCTGAAAGAGAGTGAACTGAATCATTTTTACAAGATTTACCCTGAAAAGTTCAACAACAAGACCAACGGCATCACCTTCCGTAGATGGCTGCTGTCCTGCAACCATGAGCTGGCTGCGTTCCTGACCCAGACCATCGGCGACGGTTACAAGAAGGATGCTGAAGAATTACAGAAGCTGTTAGAGCACAAGGACGATCAGGCGGTACTGGATGCCATCTATGATATCAAGAAGACCAAGAAGACCGAACTGGTATCCTATATCAAGGAGAAGGAAGGCGTGGAGCTGAATCCCGATTCCATCTTCGATATTCAGGTAAAGCGTCTGCATGAGTACAAGCGTCAGCAGATGAACGCACTGTATATCATTCACAAATATCTGGAGATTAAGGGCGGCAAGAAGCCTTCTACACCGCTGACCTTCATCTTCGGTGCAAAGGCTGCACCTGCGTATGTGATCGCTCAGGATATCATTCATCTCCTGCTGGTAATGTCCGACATTATCAATAACGATCCCGAAGTCAGCCCTTACATGAAGCTTGTTATGGTAGAGAACTACAACGTGAGCTATGCCGAGAAACTGATCCCTGCCTGCGATATCTCCGAGCAGATCTCTCTGGCATCCAAGGAGGCATCCGGAACCGGTAACATGAAGTTCATGTTAAACGGTGCAGTAACACTTGGTACAAGTGACGGTGCAAACGTAGAGATCCATGAGCTGGTAGGCGATGACAATATCTACATCTTCGGTAAGGACAGTGACACTGTTATCAAGCATTACGAGAAGGCAGATTATGTCTCTAAGGACTACTACAAGAAGAGCCCTGTAATCAAGGAAGCAGTGGACTTCATCGTCAGCAAAGAAGTGCTCAAGGTCGGAAAAAAGGAGAACCTGGAGCGCCTGTACAACGAGCTGCTGAACAAAGACTGGTTCATGACCCTGCTTGACTTAGAGGACTACATCAAGGTAAAGGATCAGGCATTCGCTGATTACGAGGATCAGCAGAAGTGGAAGAAGATGATGTTAGTGAACATCGCAAAAGCAGGCTTCTTCTCCTCTGATAGAACCATCGCAGAGTACAACAGAGACATTTGGAAATTAAAATAACAGATACAAACCCCCGGTGTGAATGCACCGGGGGGTTATGATAACTTGAAAGTTACGCGGGCAATGAGCCGCGCATAGGCAAAATAAGAACCGTGATTGG
>OHMT01000031.1_pt1 | contig 117309 bp, 101 predicted proteins | sample 1569371 | NCBI WGS metagenome assembly OHMT01 (sample SAMEA3879500, study PRJEB24766) | human gut metagenome | biome: human-associated habitat; feature: feces | place: USA | collected 1985/1987 | reverse complement strand
TTTTTCTTTTTCTGATAAAAACCATATGCTTTTTTTATTTTCGGGTTTGTAACCGTAATCACACATTCGGTCTGAACGCCATCCACTTGTGCCACTACAGTAGTAGAACCCACTTTTTTCGCCTTAACTACAACACCCGCCTGATTATAGGAAACAATCGAAACAATGGAAGTATCCCTTGTCTGATAAACAACCGGATTTCCTGCAACAGATTCTAACAAAAGTGTTGTCTGACAGCCCTTCGCTAAATTCTGCTTTTGGATTGTAAATTGGGGCTGCAAAATTTCAACACCAAGTACAAAAGAGTACACACCGCCATATGAATCCGTAACCGTAACAGAAAATTCTGCAAAGCCTGCTCGAACCGGCGTAATAATTCCCTCCTGTGTAACTGTGGCTGTTTCCGGCGTTCTTGCCTGCCACACACACGTCATCGATTCAAACTGCGGTATCGGCAGCTGAAAAGAGCCACCACCCAAAGGATGTGCCGTAAACGACTGTCTGTTAAAACTCAAATCCGAAAGAATCTCATTTTTCTTTACTTCAATTTCTGCATAGTCAACTGTCTCCGCCTTCGTTTTCACGGAAATCGTAACCGTACCTGCACCAATTGTCGTAACAACTTTGTTTGCCGATACCTCAACCACATGCTCTTTACTTAAAACGACTTCCCCTTCCGGCAAATCCGCAAGAGTAATCTTTTGTCCTAAGTAGAGACAAATTTTTTGTGTCGTCTCCTTTGCCTGCACATAATTCGTCTGATTCACTCCGGCAAATGCCAGAGCAAACAGAAGAAATAACAGTGCAAAATACCTTTTGCTGCTTCGCATTTCCTCTCACCTTTCTTTGTAAATTTTTATATTTATCTTTCCTTAAATCACAGAACAAAGACTACACGATAGCAGAATCTTCTGTCATCGTGCAGTCTCACTATAAAACCACACTGTGTCATTTTTATTTCACTTCAATTTTTTCTTTACCGCCCATATATGGCTGTAATGCTTTCGGAATCTTAACTGAACCATCCTCACATAAGTTATTTTCTAAGAACGCAATCAACATACGTGGTGGTGCAACAACCGTATTATTTAAGGTGTGGGCAAAATACTTACCACCTTCGCCGACAACACGAATCTTCAAACGGCGTGCCTGCGCATCTCCTAAATTCGAGCAGCTTCCCACTTCAAAATATTTCTTCTGGCGTGGAGACCATGCCTCTACATCAATCGATTTTACTTTCAAATCGGCCAAGTCACCGGAACAACACTCTAACGTACGTACCGGAATATCCAATGTACGGAATAAATCAACGGTGTTCTGCCACAATTTATCAAACCACATTTTACTGTCTTCCGGTTTGCAGACAACAATCATCTCCTGCTTTTCAAACTGATGGATCCGGTAAACACCGCGTTCCTCAATTCCGTGAGCACCTTTCTCCTTACGGAAACATGGAGAATAACTGGTCAAAGTTTTTGGCAGCTGCTCCTCCGGAATAATTTTATCAATAAACTTACCAATCATAGAATGTTCACTCGTACCAATCAGATACAAATCTTCACCCTCGATTTTGTACATCATCGCATCCATTTCATCAAACGACATAACACCTGTTACAACATTTGAACGAATCATAAACGGCGGCACACAATAGGTAAATCCGCGGTCAATCATAAAGTCTCTTGCATAGGAAATAACTGCAGAATGAAGTCTTGCAATATCACCCATCAGATAATAGAATCCATTTCCTGCAACGTCACGTGCCGAATCCAAATCCAGTCCATCAAATGATTCCATAATCTGTGCATGATATGGGATTTCAAAATCCGGAACCACCGGATCACCAAACTTCTCAATTTCTACATTTTCAGTATCATTTTTACCAATTGGAACACTCGGGTCAATGATGTTTGGAATTACCATCATGCGCTTATTCAATTCCTCTGCAATTTCTGCCTCTCGTGCTTCTAAATCAGAAAGTTCTTTGGCATAACCGGCAACCTCTTCCTTCATTGCCTCAGCTTCTTCTTTTTTGCCCTGACCCATCAGCGCACCAATCATCTTTGAATTTTTCTTACGAAGAGCACGAAGGTCATCTGCTTTCTGCTGTGTCTCGCGGCGCTCTTTATCAAGTGCAATCACTTCATCCACGAGCGGCAGTTTGTGCTCCTGAAATTTATTTTTAATGTTTTGTTTTACAACATCAGGATTTTCTCTTACAAATTTGATATCTAACATAATTTTCTTCCTTCCATATCTTTCTCACCGGTCATCCTGTCCCGCCGGCATTTTTCTACGGAAAATTATACACCACTTTTTTCTTCCTTGCAATGCTTTTCCACCCATTTTCCACGCACCAAAACAATTCCAACCGGCAGTAAAATCAAACTAATTAACTGCGAGGTGGAAAAAATGCTGATACTTCCTCTGATTTTATCCCCGCGAAGCATCTCTAACAAAAATCTGGCAATGGAATAATAAATCAAATAAATTCCCATCAATCGTCCATTTCTCAAATTCTTTTTCTTCATAAGGCAAAACAAAATACCACACAAAAGAAAATTCATAAGCGCCTCCAAAAGCTGCACGGGGAAACGCGGCACCTGACTTAATTGCGGAACAGCCTCATTATACGGAAACTGTATCGCAAAAGGGCCATGGTATTCAATGCCATAACAGCACCCGGAACAAAAGCATCCAATTCTTCCAATACCGTGAACAAATGGAATCAATGGTGCAAACACATCCATATACGAAACATAGGATAAATGATACTGCTTACAGTAACAAAAGATCCCCAAAAAGGCACCAATCAGACCACCATAAAAAACAAGCCCGCCAAACAAATAATTCATTAAAAATAACAGTGTCTGCATGAAATTTTTATCAAAACCAGCCGCAACTGCATCCCATTTCTGTATCAGGCTCGGAAGCCTTGTCAAACAATACAACAGTTTAGAGCCGATAAGAATACCAATCGCCGCATAGATGGCACCATATAAAACATCCTCCTTGGCCAGACGATAGCGGCCTGCTATTTTTCTTGCTATAACAATGGCTATAAAAAAACCTGCCAAAAAAATTGTGCTATAAGTTGGAATATCTGCAAATCCTAAATGAATTGATGGAAACATTTTCTCCTCCTTAGAAAAAAGGCTGCTGCCTAAGCAGCAACCTTCTTTATTTTGGTTATATTGTTCTCTTAGTTATAAGCATCTGACAAGTCGTTCAATGCATTGCTCAAGTCATTTAAACTATCTGCTGCATCATTAACATCACTGCTTACTAAACAGGAACCACCAACGCATCCATAACAAGTATAACTTGTTTTGGTACTGCTGGACTCAACAGCACCACAGATTGAACATCCTACTGCAAAAATAACAGCGAAGATAATACCAATCAAACCACAGACAAAACCAGCCTGACCTTTTGTGCCTCCTGTCTGTTTTTTGCATTAATACCGAGAACAACTGCTACGATACCTAAAATCAAAGCAATTGCGGCACCAATTACACCAAAGGTAATTCCTCCGATGATAGCGAGCACTAAGCTCACAATACCAAGAATGGTAGAAGCTGTTGCTGCTCCATTTTTCTGTTCCATAAAAATATCCTCCTTTCTCAATTATTTATCCCATAAAACTCCCTATAACAATTTATATTCTACCATACCAATATATTCCAAGCAATAAAAATTTTGACAAAAAAACTACATATTTTACATTTTTTTCATTTACCTTAACTATTTCGCATAAAAATATATATGTACAAAAAAGAAGCAGTTTCGGTCAATCCCGTTGCTGCTTCTTTTTCATCCCATTATTAATTTTTATCGTTTCCCGTCACATCATCAACGGCGTCATCCACACCGTCAATTACGTCGTTTACACCGTCAGCAGCAGCATCCACGCCGTCTTTTACATCATCCGATAAATCGTTATCATCGTTTTTGTTGTCATCCGTCGCATTTGGCGTTGCTGTGTTATTATTTTCATTTGTTGGTGTCTGTGTCGCTTCATTTGTTGCTTCCGGAGAAGCAGATGGGTCCGTTGCGCTGTTATTTTTATTGCCGCACCCGGTTACCATAGCGGACAAACAAACAACAAGCATTGCAAAAACTACTATTTTTTTCATTGAAATATCCTCACTTTCTACAAATAAATCGTTTCTTACAATGCTATTGTGACCCATTTTATTGTTTTTATTCGTTTGTTTTTATTTGAAAAATTTTTCAATTTCTTCCGGTTTATCAACAATGTAATCGGCACCATGCTCTTCTAAAAAAGCTCTTCCCCGAAATCCCCAGCTCACACCAATGCAGTCCATTTCACTGGCTTTTGCTGTCGCTAAGTCAACATCCGAATCACCAATATAAACAGCATTTTTCTTATCACACTGCAATTCTGTCAATGCCTTATAAACCATATCCGGTGCCGGCTTTTTGCGGATTCCCATTTCTTCCATCTCTCCGAGTGCCACATCCAGCAAATTCGGAAAATAAACCGGCATCAATTCTTTTACCGCAAAATCTGCCTTATTTGATACAACCGCCATTTTCACACCCTTTTTCTTTAAATTTTGAAGAAGCGCAAGAACGCCCGGATACAGTGCTGTTTTGTCATGGCAGTGTTCTGCATAATATTCTTTAAAATCAGAAAGTGCCTGCTCAAACACCGGATTATCCTTGCCGGATGGAACCGCACGTTCCATTAACTTTACAATTCCATTTCCCACATACTGGCACACCTGCGTAATTGTACAAAGTGGCATTTTATTTTTTTTAAGTGAATAATTCACGGCGTCCGCTAAATCTTCTAATGTATTTAATAACGTTCCATCCAAATCAAAAACTGCTGTCTGATATGTCATATTCTTTCATCCTTTCTGCATTCGCTCCAAATTACGCACATTGTACCACTCTCTTTTGGTTTGTGCAAGTTGACATTTGCCCGGCTAAATGCTAACATAAATGTAATTGTTCAAAATCGATTTTGAGCACTTACATTTGATGTACGAATTTATTTTTGGAGGAAATGACAATTATGAAACTAGACAAATTAGTAGGCGAACGCTTCAAAGAAAAACCAAGCGATTGCGTCGTTGAAAGTCATGCACTGATGATGCGCGGCGGCTATATGAAAGATGTAGCCAAGGGAATTTACTCACAATTTACCCCATTAAAGCGCATTTGCCAGAAAATAGAGGCGATTATCCGTGAGGAAATGGATGCCATTGACGGACAGGAAGTTTTGTTCCCGGTTGCTCTTCCGGCATCTTTGTGGGATGAGTCCGGACGTTACGAAAGTGTCGGCAGTGAGCTTTTACGTTTTACCGACCGCAACGGCTCAAAAATGGTCTTAGGAATGACTCACGAGGAAGCTGCCGTTCAGCTTGTCCGCGATTATGCAAAAAGTTATAACAGTTATCCTTTTATGATTTATCAGATTCAGACTAAATTCCGTGATGAAGCACGTCCACGTGCCGGTTTAATCCGTGTCCGCGAATTTACTATGAAAGATGCTTATTCTTTCCACACTTCACAGGAAGACTTAGAGCGTTATTATCAAATTTGTTATGATGCTTATAACCGCATTTTTGCACGTGCCGGTATCCCGGAAGTAGTTACCGTTGCCTCCGACTCCGGTATGATGGGTGGAAGTCTTTCCCATGAATATATGCTCTTAACACCAATTGGAGAGGATTCGATTGCCATCTGTTCCGATTGTGATTACCGTGCAAATATGGAAGCTGCTGAATCGGTTATTGAGAATGCGAAAGATGCAGCCGATGAACCACTGACAAAAGTTCACACACCTAACATTCACACCATTGAAGAAATCTGTGATTTTCTTCATTCTCCATTGGAGAAATCGTGTAAAGCTGTTGTTTACCAGAAAAATATGACAGACGATTTTGTTGTTATTTTCATCCGCGGCGATTTAGATGTAAATGAAACCAAATTAACAAACTATCTCGGTGAAGAAGTTCATCCGGCTGTTATAACAAGCGACTGTGGTCTGAATGCCGGCTATATCGGCCCGGTAAATCTTACCGTAAATGGCAACTACACCGTGCTTTATGACAAATCACTTCAGGGAACAAATAATTTATCCTGTGGTGCCAACGAAGAAGAATATCATTACACGGGACTCTGCATGGAGCGTGATGTTGTCGATGCCGAATATGTGGATTTAGCAAAAATCGTTGATGGCGGCATCTGCCCACACTGTGGTAAAAAGACCATCCACATTTCCCGCGGTATTGAAGTAGGAAACATCTTCCAGCTCGGAACGAAATATACAAAATCTATGAATATGCAGTATTTGGATGCGGATGGCGAATCCCATTATCCAATTATGGGCTGTTATGGTATTGGCGTTGGACGTCTTGCTGCTTCTGTCTGTGAAGCACATCACGATGACTACGGTCCGGTATGGCCGATTACCATTGCCCCATGGCAAGTTCACCTGTGCTGTCTGCGCGCAGACGATGCCGAAGCAAAAGCTTTTGCTGATGAATTATATGCAAGTCTGCAGAAAGAACACATTGAAGTTATTTATGACGACCGAAATGTCCGCCCGGGTGTTATGTTCTCTGACGCGGATTTACTTGGTGTTCCGATTCGTCTTGTAGTCAGCCCAAGAAATATGAAAGATGCAGTTGTAGAACTTTCCAGCCGTGATAAGTCTGTACAGGATAAAGTAGCACTCGATGCTGTCGTACCAACCGTAAAAGATTTGATTGCTAAGATGACAAAAGAAATTGAATCAAAATAACAAAAAAAATGAAGCCGGTCTGCGAAAAAGCGAACCGGCTTTTTTTCATAATAAATTCATTTACTCTCCACGAATCTGTGCTACAAAATACTCCTCTGCTTCTCCCTTTGTCATTTCAAAAGGAATTGCTAATTCACCAAACAAATTATCCTCTGCCATATGCAGATAACGCTCATCACTTGTTGTTGCTTTTTTTCCTTTTTGTAATCTGGCCTGATTTCTCTGATAGGACGTCTTAATCAGTTTAACCCACTGTCTGCTGTCACAGGAACGGAGTGCCTCTTTGTACACCTCTTCCCGCTTCTTATCGTTCTCTACCCAGAGTGTCTCAATTTCGTCCCACTCTTTTAATAATGTCTCTGCTTCTTTTTTCGTCATAACCGGACGTGTTACTACTCTTTTTCCATCCGTTGGTACAAACAGTTTACTGCCCGAAGTATAAATCGGAACCAGCGTATAATACGTGCGCTGTGGGGCACCACCTATGCCATCCATATTTTGAATCGATTCTACCCGGCAGACTCCACTATTCCCATGCACTACATAGTCTCCTATTTCAAACAAGTCTATCCATCCTTTCTGCCGACTGCGCCGCGACTATAAGAGGCGCCTATATTTTCTGTCTACACTATTAGTATACCACTTTTTTGCTGTTATCGTAAGATTTTTTTTAATTTCTTTTTGATAAGCTACTTTTTCCAATTTCCGTAATACAGAAGAAAACCTTTGTGTCTCATGGTGCGCTCTCGCTAATTGAGTGCGTAACGGTAGAGGCACTGAAACTACCAGTGCCTTCTACCGACGTACTCAAACCCCACGAGTCACAAAGGTTTTCTTCTGTATTACCGGAATTCCAAAAAATAGTTTTCTGCCTCTTTTTTCAAAAATTTTTATTTCATGGTATACCACGTCAAAAACACTTTATGTTTTACTGTAAATTGTTTTGGATATTTTTTACATAACATATCCATGTGCCTTTTACCAAACTCGCTAATCTGCTTTTCATTCATTGCTGCCATTACTCCACGACTTGCCAGCATTCTACCATGCCATGATTCCCGGGTAAATGGTATATCAACAATAATAGTATCCATTTGTGGATTTTCAAAATAATGGGTTTTCAAATCTTGAATTGCAGGTGATGCACCTTCCCATGAGTTATTAATTTGTTTCACTATTTCATTTGAATCTTGAGTAATATCCTCTTCCTTCATATAACTCATATAAACTTTCAAAAATATCCCACCAGGTCTTAAAATCCTTTTTATTTTAGGAACAACTATTTTAGAATCAAAATACCAAAAACATTGACATGCAGTAATTGCATCAAAAGTATTCTCCTCATAATCTATATCTTCTGCAGCAATTACCTTATATTTTATATTTTCCATTCCTTTTGATAATTCAATTGCTTCATTGATCTGATTATGAGAAATATCCGTAGCTATAATATTAGCACCATACTGTGCCATTCCACGAGGTATTACACCAGTTCCCATTCCCATATCCAGCCAATTACTCCCCTCTCTCTTACAGAAGCACAGTCGAACAATACAGTTAAAATAGAAAAAAAGAAGTTCAATTGTCTCAAGACAAATGAATTTCTTTTTTCTATTTTTAAACTATATTATTTCGACGCCTTTTACTTCGCCTCTGCACACATAAAGCTGATTTCTGCTTCTGCTGCTAATTTACCATCTACTGTTGCAACTGCTTTGCCAATGCCCATTGGTCCTTTGCATTTAATAATTTCTGTCTCTAAGCGCAGACGGTCGCCCGGAATTACCTGCTTTCTGAATTTGGCATTTTTGATTCCGCCAAAGAAGGCAAGTTTCCCTTTGTTTTCCGGAAGGCTTAATACTGCAATCGCGCCAACCTGAGCCAATGCCTCAATGATTAACACACCCGGCATTACCGGCTGCTGTGGAAAATGACCCTGGAAAAATGGCTCGTTCATCGTTACATTTTTATATCCTACCGCTCTTACTCCCGGCTCCATCTCTTCGACGCAGTCAACCAAGAGGAACGGATAACGGTGTGGGATAATCTTTTGAATATCGTTGATATCTAATAACATTTCGTTCTTCCCTTCCGTTTTTTATTCTGCAAATGCCTTGAAAATCAATACAGCATTATGTCCACCAAATCCAAGAGAGTTACTCAGTGCTACATCAACTTTTGTTTCAACTGCCTCTTTCGGACAATCCAAATCACATTCCGGATCCTGATTTACAAGACCAATATTGGCATGTACATAGTTTTCCATAATAGATTTTACACAAGTAATTGCCTCAACACCACCGGCAGCACCAAGCAGATGTCCTACCATGGATTTTGTTGAATTAACTTTACACTGGTAAGCCGCATCTCCCATCGCAAGTTTAATTGCCTTGGTCTCGAATGCATCATTCATGTGTGTGCTGGTTCCGTGTGCATTGATATAATCAATATCTTCCGGTTTGATGCCCGCATCTTTGATTGCAAACTCAATTGCTTTTGCATCGCCGCTTCCGTCGTCAATCGGTGCTGTCAGATGATGTGCATCACTCGTTGCACCATAACCAACAACTTCTGCGTAAATATGAGCACCACGTGCTTTGGCATGCTCTAATTCTTCAAGAACTAAAATACCAGCACCTTCACCCATAACAAATCCACCACGGTCTACATCAAACGGAATCGAAGCTCTTTTCGGGTCATCTGTTGTATTCAATGCATTCAATCCGGTAAATCCGGCAACACCAAGCTCGGTAATCGCACCTTCTGATCCACCGGCAACCATAACATCTGCCTCACCATATTGAATGGAGCGGTATCCCTCACCGATACAGTGAGTACCTGTTGCACAAGCTGTTACCACGTTGATATTTTTACCTTTTAATCCAAACTGAATTGAAATATTTCCGGCTGCCATATTGGAAATGAGCATCGGAATCATAAGCGGAGCCACACGATTTGGTCCTTTTGTCAAAATTTTCTCATAATTTCTCTGCACACACTGAAGACTTCCGATTCCACAGCCAACACTACATCCTACCATAAATGGATCTTCCTTTTCCATATCCAGTCCACTGTCTTCGAGTGCCTCTTTTGCAGCCACAACCGCATACTGTGCGAAATCTTCCATACGTCGTGCGGATTTTTTATCCATCGCAATCGTCGGATCAAAATCTTTAACCTCTGCAGCCAAATGTGCTTTGTAATCGGTTGTGTCAAACTTCGTAATTGGTCCGATTCCAACGGTTCCTTTTTTTACATTTTCCCAAAAATCTTTTACATTATTTCCGATTGGGGTTACTGCACCCATACCGGTAACTACAACTCGTCTACTCATTCTTTCCTCCATTCATTTTGTTACATCGCAATACCGCCATCGACACACAATACCTGTCCGGTAATGTATTTCGCACGGTCAGATGCTAAAAATACAACTGCTTCCGCTACATCTTCTACCGTACCAAAGGCACCAAGTGGAATCGTTTTACATGCTTCTTCTTTTACCGCATCCGAAAGCTTGTCCGTCATCTCTGTTGCAATAAATCCAGGTGCTACTGCATTTACTGTGATACCACGGGATGACAATTCTTTTGCCGTCGCTTTGGTAAGACCAATTACACCGGCTTTGGAAGCGGAATAATTTGCCTGTCCCATATTTCCGATAATTCCAGAAACCGATGCCATATTGATAATATGCCCCTGACGCTGTTTCATCATCGGACGCGTCACAAATTTAATTCCATTAAAGACTCCGGCAAGATTTGTCTGAATAACATCCTGAAATTCTTCCTCAGACATCTTCATAATCAGATTGTCTCTTGTAATTCCGGCATTATTTACCAAAATATCAATTCTTCCATATTCTTTTACCACGCCGCCGAAAAATTCTTTCGCCTGCTCAAAATCGCTGACATTGCACTGAATGGCCTTCGCTTTACCGCCATCTTTTTCAATCTCAGAAACGACCTCGTCGGCACGCTCTTTGGAACCATTATAATTAACAATTACCACTGCACCTTCGCGGGCAAGCGCTTTTGCAGTTGCTCTTCCGATTCCTCTGCTGGCACCGGTAACGACTGCTATTTTGTCCTGTAATAACATACTGCCTCTCTTTCACAAAGCACTATTTGAGCGCTTCTACAACCTTGTCAATATCTTCCATTGTTGCCACATTATATGTAGTCAGTTCCTTGCCAATGGCTTTGGCTATTTTCTTATTAAATCCTGCCAATGTTCTTCCCGGTCCAATCTCGATAAAGGTATCAACACCGTTTTCTACCATCTTTTCCACTGACTGCTGCCAGCGTACCGAATGGCTGACCTGACTTACAAGACGAGGCATAATGTCTGCCTGCTCTGTAATATAGGAAGCGTCTACATTTGCCACATAAGGAATCTGCGGTTTTTCAATCGTAAGTTCTTTTAATACAGCCTCTAATTTTTCACCGGCTCCTGTAAGAAGGCTTGAGTGAAATGGTCCGCTTACGTTTAAAAGAACAGCTCTTTTTGCTCCGGCTTCTTTTAATTTGTCTGCTGCCTGTTTTACCTGTTCAGTCTCTCCGGAAATTACAATCTGTCCCGGACAGTTATAGTTTGCAACCTGAACTTTATCAAACTCTTCAATATTTTTATCAATCTCTGCGGCATCCATACCAAGAATTGCTGCCATACCGCCTTTTCCGGCAGGCACTTCTTCCTGCATGAAAATACCACGTTTACGAACTGCTTTTGCAGCATCTACAAAATTCATAGAACCTGCTGCTACTAACGCACAGTATTCACCAAGGCTAAGTCCGGCTGCCACATCCGCCTTTACACCTCTGGTTTTCAATTCTTCCATAATTGCCACACTGGTTGTAAGAAGACATACCTGCGTAAATTCTGTAATATTAATGTCGTTATTTTCTTCAAAACAAAGTGCTTTCAAGTCCAAATCAACTGCCTTAGATGCTTGTTCAAACACATCTTTTGCCACTGCTGAATTTTCATAAACATTTTGTCCCATTCCTACCACCTGTGCTCCCTGTCCCGGGAAGACAAATGCAATTTTACCCATAGTTCTATCCTAGCCTTTCTTTCGTCATTCTCTCATCATTGGTGCATATACATTGCACTCTAAAACATTGACACCAAGAGAAGCGGACTATGTCAAACCTTCTTGGTGTCAATCTTGACCTGTTTATCAGGTTATGTGCAATTGTTTTACTCTACACCTTTGCTCTTTAAGAAATTAATTACGTCGCCTACTGTGTTGATGCTTTCCAAATCATCCGTAGGAATCTCAACATCATACTCCTCTTCAAGAGCCATGATCAATTCATAGAGATCAAGAGAATCTGCTCCCAAATCATCTTTGAAAGAAGATGCTTCTGTGATGCTGTCTGCATCTACGCTCAACTGATCTGCGATAAGTTCCTGCATTTTTTCTAACATAATACGATTTCTCCTTTTTACTTAAATTCTTTTTATTCGTTCAAAATTATACTTTGAATCACCATGTATTGTAGCGTATCCACATACGTTTGTCAAGATTTTTCCATTTATATAAACTGGAGTGTAAAACAAACCACTGCCGCCAAGGTAAGCAGCACATAAAAAACGATTGCTTTCTTCCTCTCCGGATAGGCTTTCAGGGCATTTAAAACAAACAGCACAATAACAATTCCAAGTTCCGTTTTTAACATCCAGCCCTTATTCATCCCCATGCCCACATCGATAATGATAAAGATTAACAATATGGCAGTCAGTATACTTTGTAAAATCATGAGCACTTTTTCTTTCTGTTTCATAAGTTCCCATGCGCCTGCCATATCCTGCGAAAATTTTCTATCTGCCATTTATTTCTCCTTTCTTATTGAAACTGCCTGCATCCACTTTACTGTAAATGCAGGCAGTTCGAAAATAGTATACAAAATAGTATATTGTAAACAAAATAAAGGAAGCTTCGAAAGGGACTTGAACCCTCGACCCCTTCATTACGAGTGAAGTGCTCTACCGACTGAGCTATCGAAGCACACGGTGTATAACCGACAGAATATATAATACACATTCCTAATTTTTTTGTCAAGTAATTCATTCATACTTTTGGTTATTTTTTTCAAATAAGCAGCAACACCATCAGCACATAAAAGGCAGGTCCTGCCCCTCATGCACCGGTGGTGCTCTCCTAATCATAATACCTTACATTACTTAGTAAGCAGCATCATAATCTCATTGCTTCGATTAATAAACTCTGTCATCTTATCTGCCTGCAGTGGCTGATGGCTAATCATTGCTAAGTCATAAAGCTGTTTGCAGAACATATCGCTGTGCTCACCGTCTTTGTTCGCCAGCAGATACTGAACCAAATCGTTGTTTGCATTCAGAACAAGCGTCTGTCCGACATCTGGCAGTTCCATGCCTCCCATGCCATTTGCGGAATACATCTTCATCATATCCTGCATTCTTCTGGCCTCTTCAGACAAGGTAATCATAGAAGAAACTTTATCATTTTTCAATTTTTCTACTTTAACCTCTAACTGGTCTTTTCCTGTTGCTTTGCGGAACAACTCTTTCAAAGTCTCGGTATCTTCTTTCAGTTTTTCCTCATCGCCTTCTTCTTTGAAAGCATCCGTCAAATCTGCATCAATTCTCTGGAATTTCACATCATCATCGCCGGCTTCCAATGCCGATACAAATGGCTGGTCAATATTATGAAGAAGAACAACCGCATTCATATCCTGCTCACGGAACATCTTCACATACTGGCTCTGCTGCTGCAAATCGGTAACATAGTAAACAATCTTCTTTGGTGCCTCTGTCTCTTCTGAAGATTTCTCATCCTCTTTGCCCTCTTCGACCACTTCTGCCTCTACTTCCGGCTCCGGAATTGTCTCCAAATACTCTTTTAATGTGCTGTATTTGTCGTCTAAGTCTTTGAACAAAACATAATCTTTAATTTTCTCTTTGAACTTCTCATCCTTCAAGCAGCCAAATTTGATAAATGGACTGATATCATCCCAGTATTTCTCGTAATTCTCGCGGTCTGTTTTGCACATACCGGAAAGTTTATCTGCCACTTTTTTCGTAATATAATCCGAAATCTTCTTCACAAAACCATCATTCTGCAAAGCACTTCGGCTTACGTTCAATGGCAAATCCGGGCAGTCAATAACGCCCTTCAACAACATCAGAAATTCCGGAATTACTTCCTTAATATTATCCGCAATAAATACCTGATTGTTGTATAACTTAATCATACCTTCAACATTCTCATACTCCAAGTTTACTTTCGGGAAGTACAAGATACCTTTTAAGTTAAACGGATAATCCATATTCAAATGAATCCAGAATAACGGCTCACGGTAATCATTAAATACTTTACGGTAAAATGTCTTGTATTCCTCTTCGGTACACTCATTTGGATGTTTTGCCCAAAGTGGGTGCGTATCACTAATGGATACCGGACGTTTCAAAATTTTGGTCTTTTTAACCGGCTCTTTTGCTTCTTCGCCCTCTTTTTTGTCATCCTCTTTTGGCTCTTCCACAATTTCCTCAATAACCGTATCTTCCTCTGTCACTTCCTCGCTCGGAATTGTCTCATACTCCGGCTCAGCATTTGCCTTTGTAAGGAAAATTTCAACCGGCATAAAAGAACAATATTTATCAAGCACCTCACGAACACGGTATTCGTTGGCAAACTCGTAACTGTCCTCATTTAAATGCAGGATAATCCGGGTACCTACTGTATCTTTATCGGATGGTCCCATCTCGAACGTCAAACCACCGTCAGACTCCCAATGAACCGCTTCCGAACCTTCTTTATAAGAAAGGGTATGAATTTCTGCAGAGTCCGCTACCATAAATACAGAGTAAAAGCCAAGACCAAAATGTCCAATAATCTGCTCTTCATTTGCTTTATCTTTATATTTTTCCAAGAAATCAGCAGCACCGGAAAAAGCAATCTGGTTAATATACTCTTTCACTTCGTCTGCCGTCATACCAAGTCCATTATCGGTAAACGTAATTGTTTTATCTTCCGGATTTACTTCCACCTCAATTTTAGCTTTGTAATCATCCGGCAGAGAGGCCTCACTCATAAGGTCTAATTTTTTCAATTTCGTAATCGCATCACAAGCATTACTTACAACTTCACGGATAAAAATATCATGGTCTGAATACAACCATTTCTTAATAATCGGGAATATGTTTTCTGAATTAATCGCTAAATTTCCTTGTTCATTCGTCATGTTATCAACCTCCAATTAGTAATTCAATCTTGTTCTAACAGATATGATAACGCTGTCACAATCGAATGTCAAGAAAAATTTAGCACTCATTCAAGTTGAGTGCTAACAATTTCATGTTTCTTTATAAATTGCAGACAATTGTCATCCCACGCCTGCTGCCCTTTTTTATCCAGAGAAAACTCCTTTTGCATATATCCGGTCACAAACTGAAGTTTTTCCTTTTCATAGCGGATTTGAATCGATCCGACATCTCCATTTGGCATGTAATGACAAAAATCAAACAACATCTTCTGTGGCACTTTATTTCCTTTTATCCACGAAAAAACAAATGTTTTCATCATATTCCATGTAACCAGACCGGTTTCATCTGTCCGTTTTTCATCACTGTCAAACCAATCATCAAAACATCTGCCGTCAATATGAAACGTGGCAAATGTTGTCACCTCGCAGGAACGCAGATGAAACCGGTCAAACATACTGCCCTGAAACATATGCTGCATAAATTCTTTTACGCTGTCAATTTCCAATACAATCATTTCGTATATTATCCTTCCTAACTGCTCATACTAGCATTGTTACAAAGTAACCTAAATTCACCGATATGGTGAAAGAATGGAGGCAGATTATGCGTGCAGATGAGCAAACTTACCGCGATGTAGCCAAAAACTGTAGTGCCTATGAAGTCAAGGACTGCTGTAGCTGCAGCAACAAATCCGGCAATGTCAATGTTTCCTGCGTAACATGTAAACATTTTACGTCTGACAAACATTGTTCTTTGGACTTGTTCGATCCAATCGTGGAAAACCACAATCTTTAGGCATTTTTATGCCCTTTTGCCGGGATTTTCTTCTTATCGGAAGTCCCGGCAGTTTTTTTTACCGGTACATTCTCAAAAACAGCAATTGAGCGCGGCGCCAGCTCATATTTCTTTCCATCCACTGCCATTTCCATAGTATTTGAAGTATCAAATACCCGTTTCCATTCTTTATTTTTTTCAATTTCCGGGAGATAAAATACATGTGGCTCCCAGTGAAAATTAAATGCAAAATACAAGGAATTTCCGCCGTAATAGCCACCGAAAAACAAAACACCAAGTTCCCTGCTATAATAAGAAAACCTCGCATTCCACGGCTCTACTCCGTGACAGGACACATCCGGCGCACCAAGCCCCTCAGAATCCATACCGGTCAGATACCGTCTGCTCTGATAGAGAGGATGGTTCCTACGAAACTCAATCAACTTTTTTACATAGGAAAATAATTCTTTATTTTTCTCTAACAAACTCCAGTCAAGCCATGTAATCGCATTATCCTGACAATATGCATTATTATTTCCTTTTTGTGTATTTCCAAATTCATCTCCCGAAAGAATTCTCGGTGATGCCATACCAAGCATAAGCATAAGAAATGCATTTCGTTCCTGACTAGAGCGCTTTTCACGGACTTCTTTTTTTCTCGAAGGTCCTTCTGCCCCACAATTCCAGCTGTAATTATACTCTGTTCCATCGAGATTCTTTTCTCCGTTTGCCTCGTTATGCTTCACATCATAAGACACCAAATCCCGCAGAGTAAATCCGTTATGCCCGGTAATCGAGTGAACCATGGCAACTCCTTTTTTCTGCTCGCGGAATTGATAATAAAAATCCTCAACCTGTCCTTCATCACTTTTCAGAAAACGTCTTGCCGTCACCAAAAAACGGTCATTCATCTCGCAGAACATTTCCTGACCGGCTTCATAGCCACATTCATCCCAGTGATAACCAAATAATTTCAAATGAGATAGAACCGGGTCCTGTCGCAGCCATTCAACAGACACACACTCCTGATTAAACCGAAAACCATCGATATGAAAACGCAGTGCATAATACCGCATACAAGTCAGCATAAATTCAGGCGACACATCCTTAAAATAAAAATCCATCACCACGTTCATCCCCTGTGAATGAACTGCTTTAATCAGCTTCTGAAACTCCTTTGCCTGTTCACCCTTTTTTGCTGCATAACCAGCCTTCGGAGCAAAATAAAACGCATCCTCTGTATAGCCCCAGTAATTAACTTTCTTTAAATCCACACCATTTTCATCATGCATACATTCATTAAAATCATATGCCGGCATGAGTAACAGCGTATTTACCCCTAAATCTTTCAAATAAGAAAGCTTTTCCTCCATACCGGAAAATGTACCCGGATTTTTTACATTTGACGACTTATGTTTCGTAAATCCACGGACGTGGCATTGATATAAAATCATATCACGCGCCGGAATCTTTTTCCAATTTTCTCCTGTCCAGTCAAAATCCTGAAAATCAAAACAAGCTCTCACTTTTCCCTGACGTCTGCCAAAGTACTCTCTTCCAGTAATCATTCTGGCATAAGAATCGCAAAAACTTTCACCATCTGCTACAAAAAAATAAGGCATTCCCTGAAGCCTGTCTGCCAAATTCTCCGCTTGTAAGACAACTGTAAAATAATCTTCCATCCCGCACATTTTCGCCGGATACATCGGAAACAGTTTCCGCTTTCCCTCTGCTATGACTGCCAACTGACATTTCTTCGCTTTCGGCCGCCAGACAGAAACCAAAACCTCATTTTCATTCTGTTTTCTGACACCGCATGAAAACTCCTGCTGCATCTCATATGGTCTTGTCTTTATCATCTCGAATAATGTCATGCAATCCTTCCTCCATAATTTCTAAAACAATTCGTCCAATTCAAGAACTTTTCTTTTATTATACCGAAAAAGAGTGGAAGTAACAAGAAAAATATGATAAAATAGAAGTCGACACAAATAATCTACAAATTTGGGAAAGGAGATTTTTTATGTTATTAGACAGAGAATACAAAGTACCTTCCAAAACGAACAGCAAAATTAATTTAAAAGTCGTTCCGGGACATTTTGCAACGACATCTTCACACATTAATTTTTATATGGATATGACTACCTTAAAAGTTCGCCAAAAGGAAGCTTATGAAGTAGCAAGAGAAATGGCAAAAGAATACCAGTACAGCAAACCGATTGACACTATCGTATGTATGGACGGCTGTGAAATCATCGGTGCCTGCTTAGCAGAAGAACTGAACAAAAACGGTATTATGTCATTAAACCAGCATGACAGTCTGTATGTCATTACACCGGAGTTTGACGGAAACGGACAGATGATTTTCCGCGACAACTTACAGCCGATGGTAAGAGGAAAGAACATACTTCTTCTTTTAGCATCCGCAACAACCGGACGTACCATTGCCAGAAGCCTGGAGTGTATTCAGTACTACGGCGGTATCATTCAAGGCATTTCAGCAATTTTCAGCGCAGCAAAAGAAATTTACGGTGAACCTGTCCACTGCATCTTCTCAACAGAGGATTTGCCGGACTATAACACCTTTACACCAAGTGAATGTCCACACTGCAAAAACAAAGAAAAAATTGATGCGATTGTAAATGGATTCGGATATTCCGAATTGTAAATCGTACATAATAAAAAACGGTAAATCAACGGAACTGTATGGTTTCGATGATTTACCGTTTTTTTTGCTATTTCAACTGTTTCAATATTTCAAGCAAATATTCCCACGTTCGTTTCACACTTTCCACATCCATACTCTCTTTCGGCGTGTGGATATCTTTCATATCCGGTCCAAACGAGACACAGTCAAGTTCCGGTATCTTTCCGGCAAAAATACCACATTCCACCCCTGCATGAAGTGCCTCCACAATAGGTTTTCTACCATATTGCTCTTCAAATATCCGGCACATCAAATCACGCAGCGGCGAATTTTCCAGATACTCCCATGCCGGATAATCTCCATTTGTGGTAACCGTGCCGCCTAATGTCTTTGTCAGACAGGCCATCTGGTCAAGCAGCGCCCGCTTTTCCGATTCCACACTGCTTCGCACCGAGAATGACAGCGAAACATGGTCTTTCTCCGTCTTCATAATTCCTAAATTTAACGAAGTCTTTACAAGTCCTTTCATTTGAAAACTCATCTTCTGAATTCCACCCGGCAGACAAAGAAGGGCGGTAATCACCTTATCCGCGGAATCCTTCGTCATTGCCAACTCTTTTTCTACAAGTGTAGTTTTCTTTGCTTCCACCAAAATCATAGGGTCTGTTTCCAAAAACTCATGTTTTATTTCAGAGGAAATCACAGCAATCTTTGTATTGATTTCAGACTGCCGTTTTTCCGGACATACAATAACTGCTTCTGCCTGTCTCGGAATGGCATTATCTTTCAATCCACCATTTAAGAAGCACAGAGAAAATGGAATTTCTTTATGCAATTCATAGAGAACCCTTCCCATTATCTGACAGGCATTGGCGCGCCCCTTATCAATTTCAACACCGGAATGGCCTCCCATTAAACCACTGACAGAAATAACGTATTTCTCCCCATCGCCTGTCTCAAAGGAAAGTGGAAGTTCCACCTGCGCTGTCACACCGCCGGCACAGCTGACTAACAAATGCCCCTCATCTTCGGAATCCAAATTCAACATCGTTTTTGCACGAAGAGGTGAAGTATCCAAAGCTGTGGCACCTAACATTCCGATTTCCTCATCTACCGTAAGCACAATCTCCAACGGCGGGTGTGGATATTCATCCGTCTCCAATAAAGCAAGAGCATACGCAACGGCAATACCGTCATCTCCGCCAAGCGTTGTTTTTTCTGCTGTCACAATGCCATCTTCCACCTGCAGACAAAGTCCATCCGTCTCAAAATCAATGTCACAGCCCTCTTCTTTTTCACAGACCATATCCAAATGCCCCTGCAGCATAACCGGAGCCGAATTCTCATATCCATTTATGCCGTCTTTCCATATTATCACATTGTTATATTCATCCTGCAAATAAGTAAGGTGATGCTCTTTTGCAAAAGAAACACAATAATCACTGATTTTTTTCGTATTTCCCGAACCATGCGGTATGCCACAGATTTCTTCAAAATAATGCATCACACGTGCCGGTTCTAATGCTCCCAAAACACTCATTGTCAATTCCTCCTTGCTCTGTGTAAACTTTTTTCACTTCTATTGTATGAATCCACATTCTCTGTGTCAAGCAATTGTAATTTACCCAAAAAGGTGCTAAACTATGTTTATTAACTTTGCAAAGAATGGAGATTATGATGCTATGAAACATTTAGAACTTGGCTTTGTCGGATTTGGACTCATTGGCGGTTCCATCGCAAGATCACTCAAAAAACAAAATGAGGATGTGTCCGTACACGTCTATTCCAGAAGAAAAAATCCGGCACTTGATGAGGGCATGACAGAGGGGGTCATTGATTCTATCTGGTATGAAATTGATGAGCGTTTTTCCACCTGCGACATCATTTTTCTCTGTGCGCCGGTTCTAAAAAATACAGACTATCTGTCCGTCTTAAAACCGCTGTTGAAACCTGGCTGCATTCTTACCGATGTTGGAAGTGTAAAGGGAAATATCTGTAAAAAGGCAGCCGAACTTGGACTTAGCCGCCAGTTTATCGGCGGACACCCAATGGCCGGTTCCGAAAAAACGGGGTTCGAAAATTCCACTGATATTTTGTTGGAAAATGCATACTATTTATTGACACCATTTGAGGAGACGCCGTTAGAAAACTTGTCTCTGTTAAAAGAATTGGTAGCAAAAACCGGTGCAAACTGTGTCGTTTTATCACCATCGGAACATGACAAAATCACTGCTGCCATCAGCCATGTGCCACACATTATCGCCGTTTCCCTGGTTAATATGGTTCGCACAAGTGACAACGAGGAGCAGAATATGAAAGCGTTTGCCGCCGGCGGTTTCAAAGATATTACAAGAATTGCCTCGTCCTCTCCACAAATGTGGCAGGATATTTGCTTAGCAAACAGCGAAAGCATTGATTATTTTCTCTCCCATTTTGAAAAGCAGATTGAAGATTTCCGCCACATGATAGCAGAAAAAGACGGTGCTTCCATTCAGGATGAATTTCACACAGCAGGCGACTACAGGGATTCCATCCCGGCAAAAAAAAGCAGTGTAATTGCCCGTTCGTATGATTTATTCATAAACATCGATGACCGTGCCGGCGCCATTGCCACAATCGCCACGATTCTGTCCGTGAACGGCATCAGCATCAAAAATATCGGCATCATTCATAACCGTGAATATGTAGATGGTGTTATGAAACTGGAACTTTACAAAGAAGATGATGAGAAAAAAGCAAGAGAGCTTTTAATCCAGAATCGATATGATATTGTGGATAGGGATTAACACCTATCCACAAAAATAAGTAATTGCCTGCGGATGATTTTGAATCACCGCTTTTTTATGTTTTCCACCATTTTCCCCATCCAGCGTATACGCTAACGCTTCCTTACAACTGATTTCCACATGGGAACTGTGTATCACCTTCACCTGCGAATTTGCTTTTCCGTGCAGTAAAAATGCCATTACCTGATTCAACTCAATCGGATTTTTCGGTGTTTTCACAAAAATCCCATCAAGCAGACCATCTTTTAAACTGACACTGTTTTTCTTATATAATTTTAATCCTGCTACCGATTTTGCATTTGTCACCATACCAAGAATACAATCCTGCTCCCAAGTTTCCAAATCTGTCTGCACCTTTATATGATAACTTTTGGTTTTTCCCAACTTTACCGCACCATCTAAAATATAGGCCGTCCTTCCAAACAAGTTTTTCGTCGCCTGCGGTGTTTCATAAGAAACCGAGGTAAAAGCTCCAAATGCCGCTACATAGGAAAAGAAATTACCGTTCATGTCCCCGACATCATAAGCACCCTTTTTGTCCCCCACCGCAATCTGTGCACAGGGAATCACTCGTTTTGGCAGCCTGATACTATTTGCAAAATCATTCACCGTTCCGGTTGGAATATAACCACAGGCCGGACGCATATCGGGTGGCAGAGTCATCAATCCATGAATCACCTCATGCAGTGTACCATCGCCGCCGCTGCATATCACACGGTCACAGCCGATTCCCTTTTGTATGATATATTCGGCTGCATCTCCAGCCTTCTGTGTTGCCGCAATCGAAACATCCCACTGTCTTTTCATCATCATATCTATGATATCGGCAAGTTTGTTCCGCAAAGTCCCCTTTCCGGCACGCGGATTATAAACGAATAATACCTTTTCTTTTTCCATAAAAATACCTCACTAGTCGTCCAATATAATCATCGCATCTCCAAACGAGAAGAATCGGTATCTCTCCTGCACTGCTTCTTCGTACACACGCATAACCTGCTCTTTTCCTGCAAGTGCAGAAACAAGCATTAAAAGCGTTGATTCCGGCAAATGAAAATTCGTAATCAGCACATCCATCATTTTGAAAGAATAGCCCGGATAAATGAAAATATCGGTATCGCCCTGTCCCGGCTTAAGCACACCATTTTCATCGGCAGCCGACTCAATCGTCCGGCAGCTTGTTGTTCCCACGCAGACAATCCGTCCACCGGCTTGTTTTGCCTTGTTGATTTTATCTGCCTCTTCTTTTGTTACCTGATAAAATTCAGTATGCATATGGTGTTTCGACACATCATCCACTTTTACCGGTCTGAAAGTACCAAGCCCGACATGCAGCGTAACATTTGCTACAAGTACTCCTTTTTCCTCTAATTTTCGAAAAAGTTCCTCCGTAAAATGAAGCCCTGCCGTTGGGGCTGCTGCCGACCCTTCGTATTTTGCATAAACGGTCTGATAACGGTTCTTATCTTTCAATGTATGCGTAATATAAGGCGGAAGCGGCATCTGTCCAAGCTGATCTAAAATCTCCTCAAAAATGCCCTCATAACGAAACTGAATCAAACGGTTCCCATCCTCTTTGACATCGATAATTTCTCCCGTCAAAATTCCATCTCCAAAAGAAATCACGGCTCCTTGACGCGCTTTTTTGCCGGGTTTTACAAGAGTTTCCCAGACATCATTCTCCATGCGTTTGAGAAGCAGGAGTTCAATTGTTGCCCCGGTATCCACTCTGGTTCCGTATAATCTTGCCGGAATTACTTTCGTATTATTCCGCACCAGGCAGTCTCCCGGCTTTAAATACTCTACAATATCCGTAAACACTCTATGCTCCACGCGCCCGGATTTCCGATGCAGCACTAAAAGTCTCGATGAACTTCTGTCCTCAAGCGGATCCTGCGCAATCAATTCTTTTGGTAAATCATAATAAAAATCACTTGTTTTCAACCGTCTCATCCTCTCTGTTTTTCTGTTCCCCTATTGTAGCACATGCGATGATGGTTTTCAATTCTCGAATTTTACATAAAATTTACGTAAAAATCAGATAAATACGTCTTTCCATTTTAGCAAATTCATTGTAAAATAGAAACAAAGAAATTAGTTTCAGAATGGAGGTATTTATGGCTTCTACAACTTATGCGGCAATTCATGTCGGCTCAAATGAATTATGTATGAAAATATATGAAATGTCCCGTCAGAATGGAATTCGTCAGCTCACTTATGTACGCCACCCGCTCAGTCTTGGTGCGGAATCGTACACCGAAGGAGTCATTTCCTATCAGACACTTTCAGAAATCTGCAACACACTAAACGATTTCAAACGGATTATGACAGAATTTCATACTGACAGCTGGGACGTCTGTGCCACCAGCGCAATGCGCGAGGCAAAAAATGTTTTAGTTGTCACCGACCAGATAAAAATCCAGACAGGATTCAAAGTAAAACTTTTCAGTAACAGCGAGGCAAGATTCCTTTACTTCAAAGGAATGGTTCACAATGAAAAACAATTTGAACCCCTCAGTGAAGAAGGGTGTCTCGTTCTCGATATCGGTGCCGGCAGTGTCCAGCTCTCTCTTTTTCAGAACGGACATCTGCAGCTGACGCAAAACCTTTTACTTGGTTCTTCACGTATTCAGGAACTGCTGTATGCAATGCAGGATGAAGCCTATGATTACGATGCTTTGATTGATGAATACATTGAAAAGGATTTGTCTTTATTTAAACGACTGAATTTAGATAAAAAAGAGATTCACTGTATTTTGGCAGCCGGTGAAATGATTCCGGAAACCTACTACCACATGAAGGAAACAAAAAAAGACTTTGAAGGCTTTTTGCCGGATAAAATATTTACCAAAAAGAAAATGTTAAAATTAATGGGTAATATCCATGCACAGTCACTTCTGCCTACTTTGCTTTTAATGCGCAAAATCACACAGCTTACGGATTGCCAGAATATCCTTCTCTCTCCGATTAATCTTTGTGATGGATTGGCCGCTGATTATGCAGAGCGAAAGTTCCGTCTTTCCTGTGGACATGATTTTACAGAGGATATTCTGAGTGCTTCAAGAAATGTGGCACAGAAATACGAGGTTGACTTAAGCCACATCGACACCGTGCAGACTCTGGCACTCCAGATTTTTGACCGAATCAAAAAAATACACGGTCTTGGAAAACGCGAGCGCCTGCTTTTACAGCTCGGTGTCATTCTTCACGGCTGTGGTGCCTATATCAATGCACTGCACGCAAGAGAATGTTCCTATCACATTCTTTTGTCAACGGAGATTATCGGAATCTCTCATAAAGAACGTCTCATCGTTGCCAATATGATTCGCTACAATGATGAATCTTTTCCTTCCTTTGAGGAATTGGACGGTGATTTTTCAAGAGAAGAATATATTACAATCGTAAAATTGAATGCAATTTTAAAAATTGCTAATGTATTAGACAAAAGCAATCGTCAGAAAATTAAAAATGTTGGTGTATCCGAGCGAAATGGAATACTGACAATCACGGCGGACACCATGGCGGATATCACCTTGGAAAAAGGACTCTTCTTACATAAGGCAGATGTCTTTGAAGAAGTTTTTGGTATCCGGCCGGTACTAAAACAAAAACGAACAGGAAAGCGAGGATGATGATATGACCCAAAACGAACGATTTACCAACCGCGAGTTAAGTTGGCTAGCCTTTAACAAGCGTGTTTTGTCCGAGGCGAAAGACAACCATCTTCCGTTGATGGAACGATTAAAATTTTTAAGCATTACCGCCTCCAATCTGGATGAATTTTTCATGGTCCGCGTTGCCTCTCTGAAAGACCAGGTAAATGCCGGTTACACAAAAAAAGATATTGCCGGTATGACCAGTAAAGAACAGATTGATGCGATTTTGAAGGAAACTCACAAATTTACAACAGCTCAGTATAATACCTACAACCGTTCTTTTCTTCCTTCATTAAAGAAGAATGGCTTAAAAATCGTCACAGAATTTGAAAAACTAACGGAAGAACAGGCAGACTACGTTGACAACTATTTTCAGAAAGAAGTTTTCCCAGTCCTCACTCCGATGGCTGTGGATTCCTCCAGACCTTTTCCGTTAATCCGCAACCGCTCACTTAACATCGGTGCGCTGTTGATGGATAAAAAGAAAAAGGGAACCATTGATTTTGCCACTGTGCAGGTTCCATCCGTTCTGCCACGCGTTGTCACAATTCCTACCGATGGTGATAACTGTACGACCGTAATCCTTTTAGAGCAGATTATCGAAAAGAACATTCAAAAACTATTTTTGAATTATAGAGTTCTTTGCCAGGCTCCATTCCGTGTAATGCGAAATGCTGACCTCTCCATTGACGAAGACGAGGCAGCAGACCTTTTAATTGAAATCGAGAAACAGTTGAAGAAACGCCAGTGGGGCGAGGCAATCCGCTTAGAAGTCGAAGATAATATCGATAAGCGGCTGCTGAAAACGCTCCGAAAAGAATTTAATTTAAGTGAAGATGCCATTTTCAAAATCAATGGCCCTCTTGACCTTACTTTTTTAATGAAAGTATATGACATCGAAGGTTTTGACCACTTAAAAGAACCAAAATATATACCACAGCAGCCAAAAATGCTGGATGCCTCAAGAGATTTATTTGAGCAGATACGGGAACATGACATTTTGCTTCATCACCCGTATGAGACTTTTGACCCGGTTGTCAATTTTGTTAAAAAGGCAGCAAGCGACCCAAATGTACTTGCGATTAAGCAGACACTTTACCGTGTCAGCAGCCATTCGCCAATTATTGCTTCTTTAGCGCAGGCAGCAGAAAATGGAAAGCAGGTATCTGTACTCGTCGAATTAAAGGCACGTTTTGATGAGGAAAATAATATTGTGTGGGCGAAGAAATTAGAGAAAGCCGGGTGCCATGTTATCTATGGACTGGTTGGATTAAAAACTCACAGCAAAATCACACTGGTTGTCCGCAAAGAGGAAGACGAAATCCGCCGTTATGTCCATTTGGGAACCGGAAACTATAACGACTCTACCGCCAAACTCTACACCGATATGGGTATGTTTACAAGCAAAACCCGCTATGGGGAAGACGCCACGGCAGTCTTTAATATGCTCTCCGGTTATTCCGAACCGCTTGTATGGAATAAATTATCCTTAGCTCCTCTGTGGCTGCGCGGCAAGTTCTTGTCTTTAATTGAGCGTGAGAAAGAACATGCCAAGAACGGTCGCCCGGCAAGAATTATCGCAAAGATGAATTCCTTGTGTGATCCGGGAATTATTGAAGCACTCTATGATGCCAGCGAGGCAGGCGTGGAAATTGATTTGATTGTACGCGGCATCTGCTGTCTGCGTGCCGGAATCAAAGGCTTAAGTGAACATATCCGCGTGCGCTCCATCGTTGGTACCTTTTTGGAACATTCCCGCATTTTCTACTTTGAGAACAATGGAAATGCCGAATATTATATGGGAAGTGCCGACTGGATGCCAAGAAACTTAGACAAACGTGTAGAAATCTTATTCCCGGTTGAAGATCCTATATTGCAGGAAGAGATTTACCACATTTTACACATACAGCTCTCGGATACAAAAAAAGCCCACCTTCTCATGCCGGATGGACACTACGTGAAGGTAGACCAGCGAGGAAAAACTCCTCTGAATTCACAGCTGTATTTCTGCGAAGAAGCAATGGCAAACGCTAAAAAATAACGCTTTTTGCCAGTTCATCCGCAAGGTCATTGTACTCATCTCCGGAATGTCCTTTGACCTTTTGAAAATGAATGATTATTTTATCCTTTAGGGAATCAAAGTATGCTTTATAGGCTTTGGTTCCCTCTTTATTTGTTTTCCATTCTCCGGTACACCACGAGGCAATCCCTTGATAATCATGGACAATCGTAAGACTTTCCGCCCCCTGTTCTACCGCCATCTTCATTGCCACCTGTGCTCCGAGAATTTCGCCTGCCACGTTCCGCATAGCAGCAAGTTCTGAGTCGGTTCCCTTTTCGCAGTACTCTGTTTTCTCCCCTTCAAAAAAGAACACAACACCACAGCTGTACTCACCGGTCTCGACATTGTAACTTCCATCTACATAGGCAAGTGCTTCATCTTCTATCTTATTCTCTTTCGTATTATTCCCTAAGAAAGCTTCCGCTTCTTCTTTTGTCGGAAAACTTTTAAAAGACGCATTAGCAAATCCATCCACCTGTGCCTTGCACGCATCCCAGTTTGTATAAATTCCCGGCGTTCTTCCGGCTCTCACTGCATAATATTTTTTCTTCGCCATCTTATTCTCCCTCTTTTAATTGGTTGATTTCATTTTCTGTCAATTTCCGGTATTCCCCCGGTTTTAAGGCAGGATCCAAATTTATTCCGGCAAATGATACCCTTGCTAATTTTGTCACCTTTGCCCCCAAAACAGCAAACATCCGCTTTACCTGGTGAAACTTTCCTTCCGAAATCGTAAGCCTTGCGTGCCCGGATTTCATGAGTTCCAGTTTTGCAGGCAGCGTTTTTTTCCGCTCTCCAATTTCCAATCCTTCCGCAAACAAAACTACTGCATTTTCAGGCAAAGTTCCTTCGTAAATCACATCATAAACTTTTGCCACATGATAAGCCGGCGATAACAAACGGTGTGCAAGCATTCCATCATCCGTCAAAATAAGAAGGCCCACCGTATCTTTGTCCAGACGCCCCATCGGAAATAATTCCCGTTTCATCTCCGGCAGTAAGGAAAGGACGGTACGCTCCTTCTCATCTTTTGTTGCCGAAACCACACCTGCTGGCTTATTTAACATATAATAAACGAACTCTTCTGCCCTAATCTCTTTTCCGCAGTAAGTCACATCTTCTTCACTGTCAATTTTACAATTCGCCTGTTTTACGACTGTTCCAGCCACGCAGACAAGTCCGCGCCGAATCGCCTCTTTTGCCTCTTTTCTCGTTAATTCTACATAAGTAGAAATATACTGGTCTAACCTCATCTGCCTCCCCATTTTCACCGCACCTTTCTAACTGCATATATTGATAGCAAACTCTTTTACCGGATAAGGAGCAAACTTATGCCCATTCGTATTTATATCGACCAGGGACACAATCCCTATGGTTTTAACGCCGGTGCCGAAGGATTTGGATTACGGGAACAGGATATCACCTATTTAGTTGGTGCTTATCTTGCAAACATTTTAAATGCGGATTCCCGCTTCACTGCTATCACATCCCGCACATCACCGGATGAAATTTTAGGTTACGACACCAACTCAAGTCTCAGAACCCGCACCGAGCAGGCAAATCAATGGGGGGCTGACTACTTTTTAAGCATTCACACAAATGCCAATGTAAATCCCGCCATCAACGGTACGGAAGCATACGTCTATGCCGTCAACACGCCTTCTTATGAACTCGCCGTCAATATCGTAAATGAAATTGTAAGACGTTTAGGTACAAAAAACAACGGTATCTATGCCCGTCCTTCCCTCTACGTATTACGGCGGACCAATATGCCCGCCGTCCTCATTGAACTGGCTTATCTCTCAAATGAAGGCGACGCTGCCCTCTTAGCCGATAAACCATATGAATTTGCTTATGCCATTTATGTTGGTCTTCTGAATTACCTTGGTCTTCCTCAAATCCCTTTATTTGAATAGGAAGAAGTAAACAAGGACAACAACACCTAACACAATTCGATAATAACCAAATGCCTTAAAGTCGTGTTTACGGATATAACTCATGAGGTATCGGATTACAAACAAAGACACCACAAAGGCAACTAACATACCAACGAGTAAAGTCACATAACCCATGGTACCAAAGCTTAATCCACTCTTTACAATCTTTAAGAGACTTGCACCAAACATAACCGGAATTGCCAGATAAAAAGTAAATTCTGCTGCTGCACCACGAGCCACACCAAGAAGCAAGGCACCAATGATGGTAGCACCGGAACGAGAAGTTCCCGGCACAACAGCCGCTAATAACTGAAAAATACCAATGATAAGCGCAGTGTCATATCCGATTTCCGTTACCGAAGTAATTGCCGGTTTTCTTCCCTTATTCCAATTCTCTACAATAATAAATAAAATACCATAAACAATCAAAGCACCTGCCACAACATACGCATTGTAGAACACCTCGTCAATCCAGTCATCAAACAAAATGCCTACAATTGCTGCCGGAAGACATGCCACGATAATCTTAAACCACATCTGCATAATCTTCCAGTCAATAATGGATTCGCCCCGCTCTCTCTTTGTAAAACGGAATGGCCATATCCTGCTCCAAAACAAAAGAACAACGGCTAAGATAGCACCTAACTGCACAACAACCAGAAACATTTGAGAAAACTGTTCATCCTGAAATTTCAAAAATTCTTCCACTAATATCATGTGTCCGGTACTACTTACCGGCAGCCACTCGGTGATTCCTTCCACAATACCCCAGATCACCGCAACGAAAACATCGAAAATTCCCATTTTTATCCTCCATTTGCTAAGCAATATATTTTCTACTGTCCCATATTTTAGCACATCCCCTGCCTCAAAACAATCATAAGTTGCAAAAAGGAAAAAAATATTGTAGAATAAGAAGAGTATGTTTTCAAAATGAACAAAAAAGAGGATATGATTATGTATCAATGGATGAAAAAGTATCTTGATCCAATTTGTCCGCTTTTTGCCATCCTGCCACTGTTATCCTGTTTTGGATTAAATATGCTTATTTACAGTGGAACGATGGTAATGTGTGCAGACTGGTATCATTATGACCTTACCACTTCTTTGGATCAGGCAATACCACTTGTTCCGGGCTGGATGTACATCTACTTTGGATGTTTCCTGTTCTGGACTGTGAATTATATTATGGTTGCCAGAATTAACCGGAATGACCCGGACACGTTTTATCGTTTTGTTGTAGCCGATATGATTTCCCGTCTTGTCTGCGGAATCATTTTTATGGTATTTCCAACGACAAATGTACGGCCGGAAGTAACAGGCACAGGATTTAGTGTCTTTCTGCTTCAGTTTTTATACGGATTGGATCAGCCGACAAACCTGTTTCCATCCATTCACTGTCTGGTAAGCTGGTTTTGTTACACCGGCATCCGGGGACGCAAAGAGGTACCTGCCTGGTACCGTGCATTTTCCTGCATCTTTGCTCTGCTGGTTGTCCTTTCAACACAGTTCACCAAACAGCATTATATTGCCGATGCCATTGCCGGTGTCCTGCTCGCAGAAGTTCTTTCACTTCTCACACGCAGAGTTAGCTGGTATCGCGCACCAAAGTTAATCTTCACCTGGGTAAATCGGCGGTTGCTTTATGTATTGATTCGAACAAAAGGAGTAGCACGTGAGCAAAAAAACTAAAAGAAATTTATTTAACGCTCTATTTTTGGTAGCTTTGCTTGGTTTAACCATCTGGGCTGTTTTTAAAGATCAGGACTTTGGCGTTATTTTACACACACTCTCCCAGATTGCACCGGGATTTTTGTTAGCCGGCTTTATTCTGGTAATCGTGTATGTGTGCAGTGAGTCTGTTATTATTAAATACCTGTTAAGTACCGTGCAGATTAAAGTTCCGTTATTTAACTGCATCCGTTATTCTTTTGTGGGTTTTTTCTACAGTTGTATCACCCCGTCAGCAACGGGCGGACAGCCGATGCAGATTTACTATATGAAAAAACAAAACATTGATATTCCAACGGCTACTATCATATTAATGTTAGTAACGATTGAATATAAATTTGTACTTGTTTTCATCGGATTAGCAGTTGCCATATTCGGACAGGACCTTATCACAACGCTGAGTGTTGACGTTCAGTTTTTCCTTTATTTAGGAATTGCACTCAACGTATTCTGCGTATTATTTATGAGTTTACTGGTATTTTTGCCCGGCACGGCAAAATATTTAATCACCAAGGGATTTGCTCTCTTAAAGAAAATTCACTTGATGAAAGAGAAAAATAACCGCACCGAGCGCTTAGAGCAGTCGATGGAAACTTATAAGGGAGCCTCTCGCTTCTTAAAGGAAAATAAACTTGCGATTTTTAACACAACGATTATTTCTTTTATCCAGCGCTTCTTCCTTTTTGCGATTACTTATGTTGTATACCGAAGCTTTGGGCTGAATACGGAGACTTTCTTCACTATTACAATTTTACAGGCAGTCATATCCATTTCTGTTGATATGTTACCACTGCCGGGTGGAATGGGAATCAGCGAGGGACTTTACCTGCGTATCTTTACCCCGATTTTCCACGGAACGGCTATGACAACCGCTTCGCTGCTTGTCAGCCGCGGATTCAGTTATTACATCCTTGTAATTGTTAGTGGTATTGTTTCCTTTATCACACATTTGACTGTCACAGATAAAAGTAAAAAAACAGAGTAAAAGAAAAGAGGATATTTATGATTGGATTTTATAATTATTCAGTAATTGTTACCTACATAGGTGTAGCGCTTTCCGTAAGCGGTATGGCACTTGCCAGCACCGGTCAGTTTAAGTTTGCCATTTTATGTCTGGCACTTGCCGGCGCCTGTGATACTTTCGATGGAAAAATCGCACGTGCTATGAAAAACCGGACAAAAGAAATGGAAATTTTTGGCATTCAAATTGACTCTCTCTGCGACATGGTGTGCTTTGGAGTAACTCCGGTTATCATTTCCTATCAGATGGGTCTGAATTCTGTCTGGGGTATTGCAATTGAAATTTTGTTTGTTCTATGTGGTGTAATCCGCCTTGCTTATTTTAATGTATTGGAAGAATTAAAACATACCAATCCTGAAACCGACCAGGCAAAAGGCTATCGTGGTCTGCCAATTACAACAATTACAATTATTTATCCAATTGTATATTTGTTTCACCCATTGGTCAGCCATGAAACATTTCTTTTATTCCTTGCCATCATGCATATCGTAGTTGCTTTCCTGTACGTTCTTGATTTTAAACTCAAAAAACCGGGCAACAGTGTAATTGCAGCCATGATGGTACTTGTGACCGCTGTGATGGTTTGCATTTTATTTGTCGAATAATAAGGAGGACTTATGGATTACATTGATTTACAAGGGAAGAAAGTAAGTAATATAACAAACCAGGATAAATTATTATCCTTTTTATACACCAACATTTTCGGGCACATGCTCTTAAAACCATTGATTCAGCCACAGGTTTCCAAACTTGCCGGACGCTATCTTTCGTCTGCCCACTCGAAATGGCTGATTTCTAAATTTATTGAGCGCAATGAAATTGACATGGATATTTACGAAGAGTGTGACTACTCTTCTTTTAATGATTTTTTCACCAGAAAAATTAAACCGGACTGCCGGCCTGTTCCGGAAGACCTTGACGTGCTTATCAGTCCATGTGACTGTCTGGCAACGGTTTATCCGATTCAGGAGAACACAACATTTTCCATCAAAAATACAGAATACACCCTGCGTTCTCTGCTTCGCAGTCCACGCTTAGCAAAACGTTTCCGTGGCGGGTATGCCTACGTACTCCGCTTAACCGTGGAAGATTATCACCGTTATCTTTACTCTGTGTCCGGGAAACAGTCGAAAAATTATCACATCGACGGAACTTTCCACACGGTAAATCCGATTGCCAACGATTACCTTCCAATTTACAAAGAAAACACGCGCGAATACACAGTAATTCACTCAAAAGAATTTGGCGATGTACTCCAGATGGAAGTCGGTGCTCTCTTAGTTGGCAAAATTTCAAACCACAAACAAAGCACAGTCGTAACGCGTGGAGAAGAAAAAGGATTCTTTGAATACGGCGGTTCTACAATCGTCGTACTCACTCAAAAAGGCCGTGTTACACCTCGTTCTGACTTACTGACAAACAGTAAAAACGGTTATGAGACAAAAGTCCTTCAGGCACATCCGCTTGGTATTCTTCCTCATTAATGAAGGAAGATTAAATACGCCAAAATCACACTAAAGCCACAAGCTAAAATCAACATATCATGAAATTCATTTAACATAACAATCATCCTCTCACATATTTTATGAGAGGATGATATCACAGACAGGTGTACAATAAAACGTGCACCTTTTTTATTGGATTTTTTCTGTTTAATCTTCAATATTTCTGACGGCTTCTCTGACTTTTAAAACCATCGACGGACTCACGGACAACTCATCAATTCCCATTGAAACAAATGTTTCTGTCAGGGAAGTGTCTGCTCCAAGTTCTCCGCAAATACCAACCCAGCATCCCTCTTTATGTCCATTTTCAACGACCATACGGATCATGCGGAGAACTGCTTCATGGTGAGAATTATAAAAGTCGTCCAATTTCGGATTCTGCCTGTCAATTGCTAACGTATACTGAGTCAGATCATTGGTTCCAATGCTGAAAAAATCAACTTCCTTAGCAAGTAAATCGCTAATCATTACCGCTGCCGGCGTCTCAATCATGATTCCCAGTTCTACTGTTCCATACGGAATTTCCTGCTCATCAAGTTCGCTCTTGACTTCATTTACAATTCGTTTAATCACTCGCACTTCATCGACTGAAATAATCATCGGAAACATAATCGATAATGTACCATAGTGGCTCGCACGGTAAATGGCACGAAGCTGTGTGCGGAAAATATCCGGCTGCTTTAAGCAGATACGGATCGCACGATATCCAAGTGCCGGATTGTCTTCTTTGTCCAAACCGAAATAATCTACCTGTTTGTCCGCTCCAATATCCAATGTTCTTACGATTACCTTTTTACCGGCCATCGTTTCTACAACTGTCTTATAAGCCCGAAACTGCTCTTCTTCCGTTGGAAATGTCTCGCTTTGCAGATACAAAAACTCACTGCGGAACAAACCAATTCCATTGGCATCGTTTGCCAGCACCTCGGCAACATCCGATACACCGCCAATGTTGGCATACAGGTTGATTTTCTTTCCGCCCTTTGTAACGGTCTCTTTGCCTTTCAGTTCCAGAAGAAGTTTCTGTTTCTTTTCTTCTTCTTCCTTCTGTTTCTGATAGCGTTCAAGTGTTTCTTCATCCGGTTCAATATAAACCTTTCCGTCAAAGCCATCGACAATTGCCATTTTACCGGAAATATCTCCCGGAAAATCCACACCGATTAATGCCGGAATATTCATTGTCCGTGCCAAAATTGCCGTGTGGGAATTGGTCGAACCGTGTTTTGTAACAAACGAAAGAACAAGGCTTTTATCAAGCTGTACCGTCTCACTCGGTGCCAAATCCTCTGCCACGAGAATCACCGGCTCATTTCCGGTTATTCCACCGCTCTGCTTTCCCATTAAAACGCGAATCACACGATTGGAAATATCTTTTACATCTGCCGCGCGTTCTTTCATATAAGCGTCATCCATACCGGAAAACATCGCAGCAAAATTGTCTCCTGTCGTTGCCACTGCGAACTCCGCATTTACCTTTTGTGTCTCAATCATATTGCGGATGGATTCGATATAATCCAAATCATCCAACATCATCTTATGTACATCAAAAATCATGGCATTGGCTTCTCCTACTTCTAGAAGTGCCTTTTCATACAGTGCCTTTAATTCCTCTTTTGCTTTTTCTTTTGCATTCTCAAAGCGTTTGATTTCCTCATCCGTATCTTCAATTGTCTTACGTTTTACCGGGTCATCGCCCTTTTCAAAAAGGGCGATTTTTCCGATTGCGATTCCACCAAAAACACTTTTTCCATCCAATACAATCATAGTACCTCCAATCTAAGGTATCTAACAATTACCTTAACACATTACAGATTTTCCTGTAAAAATGTGCTCAATTTTTCAATTGCTGCGTCTTCATCATCACCATCTGCTCTCAGTACAATTTCCTGGTCTTTCTTTACGCCAAGACCCATAACACCAAGAATTCTTTTAGCATCCACTTCTTTGCCATCTTTACTAATTGTTACTTTGCTTGAAAAGGCTGCTGCCTCTTTTACAAACATTCCTGCCGGTCTTGCGTGAATCCCCTGCTCATCTTTAATTACATACTTAAACTCTTTCATCTTTATTTCCTCCTTTTACTTATGCTTTCGCATCTTTTTTGATAAATCCTAACATCACTGCCGTCACAGCGGAACCAACCAGCCATGCGACAATATATAATAACGGCTGTCCAACGGTAGCGAATACGAACACGCCACCATGCGGAGCCATTAAGGTACATCCAAAGAGGGCGGATAACAATCCTGCCACACCGGCACCAGCCATCGTACACGGAATAACATGCAGTGGATCAGATGCCGCAAATGGAATTGCGCCTTCGGTAATAAACGAGCATCCCATTACAATATTCGAAACTGCGGAACCCTGCTCTGCTTTTGTAAATTTCCGAGGAAACAATTTGCAGGCTGCTGCAATACCAACCGGTGGCACCATACCACCTACCATGATGGAAGCCATTGCCATATAACATGCCTGAACTGCCGGGTCCGAAGCCTGTGCTCCCTGTGCCATCATCTGCGATGCGGTTGCTAACATACCGGAGCCAAATACATAAGCCGCCTTGTTTATCGGGCCTCCCATATCAATCGCCATCATAGCACCAAGAATCAAACCAAGAACTGTAATCATACCTGCATCGGAAATGCTTGTCAGCATATTGCTAAGTCCTGTATTAATCAAACCAATCAGTGGATTAAATACCATCGTCATCAATATACCAATCAGGAAAATACCAACGAGCGGATAAATCAGTGTCGGTTTAATTCCTTCCAAAGAATCCGGCAATTTACTGCACAATTTCTTTAATCCTAATACGATAAATCCTGCCACAAAGCCGGCTGCAATACCACCAAGGAATCCGGATACGGTATTTCCACCATTTTCTCCAACAAAGGCAAAATTTGATATGAATTTTGAAAATCCACCAAGACTTTCATTGGCAAATACATATTTCGCCAGTACTGCATTTCCATTTGCTGCTAACAAACCACCGGTAAAACCAACAGCAAGTCCCGGTCTGTCTGCAATTGAATAGGCAATATATCCGGCCAATACCGGAACCATGAGTCCCATAGAAAAATCGCCAATATACTTAAACAGTGCGGATAATGGTGTACATGTACCAAAATTTCCACCACCGGTACCACCATAGCCACAAAGTGTATCAATCAAAAATGCAATAGCTATCATAATACCGCCACCAATTACAAATGGAAGCATGTGTGAAACACCACTCATCAGATGCTTATAGGTCGCATGTCCAATCCCCTCTTTTTCCGCTATTTCTTCTTTCGAAGCAGTTTCTCTGCCACCCTCATATAACGGTGCTTTTCCGTCTACGATTTCACGAAGCAATTCTTCCGGTTTATTAATTCCATCGGCAACCTTAGTAACAACGGTTGGTTTTCCCTGAAAACGATCCATCGGCACCTGCGTGTCTGCCGCTACGATAATACCATCGGCACGCTCAATTTCATCTGCCGTCAATACATTTTTTGCACCGCCGGCTCCTCTTGTCTCTACCTTAATCGAGTAACCTAATTCTTTCGCCTTTCTCTCAAGTGCCTCTGCCGCCATATAGGTGTGTGCGATTCCTGTAGGACATCCGGTCACTGCCACGATATAATGTTCGGAATCCGCTCGTTCTACAGCAGTATCGCCCTCATTTTCCGAACTTTTTTCTGCCTCTTCAATAATCTGTTTGAACTCAGAAACGCTCGTTGCCTGACGGAGTTTATTGGTAAAATCTTCATCCATCAAAAGAACCGACAAACGACTCAGTACATCCAAGTGCACATTATCCTCTGTGTTTGGTGCCGCAATCAGGAAAAACAAATGGGCCGGCTGTCCATCTAACGATTCAAATTCAACCCCGTCTTTTACAACCATAGCCGCAAGTCCCGGTTTGATAACCGCATCCGATTTGCAATGCGGAATAGCAATTCCCTCACCAATACCAGTGCTTCCTTCCTGTTCTCTTGCATACACACCCTGACGATACGTTTCCTTGTCTCTCAACTTTCCGCTCGCATCCATCAGTTCCACCATCTGGTCAAGTGCTGCCTTTTTGTCTGCCACTCTGCCATCCAGCAAAACACTTCTGTCATCCAGTAAATCAATAATTTTCATAGTAATTCTCCTTTCTTAAAAATCAAATATATGTGAACGTCGTACCTGCTCCACTTCTTCTCTCGTTGCCAACTGGTCTGAAAATGCGCTTGCGCTTCCTGTGCAAAGTCCCATTTTAAAAGCTTCCGCATAATCACCTTTGGCTAAATACCCGGCAAGGAACCCGGCTACCATCGAATCTCCTGCTCCTACCGAATTTTTCACAACACCATGCGGTGCCTCACTGGTAAATACGCTGCCATCACTGCCAACAAATACAGCGCCTTCCCCTGCCATGGAAACAATGACATTCTGTGCTCCCTTTTTCTGCAATTCCTTTGCATATACAACCGCTTTTTCTTTACTGTCAATCATGATATCAAAAATTTCCGAAAGTTCGTGATTATTTGGCTTTATCACGAATGGATGATACGCAAGCACATTCATCAAAAGATCCTTTGTCGCATCCACAGCAATTTTAATCCGCTTGCTCTGAAGCCTTGACATGATATCTCTGTAAATCGACTGCGGCATTCCGGAAGGTATGCTTCCCGCAAGAACAAGCACATCGTCGTCTTTCAATGTATCCAGCTGCTCATACAACAATTCCAAATCTTCCTTCCGAATCACTGGTCCCATTCCATTGATTTCGCTTTCCACATCGGAACGAATCTTAAGGTTAATTCTCGAAGTTCCATTTTCAATATGAATAAATTCGGTTGAGATTCCCTTTTCTTTCAGAAGCCGCTCAATCTCCTGTCCGGTAAATCCGGAAAGGAAACCAAATGCCGTCGTTTCATATCCCAGGTTTTTAAGCACCATAGATACATTAATTCCTTTTCCTCCGGCATAAATATCTTCCTGCACCGTGCGGTTTACTTTGCCGAGTTCAAAATTCTCCACATGAATGGTGTAGTCTAAGGAAGGATTAAATGTTACCGTGTAAATCATTCTTTGTCACCTCACTTTACTTCAATGATATTGTCACATTGTCTATAACTCTCATCCAAAATCTGTGTCGTTATGATACAAGTTTTTGCAAACTCTCCAAATTTTACACAGGAAATCTGCGAAAACTTACTTGAATCACAAAGCACATAACGTTTGGCACAATGTTCCATAGCAACTTCTTTTACTTTTGCCTCTTTGACATCCGGTGTACTAAAACCTAATTTCTGATGTACACCATTTGTTCCCCAAAAGCCTTTTGTAAAATTATATTTTTGTAGACTTTCAATTGCTTCATCACCAACAATTGCCTCTGTCGTTGCCTTAAACTCTCCGCCAAGAATATACGTTGTATATCCCGCCATCGAAAGTTTCCTAGCATGTGAAACTGCATTTGTCACAAATGTGATATCCTTTTCTGTCAGATAATCAATCATAAGTTCTGTTGTCGTTCCGGCATCCAGATACACAAAATCGTTTGGCTCAATAAGCGATGCCGCATACTTTGCAATTTCCACTTTTTCCTCTAAATTCCGGTCTTTTTTTTGGAGTACAGTATCTTCTTTGGTACTATAAACATCACCGATTATCATCGCACCGCCACGAACTTTTTGGAGCCTTCCCTGCTTATCAAGCAGAGTCAAATCCCGTCTGGCTGTGGATTCTGATATTCCCATCCGTTCCATCAATTCCGGAATCGAAGCACTCCCTTTTTCCTTCACAATACGCTCAATTCCCTGAAGTCTTTCTTCTGTCAGCATCTCATCACTCCATTTCATTTTTTGACTACTTTTGCCCGAAATGGACTTTTTTGTTTTCTTTATCTGTATTATAGCGTCATTTTCCGTCATTGTCAATCAGTTTCTTTCATTTTCTGTCATTTTTTGAAAGAAAATAATTTTCACACAAAAATACCGGATAAAATAAACAGCTAAGAATTAGTCCTTTGATTATTTTATCCGGTATCTACTTATGTTATTGATATTATTACTCTCCAATCCCATACTCCTGCAACAATTCCTTCTGGTAGTCTGTATCCATGATTGCTTTTTGTATATCTTCCATGCGATTATCTGCCAACAAACAGTGATATAATGTGTTGATTTCCTTGATTCCCTGCGAAATTCCTTTTGCCATTCCGCGTGCCTCTCCCTGGACAATCCCTTGCGCAATCCCTTTCTCTATTCCTCGCGCTTCTCCTCGTTCTTCATACATATCTAACAATACACACATATTGATTTTTCCTCCTTTTCTTTCTGTTTTCTGGATTAGTTCTTTTGCTTTCCGATATCTCCTGTCGTTTGTCACCGCAGACAACCAGTCTAAAAACGCCTCCGGGTGATCTAATTGAAACTCTGTTGTTTGAAAATATTCATCCAGTTTTCTTCTGTCGTTTCCACAGGACAAATAACGGACTATGTATTTAAAATCTGATTGATACTGGCGGATTGTCGTTTCCCATTCTTTCTGACTGTAATTCAAAACCAACGTAATGACCGGACTTAATTTCTGTGAATCGTTAAGTTCCTTTGTCATCGGGTTTGGATAATTGCCGGTTTTTCGATTACTTTCCTTCACTTCCTTTATCTGCTCCATATATTTGGCGTGCTGGTATCCCATATCGCGCACCGGCATAACGTTGTTTTTGTCACTCTGATTTTCCAGACATAAGAAAAAACTTCTATTGTGCTTCTTACACTTCATCGGCACATCCATCTGTAACTGCCGAAGTTTATCATCCGATACGGCTTTCGTAATCAACTCGCCGGGTTCCCGCGACAACTCTTTCGCTGACACATAACATCTGCCACCAAATAAATTTACATTCACAATGTCTGAAAAAACATCTTTGTATTGTAGTAAATTTTTCTCTGCTAAATCTTTTGCTCCCAAATAATATCCTCCTCTTACTCTCCTATCCCATACTCCCGCAACAATTCCTTCTGATAGTCTGTATCCATGATTGCTTTTTGTATATCTTCCATTCGATGATCTGCTAACAAGCAGTGGTATAATGTGTTAATTTCCTCGATCCCTTGTGAAATCCCCTGCGAAATTCCTTTTGCCATTCCGCGTGCCTCTCCCTGTGCTATCCCCTTCTCTATTCCTCGTTCCTCATACATATCTAACAATACACACATATTGATTTTTCCTCCTTTTCCTTCAGTTTCTTCTATTAATTCCTTTGCTTTCCGATATCTCGTGTCGTTTGTCACCGCAGACAACCAGTCTAAAAACGCCTCCGGATGGTCTAATTCAAACTCCGTTGTTTGAAAATATTCATCCAGTTTCTTTCTGTCATTTCCACAAGACAGATAACGGACTATGTATTTAAAATCTGATTGATACTGGCGGATTGTCGTTTCTGGCTGGCTAGGTTAATAATACAAATCGGATGCTCTGGAATCCATTTTGTAAGTTCCTCACCAATATCCTCCGGAAATTCCAGCATATCATTCAAACATCTTGGCTTTTTCCATTCTTTCTGACTGTAATTCAAAACCAGAGTGATGACCGGGCTTAACTTCTGTGAATCGTTAAGTTCCTTTGTCATCGGGGTTGGATAATTGCCGGTTTTTCGATTACTTTCTTTCGCTTCCTTGATCTGCTCCATATATTTGGCGTGCTGGTATCCCATATCGCGCACCGGCATAACGTTGTTTTTGTCACTCTGATTTTCCAGACATAAGAAAAAACTTCTATTGTGCTTCTTACACTTCATCGGCACATCCATCTGTAACTGCCGAAGTTTATCATCCGATACGGCTTTCGTAATCAACTCGCCGGGTTCTCTCGACAACTCTTCCGCCGACACATAACATCTGCCACCAAATAAGTTTACGTTTACAATGTCTGAAAATACATCTTTGTATTGTAATAAATTTTTCTCTGCCAAATCTTTTGCTCCCAAATGGTACCCTCCTCTTACTCTCCAATCCCATATTCACACAGCAATTCCTTTTGGTATTCTGTATCCATGATTGCTTTTTGTATATCTTCCATTCGATGATCTGCTAATAAGCAATGATATAATGTGTTGATTTCCTCGATCCCTTGCGAAATTCCCTTTGCCATTCCACGCGCCTCTCCTTGGACAATCCCTTTCTTTATTCCACGTGCTTCTCCTTGGGCTATACCTTTCTGTATTCCTCGTTCCTCATACATATCTAATAATACACACATATTGATTCTCCCTCCTTTTCCTTCTGTTTCTTCAATTAATTCCTTTGCTTTCCGATATCTCCTGTCATTTGTCACCGCCGACAGCCAATCTAAAAATGCTTCCGGGTGGTCTAACTGAAACTCCGTTGTTTGGAAATATTCATCCAGTTTTCTTCTGTCATTTCCACAGGACAGATAACGGACTATGTATTTAAAATCCGATTGATACTGGCGAATTGTCGTTTCCGGCTGACTGGCTAGGTTAATCACACAAACCGAATACGAGGGTATCCATGGCTCCAACTCACATTTCATATCCTCCGGAAATTCCAACATATCATTCAGGCATCTTGGTTTATCCCATTCATTCTGACTGTAATTCAAAACCAACGTGATGACCGGACTTAATTTCTGTGAATCATTAAGTTCTTTTGTCATCGGGTTTGGATAATTGCCGATTTTCCGATTGTTTTCCTGCACTTCCTTTATCTGCTCCATATATTTTGCGTGCTGGTACCCCATATCACGCACCGGCATAACATTATTTTTGTCACTCTGATTTTCCAGACATAAGAAAAAACTTCTATTGTTCTTCTTGCACTTCATTGGCACATCCATCTGTAGCTGCCGAAGATTTTTACCCGAAACGGCTTTCGTAATCAACTCGCCGGGTTCTCGCGACAACTCTTCCTCAGATACATAACACCTGCCACCAAACAAGTTGACATTCACAATGTCTGAAAATACATCTTTGTACTGTAATAAATTTTTCTCTGCTAAATCTTTTGCTCCCAAATGGTATCCTCCTTAATTAGCTAAACTCTTTTTGTTTCTATCATTACAAGGAGAACATCTGCGCCCCACCCTTGTTTGTATATATACTAGCACAAGCAAAACACAAAGTCAATATATTTACTTACAATCGTCAGGCGACTTACGCCCATGAAAAAGCCCATAAAACAAAGCCAAACGCACCAAATTCCGGTACCCAAAAAAGCGAAAAACGCCCCCTCTAATAAAAGGAGCGTTTTACGCCAAAAATCATTTTATACAATTCATCTATTCGCTATCGTCTGTATTTGCATCTTCATCTGTCTTTTCCACATAAAGTTCAGCATTCTTCCCATTGGCATAAGCGTCATATGCACGAATTCCAATATAATATGTTTTACCGGCCTCGCACGAATAAATGATCCTGAAATTTTCATTTGTACCACTATCATCATTGTTTGCAAGCGATTCATAATCCGCTCCCAAAAGCTGTCCATATGTATCGTATGACGACTCCGAATAAAAAGCATATGTTCCACTTTCTTCCGGAACAAATTTATAATAGTTATAAATTTGAGAGTTTCCGGCCTTTAAAGACACTTGAACCGCTTGATCCAAAGTGATTGTTCCACTCAGCATGTTACTCTTTTTTAAATTCTCTGCTTTTACGGTAACTTTACTGTCCACAATCTGAAATGATATACTCTGGCTGATTACTTCCATTCCATTAATAGCTTTTCCTATGAGATAATAAGTTCCCTTCGGTAAATACAGCAAAGATCCTCTTCCGATCTGTGAACCACCCTCTTCATCATACCAGAAAACACCTGATAAATCGTCTGCTGATGTAATTTCAACCGGATAGATATTTTTCAAAACAAATGTTTTTTCATCTGCCTTTGTAATAATGCAGTTTTCTTCTAATACCTCACTGGCACTTTCTCCTGACATTTCTACAGAATAAGTTCCCTCAATTACATCTGCATACCATTGCTCCTTTGATGAATCATATTCTGCATAAAATTTGGTTCGATAATTATTTGGTTCTTTTCCATATAGCATCATAGAACGCGCCTGTTTATATGTCCCTCCGGTGGAATCAAAAACATTACATATAATCCGGAACGTATTTTTCACATGAATCTGCCATTTAACAACAACCGTCTTCGCCGTATCTTTTGTATCCGTCACTTTTACATACACGGTTTTATTCCCTGGCGTACTATTGCGAAATCCAATTCTAGCAGCCTCATCAGTATCATCTGAATAATAATCCTCATCAATGTATGCACCCGGATCCGAGTTATCTGCAATTTCAAATGTATAACTTCCGCTTCCTCCCGCAACTTCAATCGGGTTTGATGCCTGATATACATTTCCTTTTGTATATAAAAGATAAGAATCCCCCATACTTGCCACGAGTGTATTATTGTCTCCGATTATCCATGTTGTTTTATATGTATACTGACATCCCAGTTCATCCTCATATTGAATCTGATATGGATATATGCCTGCCTTCGTTGGCTGTCCGGAAAAATTAAGACAGTATCCATCGACTTCACTTTTCTCATAATGATAAGTAATACCATCCGGAACCTGAACCGATTTTACATTGATATATCCTGCTGCTTCCGTTTCAAGATAACAACACTCAGACACCTTATCTCCCACTTCATATGTATAGATGGTTTCCGGTATATAACTGCCTGAACTTATCCCCGTATAAACCGCTTCTTTTGACAATTCTCCTGTCATTGTCATAACAGAAATCTTTACGGTAAATCCTTTTCTAATATAATCTTCATTATCAATAGTCAGTGTATACACTTTCTGGTCGGATGTAGAAATCTTAGTAACCGCACATTTATGATTATATTTTCCGGAAGAATATTCTTTCATCATAACCGTAAATGCAGAAGCCGGAAGCTGTTGAGCTTCACTTAATACAACTTCTACCATCGTTGAATTCAAAATCCGAAACGATGTAATCGACATGCTTTTCGTTTGATCCTGCAAATTCTGGTTTGGTGTATTGTTTGATGGATTACTCGGTTTCGTATTCTGCACCGTATTCTTCTTTGACGCCTTTGCTTTAACCGTAACCCTGCATTTTAATTTAGTCTTAGCAACCTTTGCCGTAATAACTGCCGTTCCTTTTTTCTTTGCTTTTACCCTGCCTTTTTTGGAAACGCTTGCAACACTTTTTTTACCGGAAGACCATTTTACCTTTTTCTTCGTGTTCTTCACTTTCAGTGTCTTACTTTCGCCCACGCTCATTGTAAGTTTCTTTTTACTTAGTACCGGCTTTTTCGCTTTTGCATATCCCTGATTTGGCATAATCAATGAAATCGCCGCAAGCAGTGCCACCGATGTGCACAAAATTCTTTTTTTCTGCATACTGCATTCCTCCTATTATTTTTTGCTTGAATTTTCCATACAAGCTTAGAGATTCCGGGAAATTTCAAACTACCTTTTTTTCATTACCTCTTCTTCATTACCCCTCTTGCTCCGCTTTCTTTTCTGCATTCAATACAACGGTGCTGTTTCCATTTACAGTAAAGTTTCCGGATACTTTGTAATCTCCCAAAGAATTCAAAAGACGATACTCTTTAAATGTTCCTTCGGTACTTTCCTCAACTTTTCCATAAGCGGTAATGTCATTATCACTGGAATCATAATCATATGTTACTACTTCATAACTTCCAGCCGGCAGATATACAAACATGGAATGATCCGCATCATAACTGTCATCATAATCAGAGACGCGGTATGTTACTCCATAGGAACTAATCACATTCAGATGCGATACAGAATATCCGGCTGCTCCGGCAATATTGGTTGCAATATTTACCTTGTATACCGGAAGTTTAAAGTTTTTCACTGCATTTGCATAGAACATATTTCCAACCGAATAATCATAGGCATTACCACCGTAATATCTATCTCCGGTATAGGTATAATAGTCACCCGGCAATGTTCTGGCTACATATGTTCCGTCTTTTTCTGTCCTTACATAGAATGAACCATATCTTCCATACTCATCTGCTTTAGTAAAACCGGTCACATAACCGTATTTAACAGGCTGACCTGCCGCATCTACAACCTTACCGGATATGGTAACACCGGCAACAAAATTAAAGGTAACCGCATCACTTGCTTTCAATGATTCATTATTGTCATCCGTCACCATTACATCAAATCTGTAGGTTCCCGGATTAATTGCAACCAGATTGTAGTCTTTGTCATAACGCAGTTCAGACAGGCTTTTTCCGTTATATGTCACGTCATATGAGTAGTCTCCGCTTCCTCCGGCTACATGTACTTTTTCGCGGATATTCGAAGAATAAATATTAAAACCACTTTCTTCATTTTGAATTGTTTTTGGGTCATTCGGACGATATGCCACTTCCGTTGAAACAGGCTCCGTTACAGTAACAATCTGAGTATCAGAACCTACAACAAAGATAATTTTCTTTGTAAATACGGTTCCCTTTTCATCATATCCACTCAAAACAGCCGTCGTTCCACGCTCGATATTAGCAAATTTACCTCGTACTAAAACTTCTGTCTTATCCTCGCTAAAATAAGCTTTCAAGCCTGATGGAAGTCCTGTCAGTGAGGTATACGTAATCGTCCCTACTGCATTGGAATTGCCAATTCTAAAATTGTTGCTGTAGCGGTCTTTTCTGTCTTTATTGAATTCGACATAAGAAACCTCTGTATTTCCTGCATCTCCATATCCTGAAATATTGTCAATATAGATTTCAACCGATTTATTCGTTGCCAGAGCAGAAATTGTCACTTTCAAATAATCTGTCGCATATACCTGCTCTTTTAATGTAATATCATAAATCTTCTGATCATTTGTTGTCACGCTTTCCACATGCTTGGTTAAATATTTCGTAGACGAAGCACCGGAACGGGTCTGAACCTGAAAATCAGCTGCGGATAATGCTTTTTTCCCAGTCAGAATAACACGAATCACATTTTTTCTCACTGCAGAAACACTCGCAATCCCAGCACCGACTTTAACAGTGACACTAGCCTTTTTCTTACTTCCGTCAACTGCCGATGCCGTAATTTTTGCGGTTCCTTCCGAAAGTCCTTTAACAACACCTTTTGATGTCACAGTAGCCACTTTTTTTTTTGGAACTTGTCCAAACAACTTTCTTGTAAACATTTTTCTTAGGTGTTACTTTTGCTGTCAGTTTTTTTGTTCCGCCCGCCGACAAAACAAAATTCTTGCTGTTAATTTTTACCTTTTTAACAGCCGCTTTTTTTACATAAACTTTTAATACGGTTTTCTTTTTCTTGTTCTTCTTTGATGTAATCGTGATTTTTGTTTTTCCCGCTTTTACACCCTTTACAACACCTTTTGCTGATACCGTAGCAATCTTTTTGTTTGCCGATTTATAAGTGACTTTTTTATTTGCTTTCTTATTCGGTTTTACCTTTACGGTCGTTGTAATTTTAACTTTTTTACCTTTTGCCACATATACTTTTTTTCCTGATGGTGCGGATGCTGTCACTTTCTTTACACTGGCTTTTTTCGCCTGAGCATCACTTGCGTTACATACAACTGCTGTTGAAAGTACTGCAGCAAAACTTAACGCGCCAATAAATGCTTTTGTTAATCTTCTATTCATTTAATATCCTCCCTAATAAAATTTCATTTCCCGGAATCTCTAAACTTGTATTTTCCCTTGTTACCGCTTTCTGTTACTCCTCCCTCCGTGGCATAATTACAAGATTATGATAATTATAACATCGTTTTGGTAGATAGGCAAATGTTTCTCAACTCCTACCATGGAAGACGTCCATCAAATTTATCATGTTCTTTCTTTTTGACCGGTTTTGTCGTTGGTTTCGGAGTCGTTTTTACTACAATCTTACGCTTTGGACCTTTTCCTATCGTAAGCACCTGCGTATAACTTTGATCGCAAAACAAGACTTTTTTACTATGTATTTTTTGCGAAACTACCTTGCCTTTATTTTTTTTAGAACTTATTTTCCATCGAACTTTTATTTTTAAGTTTGCATTAAGGGTATGCAGTTTTTTTATTGCTTTGCTCTGTTTTAAACCTATGACATTACACATTCTGTATGTCTGCCTTGTTGGTATAGGGCTTGGTGCATAAGTTTTATTAACCGGTTTGGTGGTGGCTATTACACGAGCGGATGATGATTTTTCAGTTGTTGTATCCTCTTTCTCAAAGAAACTGCATTGCGCTATCGCAGTAGCGGCACATGCTGCAAGCAGACAGACGATGCCACCATACTTAACCCATTTACCAGTAGATTTTCCATTCGAATACAATGCCGCACACAAGTCATCCATAGAAGAATATCTTTTTTTTGCATCTACCGCCATCCCCCTCATAATCACCTGTTCTTTATAGCGCTTCAAACCAATATCCTTAAAACGCCAAAGCGGTACAACCTGGTCACGAATCAATCTCTTCACCGACTCATCCGGTCTTATACCAGTAAGCATAAAATACATTGTTGCACAAGCCCCATAAACATCGGTATAGGCACCCTTGTGAGATTTCTCTACATACAGTTCCTCTGCCGAATAACCTCGCTTAAAAAAGACTGTCATGGTCTTATTATCTTGTGTTTCCGAAAATCTGGCTGCGCCAAAATCAATCAACACACCTTTGTTGTCCGTTGTTAATACAATATTATCCGGTGAAATGTCTCTATGTAGCAATCCTTCTTTATGGATTTCCCCTACCGAGTAAAGAATCGGTTTCATAATCGCTAACACATGCTCCGGCTCCATCGGTCCCTGACTCTCCACAAACTGTTTCACATTTTGACCTTTAATCCGCTCCATCACCATATAAGCCGTTTGATTTTCATAGAAAAAATCTTTTACCATAACTATGCTGTCCAGAGAGTCAAAACGAGCCAATATCCTTGCTTCATTTATAAATTTTTCCAATCCGATAGAAAATAACTCACCAGAGCGACCTTTGTAGACGACGACTTTTTTCTCACCACTCATTCTCATTGCAAAACGACGCGGGAAAAACTCCTTAATAGACACCTGCTGTTGAAGCACCCTATCATATCCCAAATAGACAATTCCCATGCCGCCCTCATCAATCACATCTAAAATTTCATATTTTTTATTTAGGACTGTACCTTTTTTTAGCCAATAGCCTTCATATTCACTCATCATCACCATTCTCCGCATCCAAATATTGTTCCAAAACATCTGCTAAAGAATACATTTCATCCTTTTGAAAACATCCACATAACACCCCATCCAATTCATATTTTTCTTCTTCTACAGGGGCCATCTTGCAAGCATTTAAAATATGATTTGCAAAATCGACAAACTCTTTTTTTGCCTTTTTTGCATCATAATTTTCACTCTCCATACGTCTTGCATAACGTTTTTGCGATAAACATAATATAAGCGGCAGAATATCCTGTCTTGTTATCAATGAACATCTTCGTTGTTGTTCTTTTATCAATTTATCCCGATTCTCAAGATTAGGAGTTACGATTAATTTCATTAACTTTTCCTTTTGTACACCAACATTAAGCAAATCGGATAAATACTTATCATCCATAAGTCGCACTTCACTGCGAACCCGTCTTTTGTTATCCAATTTCATTCGCTGTTTCAAATCCGTATACATCTCCGCTAAAAGTTCTGTATTTGAATTTAATGAAATATTTGAAATTTCTACCAACTCAAAAATCGTCTCTTTTATTTGTTTTGAAAGGTTATCATTTTTTTTACAATACTTGCTATTTAAATACCGCGGAATCGTTTTCTTTCGATTTTCAGGATTCATATGCCACTTTTCTTCCCAAAATTCAAAAGAAGTTTCCGCAAGTAAGGTTTCTAAATAATCCTTGGCATCCATTTTTATTTCTGAAATAATTTCTTCCTTAATTGTTCTAAAATAATCCAAAACAGTTTTACTATATCCTTTAAAATCTTCGCTTTTCTCTAACATCCACTGCAAAAAATCATCCGCATCCAATTCACAGTTTTTACCGTATTCTTCCCAAATATCATTCGTACAATTATGTTGTCTGATGGAAAGATCGCCTGGCAGAGACTTTTCAAAACAATCTATCATCTTTATGCAATCATCATATGTCATCTGGTGATAGAATCCATACAAAAAAATCATCTCACGATAATCATTGATCTGAAAATCAGGTTCGCGCATTACATAAACAAACAACTCTTCCATTTCTTTAACGGAAAGCCGTAAATCAAAACCAATTTTAAATAATCCTTCGCGATTCGGTCTCTTTATTCCACCTATTCCAAACCACTTTTTTATCGTTTGCGTTGCCGCAATTCGTTTCCCCTCTTTTGTTGTTAATCTTAAAAAATTTCGATATGCCTGATAACGTTCTTCATCTGAAAAATAATTTTTTTCACTATTTAGCATTTTTTTCATCAAGAAATCATCAAGCCGATTACATCTTTTTGTTTGCATCATATAAATTCACCTTTTATAATTTAATTTTATAAGCCTTGGACCATGGACTTTTTTTATTGTTCCCTGAATAAGTTCTTGTTTTTATGTAGACAATATGCCCTGAACTTGTATAAAGGAAACGATACCGTCCTTTATTCTTCCTAATCATCCTCTTCTTAAATTTCAGTTTTTTATATTTTTTTTGCTCACCCATATAAATATCTGCATACTTTCCTTCATACTTCAAAAACTTGATATCCAAATACCGTTTTCCCGTTTTCGTCTGCTTTTTTTTCACAACAATTTGTGGTTGATTATAAGCATATGTTTTTGCCTCAACTATTTTGGCATACTTCTTTTTACCCTTCCCCTGACTAAAAACCGGAATAACTTTATAATAATACTTATTATTTTTCTTTACAAAACGATCCAGATACGTATGTTTTTCTCCTAAAACACTTCCAACTTTTTGATATGTTCCTTTCAAACTACTGCTTCGGAACACCTCATACTTCACAGCACCGGTAAAAGATTTCCATACCAATTTTATCTTATTGCTGCTAGTACAACTTGCCTTCACTCTATCTACCTTGCTTTTTTCAAATGAAAACGAGGGTACTTGTGTCGGTGTCTGCACTGGTGTCTGCGTTGGTGCTTGTGTCGGTGTCTGCACCGGTGTCTGCGTTGGTGCTTGTGTCGGTGTCTGTGTCGGCGTCTGTGTTGGTGTCTGCGTCGGTGCTTGTGTTGGCGCTTGAGTTGGCGTCTGCGTTTCTTCAGCGTTATTCCCATCCGGAAAATACTCCCGTTGATCCACTTTTTCCTCCCATTCAAGAATCCGGTACGAATATGCCGACAATATATCTCTATTTATCCATGAGCAAATGATATTTTGCGTATCTCCCGGCTTTAATTCATGGAACCATTCACCATACTCCTTTCCAAGCAAATTTCCATCTTTATCGTAAAAAGCAATCAATGGTTTTGTTGGACGCTGAGAACGATTTGATTCATTTTTCATTCGAATCACCGTCGACAATTGACCATTTATTAAATCTGTTTTTACATCGTCAAATGACCACCATCTGCTATGATCCGAAAAACTTTTATACATATCCGGTGAATTGTTTGATAAACCAGAAGCATCTGAACCTGAAAACCAATTATATTTTTTTATAAATTCTTTTTTCTCTGGCAAAGGCTCTGTTATCGGAAAAGGATTTGTATCCTGCCAAATTTCATCACTAAAATAAGTATTTTTATCTTCCGGATTTTTACTTGCCCAATTTGTCGCACACCAATCATACGCATATAGTGCATGATCCAATGTTGCCGATGCTACAAGTTCTACTGTCTGCCCTGATTTTGTTGATTGCAGAATACCTCCATAAGTAATGATTTCTTTTACCTCTTTATTGACAAAATACAAATCAAATACAACCATTGGTAATTCCTTGTTTGTAACATTTGTAACTTTCGCAGTAATATTAATTTGTTTGTTTCGATACAAAACCACCATATCTTCAAATTTGAATCCTCCCATGATTCTGGAACGAATTATGTTGGGCGAGCAATTCATCCATGTATCCTCTGCGATTTTCTCCACCCAGTCTACACGTCTTTGGTAATCATAATATGTTGACGGTAAATCTTTTGTTTTATCACTTTTTTCTCCCTTTTCTGATATGTAATTCACAAACCAGCTTTTTGCAAATATGGCAGTATCTTCATCATAAACACTTGTCGTCCAATTCATCGCCATGTTAGTAGAAATCCATGATTCACCGCTTAATAATTCACCTATTTCAGCAATAAAACAATTGTATATGTAATCATTATACCCATTCGATACCCCTATTGAAATTTTTAAATTTTCATAATCCTTTTTTGAATGATTAACAACCTTAACCTTCATCCTGGTCACACCATTTACTCGCTGCAGAGTCATGGGGGTTATTTCTATCTCATCATAAGATTTCATCTGATGCATTTCCAAACTGCAATTTACTAATTTCTCTCCATCCCAATCTACCCAATCACAAAGATATTTCCAATCGTTTTCAAAATTGTCATCCGATGCCTTCACAGGCTGTGAGAACATAAGTGCAGAAATAACCGATAAAATTAGGATTATTGATAGTTGCTTCTTTCTTTTAATACTCATGGCACACCTCTTTACTACGTTATTTGAATCCATTTACAATTTTTTTGCACTCATTCTTTATGATATTATATACATTAGTTTTAATTTTTGTCAATTTGCCGACTGTATATATTTCACCACTAATATTCTCCTGAGTAGCATATTCCATACTAATAAGCATAACATAAACCACCAATATATTTTTTCCTAATTTTTAACGCAAGAAGAGGCGCCACTCTTGCGAGTAACGCCTCAGTTGATTTTGTATTATGTTGTTTTGTCAATGGCTTAGTTTTTTACAAGCGTAATGTCCTTCATCACTTGCCAAATCGAATTTATGATTTTTGACAACAGTAGTTTGGGATGGATCCTTAACGTTAATCAAGACAGAACCCGTCACACCGCTTCCATCTGTTGCTGTTGCTGTAATTGTTGCACTGCCTTCTGCCCCCTCCTTAGCCGTCACAACGCCTGCAAAGTCTATGGTTGCTATATCCTCATTGTCCGATGTCCATTTAACAATCTGTCAAGACGCATCAGCAGGTGTAATATAAGCCCCTGGAAAAGCAGCCGTGCGAAGCTGTTCATTTCCATTATAGGTTTGCATATTCAACTCATTCGGAGATGTTACAACCAATCGAATATAGTCATATTCTGAGATATCTTTCATACCATTATCATATCCATAAAATCCATCCCCCCTAGTATCCAATATGTCGATTATTTGATTTAGATTCATCAATATCAACTTTCCTATCATCTACATAAATGCTATTTACCGGTGCTTGTGTTGGCGTTGCTGTCGGTTCGACCGTTGGTGCTTTCGTCTGCTGCTTTTCCTATTTTTTCTTAAGAACCATTACAGTTGCTATGTACTTTTTCCTGCCAGCCTTCGCCTGTACTTTTGCCTTTCCGACCTTTTTGGCTTTTACCATAACACTATCTTTTTCCTTTTTGCTAAGAGATACATTTTTCTTTCCAGATATCACAGTCCATTTTGTCTTCTTTTTATTATTTTTGAGCTTGATTCTAACAGTATTACCCACATATACATTAACCAATTTCTTTTCTAACTTGACTTTTTTCTTTGCCGCACTACCCTGCCATTCACCAGAAGAAAAAACACTGCAAATTGTTAAACAAACAGCAAGACAAACTGCAAACATCCTCTTTAATTTCTTATCCATATTCATTCCGCCATTTTTATTTCTTGATTTTTACTTTCTTTGCACTACTCCATTTTCCATACCTTTTCTCATATAATTTTCACTCCTGAATCCAAAAAATCATTAACAGAGCCATAAACTTTCCCTTTCCATGTTATGCTCGTCAAGTTATCACAGCCTACAAATGCCATACTATTTACCTCTGCCACACTGTTTGGCAGCACCATACTTGTCAGATGACTGCAACCGCAAAATACACCATCGCCAATCTTCGTTATCCTATCTGATAGCGTGATACTTGTCAGACCACTACAGTCAGAAAATGCAAACTCTCCTATCTCCGTCACACTCTCCGGTAGCGTGATACTCGTCAAACCGCTACAACCATAAAAGGCACGCTCTCCCATTTGTGTCACTCCAGAGGGTACTTCCGTATTTTTACATCCCGCAATCAATGCACTGCTAGATTTTTCAATAATTGCATTACAATTCTCTCTGCTGTCATATATTTTATTATTTTTGTCAACTTTGATGCTTTCCAAATTATCACAGCAGGAAAATGCACCCTGACCTATCTTCATCACACTCTTCGGTATCGTGATGTACGTCAAAGCTTTGCATTCCGAAAATGCATAACCACCTATCTCCATCACTCTTTCCGGTATCGTGATATTCATCAAACCACTACAACATCTAAATGCGTCACCACCTATCTTTGTCACACTTTCTGGTATCATGATATTCGTCAATCCGCTGCAACCATAAAATGCACCCCAACCTATCTCTGTCACACTATCTGGTAACATGATACTCGCCAGTCCACCACAACATCTAAATGCGTCGCCACCTATCTTTGTCACACTATCTGGTAACATGATACTCGCCAGTCCGCTACAATCTTCAAATGCAGAGGCTCCTATCTCCGTCACACCTTCCGGTACTTTTGTGTTTTTACAACCTACAATCAACACATTGCCGGATTTTTCAATAATTGCATTGCAATTCTCCCTACTGTCATATACTTTATTATTTTCGTCAACTTTGATGCTTTCCAAATTACTACATTTCCAAAATGCAGAGTCTCCTATCTCTACCACACTTTCCGGTATCATGATACTTGTCAGTCCACTGCATTCCCAAAATGCAAGTTTTCCTATCTCCGTCACACTATTTGGCAGTGTGATACTCGTCAGTCCACTACAGCCATAAAATGCTTCGCTACCTATCTTCGTCACACTTTTCGGTAGTGTAATGCTCGTCAGATTACTACAACAAGAAAATGCAGAGTCTCCTATCTCGGTCACACTTTCTGGTATTGTTATACTTGTCAAACCGCTACATCCCGAAAATGCACAATTACCTATCTTTGTCACACTTTTCGGCAGCGTGATGCTCGTCAAACCGCTACACTCCTCAAATGCCTGATAGCCTATCTCCGTCACTCCCTCCTTAACAATGACATTTACTTTTCCCGATACATTCTTAATTTCATCTGAATTCGTTCCATCGTACACAATCGTCACAATTCCTTCCGGTCCATCGTTGACTCCCGGTGAAGCTGTCGCTGGTATTTCTGTCTTCTCTGGCGCAGGAGACACACTTGGTCTCTTACTCGCCTCCGGTGTAGGAGATACACTTGGTCTCTTGCTTTCTCCCACCTTGTTTTTCGCCTTTGCCGTAACCTTAACCTTGCAGCTATATTTCTTTGCTCCAATCACTGCTCGCACTGTAGCGTTTCCTTTTTTAATGCCCTTTACTGTGCAACTTTTCTTGCTCTTCTTCACAATCTTCACGTATTTTTTGCCTTTACTAACCTTCCACTTTACAGCCCGCTTGTTGTTCTTCAGCTTCAAAACTTTTTTTGCTCCAACAACTACTTTTGCTGTCCTTGGCAGAGTCACCTTTGCCGCCATTACTGAAACACTAGTTCCATAACTACTAACCATCATTGCAGCGATTGTTCCTGCTGTGAAATATTGTTTGGTTCGTTTTTTCATCCTTTTCTTCCTCCTCTTGCAATCTATTTATTTCTTGATTTTTACTTTCTTTACGCTACTCCACTTTCCATACACCTTTTTTCCATTTGAAATGGTATAGGCACGAACTCTCACATAATATGTTTTTTTCTTTTTTAATTTCTTGACTGTATACTTTGTCTTTGTTGTTGATTTTGTCTTCTTTGCCTTAAATTTTTTACTGGTTGCATATTGTAATTGGTAGCCTTTTGCTCCTGCAACTTTTTTCCAGCATATTTCAAATTTCTTATTCTTTTTGCACACCAAATATTTAATCATAGGCTTTCTTGGAACCATTTTTTTATTTGTTGTTTTTTCTTTGTTCCCTGCTTTCTGGTTAATTGCATTTTGTTTAACATCTATCACTATAATCTCGCAAGAAGCAATTGCAAAATCACTCGTAAAACACTTAATTACCGCATGCCCTGGTGCCATCGCTGTAACCATACCGTTTTGATCCACCTTAGCGATACTGTCATCACTACTTCCCCATACCAATTCACTTTTCATAAAAGGCAAAGAAGCCGATACTGTCAATTGTTGTTTATCGTTCTTTTTTAGCGAAAGGCTTGAAACCTGAAAATTAATTTTATTAGATGTTGTTCCATTCCAATAATACGGATAACCTCCACTGACTTCTGTTCCATCCGTTATTTGCCAAAAATGACACTTTGGAATTTCTCGATTCATGGCAACCCACATATTCATATTTTTACACATAATATTTAAATCCTGAATCTGACTTGAATTATCCGTAACTGATTCATACTGTGCCTTTCCAATTGAACCATACGGAGCATTTCCCCGATAAAAGCAAGTTTGCAATATGGTTACCGTATAACTATACTGAATCCCATTAATATATCCAACCAGCGCACCTATATTTCCATTTCCAGAAAGAGTACCTGTATGGTATGAATTGCAAATTTTTGATTCAGATCCTCCCCCACTTTTGTCAATACAGCCAACGATTCCTCCAATATCACATTGTTTTTCTGAAGTTCCAACTTTTCCTGTATTAAAACAATTAAAGATTTGGCAAATACCCTTTCCTAAAATTCCACCTGCATGATTTTTATCATACGAGTTGACAACTTCATTTGAGGAAATCTCCCCCGTATTATAACAATTAACCACAGGAATTCCACCGCTTCCTAGAATTCCGCCTGCCACGCAACAGGTGACACTCCCTTGATTCACACAATCCAAAATCATGCCTGCCGCAAATTCATCTTCACTTTTTGTATTCCTTAGACTAGAACCACATATGCCACCTCCCACATTTCCTTTTGCATAAATAGAACCGACATTTTTACAGTCTCTGATTTCACTTGTCTCACCTGCTGCAGCATATATCCATCCTATTTTTCCAGCAATTCCACCTATGCCGATTCTGTATCCTTTTAATTTCCCCTGATTCTGACACATTTGGATTTTCCCAGCATAAGCATAACCCACGATACCGCCAAGATCTGCTCCCATGTCCGTCGTATTTTCTACATCAAAATCAGATTCATTGCTACAATTTATAATTTGTACATCATTTTCTTCACCCGATTTCCCGATTCTACCGGCAATACCACCAATATCATAGGATAATTTTGTAGTTGTTCCCTTATTAACACAATTTTCCACACTCCCATGACTTTCACCAACAATTCCACCAACAGAACGAAATCCCTTAACAATCGTTCCGTAATTCGTACAATTTACAATTCTGGAATTCCCTTCCATAAATCCTACAATACCACCAACCGTTCCATTATGGTAACTATCATCTCCATTAATCGTTCCGTGAAATGTACAGTTCTCAACCAAACTATTGGATTCGACATAACCAACAAGTCCACCAATAAAAGCCGTTTTGCCATATTGAATACAATAGATATGTTCAGAATCTGCCACATTTTCAATATTGATATTTTTCAATTCGGCATTTTCAATTTCTCCAAAAATACCATTAAATCGAGAGTAGATATAAAAGTTTTTTATTGTATGATTTTTTCCGTCAAATTTTCCTTTGAAATAGGAAAAATCGGTGTCTGATTCCCAATAGCCAATTGGTGTCCATTTCAAACCATTTAAATCGATATCGTCTGCTAAAACAAAATATGAATTACTGTAACTGTTGCCTTTATTAACATCATCTGCCAACTTAGCTAACTCTTTACCATTTGATATCACATATGGATTTTGTTGAGACCCATCCCCAGCATGAAAGGATGCTCCTACTGTCCCATCCCATCTCTGGCTGGCTGTGTCTTTGGTAGCAGTCACTCCCTCCACACTGCTAAAAATTATAACCATACCAATAATAATCATGGATACAACGAACTTCTTTAATAATTTCATTTACGTTTCCTCCTTGAATATAACAAAGTCTACTTTCTTACCTTCACTTTCTTTATAGCACTCCATTTTCCATACACCTTTTTTCCATTCGAAAGTGTATAGGCACGAACTCTCACATAATATGTTTTTTTCTTTTTTAATTTCTTGACTGTATACTTTGTCTTTGTTGTTGATTTTGTCTTCTTTGCCTTAAATTTTTTACTGGTTGCATATTGTAATTGGTAGCCTTTTGCTCCTGCAACTTTTTTCCACTTAAGAATAATTTTTTTCCCTTTTGTGTTTTTTATTGATTGCAGAATGGTTTCAGAAAGGCGCAGAGTTTGACTTGGAATCGTTGTTGCATTCTCATACACAATTTGTATAGAATCGCTCTTATTCTCTGCTTTCGGTTCTTGCCCTATATTATTATTTCCGCTATCATTATGTTTTTTTCTCCAATGAGCATAAACCTTATGCGAAATATCACTATTTACAATTGTATTACCTGATATTAAATTGCCACCTTCTTTTTCTGTATACCATCCTGCAAAATCATATCCATCTCTTATAGGAACAGGCAATTTGCGATATTTATCTCCATAAATAACCGGTTTCTTTTCTGTGTCAACATCGCCTCCGTTGCCCTCAAATAAGCAGTAAATAATTTCCTTGAATGAATTGCCTGCCCAATTTGCGGCAAAAGAGTCTTTTTCGGCATAAACTGTTTCTAATTTAACCGAATCAAATGTTGCAGAAGAGATTACATATCCAGAATCAATTTTCGTTATGCTTTTAGGTATAACAATTGTTTTTAAACTACTACAATTCGCAAACACTCTATTTTTTAATTCCACCATGCCTTCCGGTATGATTACATTATTCAGTTTACTACATCCTTGGAATGCTGCTGTCTCAATAGTAACTTCCTTTGGAATAATAACATTTTGAATGTTTTTCTGATTATCAAAAGCATAGTTTCCTATTTTGCTTACATTCTCTGGAACCTCATACTCTGCATCTAATATTCCGGAAGGATAATACACTAATTCTTTCTCATCTTTCGAAAACACAATTCCATTAACAGACGTATATTTTGTATTAGTATTATAAAATTTTACTTCTTTTAAATTGTTACATCCTCTAAACTGCTCTGTATATCCTGTTGGACCATCCGTTCCATCAAAAAAATCCCAGCTATCTGGTAATGTTATTGTCTCTAACCCTCCGCAATCTATAAACACACCCCAGTCGTCAGCATTTGAACTAGTATGAATTTCATGAGAACCTTCTCCGATAACTATATCCGTCAATGCAGGTGACATTTCAAATATTTTTCCGTGTAACTTGCTATTTTTACCAATATCAGCCTTTTCAAGCACATTACACCATCCAAAAGCAGCCCAATCCACCTCACAGCCATTTGGGACACTAATTTCCTGCAAATAATCATTACAAGAAAAGGCCTCTCTACCGATATATTTTATTTGTTGTGGGATTTTCATCTCAACAAATTTATTTTTTTCAAATGCACCATAACCTATTTTTTCCACACTGCTTCCCCATCCAATATGATTCAATGAGCATGAAGTAAAAGCGTAACTTCCCACTAGTTTGACCTGATTTGGTATTACAATAGAAGTCAACGCACTGCACGCTCTGAAAGCATTGCTGCCAATTTCTGTTACCGTATCTGCAATCTCAACTGTTTTTAAATTATCACATACATTTGCCTTCACATAACGTTTGCTAGAAAAAGAACTTGAACCAATATATGTAACTCCCTTTTCGATAACTACTTTGGTAATCTCTTCCGTATAACCTTGTTCTAACCATGGTGCCTCCGTTTCAATTACTGTTTCTTTTCCTAATAAGTCATATTTATAGCGGTAATCATTCATTTCACCAGTACCATAAATACGGAGAACACCTGTATTCCTATTTAATTCCCAATAAACATTCTCACCACATTTACCACTTACAATGTTATTTGTTTCTTCTGCATAACTTATTATCATATATGAATCCCGAAAAGCAAATAGCCCCAATACGACTAACAATAATGCTAATGGTTTTAATAACTTCCTCATACAACTCTTCCTCCTTTTTATCATCATTCTCGATTTTATCTGCTTATCAAAATTTAGCGGTTAGCATTACTTATTAGCTAGATTGATAAACTTCTTACCTACTTGGACCTTTACTGCAAACTTATTTTTTAAGATAAGTTTTTTAGCCTTCTTCTTAACGATACACTTTTTCTTTCCTTTAGGAGATAAGGTGTATACTTTACCTTTTTTAGTTAAGAAGACAAGGTTACCACTCTTCTTTATAAAAGCAGCTGATTTGATTCCAGAATATTTCTTACTCTTGCTGCTTCCTTTCCAAGTAAGTTTACCCTTTACAAGTTTGTACTTGCTTGTAATTTTACTTCCCAAAGAAAGACAGTTATAACCGGCTTTCTTCTTCACAGATACTTTTGGTGTTACGGTTGTTTTTGGAGTAACAGCAGGAGTACTTGTGGTTGGGGGAGTAGCAACAGGGCTAACTGTTGGAGCAGGAGGAGTAGCTGCAGGAACTGTTGGAGTAGGCGTTGGCGTAGGATCATCATCATCTTCATCGCCACCAGATGGAAAATATGATTTCATCTCATCAAATGTTAATGTAGAATGGGATTGCCCATCCTTAGTTTTGTAGCCAATGACAAGGTTGTCATTATCGAAAATTAAAGACTCAACATCAATAATAGGAGAATAAGAATCGTCACGAATGGGTTTGAAAATTTGATTTTCATATCCTGTTATATCATAATTCCACCAACAAATAGCGGTATCTGAGTTGCTAATGTACCAAATAGAACTATATTTATCGATTCCAACATCTATCATATAGTTAAAGTCACACATGTATTCAGGAGTTTGGTTATCTACCTGAAAAAAGACTCTGCCATTTTTTAATGTTGTTAAAGTCCGTTCTGAACCATTAACCGTACATGTGGTTACTTTTACTACATCTGAAGGCTCCCAAGAATTTTCGGTGTCTGCCTTAACAGTGTTTGTACAAAACATTGTACAAATAACCATTGCTAACAGTGTTAATAAAGCTACATATTTTTTGTGTGTTTTCTTATTCATAGAAAACCCTCCTCTTCTTTTTTGAAATTCTAAGTTCTCCTTACTCCTAGAGAAGAACTTGTTATGTTGCCGATAAAAACAGAATATAAATACAACAATTCAAAAAAGTTTGCAATTTCATCGGCAACAAAAACATCTAACACTGATTATATCATTCAACCTCTTAAATCTTTTTCCTAATTTTTAACGCGAAAGCACTACCTGCCTGTTTGGTGCAAAAAAACAGCTACGCGCTGTTCTTTTTTTTTACTATGAAATCCCCAAACACATGGATGACCATCGTGTGGATTTCTGTGAAGATCTGCTTCACTGGTCAGACAAGCTGCCGGCAGAATGCAGAAAGTAACCTTAATGATATGCCGCTCTTCGGAGCGGTTGCTTATGTGGGTGTACCCACTATGGAGCACTTACCTATCTTCTTAACTAATACGACAATTTTCTTTTTATTAACTTTCAATTATTTAGAAATAGCATATGTTCTCTGAACACTCCATGAATTGCCAAACAGTTCAATTCCTAAGAACAACGCAATACAAAACGCAACAATTTTTTTCCATTTATAGTTCATATTTTTTCCTCCTTGTCTCTTTGTCTTTATCTCGCTTAACTTTCTTTTTTGCCCTACTTACCTAATTTTTAACTCAATAAAACTGAATAAAATCACATTTTAAACTATAATTATATTTATTATCTCTGCATCCCATTTGACATCTACTATGTGTCATATAAATCAATAATATCCCTTATAATTTCGATATTGAACGAATTAATTTAGGACGGTGATTTTATGTATAAAAACAAAGCAACTAATGGCAGAAATAACATTTCCGGACTTGCCATTGCAAAACTTCGGAAAAATATGGTTCCAAAGACTTCCCAACGAGCTTTAGCCGATAAAATGCAGTTAGAAGGTATTGCTCTTGACAAAAATGCAATCCAGCGCATTGAATCCGGACAACGCTTCGTTACAGATATTGAATTAAAAACATTTGCAAAAGTTCTCGGTGTTTCATGTGATAAATTATTGTCCTAAAATAGTACAATATATTATCCAATTTAAACATTTTTTAACTCTTACTTACATTTTTTCGTCATAAAAATGTGCCACTTCCTTTTCGTTTTCTTTCGTTACAATACAAACACTATTGAAATCCGAAAAGAAATTCTTTTTATCTAATTTAATGTTCTGATAATAATAGTCCTCATCTCCTTCATAAGAAATATCACCATAATCCAGAACCTTTTTCCCGTTTTCTGTTATTACACACGCTTCTTTATTCTCATTCGATAAAAGGTATGCCGTATCAATCTTCAAACAACTATAATAGCGGGCATCATAAACTGCATCCCCTGATGTGGTTTGATACTTCCATGTATCATTACTCTTAGAAATGGTATTTTCTTTATTATTTCCAATATGATAAGTTTTGATAATTTCAACTGGTTCTTTATCACTATCAAATTCATCTAAGCGCTCTTGTACTTTTGAATACTTTCCTACCGTTTTGCAAATACCATTTTCATCAATATATATTTTTTCCGTTGTTATCTTATTTTTTTTCCAATCTCCTCCTTCAACATATACATGATACTCATTTCCAGATTTGCCTCTCGCATTACAATGCCTAAAGGAACAATTTTTCCATTGCTTTAATAATTTTCCATCATAGGAATACAAATAAGTATTAACCCATGATGAAGCCATTATAGTAACGATAAAGCACTGCTCATTCACCCATTCTTCTGAAACAGTCAAAATTGAAGCATCACTATCTACAGGCAAATTAAACGAACTTTTCTGGCTCCCATCTTCATTGTAAATACTAATATTGTTTTTTTCGCTATTTTGAGCATAAAATAATATAGGTACATCCTGATTCGCTTCTGTCTCATACTCAACCACATTAAAGGCGGAAGTATCCAAATCATTTATTATTTTATTTCCGTCTTTATTAAACACTGACGTTTTCTTCTCATAACTCGTTTTAATAAATACTTTTCCCTTCTTCTTTAGCAGTTCGGAATCAAAAAAAGATGCACTATCATACTCTACCGGAATAATATTTTTATTATTTCTATCAATAGCTCCGTACAATATGCCATCTGATTTTGAAACAATTAAATAACCATTTTCATAATCTTCTATATGATAATCTGTCTGTAATGAAATACTTTTCTCTTCCTTTTCCTTTTTTTCTTCTTGTTGAACCTTTTCTTCTTGCTTGTCAGGTATATTTACATCCTGCTTTTTGCCACAGGATAGCATAAAAACACTCATAATACATACGATAAAAATATAATATATTCGTTTCATTTTTTCCTCCAACTTTGTTTTCATAAAATCACCATTCCTTTCTGTTTAATCGTTATGTTTGCCTGCTAAAACGATTTTTGACATCTAGTAAGTGTCATTTTATCACAATCTTGTCTATAATACAATATTCTCCTCAATTTTTGTCTATAAAAAAGAACAGCCTAACCGCTGTCCTTTTCATTAAGTCTCTCAATATAAATTCATACCTAGGTTAATTCCCATATCATTGTACGCATTTGTTCTATCGGATAATGTTTTATATTTCCCGTAACAAGTCTTGATTTTGTTGCCTTTGCTGTTATATAAAATGGAACATGTTAGTATCTATGACCACCTGCATACCTTACTCTCCTTCTATAACTGAATTAATCTCATCCATTGTCATCGGATTTTTTTCAACGTACTTTTGTCTCATTCTCGCTAATCGTTTTTGATCTTCATTTGTATTTTCAGGCGATTTTACAAAACTTTTAACCAAACTAAGAACCAACACCTGCTCATCTGGTTTTAATGCCTGAATATCGTTAATATCTCTCGCTGTAACCATATTTGTACTCCTCCCTTAAAATATACTCGTCACTTCTTTAATAAATATTATATCCATTTTCTCAGAATACCAGTACCATACATTTTCTATGTTGTGCCATCAGTACAAATATTTTTTCAATTTTTTGCATATATTTTTTTCTTATTATAACATAAAACACAACACCTGTCATTATTTTCTTTCCCTTCCCCCTTTCTCTATAACAAAAAAAATTCTCCCCCTATGTGCGACTATAACGCTTTGCGTTATCCCGTCTCACATGGAGGGAGGCCCTTTTTCCACTTTTATTTACTGAGCCATTATATCTTTTACTGGCAACGCAATCCCTGTCAAAACTAGTGTTGCTGTCAAAGCATTACTTATTAGCTAGATTAATAAACTTCTTACCTACTTGAACCTTTACTGCAAACTTATTTTTTAAGATAAGTTTTTTGGCCTTCTTCTTAACAATACACTTTTTCTTTCCCTTAGGAGATAAAGTGTATGCTTTACCTTTCTTAGTTAAGAAGACAAGGTTACCACTCTTCTTTATGAAGGCAGCTGACTTAATTCCAGAATATTTCTTACTCTTGCTGCTTCCTTTCCAAGTAAGTTTACCCTTTGCAAGTTTGTACTTGCTAGTTACTTTATTTCCAATAGAAAGACAGGAATAACCAGCTTTCTTTTTCACAGATACTTTTGGTGCTACGGTTGTTTTTGGGGTAACAGCAGGAGTATTTGTGGTTGGGGGAGTAGCAACAGGGCTAACTGTTGGAGCAGGAGGAGTAGGAACATTAGGGGTAGCTGCAGGAATTGTTGGAGTAGGGGTAGGAATGTTTGATGGTGTAGGTGTTGGTGTAGGTGTTGAAGTGTTTGGAAAATATGATTTCATCTCATCCAATGTCAATATTGAATAAGTTTGACCTGAAAATGTTTTGTAACCTACAACAAATTGATCGTTTTCATCAAATATTAATGATTCCACATCATTAACATAAGCATTAGGATTTTCTGCAGTAGGCCTGTTAATATTATGGAGTGTCATATCATCAGGTGATAAATCATAATTCCACCAACATATAGCAGTATCAAGATAGTAAACGCCCCAAACAGATCCATATTGATCAAATCCTACTTCTGGCATATTGAAACTTATCAGAATAGGCTCAGAATTGCCTATCTGTATATAACTGTCTCCTTCTTTAAGCAAAGTTAAAGTCCGTTCTACGCCATTAACTACACATGTGGATGTTTCTACTACTTCAGATTCATCCCATGGTAAGTCGGTATCTGCTTTAACTGTGTTTGTACAAAACATTGTACAAACAACCATTGCTAACAGTGTTAATAAAGCTACATATTTTTTGTGTGTTTTCTTATTCATAGAAAACCCTCCTCTTCTTTTTTGAAATTCTAAGTTCTCCTTACTCCTAGAGAAGAACTTGTTATGTTGCCGATAAAAATAGAAAATAAATACAATAATCCCAAAGAAGTTTGTGGTTTCATCGGCAACAAAAGTACCTGATACCGATTATATCATTCAACCGCTTAAATCATTTTCCTAAAATTTAACGCAGTAAAATTATTCTATTTTCCCCCAACAACATATTTCGGTCATACGTTTCATCTCATTTTGCCAAAAAAGTATGCCCACCCAAAAAAATCCAAACCTTTGACGCAATTTTACACTCTATGAGCCTCCCCCTCGAACATTACAAAACAACAAAAAACACCCCGTGGGAGACTATAACGCTCTGCGTTATCCCGTCTCACACGAGGTGTTTCTTTGTTGTTATTTACTACTCTGTTTTTTCTTAGAAATTACATCAAAGGGCAATGGTTGCTACTGCGGTAATGATAACACATTTTGCAATATCACCGTAAAGGTTACTCTGCTGATAACCATTTTTCTTTGCTTTGATTCGTTTCCAAATCACGGAAGCGATAAACCCTGCACAAATCAAGACACCGGCAATTCGTTTTTTGGCGTTTGAGCCTTTATGCTACGGCTTGTTTACAGCAATCTGGTCGCCACTTACACCGCAGGCAGTTAATAAAAATGTCATGATAACTGCCAACAGACAAACTAGCAGCGCTTTATGATAAAAAACACATTTTTGTTATTATGTTAAATCGACACAAAAAAATACGAATCTACTTGATTTGTACCATCCTGTCCTAAGACATACACTTTTCCCAAAATTCATCTTCCGGGTTTTCTACAATAAACGCATAGTGTTTTTGATATACTTTTTTTCTTCATCATCTAAACACCCTCAAATGAAAAGAAAACAATAAACCACAAACTGTAATTTATTGTTTTCTTTTTTATCAAACGATTTTTCGCCTAAAAATTAGTTTTTCTCAGCCAATTCTGCTTTCAGCATTTCTGTCAACTGAGGAACAATCTTATTCAAATCGCCTACCAGACCATAGTCAGCTACATCAAAGATTGGAGCTGTCTCGTCTTTGTTAATAGCAACGATAATGTCAGATTCTTCCATACCTGCTACGTGCTGAATAGCACCGGAAATACCGATTGCAAAGTATACATTAGGCCGAACGGTTTTACCGGTCTGTCCTACCTGACGCTCAACCGGAAGCCAGCCATTCTCAACAACGGCACGAGAACAACTTACTGTTCCGCCAAGTACATCTGCCAAATCCTGAAGAAGTTTGAAGTTCTCTTCGCTTCCAACACCACGACCGCCGGATACCAAAATCTTAGCATCTGCGATATCTACTGTGTCAGCTACAGACTTCACAACATCAAGAATCTCAACATATTTGTTGTCCGGAGTGAATCCCGGATTGTACTCGATTACTTCAGCTTTTGCACCCTTAATTGGGTCAATCTTCTGCATAACACCGGCACGAACGGTAGCCATCTGTGGACGGTTGTATGGACATGCAATCGTAGCGATTGTATTACCACCAAATGCAGGACGTGTCATAAGAAGCTGATTTGGAATGGTCTCCTTTGTCATGTTATCGGTGAAATCACCAATCTCAAGTACTGTACAGTCAGCAGTCAGACCAGTTGCTACACGTGCGGATACACGAGGACCTAAGTCACGGCCAATTGCAGTTGCACCAACCAGCATAATTTCAGGTTTGTACTCATTGATTACAGAAGCAAGTGCATGAGCATATGGCTCTGTACGATATACTTCAAGTTCTTTGTCATCCACTACGATTACTTTGTCTGCACCATACTCAGCCAAAGAATCCGCAAGGCCCTTAACACCGTAACCAAGCAAAACAGCGGTAACTTCTGCGTTCAAATCTTTTGCCAGATCTTTTGCTTTGCCAAGCAGTTCGTAAGCGATTCCACTTACTTCTCCGTCAACCTGCTGTGCAAAGACATATACACCTTTATATTCTTCTAAACTCATTTTTTTCACCACTTTTCCTTTATAATAATTAGATTACATGTTTCTCTTTAAACTTATCTACAATATACTGAGCAGCTTCTGCCGGGTCAAGGGTAACGACTTCGCCGGCACCTTTACGAACCTTATCGGAAGCTTTTGCAATTTTTGTCGGAGAACCTTTCAGACCGAGGTTAGAATCATCTACATCTTTAAGGTCTGCACGTCCCCAAACGGTAATCTCTTTGTCAAATGCGTCCATGATTCCGCCCGGAGTCATATAACGTGGCTCATTCAACTCAGAAAGAGCAGTGATCAAGCAAGGCATTTTAGCCTTTACTACATGGTAACGGTCCTCATACTGACGCTCAACGATTACGCTGTCACCTTCCACTTTGATATTCTGTGCATAAGAGATAACCGGAATATCCAAGTGCTCGGAAATCTGTGGACCAACCTGCGCAGTATCACCATCGATAGCCTGACGGCCTGTGATAATCAAATCGTAATCAATGTTACGAAGTGCACCGGCAATTGTTGTAGAAGTAGCCCAAGTATCAGCACCACCGAGTACACGGTCTGTTACAAGGATACCATTGTCAGCGCCCATTGCCATTGCCTCACGAAGAACTTCTTCTGCTTTTGGAAGTCCCATGGTAAGAACAGTAACTTCTGCACCTGTTTCTTCTTTAATTCTCAGTGCTGCTTCCAAACCGGCTTTATCATCCGGGTTCATGATGGTAAGCATCGCACCTCTATTCAATGTACCGTCCGGGTTAAATACAACACCGCCCTTAGTATCCGGCACCTGTTTAATACATACTACTATTTTCACGAGAGCACCTCCTATTTCAATAAGCTGCCAGAGATAACCATACGCTGAACTTCTGAAGTTCCTTCGTAGATTTCTGTGATTTTTGCATCACGCATCATACGCTCAACGTCATATTCTCTGATGTAGCCATAACCACCGTGTAACTGAACTGCTTTTGTTGTTACTTCCATAGCAACTTCTGCTGCGTACAATTTTGCCATAGCAGCTTCTACGCTGTAAACTTTCTGCGTAGCTTTTGCCATTGCTGCACGATACACAAGCATCTTAGCAGCTTCCACTTTTGTTGCCATATCAGCAAGCTGGAACTGTGTATTCTGGAACTGTGCAATCGAACGACCGAACTGTTTTCTTTCTTTTACATAATCGATTGTTGCCTGCAAAGCACCTTCTGCCAGACCAAGTGCCTGAGCAGCGATACCAATACGTCCACCATCCAGTGTATGCATGGCAATTCCGAAACCTTTGCCCTGTGCACCAAGAAGATTTTCTTTTGGAATACGGCAGTCCTCGAAGATTAACTCGTATGTGGATGAACCACGGATACCCATCTTCTTCTCCTTTGTACCAAAAGTAAATCCAGGAGTATCTTTCTCAACGATGAAAGCAGAAATTTCTTTTACTTTTCTACCACGTTTTTCGATGATACCGGTTACAGCAATGATAATATAAATATCTGCTTCTTTACCATTTGTGATGAAGCATTTAGAACCATTGAGTACCCATTCGTCACCATCTAAAACAGCCTTTGTCTGCTGTCCCTGTGCATCCGTACCTGCACCCGGCTCAGTCAAACCGAAAGCACCTAATTTCTCACCACTTGCAAGTGGTACAAGATATTTCTTTTTCTGCTCTTCTGTACCGTACATCATAATTGGGTCAGCACCAAGAGAAGAATGAGCGGATACAATAACGCTTGTTGTACCACAAACTTTAGCTAACTCCTCAACGCACATTGTGTACATCAATGGGTCACAGCCCTGTCCGCCGTACTCTTTAGGAATCGCAATTCCCATGAAACCAAGTTTCATCATTTTGTCAACAGTCTCACGAGGGAATACTTCTGTTTCATCGGTTTCCTGCGCAAGTGGCTTTACTTCGTTCTCAGCAAAATCTTTGAACAACTGTCTCGCCATTTCATGCTGTTTGTCTAATTTAAAATCCATGATAACATGAACTCCTTTCTATAATATTATTTGGAATAATCAAAGAATCCAACACCAGTTTTACGTCCGAGTTTGCCGGCACGTACCATTTTACGAAGCAATGGATGTGGACGGTATTTCGGGTCACCAGTCTCTGCCTGAAGAACTTCCATAATAGCAAGGCAGATATCAAGACCAACCAAATCACCAAGTGCAAGAGGTCCCATTGGGTGGTTTGCACCAAGCTGCATAGCAGCATCGATACCCTCAGCAGAAGCAACACCATCAGCAAGGATGCCAACTGCTTCGTTAATCATAGGAATCAAGATACGGTTTACAACAAAACCGGCAGCTTCTTTTACCTCAACCGGTGTTTTACCAATTTCTTTTGCGATAGCAACTACTTTATCGTTTACTTCATCTGTTGTGTTCTCGCCGCGGATAACTTCAACAAGCTTCATAACAGGAGCCGGGTTAAAGAAGTGCATTCCGATAACCGGATGAGAAATGCCTGCACCGATTTCTGTAATGGACAAAGAAGAAGTATTCGTAGCGAAAATGCAGTCTTCTTTCTTTACGATATCCTGCAGTTCTTTGAATGTCTGTTTTTTAACATCCATAACTTCCAAAGCTGCCTCAACAATCAAATCACAATCAGTACAAATGTCTTTTACGCCAGTTGTAATCTTAGCTAAGATTGCATCAACATCTTCCTGTGTTTTCTTTCCTTTTGTAACCAGTCTCTGAAGACCTTTTGCAATCTTGTTTTTACCGTTTGCAGCAAACTCTTCATTGATGTCACACAAATATACTTCATAACCTTCTGTCTGCGCAAATGCCTGCGCAATTCCGGAACCCATTGTTCCAGCTCCAATAATACCAACTTTCATTGTATTTACCTCCATTGTATTTGATTCAAATCCCAGACGGGATGTCGTCACGAATTAACAGTTTTTGAATGGTACCACTTTTAATTTTTTCTCTTTATCTTTCTCTAAGAAGTTACCCATTCCGGCTTTCTGGTCTTCTGTCTCGAAGCAGTCACCGAACAATTTCTCTTCGATTACAATTGCCTCATCCATATTTACCTGAAGACCTTCGTTAATTGCCTTTTTGCAGTTGCGGACAGCAATCGGTGCATTCTTAGCAATACCGGATGCCATCTTCTTTGCTGCATCCATCAGTTCTTCCTGTGGATATACAGCATTTACAAGACCAATGCGGTAAGCTTCGTCTGCTTTAATATTTCTTGCTGTATAAATCATCTGTTTTGCCATACCAGGGCTTACTAAACGAGCAAGTCTCTGTGTACCGCCAAATCCAGGAGTAATACCAAGACCTGCTTCCGGCTGGCCAAATACGGCATTGTCAGAGCAGATACGGATATCACAGCTCATGGAAATCTCGCATCCACCACCAAGAGCAAATCCGTTTACTGCAGCAATTACAGGAATCGGGAATGTCTCTAACTTACGGAATACATCGTTTCCTTTTTTACCAAAGGCTTCGCCTTCTGCTTTTGTCAATGTGCTCATCTCTCCGATGTCTGCACCTGCAACAAAAGATTTCTCTCCGGCACCTGTCAAAATCAGGCAGCGGATTTCGTTCTGGTCAACTGCATCCAAAGTCTGATTCAGTTCATCCAAAACAGCACTGTTTAACGCATTCAATGCTTTTGGGCGGTTGATGGTAATAATACCAACTGCACCTTCTACTTCATATGTTACAAATTCCATTGAAAGTATCCTCCATTTAAAATTTCTTTTTTACATCACAGGAACGAACCGATATAATACCGGCTCGTCCCAAAAGTAAAATTAGTCTCTCTCAACAATTGTGGAACATCCCATTCCACCACCGATACAAAGTGTTGCAAGACCTTTCTTTGCATCGCGTTTCTGCATCTCATGAAGCAATGTAACAAGGATACGGCATCCACTTGCTCCAACCGGATGTCCAAGTGCAATTGCACCACCGTTTACATTCAATTTGCTAAGGTCAAATCCAAGGTCACGACCTACTGCTACAGACTGTGCTGCAAATGCCTCGTTTGCCTCAATCAAATCAAAGTCATCAATGCTCATGCCTGTTTTAGCAAGAACCTTCTTTGTAGAAGCGACCGGTCCAATACCCATGATTTTTGGATCCACACCGCCAAGAGCACCGGCTACAAATGTTGCCATTGGTGTTACACCAAGCTCTTTTGCTTTTTCTTCGCTCATTACTACAATCGCAGCTGCACCATCATTAATACCGGAAGCGTTACCAGCTGTTACCACACCGCCTTCTTTACCGGAGCAGCATCTAAGACCGCTAAGGCTCTCAGCTGTTGTACCAGGACGTGGTCCCTCATCGGTATCAAATACGATTGTTTTCTTTTTAGATTTGACTTCAACAGGAACAATCTCATCTTTGAATTTACCTGCAGCGATAGCAGCTTCACATTTCTGCTGGCTGTTAGCAGAGAACTCATCCAACTCTTCACGAGTAATTCCGTACTTCTCTGCTACGTTCTCAGCAGTAATCATCATGTGATACTGATTGAAAGCATCCCACAATGCATCGTTTACCATGGTATCCACAAGTTTACCATTGTTCATACGGTAACCAAAACGAGCATTCATAGCTGCGTAAGGAGCCATGGACATGTTCTCCATACCACCGGCAACAACGATATCAGCATCTCCTGTCTGAATCATCTGAGCTGCCATATTTACACAGTTCAAACCGGAACCACAAACAACGTTTACGGTAACTGCTGTTGTCTCGATTGGAAGACCAGCACCGATGGATGCCTGACGAGCTACGTTCTGACCAAGACCTGCCTGGATTACACATCCCATCATTACTTCATCAACCTGTTCTGGTTTAACACCAGCTCTGTTTAATGCTTCTTTGATTACGATTGCGCCTAAATCTGCGGCTGGAGTATTGCTTAAAGCTCCTCCCATTTTGCCGATTGCGGTACGACATGCGCCTGCTAAAACTACTTTCTGAGACATGAATATATCCTCCTTATAAATTTTTTACTAATACTACTTAATTTATCATCACTGCTTTCGCAGTTTCTGATCATACTTTTCTCTGAATGCCTTCTGAACAACTTCCGGCACCAGTTTCGATACATCCGAGCCATAAAAAGCAACTTCTTTCGCAATGGTGGAACTTAGGAAAGCATACTCAAGACTCGTAGTAAAAAACATCGTATCAATCTCCGGCTCAATGCTGTGATTAGTCTGTGCAATCTGCATCTCGGATTCAAAATCCGTCACGGCACGGAGACCGCGGATAATCAGCTTTGCATCATTTTGTTTGGCAAAATCAATTGTCAATCCGGTAAATGTTAAAACCCTCACATTTGGAAATTCTTTCGTGGTCTGCTTTAACAGTTCTACACGCTCTTCCCTTGTAAATAAAGGCGTTTTTTCCTGATTCACAAGCACTCCGATAATCAATTCATCCACTACTTTGGATGCTCTCTTAATAACATCTAAGTGCCCATATGTAACGGGATCAAAACTACCCGGATATATTGCTTTTATCATATCTTTTTCCTATCTGTAAATCAAACTACAATTTACCACTTTTTATGATTCAATCCTTACTCATAATAACAAACGAAAACGATATTGTCAACAATTTAACAAACTTTTTCCATGAACATTTTGTGAACTGACTGGCTACTTGACCGCACCATGCGATAATGCTAAAATAAACATATTGCAAATATAGTTACCAGAATGGAGGTTTTACCAGATATGAACGAATTATATAAGAGTAAACTTGTGACTGCCAAAGAGGCAGCCGAAGTGGTTAAGTCAGGAAACTGGGTGGATTACGGCTGGACCGTGACAACACCTGTGGATTTCGACAAAGAACTTGCCAAACGTCTTCCGGAGCTTCACGATGTGAACTTCCGTGGCGGTATCCTGATGTGGGAACCGGAGATTTTCAAAATTGAAGATCCGGCTGCACACATGACATGGAACTCCTGGCACATGAGCGGAATCGAAAGAAAAGCTGTTGCAAAAGGATTTTCTTTCTACTCTCCAATCCGCTATTCGGAACTGCCACGTTATTACCGTGATTTAGAAAATCCTGTGGATATTGCTGTTATGCAGGTAGCACCGATGGATGAACACGGATACTTTAACTTTGGACCAAGTGCTTCCCATTTGGGAGCTGCCTGCGAGCGCGCGAAAACCATTATCGTTGAGGTAAACAAAAACATGCCACGCTGTCTTGGCGGATTTGAAAATGGAATTCATATTTCTAAAGTAGATATGATTATCGAAGGCTCAAACCCACCAATCGCAGAAATGGGCGGCGGTGCTGCTGCAACAGAAGTTGACCACGCAGTAGCAAGACAGATCGTTGCGCAGATTCCAAACGGTGCCTGCCTTCAGTTGGGAATTGGCGGTATGCCAAACGCTGTCGGCTCACTGATTGCTGAATCCGATTTAAAAGATCTTGGTGTTCACACCGAAATGTATGTCGATGCTTTTGTTGACATTGCCAAAGCCGGAAAAATCAATGGTTCTAAGAAAAACTTAAACAAAGGCCGTCAGGTATACGCTTTTGCTGCCGGCACAAAGAAATTGTATGACTATTTGGATAACAATCCGGAATGCATGAGTGTTCCCGTAGATTATGCCAATGAAATTGATGTCATTTCCGCACATGATAACTTCATTTCAATTAACAATGCTGTTGACATTGATTTGTTTGGACAGGTTAATGCTGAATCCGCCGGCATAAAAAATATCAGTGGAGCAGGTGGCCAGCTTGATTTCGTATTAGGTGCTTATAAATCAAAAGGCGGAAAGAGCTTTATCTGCATTTCTTCTACCTTTAAAAATAAGCAGGGCGAAGTACAGTCCCGTATCCGCCCAACTTTAGCAAACGGTTCCATCGTTACCGATACCCGTGCAAACACAATGTATGTCGTAACCGAATACGGTATGGTAAACTTAAAAGGACTCTCCGGCTGGCAGAGAGCTGAAGCATTAATCGGCATCGCTCATCCGGATTTCCGTGATGAATTGATTAAAGAAGCTGAGAAGATGCATATATGGCGTAGAAGTAATCGATGAGAAATCTTTTTGGGGGCCGGTAATTAAAAAGAAAAGTTTGTGATTCGTGGGCACTCCCGTTAAACAAACGCGTAGGGGTATCGGCGTGCAAAACACGCACGCCTGATACCCACGTGTTTGTACCCACTCATCGCAAATCTTTTCTTTTTTAATTACCGGGAACCAAATAGATTAGCATCAAATACATTCTTACAAACAGAATCACTTAGTTACTTGAGGGTATCGCATAATGGCAAGTTTACTCTGTAAACAAACAAAAGCTGTTTCATACGAACTAAGCATAAAACAACCAAAAAGAGGGTTCCTTTGTGGAGACTATAACGCAAAGCGTTATCCCGTCTCTCACAAAGGAATCCTCTTTTTGGTTGTTTTATTTAGTTAATGACTAACCGCTTTTTGTTATTTTACAAAGTAAACTTATCAGCAATCTTCTCAAGCTGCTCTACAGAATCCATGCAGGTATCTACAAGTTCTGCATTCTGTGCTGCCTCAGTTACGACACTTCCGGTCTTTTCTGCAATATCAGTTACACCAACGGTTGCTTCATCAATCGTTGTGTTAATACCGGTAATTGCGTCAGCAATCACACCAATCGAATCGGTAAGTGAAAGAATTGCATGCTCTACATTTTCCATGCTTGTCTTTACAACATCTGCATCATTGTTATACTGGTCGCTGATAGCTCTGAACTGGTCATAATCTTTTAATACCACTTCGTCTAAGAACTTCGTTGTTCCCTCCATACTCTGAACCATTTCATCCACAGAAGAGTTTACTTCAAGTACAATCTCATTAATGCTTGTTACCGAATCCGATGTCTCGTTCGCAAGTTTACTGATTTCCGAAGCAACGACAGCAAATCCTTTTCCTGCCTCACCGGCACGGGCTGCCTCAATTGAAGCATTCAATGCCAAAAGGCTTGTCTGAGAAGAAATCTGCATAATGGACTCCGTCATCTCATTAATTTGTTTTACACAATCAGCAGCGCTTACTGCTTTTTCTACCTGTGTCTTAATCGTATCATACATAGAACCGGCGCGATCCATCGCTGAATTTGCGGACTCACCAAGTGCTGTTGCTCTCTCCGAAATCTCATCAGAAAGTCTCACACCATCTTTGGAAAGTTTTGCGATATCGGATGCACCCTGTCTCATGTCTCCGATGTTCTGTGTAATTGTTCCTGTCGTTGCAGAAGTTTCCTGCATGCCGGCTGCTAACTGCTCCGTCGTTGCAGAGTTATCCATACACTGCTCACGAATCTGTTCACTGACATCATTTACTTTACTGACTTCTTCGCAAATCTTCTGACTGGAATCCTTCAAATTCATAATACTCTGACGAAGACTTTCTCTCATACCCGCCACGGATTTACCCATCAAACCAACTTCGTCGCGGCGAAGTGCAATCTTCTTCACTTTACCATCATTTGTGAAATCCAGTCTTGCCGTCTCATCAATAACATCCGTAAGACTTTCCAGCGGACGAACAATCAAAACAACTGCTAATAAACCAACTAAAACACTTAAGACAATTCCAATGACAGCAACTGAAATCCCACGTACCCACATGGAATTCGAAACTGACATCACATCACTCTTGTCTGCTGTGATAACTAAAATGCTTTTGTCATTAAGTACATGATATGCAGCATATTTTATTTCGCCCTTGAATTCATACGTTGCAAAATCGTTTTTGACATTCTCCCCCTTTTTCATACGACTTACTACATCTTTCACAACAGCATTTTCTACTGATTTACCAACCTTTGATTCCGTTGGATGAAAACGCATAATACCTTCTTTGTCAAGCAAATACGCATACGAAGTATCTAATCCGGAAATTTTAACATTTCTTAAAATATTAGCATAACCATCATAAGATAAGACACGTTTTTCCATCAACTTATCATTTAAATCTGTTGAATACGCTTGTGCCAAATTTGTCATCTCATTCTTTGTCAAAGTTTCAATCTGTTTGGTACTGCGTGGAACAATCATTAACATTGTAACAGCTGAAATTAATGCTCCTGCCAAAGCAATAATTAGTACCATTTTAAAACCGATTTTGCTAAAGAAACCTACCTTTTTTCTGCTTGCCTTTTCCATGCTCAATTCCTCCATATTATTTCTTAATCTGCTGCTCCATTACGATTTTTGCACACGCGAGCGCTTCCGGAATCTTTTCCGGTAACTTTCCACCAGCCTGCGCCATATTCGGACGGCCACCACCGCCACCGCCTACAATGGATGCAACTTCTTTAATTAAATTGCCGGCATGAGCGCCCTTTTTCATCGCACCATCAGTTGCCATGGCAATTAAATTCACTTTTTCCCCAACCTGGCTTGCAAATACAATAAATGCCTCACCAAGCTTCTGTTTTGCCTCATCGCCCAAATCACGCATGCCGTTCATATCAACATCCGTAAGCTGTTTTGTCAGAATATGGATTCCATCCACTTCTTTGGCCTCGGACAACAAGTCTCCTGCGGCTTCTTTCGCAAGTTTTGCTTTTAGTTTGTCATTTTCTTTCTGAAGTTGTTTTACTTCATCCTGCAATGAAACAACTTTTGCACTCACTTCTAACGGCACTGCTTTCAAAAGTTTTGCTGCCTCTTGCAGTTCACTCTCCATCGTATTGTAATACTCAAAAAGAGCTTTTCCGGTCAGTGCTTCGATTCGACGTACACCTGCTGCAACACCGCTTTCTGAAATAATCTTGAAAGCAGAAATATTTCTGGTGTTACTTACATGAGTACCACCACAAAGTTCAGAACTAAATGTTCCCATCTGAACAACGCGGACAACCTCGCCGTATTTTTCACCAAACAGAGCCATTGCACCGGTTTTCTTCGCATCTTCTATCGACATTTCATTTGTCACAACATCAAGACCTGCCGCAATTTCACGGTTTACAATTTCCTCTACTTTTGCAATTTCTTCTTCTGTCATTGGAGAGAAATGCGTAAAGTCAAAACGAAGTTTATCCTTGTCCACTAACGAACCTTTCTGCTCTACATGACTGCCGAGCACCTCACGCAGTGCCTGCTGCATCAAATGGGTCGCACTGTGGTTATTTGCTGTCAGATTTCTCTGTTCTTCATCCACCGTGAGTTTTACGGTTTCACCTTTTTTGATAACACCCTTTGTCACACGTCCAACATGTCCAATCTTCGTTCCCTGAAGTTTGATGACATCTTCAACAACAAATGTACCATCTGCCCCTTCAATCACACCGGCATCTGCCACCTGGCCACCCATTGTGGCATACATCGGGGTCTCTTCTACAAGAATCGTTCCCTCTTCGCCTTCTTTCAGCTCATCAACAATGGCATCTTTGGTTGTCAAAACTGTAACCTTCGACTCATGTATCAAACGGTCATAGCCGACAAATTTACTTTCGACAGAAGCATCAATGGACTGATAAATCGTAACATCTTTTCCCATGTAATTGGTTGTCTCTCTGGCATCACGTGCCGTCTGACGCTGGTTTTCCATCGCCTCTTTGAAACCATCTTCATCAACAGAAAATCCTTTTTCCTCTAAAATCTCAATCGTCAAATCAATTGGGAAGCCATAGGTATCATACAGTTTAAATGTATTTTCACCGGAAAGAACTTTTTCACCGCTCTTTTGCAAATCTTCCATCATTGTATTCAAAATAGCGAGACCCTGATCGATGGTCTTATTAAAGTTCTGTTCTTCCACGGTAATTAACTTAATAATATAATCTTTACGGTCTAACAATTCCGGATATCCTGTGTGAGACTCTGCCATCACTGTCTCGCTTAATTTAGCAAGAAACTCGCCCTGAATACCAAGCAGTCTTCCATGGCGTGCGGCACGGCGGAGAAGTCTTCGAAGCACATAGCCGCGCCCCTCATTGGATGGCGTAATACCATCGGAAACCATAAAGGTTACAGAACGAATATGGTCGGTAATAACACGAATGGAAACATCTGTTTTGTATTCCTCTCCATAAGATACACCGGCAAACTCACAAATCTTATCACGGATTGCTTTGATGGTATCGACATCAAAAATCGAATCCACATCCTGCATTACCGTAGCCAAACGCTCTAATCCCATACCGGTATCAATGTTTTTATTTTCCAATTCTGTATAGTGGCCTTCCCCGTCATTTTCAAACTGAGTAAATACATTATTCCAAATCTCGATATAGCGGTCACACTCACAGCCAACCGTACAACCGGGCTTTCCACAGCCGTATTTTTCTCCACGGTCGTAATAAATCTCAGAACAAGGACCGCAAGGACCGGCACCATGTTCCCAGAAATTATCTTCTTTTCCAAAACGGAAAATGCGGTCTTTTGCCACCCCAATTTCCTTATTCCAGATATCAAATGCTTCATCATCTTCTAAATATACAGACGGATACAGACGGTCTTCCGGGATTTCCAAAACCTTCGTCAAAAATTCCCATGACCAGGCAATCGCTTCATGCTTGAAATAATCACCAAAGGAGAAGTTACCAAGCATTTCAAAAAAAGTACCATGTCTAGCCGTCTTTCCTACATTTTCAATATCTCCGGTACGGATACACTTCTGACAAGTTGTCACACGTGTTCTCGGAGGAATCTCCTGTCCGGTAAAATATGGTTTCAGCGGTGCCATGCCGGCGTTAATTAACAACAAACTTTTGTCATTTTCCGGCACAAGTGAAAAACTTGGCAACGCCAAATGTCCTTTACTTTCAAAGAATTCTAAATATTTTTTTCTTAATTCATTCAATCCATATGATTTCACGCCACTAGCCTCCTAAATGTATCTTCAATAGCACAATTATAATTTTTTTATGACAAAATGTCAACCTTCTGACATTTGCCCGAGTGCAAGAATTTCGTCTCTTGCCATATCTGCAATTTTGGTGGCTGTCGGGGTTCCTTTTTCAACCTCGGACGGTGTAAAGAACGAGCCGATAAAAACAGCCACTCTCCCCTTTGGGACAATCCATCTTCCAATACTTGAGAGCCGCTCCGGTTTCATATAAACCGGAACGATTGGCTGCTTTGCATCCAGCCCGATAAAACCGCCCTTTCGGAACTTATGCATCTGCTCATCATAATAACTGCATTCTCCCTCCGGAAATAAGACAAGATTTCCCTTGGCAAGTGCCTGATGCATGGAAACAATATTGTTTTTTATCGTTTCCATTTTTTTTGCTCCCCGTTCGAGTGCCACACACCCAATCGAATCCAAATAACGGGATAGAATTGGATAATGCCAAAGTTCTTTCGCCGCCACAAAACTAATTGTATCTTCAATTGCTGCCAGTAGAAAAACCACATCAAAAAAACAACGGTGATTTGACACGAGCAAAAAGTTTTCCAATTTTGGAAGTGCCTCTTTTTGAACAATCTCTAATTGAATTTTGGCAGATTCTACAATCTTTTGGCAAATTTCTTTGCATATTAGGAAATTGTGGTCCGGGTCATTATTCAACTTCTTATAATTCCGTATCATTTCAAAAACAAGTCGAAAAAACACACGAATTAACCGCAAGCCATTTCCTATCATCTTCATACGTCACCTCAAAAACTCATTATTTACTGCCTGATTTGTCCATCTCCTAAAATAATATATTTAGTCGTTGTCAATGCCTTAAGCCCCATTGGTCCTCTCGCATGGAGTTTCTGGGTGCTGATTCCGATTTCCGCGCCGAAGCCAAACTCAAAACCATCGGTAAATCTTGTCGAGGCATTGACATAAACCGCCGCTGCATCTACATCATTCAAAAATGTCATCGCATTGTGATAGTCGGATGTGACAATTGCTTCCGAATGTCCGGTATTATAGTGATTGATGTGCTCAATCGCTTCCTCCAGGGAATCTACTGTTTTGATGGAAATAATAGCATCTAAATATTCGGTTCCATAATCTTCTTCTGACGCTTTAATAATTCTACGATCACACTGCATCGAGTATTCATCACCACGCATTTCCACACCATGTTCTGCTAAACGGTCAGCAATCTTTGGCAATACGTCCTTTGCAATTTTTTTATGTATAACCAGCGATTCACAGGCATTACACACACCATACCGCTGCGTCTTTGCATTTTCAATAATATTTACTGCCATATCAATGTCTGCACTCTCATCGACATACACATGACAATTTCCGGTTCCGGTTTCAATGACCGGTACGGTACTTTTTTCCACAACCGTCTTAATAAGTCCTGCACCGCCTCTTGGAATCAGCACATCAATGTACTCATTCAGACGCATAAACTTCTCTGCTGTCTCATGGGAAGTATCCGTCAAAAGCTGAATACTGTCTGCCGGTAAATCACACGCAGAAAGTGCTTCTGCAATCACTTTTGTAATCGCAAGATTTGAATTTAAGGCATCACTTCCCCCACGCAGAATCACAGCATTTCCTGTTTTAAAGCAAAGCCCAAACGCATCCGCTGTTACATTTGGTCTGGATTCATAAATAATACCAATTACACCAAGTGGCACCCTCTTTTGTCCAATCTGCATACCAAGCGGTGATGTCTTCATCTCCGACACCTCGCCAACCGGGTCTTCCAGTGCCACAATTTGGGTAAGTCCCTCTGCCATTGCCTCGATTCTCTCTTCTGTCAAAGAAAGTCTGTCCACTAACGATTCCTTCATCTGATTCTCTTTTGCCTTTTTCACATCTTTCTCGTTTGCAGCAAGGATTTTATCCTGATGTAAAATAAGTGCTTTCGCTACCGCTTCGAGCCCCTCATTTTTTCTCTTTACACCAAGTCTATTTAACTCACGGGACGCTTTTTTTGCCCGCACTCCAAGCTCTTTTAACATCTTTTCAGCTGATTCCATGATTTACCTCCTGTCTGTCAAAATCCGGTTTACCCGAATATCACATGCTTCTGCTTCAACTTCTTTCACCCGCTGCATTTCAAATGCCAGCATAAAACGGTTTCCAATATATCCCCCCATCTGCGATAAAAAGCGGTCATAATAACCGCCTCCATAGCCAATGCGGTTTCCCTTATCATCAAAGGCAGCCCCCGGCATCAACATCAGAACTTTCTCCGGTTTCAATGACACAAGTTTTTCTGTAAAGGGCTCTTTTTCCTGTGGCTCCAAAATTCCCTGATAGCCCGGTATTAAATCCGCATCCGAATATACCCGGTAAAACGCCATCTCTTTTCTGTCCGCATACGTTTTTGGCAGATAAAGAGATTTGCCGCTCTCACGAATTTTCTGATTCATTTCCGTCGTTTCCACTTCTGAGCGGAATGATTGATATGACAAAACCACCTCTGCTTTTTGAAATTCTTCCAATGTAAATAGTCGTTTTGCAATCTCTCTGCTTTTTTCCCTGCGCTCCTTCTCCGATAAAGAATCCCGCAGAGAAAGCATCTTTTTTCGCATTTCTTTTTTTGTCATCAATGTGTTTCCTTTTTTCTCAATTTATGAATGGTGCCATCGGGCTCCTGAATCGAGGTATGCTCTAATGTATTTCGCAGATTATTGCGAATTGCAGCAAGATACTCTGCACGAAGAAGGGACTGCTCGTCTTTTTCCTCCGGCGTAATTGTCCCTGCCTTCTGCTTTTTATACAATTCATTAATACGGTTAATTTTTTCCTGATTCATTCTGTCTCTCCTATTTTCTATCGGTCTAAATAATTTTTCAAATGAAAATGTGTTGTCTTATGAGCCTTAAATAATGTACCAATTTCCTCACCGGCAAGAAGCTGATTAATATGCTCCATGTCATCGCCATTGATAATTACCATATCCGCTCCGGCGTCATTTGCAATACCGGCCGCTCCGACTTTGGAACTCATACCGCCGGTTCCCATATCGGTCGACGGTCCTTTTGCCATGCCTAACATTTCATCCGTAATCCGCTCTACATAAGGAATCAATTTGGCATCCTTATTTTTATTCGGGTCATCGGTATACAGTCCGTCAATATCACTTAATAAAACAAGCAAATCTGCGCCAATAATTGCCGCCACAATCGCAGACAAAAAATCGTTATCACTAAAACTTAAATCAATCTCATCGGTTGCCACGGTATCATTTTCATTCACAATCGGAATGACTCCTAAGTTTAATAATTCACGGAATGTATTTTGCGCATTGTGTCTGCTGATATCATTGGCAATCGTAATTTTAGTCATCAAAATCTGTGCGGTATTTTGATTGTATTCCGAAAAAAGTTTTTGATACACTGTCATCAGGCGGCACTGTCCAACCGCTGCGCAAGCCTGTTTCACCGAACGCTCTGTCGGTCTTTCCATATTGCCAAGTGCCTTTCTTCCTACCAAAATTGCACCGGAAGAAACGACAACAATTTCTTTGCCCTGATTATGTAAATCGGTAAGAATCCGCACAAATTTCTCCATCTTGACAAGGTCAAGTGCTCCTGTCTCTTTATGCGTCAATGTGGAAGAACCCACTTTAAATACAATTCTTTTTTTATCCTTTAAATTCTCACGCATGATTTGATTCCTCTTTCTTTTTTTCCTGTATTTTCATTGCAATCCGTAATCCATCCATTGCCGCCGACATAATTCCTCCGGCATATCCGGCGCCCTCCCCGCAGGGATAAAGGCCTGCCAAAGAAACACTTTCAAAATCCTCATCTCTTTCAATACGAACCGGTGATGAGGTGCGTGATTCCAAACCAAGCAACAATGTATCCGGATGGTCAAATTCATGAATTTTCTCCGCAAACTGCCCCATTCCGTCAATTATACCATTGATTATAAAATTTGGCAACGCTAAGCGGATATTTGAAAACCGCCATTTTCCCTCAACACACGGCTCAACTTTTCCAAGTGCTTTCGTCGGCTGATTGTTACAAAAATCTTCATAGCGCTGTACCGGAATTTCCCCACCGGCAAGTTCATACGCAAGTTTTTCATACTTTCTCTGCAATGCAACACCTGCCAGACAATCGTCTCCTTCAAAATCTTCTTCCGAAACAGAAACAACAATCGCACTGTTTGCAAATCCGGATGCTCTGTCAGCATTACTCATTCCATTCACGACAAGTCCGCCCTCTTCGGAGGATGCGTTTACTACATAACCGCCCGGGCACATGCAAAAAGAATAGACACCTCTTCCATCTGTTGTCTTTCCCGTCAGTTTATACGGCGATGCCGACAGTTTTTCATCATTAAATCCATACTGTGCGCAGTCAATATCTTCCTGCCTGTGCTGCACACGAACGCCCATGGCAAATGGTTTCTGCGACATCGTAATATGTTCTTTCTTTAAGAGTTCAAACGTATCTCTGGCACTGTGTCCGATGGCAAGAATCACACGGTCACACAAAATAGGCTCTTCTTTTTCTCCATTCTGTGTAAGCACGCCACGCACACGTCCATTTTCTTCTAAAATCTTTACCATTTTCGTGTGAAACAAAAATTCACAACCCTTTTGTTCCATTGCAAGCCTCATATTCGTAATCACCGTCTGCAAAACATCCGTACCGATATGTGGCTTTGCATCATACAAAATCTCTTCGGGGGCACCAAAATTCACAAAACTCTGTAAAACAAACTGTTTTCTTCCGGTTTTGTCTTTCACTCCGGTATTTAATTTTCCATCCGAAAATGTACCGGCACCTCCCTCGCCAAATGCCACATTAGAATCCGGTTTTAAGACACCTTCCTGCCAGAATTTCTGAATATCGGCTTGACGCTCTTCCATCTTCGCTCCCCGCTCAATGACAATCGGGGAATAACCGCACAAACTCAGGTAGTAGGCACTAAAAAGTCCTGCCGGACCTGCCCCCACGACAACAACACGCTCCGGATTTTTAATTTCTTCTATCTGCCGCCACAAGGATGGTTCTTTTTGGGCAATGGTTAAATTTTTATTCTTTCGATTTCTTTTTAGAACTTCCGATTCCCTGCGGCACGAAAATCTCACAGTATATAATACAAAAAGATTCGGCTTTTTTCTAGCATCCAGACTGCGTTTTACAATTGTAAACTGTGTAAAATCCTCCACCGAAATTCCAAGCAGTTTAGCTGCCTTTTTTTGCAGTTTAGAAAAAGAATCTTCCTGCCACGACAATTTACACTGAGATAATTGAAGCATTATTTTTCATTCTCCTTCCTCAACTGCAAAATATGTTTTGCTGCTATCATTGCGGTACTCCATGCAAAATGCAGGTTATAGCCGCCACAAATTCCATCCACATCCAAAAGTTCACCCAAAAGATACAACTGTTTTTCCTTTTTTGATTCCATGGAATCCTGCACCACTTCTTCTACCGGCACACCTCCTGCGGTCACCTGCGCACGCTCCATGCCAAAGGTATCACGAATTACAAACCGGAAAGCTTTTACAAATTCCACCGGATTTTTTGCCCGTTTGCAAAGCGGCACCCATTTTTGTGGCATCAATCCCTCCACACCATGTTTCTTAATCCAGTTTTTTACCTCTTCCTTAGAAAGGGAAGGAACAAAATCAATCACACCTTCCACCAACCGGTTTTCATCCAGTGCTTTTGCTGCGATACGGCACATTTGAAAAACCGGGATGCCGGATACGCCGTTTTTTACAATCTGGATTTCTCCGGTTTCAAAAGCCTCCGTCTTCCCATCAATCATCAACGAAATTGTTCCCTGAACCCTCGTTCCCGCCGTCTTATTCCATACCACACCATCGCATACAAGACCGGTTAATCCGGGATATAACTTAGTAACTGTATGGTGGAAACTTTCTGCCAGCGAATAACCGCTTTCACTTCCTCCGCTCTCTTTCCCTGCTTTTCCGCCGGTTGCTAAAACAACATAGGCACTATTAAAATCTCCTTTTGATGTATGGACAAGAAACTCTTTTTTCTTTGTAATCTGCTCTACTTCACAGTCTTCATAAATTATTACACCAAACTGTATGCAGGCATGATACAGCCCATTCACAACAGTCGCAGCCTGATTCGTATGCGGATAAACATAGCCATCTTTTTCCCGGTGCAAAATACCATATTTTTCAAACTCTGCAATCACGCATTTTGCAGACACCTCTGTCAAAAGATGAGAAATAAATTCCGAATTTCCATAATAACAATTCTCATTCATATGTAAATTGGTAAAATTGCATCTGCCATTTCCGGTTGCCGATAGTTTTTTACCAATTCGATGATTCTTTTCTAAAACTGTCACCTGCACGCCTTTCCTAGCAAGCATGACAGCACATAATAAACCAGAAGCTCCCCCACCTACAACAATCACATCACACTGTGTCTTCATGACATCCTCCGTCTCTTCCTTTTATCTTCTCTATTATACCTTAACTGGAAAAGTTTTCAAGGACGGAATACAGCTCTTTTTCTGTCCGCACGGCGTATCCGCCCTGCAAAATCTTTTTGTCCTGCTTGGATAAATTTTCTTCTTTCAGACCGGTTTTCTCAAACGGTTCTTTCTCGTCCTTTCGGTAGATAACCACTTCGCCATCCTTCAATCGCAAAATATATCCCTGCTCACTCGATTTGTTATATACCTTGCGAATAACAATTTTATCCTCCGAAAATGACTCCAGTGTAATTTTTACAAGACCTTCTTTTTCTTCCTCCCATGACTTATCTTTAATTTCTACAGTCAGCTGCTTTTCCAGTTCTTCCCTTGTAAGACCGGCATACTCCGGTGGCATGTCTCTTTCTTCTTTTACCAGTTCTTCGGATTCTTCTTCCCACTTTTCAATCACTAATTTTGTCTCGCTTGTAACCCGCTGCTCCTGCTTGGTGCTTGTCTGAGCTGCATTTTGCTGCGCCAGTTCCTTCTGTTCCTGCTTTTTTGCATACTCAAAACTTCCGTAACACAATAACGACAATACAAAAAACGCCACAAAAAAACTGCATATCACAATATATTTTCGATTCATGTTGTCCACCATCCATTCTTTTCAATCAGTCGTTGCTCTTAGGGACAGTATCGTCAAAAATATCTGCCTTTATACAAAAAAGCACAAAACAACTGCGCGAACGCCTTTGCTTTGTGCTTTTAACATTTACTGTTTTATAAAACTAATTCATAACTCGTCCGATTTTAGCCGGATGACGATAATAAGCATTACTAATCTTAATACCATCACGAGGGTTGCTGGCATGAATTACCATACCACCGCCAATATACATCGCAACGTGGTTAATACGGCTTCCGTTGCTGTAGAAGAACAAATCGCCCGGTTTTGGTGACGAAACTTTTCTTGTGCAGCCAGCCTGTGCTGCAGCGTTATGCGGCAGGGAATGTCCATACTTCGCATACAGACTCATTGTAAATCCGGAACAGTCTGTTCCGTTTGTAAGACTTGCGCCTCCCCAAACATAACGGTTACCTAAGAACTGTTTTGCATATTCCACAATCGATGCCTGACTTGACGATACACCGCTTGATGAAGATGCTTTCACAGTGCTTACCTTTGTCGCACGTTTCAGTGTATACTGCTCTTTCACAAAATCTTTTGCAACAAATGCATAATCATCATCCACATAAATGCAGATAAAGTCTTTCAACTGTTCCTGCATTGCCTCATATCCGCCGGCTCTCTTAATCGCATCTTTGGATATTTTCTGTTTTTTCACAATTTTTTTCACATAATCTAAAGTTAGTTCGCCCTCTTTCATGGTAAACTCCTCACCTTCCGATACAACGGAATAAATCGGAGCAGAAGTCGATGGAAGAGCACGTACACGAAGTGAATCTGTCTGGATTTCTACACACTCACGGCCTACTTTCGTCGCCAGTTTTTCTGCTTTCTCATCCGTTGTCAGATAAGACGCCTTTACATAGCCTTTTACCTTACCGGAAACAATCTTAGCCCAGCCTTTTTTGATGTGGTATACATGACATCCGGCATTCTTTGTCATCTTTCCTACTATTTTTCCACTCTCTGATGGCTTCTTTCTAACATTCAAATAGGTATCCACTTTATTGGCAACACCTAGTCTTGAATAATTTAAATTCAGTTCTACATGCGTATCCTTGTCCGTTTCCTTTGCTGTATCTGCTGTCTGTTCTGATACTGGTGCTGCAGTCGGTACAGCTGTCACATTTGGCTCCGATGCTACTAATACTTCAGATGCCTTTGCATCTACAGTACCATTTGCCACATTGCTGCAATACTGCTCTAGCAATACGGTAGCACCCTCTACCTGCTCTTCTGAACCTACCATGGCAGCCTGCACGGAACATACACTGCCTACAATCAAACCACTCGCTAATGCAAGTGCAAAAAGTTTCTTCCCATATTTCTTCATCTTATTACCTTCTTCTTTACAAATTGTAATTGTTACAAAATTGTTACATTTGTTAAGAATTATAGCAACATCTATGTAATCTGTCAACCTTTCTTTCGCATTATTTCCTCATGTACTTCTTCCAACTCCATACGCATCATGGAAAACAAATCAATCAGACGCGGATTAAACACACCGCAATCACCTTCAATAATCATTTCAAATGCTTCTTCCGGTTTGTATGCCGGCTTGTAAATTCTTTCACTGATAAGCGCATCATAGGCATCAGCCACCCCTACAATCTGAGCCGCAATCGGAATTTCGTCTCCCTTTAATCCCAGCGGATAGCCATCACCATCATAGCGCTCGTGATGATACATACAAACCTCTGCACAACATTTATACAGTGCATAATCCGCACTGTCTTCTCTTGTAAGTTTCATCAGACGCTCAAAAATCTGTCTGCCCTTTCTCGTGTGATTTTTCATGATTTCCAATTCATTAAAATCAAGTCTTCCTGCCTTATGTAAAATCCGATCAGGAATAACAATTTTTCCGACATCATGTAACATTGCCGAAAAACAAATCGTCTCAACATCTCCTTCTGACAACTTATAATCGGGACAGAACCGAATCACTTTTTCAAGCAAAATCCTCGTAAAACGCTGCACTTTTTCACAATGATACTCTGCATAAAAATCTCTGTTTTCGATAACAGAAATCACATAACTAAACAACATATCTTTTCCCTGTATCATATCTTCACCCCCTAATGAGCCAATGTATCAATGCGGTTATCATGTTTTACAAATTCCACATTGTTGTATATTTCCTTAATTGCAAATGGATCCTCATTCAAAAACAGTAGCGTACCCGGATAAACTCGCCCCGACACCTGAATTCTTGCTTCCTTTTGCTTTGTCATCTGCTCCATCTGGGCATCCCGCTCTGAAAAAAGCTCCTTACGGCTGCTCTTTAACGTATATACTGCTCGTGTCAGCCGCTGTATCATCATCGAAACTTTTTCATCATGCACCGGATTCGCCATTAATTTATTCAATCCATTTTCACACGTCTGCAATTCCGCCTGTGTCTGCTCAATCTTTTTCTGTAGTTCCTGATAAGCCGTCATATCTTCTTTGTCAATTCCCACACTGACAACGGTTGCAATTTCTGCTATATTTCCAATTCCATTACATGAAACACCTAATTTTGCGCAGGTTTTGCCACCAATAATCACACCTTTTCTTCCTTCCACCAGAAGTTTTCCGTTTGCTTTTAATTGGCAGTTCAGCAAATATGTTGCTTGCACATCTTTTCCCGCCGTCAGAACTGCCGACTCAAAAAACTGGCCCACAATACTTTTTCCTGCGATAATCTTTCCAAGCCCCTTTCCCTGACAGCCCTTTCGGATAATTACATCGCCACCGGCTTCAATCTGGCTCGCTTCACAGTGTCCGTCAATTACAATGTTTCCAGCCGCCTGCACAGAAAATCCGGACGTCACATTCCCCATGATATTTACATCACCATTAAAACGAATGTTTCCGGTTGCGGCATCGACATTACCGGGAACCGTATATAAATTTCGTATTTCTAACTTATTTTCACCCTCGTGCCACTCAATAATTCCATCAATATCCGCATAATATTTCTTTTTATCTTCCGATACGCGCACGCCAATCACACGAAGTGCCGGAAGCTCTTTTCCATGTTTGGGACTAATCATCTGTCCTGTTACATCATAACCAAAAGTCCCCGCTGTCGCCGGAAAATATTCTGCAACCAAGGTATCTTTTTTTATAAATTCAAACAATTCCATATTTTTGTAATCCACAGTTCCATCGGCAAGTACCTTTGGCTTTGGATTCACTTCTTTCTTAAAATAATAGCAAAAGTGTGCATCTTCACCATCTATAGGCTCTTTTCCCTTAGCGACAACAACTTCTTTTGCAAACTGTTTTTCTCTTAACATCGCAATAATTGACTCCCGTAAAATCCCCTGCTTGACATCCTTGTGTTTCAGAAGTTTTAGAACATCTGAAACATCCATTTTCAAAAGTTCCTCTTTTAAAACATCACTTGCAAGTGAAAAATTAATACTTGCCTGCATCTTATCTTCCGATACAAACACACAGGATTCCAATAAATAATCATCTTCCTGCTTTTCCGGTACTTCCTCCTCTTGTTCTACTTCTCCTGCTTTTGTTTCACTTAGGAATTTACCCACTTCATCATCTAATAGAAGCTCCCTCTGGTGTATTTTTTCAATTTTCTCAAGCATCTGATCCGGCTCAAAATATTCTTTGGCAAATTCGGTAACATCAATTCCTTCTAGTAATCCTTTGCGAAGAATTTCCATCTGTTTTTGTGAAAAACACGGTTTTGCATAGACTTTTACATCAAGCCCCTGCTCTAAACCGTACCGGATTTCCCGCATCTGAAACCAATTTAACTCCGGGTCTGCATACACTGCCACATTCAGATTCTTCTGTAAACCAAGAATAATTTCATGAAGCTGAACCCCGTGAAAACTTTTTCGTATGTATGGAAGCAGATTCACTCCCGCTTCAAACGCATCATTAATTTCTTTTAACTGTTCCTCATCATAACCATCTTTCAAATATGGGGTAATGTCATGGTTCATCCGGATACCACGTCCAATTTCAAACAAAAGTTTTCCGGCATATCCCTGTTTAGCAAAAGGTGCCAGTAAAATTCCCTCTTCCATGCCTTTACGCACTGCACGCATCGTCGTATATTTGTAGGATGGGTCCGCATAACAGGAAATATCCATTTTACTTTCTAATCCCTTGCGGATTTCCCGCATCTGGTACCAGTCATAACGGGTATCACAGTAACTATCTACCACAATGCCCCGCTCTAATCCCTTGCGGATTTCTTTCATCTGTGGTGCCAGAAAATGCACATTCAAATATTTTTTTACATCCAGTTTTTCCTCCACACCTTTTACAATTTCCTGACACTGCAGCCAGCTAAATCCCTGCTCGATATATTTTTCAATGTCAATTCCAGCCTCTAAGGACGTACGGATTAGTTCCATCTCTAGCCAGCTTTTTGCCGGATCCATAAATAGTTCAACATCAACCTTACTCTCCAACCCCTTACGAATCTGCTCTAACTGCAGGGCATTAAAAGAAAGACGGCGATATCTTTCAATATCACCGCCTGCTTTTTTGCACAACAATAACTCCTTCTCATAATTCTTCTTCTGAATTTCCGCATCAATCTGTCGTTTCATGTACACCCCTTCTTCCCATGTAATTCTTCCATCGAACCTCAAATCATTCCCTTTTATAAGAATACCATGATTTTATGCTCTTTGTCAATTTATCATATGATAATGCAGACTAATCCGCCGTTTGAATCGTTTACCACTTTTTGTATGGTATCCTGCAACTTCACCTGACTTTCTTCTGTCAAGCGGTTTACTTTGGAATGGATTCCTTCATCCACTAACTGGCGGATTGTTTTTCCGAAAATATTGGTATCAAAAATGCCATCCGGATTTTCTTTTGCATTCTGACTGATGTAATCAATCAAATCCTTCGCCTGTTCTTCGCTGCCGACAATCGGTGCAATCTCCGTCTCAATGTTTGCCTGAATGATGTGCATGGACGGGCAGCTTGCTTTGATTTTTACACCATATTTATTGCCATGACGAATCAGTTCCGGGTCAGCAATCTGGATTTCTTTCTCTTCTGGCGGCACAATTCCGTATCCTTTTCCCCTTACCTGATTGCAGGCAACTGCAAGAGATTCATAATTGTTTCTCATGCCCGATAGTTCCTTCAACAGCGAAATCAAATCGTATTCGCCCTCTATATTGGTTCCCACCATTTCACTCAAAATTTCATAATAATAACGGTCTTCAAAATCCACCGATAGATTGACAACACCATTTTCTAATTGCTTATCACGGATGTACACGTCTTTGATATAAGGTGCCTGCATCTGAATGGAATCGTCCTGAATATCCTTCATGGTATGCACCTTCTGTATGACATTTCTGCACTTTTCAATCAAATCCTGTTTCAGCCAGTTATCCGGCTGCAAAAATTCAACCCACTTAGGAAGCAGAAAATTGAGCCTTGTAATCGGAAAATCCGCCAACAGCTGCTCCATGATACGAAACACATCCTCTCTGTCCATTGTCTTACAATTTACCGCCATTACGGTTTTTCCATACTGTGCTTCCAGCCGTTTTGTAAACTGTATAGTTTCCTGCGAATCCGGACGACTTGTGTTTACAAGAATCAAAAAAGGCTTTCCTGCTTTTTCGCACTCCATCACCGTTTTCTGCAGTGCCTCTTCAAAGTTTACTGCAGGAATATCACCAAAAGAACCATCTGTTGTAATAATCAATCCCAGATTGGAATGTTCCCTGATTACTTTACTCGTGCCAATTTCTGCCGCCTTTGAAAAAGGAATTTCTTCTTCCGACCACGGTGTTTTTACCATGCGCTCTTTTTCTTCCTCAATGGCACCAACGGCTTCCGGAACCAAATATCCCACACAGTCAATCAGTCTTATTTTCCCGGTTTCCTGATTGGAAAAATGAATCACTGCCGCCTCTTTTGGAATAAATTTCGGTTCTGTTGTCATAATCGTTTTTCCGTCTGCCGACTGTGGCAGCTCATCAATTGTTCTGACCTTTTCGTTGTCATCCGCCATTTCCGGAATCACAACAAGCTCCATAAAACGTTTGATAAAAGTCGATTTGCCGGTGCGAACCGGTCCGACTATTCCCAGATAGATTTCGCCTCCTGTACGCCGGCTCATATCCTGGTAGACATTGTATTTGTCCATAAAAAAATCCCCCTTGCATTGCTGGAGACACACTCGTATCTGCCTTCTGCTAAACTATATGCAAGGGGAATCTTAGTTATTCTAAGGTTTTATTTTTTCACCAAAGTTTTTTGTACTAAATCAGAAAAATATTCGTATTTCATCATGTAAACAATGTAGTCTTCCAAAGAAGCATTATCGCTTGTTGCCAATTTGAAATTCTTGCGGTAATCGGCTTCTGTGATATTATTGCTCTTGCAGATTTCTGCAATTTTATCTTCAAAATCCTGCTTTGTCACACGATAGCCTTCTGCCTGTGCTACCGCTTCAGCCAAAAGTCTTTCTTTGGCAATGCTTTCATAGTAGCTGTCCTCAGTCATACCATACATGCTAAGAAGTGTGCTCACATCCGTTCCGGACTGTGTTGCCTGACTCTCCAATGATTTTGACTGAATTGCCTTAATCTTTTTAATGAGTTCATCCGGCACTTTACTAATCTTTGCTTCGCTCGTAATCTTACTCATCGCCGTTGAAAGCATCTGCTGCTCGTTCTGGCTCTCTAATTCTTTCTTTGCTGCCTCTTTAAAAGCTTTCACAGTTTTCGTATTATAAGTAGAATCCAGTTTGGCAACTAAAGCATCCGTTGCTTCTTTGTAAATGTAATTTACTTTCAGTGTAAATACTGCCTCTTTTCCTGCCAGTGATGTCTCACGGTAATCTTTCGGGAAAGTCACTTTGGCATCTTTTTTCTCGCCAACTTTCATACCAACTAAGGCATCTTCAAAGCCGTCAATCATTTTACCGGAACCAACACGTAAAAACTGTGACTCAGCCGTTCCACCGTCAAAAGCTTTGCCATTCACTTTTCCTTCATAATCAAAGTTAATCAGCTGATTCTTCTTCACTACCGTATCCGAACTTTTCACTTCTTTTTCATCGCCGGCGGCAATCATAGAATCCAATGCGGACTGAACATCACTATCGGAAACGCTCTTCTCAACTTCGATGTTTTTGTATTTGCCAAGAGTTACATAATCCGACGGGTCATACCCAAGAGATACATATTCCTCTTCACCAAATAACATCGCATGGAAACTTGGGATACTGTCAGTCGAGCATCCGGTCAGCATACAGGTCATAAGACCAAGTAAAATTGCTACGATATATTTCTTCTTCAATTTTCTTTCCTCCTTAGATAACGATAATCTTTTATCAGTATAGCACAAGATGGGAAGTATGAAAAGTGATTTTTTAGTGTCCTTATTGTGTCTTTTTAAGCTTTCTCTACCGCTTGTTTCATAGACTGCACATATTCTTTCACATAAGGAACGCAGTCTTTACCGTATTTTGCTACAATTTTTACAATCGCACTGCCGACAATTGCTCCATCCGATATCTTTGCCATTGCTTCTGCCTGTTCCGGTGTCGAAATTCCAAAACCAATTGCACAGGGAATAGAACACTCTTCTTTCACTGTTTGAATTAAATCTCCAATTGCTGTTCCGATTTCCGTGCGGACACCAGTTACACCAAGTGAGGAAACACAGTATAAAAAGCCTTTTGCCTCTTTTGCAATCATCCGCACACGATCTGCTGAAGTCGGTGCCACCATTGAGATAACCACCAGTCCTTCTGCTTCAAAACTGCCACGGATTTCTTCTTTTTCTTCAAACGGCACATCCGGTACAATAACGCCGGCAGCACCGCATGCTTTCGCTCGTTTTGCAAATTTCTCCACACCGTATACATAAATCGGGTTAATATAAGTCATAAAAACAATAGGCACATGGATTTTGTCTGCGATATCATCCACCATATCGAAAATTTTATCCGTTGTTACCCCGGCGGATAAAGCGCGGTCATCTGCTTCCTGAATGACCGGTCCCTCTGCTACCGGATCTGAAAACGGAATTCCGATTTCAATTAAGTCAGCACCAGCCTCCTGCATCGCCAAAATCAATTCACGGGTAACATCAAGGGATGGATCCCCTGCCGTAACAAACGGTATAAATGCTTTTTTATTTTTGAATGCGTCTTCTATCTTATTCATCGATTTCAATCCCCCTGTATCTGGCAATCGCTGCCACATCTTTGTCTCCTCGTCCGGAGATATTAACTACAATTATTTTATCCTTATCCATCTGCGGTGCTAATTTTCTTGCATAAGCCAAGGCATGAGAACTCTCAATCGCAGGAATAATTCCTTCAATCCGGGATAAATACTCAAATGCTTCCACTGCCTCATCATCGGTAATCGGTACATATTCTGCTCTTTTTGTGTCATACAAATGAGCGTGTTCCGGTCCGATTCCCGGATAATCAAGTCCGGCAGAAATCGAGTAAACCGGTGCAATCTGTCCGTATTCATCCTGACAGAAATAGGATTTCATGCCGTGGAAAACACCCATTGTTCCGGTTGCAATTGTCGCTGCTGTTTCCGCGGTATGGATTCCTCGTCCCGCAGCCTCACATCCAATCAGGCGGACACTTTCATCCGGAATGAATTCATAAAATGCACCCATCGCATTACTTCCGCCACCTACACAGGCAAGCACGGCATCCGGAAGTCGTCCCTCTTTTTCCATTAACTGCTGTTTAATCTCGCGTCCAATCACACTCTGGAAGTCGCGCACCATCATCGGAAATGGGTGCGGTCCCATAACGGACCCAATTACATAGTGGGTATCCTCAATGCGTTTTGTCCACTCTCTGAGTGTTTCGTTGACGGCATCTTTTAATGTCTGTGTGCCGCTTGTCACAGCATGTACTTTCGCCCCTAATAATTCCATGCGGTATACATTCAAAGCCTGCCTGTCTGTATCCACTTTTCCCATGAAAACTTCACATTCCATTCCAAGAAGTGCTGCCACAGTCGCTGTTGCCACACCATGCTGGCCGGCACCGGTTTCCGCAATCAGACGGGTCTTTCCCATCTTTTTTGCTAACAAGGCCTGACCCAGTGCATTATTCAATTTGTGGGAACCGGTATGGTTTAAGTCCTCACGCTTTAAATAAATTTTCGCACCGCCCAAATCCTCGGTCATATGTGCCGCATAGTAAAGCCCTGACGGTCTTCCTACATATTCATGAAGCAGTGTATCTAACTCCTTAATAAATTCAGGATCTTTCTTATAATGTTCGTATGCTTCTTCCAATTCAATGACTGCATTCATTAAGGTTTCCGGTATATACTGTCCACCATGAATGCCAAATCTTCCTTTTGCCATAATCTCTATTCTCCTTTTAATTGTTGTAACATTTGTTCTTTGTTTTCGCTTCGCATAAAGGTCTCACCAATCAATACCGCATTGACACATCCCTTTTCCAGTTCGACAATATTTTCTCTTGTCTTAATACCGCTTTCTGCCACAAAAAGGATTTCTTTTGGCACCTTTTCGCGAAGTCGGATTCCGTTATGAATATCCACCGTGAAATCTTTTAAGTTCCGGTTATTTACACCAATAATTCTCGCTCCTGCCCGGACTGCCATCTGAATTTCTTCTTCATCATGTGCTTCCACCAATGCAGACAATCCCAGTTCATCACAGTGCTTGTGGTAACGGGTCAGTGTCTCTTCATCTAACAGAGCACAAATGAGTAATACAGCACTGGCTCCTGCCGCCTTTGCCTCATCAATCATGTATTCATCCACGACAAAGTCTTTACGAAGAAGCGGCGTCTGTACGTGCTCCGCAATTTCTGCCAGATAATCAATACTGCCTAAAAAGTAATCGGGCTCCGTCAAAACAGAAATTGCATCGGCACCTGCTTTTTCATAGTCTTTGGCTATTGCCAGATAATCAAAATCCTCGGCAATTACACCTTTGGACGGTGACGCCTTTTTCACTTCGCAGATAAAAGAAACGCCATCCTTTGCCAGTGCTTTTTCAAAGCGAAACGGCTCTGTCGCTTTTGCTTTTTGTTTCGCTTTTTCTGCCATCACATCCGGAGAAATCCTCTTTTTTGATTCTGCTGCACGCACTCTTGCTTTTTCTGCAATTTCATCCAGTATCATGTCGTCCTCCTTTATTGCTGTGTTGCTTTTACAAACTCTTCCATCTTCTCATATGCCTCGCCGCTGTTAATGAGCTCTTCTGCCTTTTTAATTCCCTCTTCCATCGTCAAATTTTCAGAGCCAAGATAAATACCGATACCGGCATTCATAAGAACAACGTCACGTTTCGCGCCTTTTAATGTTCCGGAAAGAATATCCTTCGTAATCTGTACATTTTCTTCCGGTGTGCCGCCAACTAACTCAGCCAATGGGTACGTAGAAAGTCCAAACTGCTCCGGTATAATCTCATATGAAGTCAGTTCTCCATCCTTAATCTCACAGCAGTATGTCGGACCCGTTACCGTAATCTCATCAAGTCCATCGCTGCCGCATACCGACATTCCTCTTGTGACACCAAGATTTGCTAAAACTTCTGCCAGTTTTTCCACCAGTTCTTTATCATAGACACCAAGAAGCTGACGGGAAGCATTTGCCGGATTCGTAAGTGGTCCAAGAATATTAAAAATCGTTCTCTCTCCCATTTCTTTACGAACCGGTCCGACATTTTTCATTGCCGAATGATATTTCTGTGCGAACAAAAATGCCATATCCGTCTCTTCGAGCACTTCTTCTGCCCGGTCTGTCTCAAGCATTAAATTCACTCCTAATTTTTCAAGAATATCTGCGGCACCGCTTTTACTGGAAACACTACGGTTTCCGTGTTTTGCTACCGGGATTCCCGCTGCTGCGATAACAAAGGCTGATGTTGTGGAAATATTAAAGGTTCCGACTTCGTCACCACCGGTTCCAACAATTTCAAGTACTTCTTTCTTTGGCTGCAAATGAGTTCCAACAGCTCTCATTCCTTTGGCACATGCCGTTATTTCCGTAATGGTTTCACCTTTCATACGAAGTGCCGTCAAAAACGCTGCCATCTGAATCTGAGAAGCCTCTCCGGTCATAATTTCTTTCATCGTCTCAAGTGCTTCCTCGTAAGTTAAATCCTCATTGTTAATTACTTTGTGTAATGCTTCTTTAATCATAACAGTCACTCCAGTCTAATGTATTTTCAAAAAATTATTTACCAGTGTCATCCCCTGCGGGGTAAGAATTGATTCCGGATGGAACTGAAGTCCGTATACCGGATATTTTTTATGGCAGACTGCCATGACTTCATCATTTTCGTCTTTGGCAATCACCTGTAACTCATCCGGCATGGAAGCAAGGTCAGCAATCAGTGAATGATATCTTGCCACTGGAATCTGTTTGTCCAATCCCATAAAAATAGGGTTTTCGTTATCAATCGTTACCACACTTTGTTTTCCATGCATTAACTGTTTCGCATGACAGATTTTAGCGCCAAACACTTCACAAATTGCCTGGTGTCCAAGACACACACCAAGAATTGGAAATTCACCTTTTAACTGCCCGATTACTTCCTCACAGATACCGGCATCTTTCGGATATCCGGGACCCGGTGACAAAATAATGTGCGTTGGCTTCATCGCCCGAATTTCATCAATGGTGCATTCATCGTTGCGAACCACTTTGATATCCGGCTCAACTGTTCCAAAAAACTGCACCAGATTATACGAAAAGCTATCGTAATTATCAATTAGAAGTATCATGGTTTCAGCGCCTCCTTTGCATTTTCAATCGCAAGCATCACAGCCTTTGCTTTGTTGGCTGACTCTTCGTATTCCATCCGTGGTTTGCTGTCTGCCACGATACCGCCGCCTGCCTGAACATAAACTTTACCATTCTTTTTCACTGCCATACGGATGGCAATGCAGGTGTCTAAGTTTCCACTGAAATCAATATAGCCAAGCGCTCCACCGTAAATGCCGCGCGGTTCTTTTTCCAGTTCATCAATAATTTCACAGGCGCGGATTTTCGGTGCTCCCGATAAAGTTCCCGCCGGCAATACGGAAGCGATGGCATCCAGCGCATCCTTATCTTTGCGGATATTGCCTTCCACCTGTGAGCAGATGTGCATGATTTTGGAATACTTGTGAATCATTTTGTATTTGGTCACTTCTATCGAACCAAACTCGGAGATTCTTCCCAAATCATTTCTTCCCAAATCCACTAACATGTTGTGCTCCGACAATTCTTTTTCATCGGATAACAAATCTTCGACAAGTGCTTCATCTTCTTTTTCATCATTTCCTCGCGGTCTTGAACCGGCAACCGGGAATGTGATTAAACGCCCATTCTCTAAACGAACCAAAGTTTCCGGTGAGGTACTCATGATTTCTACATCTTCCAAATTCATATATACCATGTATGGTGACGGATTCGTTGTCCGTAGCACACGGTATGGATGAATCAGACTTCCCTCATAATCACTGGAAAAGCGTCTTGATAAAACTGCCTGAAAAATATCACCATCGTAAATATATTCTTTTGTCTTTTCAACAATCTTCGTATATTCATCTTCTGTGACATTGCACTCAAATTTCACTTTGTCATAAATTGGCTCTTCCGGAATCCTCGACTCATCGCGAATCAAAGCAATCATTCCTTTGATATCCGCTTTTGCCTTTGCATAGTTGGCGGCAATATCACCATCCGCCCGGACATTTACAATGAGGACAATTTTTTGTTTCAAATGGTCATAGGCAATCACCTTATCAAACATCATCAAATCGTAATCCTCAAATTCACCCCTCTTAACCGAGAGTTTCTTTTCCGCCTGAGCAATCATCGCATAGGCAAAATATCCGACAAACCCACCGGCAAATGGTGGCATTCCTTCAATCTTAGGAGCTTTATGCTCTGCTAAGATATCTCTTAATATCCGGAAACAATCGTCTGTCTCAACCGTTTTTGTCTCCTGTCTTTGTTTTATCGTTACTGTATTTTCCCTGCAGGAAACCCGCATAACAGGGTCATATCCGAGGAACGAATACCGTCCCCATTTCTCTCCTCCCTCAACACTCTCTAACAGATAATAATTCTTTTTTCCTGCCGCAATTTTTCTTAACAACTGAATCGGCGTAACCAAATCGGCAAAAATTTCTTCCTGAATCGGTACTAAATCATACCCTTTTGCCAGTTCTTTCACTTCTTCTAACGTTTTTGTTGTCATACTTACCTCCATTCTAAAGCATTTATCGCTTTTTGGAACGGTGTGATTGAATCAGAAGTATAATCAGTAATCTTAGGAAATAAAAAAGCTCTTATCCCTATCCTTCTTCGGATATAGGGACAAGAGCTGTAAATTCTCCTGCGGTACCACCCACATTGATTACAAAGTAATCCACTCAATCATGCACCATCATGCATTCCTGTAGATAACGGTCCAGGTTTCCGTCAGCGTCTACTCTCAGATTTGATTTCAAGCTGCCCTCCCGAGTCCATTCACTGTCCACTGGCTATTGCCTCGCACCTGCCGGCAACTCTCTGAAAACGACATAGACACCTACTATTCTCGGTCAACGGTTTTTCCATCTGCTACTAATATACTCTCATTTTTTTTTGATGTCAACATTTTTTATAAATTTTTCACTTTAAACTCCCGTTCTGCCGCCCGGCGCTGGTCTTTTTTAGCAATATCCTGACGTTTGTCATATAATTTTTTACCTTTTGCCAAAGCAATCTCGACTTTTATCAAACTTCCCTTAAAATATACACTGAGCGGAACTAACGTATAACCTTTTTGATTCATCTTTCCAATCAGTTTGCGAATCTCATATTTGTGAAGCAGAAGTTTTCTTACACGCAGCGGATCTTTATTAAAGATATTTCCTTTTTCGTACGGATTAATATGCATACCGTAAATCTGCACTTCATTATTTTTGTCAATCCGGATAAATGCCTCCTTAATGCTGCAATGCCCCTGTCTGACGGATTTCACCTCCGTGCCAACAAGTTCTATACCTGCTTCATACTTTTCTTCTATAAAATAATCATGCCATGCTTTTTTATTATTTGCAATTAATTTGCGTGTTTCTTTTCCCATGCTTTTTTCTCCTTTATTCACTGTCTTTTGGCGAGTTATCGGCAATCGCAAAATCAATCGTTCTGGTCAGCCGGTCCGCTCCAATCACACGAATCTTTACGGTTTGCCCCATACTATATTCTTTTCCGGAATAATGCCCAATCACGCGGTACTTTTCCTCCTGATATTCATACTGGTCATCATCCATATCCGCAAGGCGAATCATTCCTTCGACTGTGTTGTCAAGTTCTACATAAATTCCCCACGATGTGACACCACTGATAATTCCCTCATACATTTCTCCGATATGAGCCTGCATATATTCTACCTTTTTCATTTTATCCACTTCACGCTCTGCCTCATCAGCAAGACGCTCACGGTCGCTGCATCGCTTTGCAACTCCCGGCAAAATGGATTCATAATGGGCAATTCTCTTTGGGGAATGTCCATACCGCAGATTCTCTTTAATAATTCGATGAATCTGCAAATCCGGATAACGGCGGATTGGTGAAGTAAAGTGACAGTAATACTGAGTCGCCAGACCAAAATGTCCGGTGTTTACCGTTGTATATTGTGCCCGCTTCATCGCACGCAAAGTCAGACGGCTCAAAAAAGCCTCTTCCTTTGTTCCTTCGATTTCCTCAATTAATTTTTGAATTTCCCGCGGATGAATCTCTCCCTGGCTCAGTTTGATATGATGTCCAAAGCCAGCCGTCATGCGTGCTAAATCCTGAATCTTCTCCGCATCCGGATATTCATGTGTACGATATAAAAACGGAATGTCCATCCAGAAATATTCTTCTGCCACAACCTGATTTGCCGCCAGCATAAATTCTTCAATTATTTTGGTTGCAATATTTCTATCGTATGGCTCAATAGCAATCGGATGCCCTTTGTCATCTAATTTTATTTTACACTCCGGAAAGTCAAAGTCAATGGAACCTTTCTTTATTCTCTTTTTGCGAAGAATCAAAGCCAGTTCTTTCATTGCCTCAAACATCGACACAAGTTTCTCGTACCGCTCGCAGGTTTCTTTTTTATGATTGGTAACGATGTCATTCACATCCGTATAACTCATCCGCTCATTCACACGAATCACCGTCTCTGCAATACGATGGGATTTCACCTGTCCCTTTTTATCAATTGTCATCATACAGCTTAACGCCAGACGATCAACACCCGCATTTAACGAGCAGATTCCGTTGCTAAGTGCAAACGGAAGCATTGGTATTACGCGGTCGACTAAATAAACACTTGTCCCACGATTGAGTGCTTCTTTATCAAGCGGCGAATGTTCCGTAACATAATGGGATACATCCGCAATGTGAACACCAAGTTCATACTCGCCCTCTGCTGTCTTATTTAGTGTAATCGCATCATCCAAATCTTTGGCGTCCTCCCCGTCAATGGTGACAGTGTCCTGATTTCTTAAATCCACACGTCCACCAATCTCAGACAACTCCACAACAAGTGGAATTTTTGCCACCTGTGCCATCACTTCATCCGAAAATGAATCCGGCAGACCAAACCCTTTCACAATCGACATAATATCTACACCCGGATCGCTTGGACGACCTAATATCTGTGTCACATAACCTTCCGGACTTTTTTTGTCATCTCCGTAATCCGTAATTTCCACAACTACTTTATGTCCATTTTCCGCCTCTAAAGTTGCTCCCTTTGGAATATAAATATCCTGATTCCATTTCAAATTATCCGGCAGGACAAATGTGATTTTCCCTTTTCTCTGAAACGTTCCAACAACTGTATGAATGGCACGTTTCACAATTTGAATTACTTCACCTTCCGGCCGTCTTCCCGACATCCCGGCACTCTTTTTCAAAAGAACTTTTACTAAATCACCATGAAAGGCATGGTTGCAATAAGGTTCCGGAATAAAAATATCCTCTTTATGTCCTTCCACTCTTACAAAACCAAATCCTTTCTGGGTTGCCATAAATTCTCCAACAACAATATTTTCCTCCGGTAGTCCGACAAGCCCCCTGCGGTTTATCGCAATTTTCCCTTTTGCAATAAGGCGGTCAAGAACCTCATGAAATTCTCCTCTCTGTTTCTTCGGAACATTCATAAGTGCTGCCATTTCTTTTATTTTCATCGGACGGTAATGTTCATCTTCCACAAAAGATAAAATCATGTGTTCCCGCTCGTGCATTCTTTCTTCCTGCATTTTATTTCTCCTCATATCTCTATTTCCAAAGATAAAACAAAACACCTCCTCAAACTGCTGTGAGGAAGTGTCTTACTTTGTTATCGTATGCCTGATTCACAAACAAATCTTTTTTAGTCTAACCATGAAGTACAAAGAACTACCGATAATACAACAAATAATATGGCAAGTACTCTGGTGATTTTAACAAGCATTCCCTCCTGGGAACGACCCTTGTTTTTTGACCAATAACTGTCTGCAGCACCGCTCAAAGCGCCAAGACCTGATGTTTTACCTTCCTGCATTAATACTACAATTACGAGTGCAATACAAATAATGATATATGCTACTGTCGCAATCATCTTCAATGTTGACATTTTTTAGTCCTCCTGTTTCTTATTGGTAAGGAATGTAGGAATCTTAATATCATCCATTCCCTGTTTGTCATTTGACATTGGATTTGCAATTCCACGGCTCACTACCGGCATCTCTTCTTTTACCGCCTGACGTTCTGTGGCTCTTGTCGGGGAAACTCCGGAAACCGGGCTTTTCTTTGCCTGACTGTTAAATCCATCTAAAAAACTCAAACCACTTTTCTGCGGAGTCGTTTGACGATTTTTCAAAAAACTTGGTGTAGCGGATGCACCAAAATTGGAACTGAAAGCGGAAGCAGGTTTTGATTCCTGATCAAGTCCGGTTGCAATTACTGTAATCATAACAGAATCCGAACTTGTCTCATCGTACATGGCACCGAAAATAATTGTTGCATCTTCTCCTGCCAGTTCCTGAACATAAGTAGCAGCCTCATTGGCTTCAATCAGACTAACCTCACCGGACACATTGATAATAACATGTGTTGCGCCGTCAATGGATGTCTCCAGAAGCGGACTGGTGATTGCCTGTTTCACAGCATCGATGCACTTCTCATCGCCTTTACCTTCACCGATACCAATATGTGCAATTCCTTTATCTTTCATTACTGTTACAACATCAGCAAAGTCAAGATTAATCAGTGCCGGTGTGTTAATCAAATCGGTAATACCCTGAACACCCTGCTGTAATACTTCATCTGCTTTTTTCAATGCCTCCGGCATCGTCGTTCTGCGGTCGCAGATTGCAAGCAGTTTATCGTTTGGAATTACAATCAGTGTATCCACGCACTCTTTGAGTTTCTCAATTCCACCGAGTGCATTTTTCATACGTATTTTACCTTCAAAATTAAATGGCTTTGTGACGATACCTACCGTCAATTTACCCATATCTTTTGCAATTTTAGCAACAACAGGTGCTGCACCGGTTCCGGTTCCACCACCCATACCGCAGGTAACAAATACCATATCGGCATCTTTTACAATCTCAGCTAATTCATCACGGCTCTCTTCTGCAGCCTTCTCACCGATTTCAGGCTTTGCTCCGGCACCGAGTCCCTTTGTCAGTTTTTCCCCAATCTGCATACAAATCGGTGCCTTGCAGCGTTTCAAAACCTGCTTGTCCGTGTTAATACATACAAACTCGACACCTTTGATGCCCTCATCTATCATTCGATTCACGGCATTATTCCCAGCTCCACCAACACCAATTACAAGTAGATTCGCTGTTTCATTCTCTGCCTCACTCGTCATAATCTCTAACACAACAGTTCCTCCTTCTATATTCAATAGAAATCATTATGCACAGTCACATATAATTATATAATACGTTTTTTTGCATGAATAATCAAGTACAAATTTACAAAAATAGCAACTTATTCATTTTTTTGGCTGTTTTAAAATGACATCACCGCCAACTTTATAATTTCTCAAATCAATTTCGCCGGTCTGTCCGTTTTTCTCAACCTTGGCAAGCACGCTCGACAGCGCAGAAATTTCTTCATCATAATTCTCTTTTTTACCAAGAGACACCTGAATTTCACCGGCGTACAGATAAGCTTCGTTCTTACTGTCAAATACAACTTTATCCCAGTTCACGTTATAGTGCTTAAAAAGATTTGCCAAATTTAAAATCTGGTTTAAAAGGGAATCATCTTCCATCTGCACTTTTGAATATAACGTAAAAGTCGTCAGATTCTTCGTCTCAAACAAAGGAATCTCCTTTACGGCTTTGTCCGAGCTTTGCAGTACAATACCATCTTTATCAAAGTAAATATACTGGTTCGAATACGCAATTCCTGCCACAATGCTTTTCTCATACAGTTTAATATGAATCTCATTCGTAGACGGATAACTCACTTCATATTCACGTACAAATGGCAAATCCGGGGTTAACGATAACTTCTGCATAAGCCAGAATGTCAAAATATTTTTCTCAAATATATTTGACTGGAATTTTTCTTCCATTTCACGGCTGCTGTAATAGGTGTTTCCCTCAATCGATACTTTTTTCACACGAAAGAAAAAAGCACAGAATAAGAGTATCACAACAACCGCTCCGATTACCCAAAGTCCTTTATGACTTTTCCTTTGTTCTTCCATTGAAGCCATCCTTTCTCACAAACATTTTTTTGCCCGGATTCCAATCTCACTGACACGGGAAACTAAATTTTCATAACCGCGCTCAATCAGATTTTCCTGCTCAATCCGGGTTTTTCCATCTGCCATTGCTGCCGCAACCACAAGTCCCGCTCCGCTTCGCAAATCCCATGCTACGACATTTGCCCCGTGAAGCTTTGTCACGCCAATAATTCTTGCTCGGTTACTTACAAAATCAATGTTAGCCCCCATTTTATGAAGCTGCCCAATCAGACGGAAACGGTTTTCAAACACTTTTTCCTCTATCGTACTTACCCCGTTTGCTTTTGCCAAAACCGGAAGAAGCAATGACTGGTCATCCGTAGGAAATGCAGGATATGGTCCGGTAGCAACGTAAGAAATAGCTTTTGCCGGTCTTTTTTTCTCTAACCGGACATAGTGCTTTTCTCTTGTCTCCTCGCCACCCAGACAATGCCAGATTTCTCTTTCCTTTTCGCCAAACAAATCCTCAGACCTTAAGGTAAGACTGCCGCCGCAGCCCGCCACTAACATGGCAAAGGTAAAAAACACAATCCGGTCACCGCATACAGTCCACGGAACACCGCAGAGTTTCTTCTGTCCCACAATTCGGATTCGTCTGGTTCCCTCGCCAAAAATCTTTGCTCCTGCCACTTTTAAAAAGCGGCACAGTTCTACAATTTCCGGTTCACGTGCAGCATTTCCAATGATGGTCTCTCCCTCTGCCAAAGAAGCCGCTAAAATAATATTTTCCGTTGCTCCTACACTCGGAAATGGAAGTTGAATATGTGCACCATGAAGTGGTGTTATACACCGGCAAATCATCTTATCTTCCTCTTCCACAATCTCTGCTCCCATTTTCTGAAAGGCGTGAATGTGAAAATCAATCGGACGCTTTCCAATCGAACAGCCTCCCGGATAAGAAATTGTCACCTCACCAAATTTTGCAAGACATGCCCCCATTAACAAGACAGAAGCTCGCAGTTCTTTTACGGCATCCTGACAAATCACCGTCTTGTCGAACGTATGCGAATCAATCACCACCTGGTGTCCTTCAATCAAAACGCTGCCCCCTAATTCTTCCACTAGAGACAGCATCACTTCTACATCATGAATTTGGGGACAATTTGTGAGCATCGTCTGTTCACCGCATAAAAGCGCAGCCGCAATCAGCGGCAGGGCTGCATTTTTACTACCCTGTACCACGCTTTCTCCATGTACGCATTGTCCGCCCCATATTTCAATCGCCATAAAGTCACCACATCAATACGTTCTCAAACTTATTGTATGCCTGCTCGTGCCTTACGTGCTTTTACATTTTGTGGAAATTCCGAGAACCAGGCCCATTTCCGCCATCAAAATCATGACTGATGTACCACCATAACTAATAAACGGAAGCGGAATTCCGGTTGATGGCATAGAGTTCGTAACAACGGCAATATTAATGACAACCTGGGCCGCAATGTGAATCATGACGCCGGTGCAGATAAGACCGGAGAACAAATCCGGTGATGTCATGGCAGAATTCAAAATACGCCACATCATAATGACAAACATCATGATGACAATTCCGGCACCAATCATGCCAAGTTCCTCACATATAATAGAAAAAATCATATCGTTATGCGATTCCGGAATAAATCCGAGTTTCTGCATACTTTCACCAAGTCCGGTTCCAAATAAACCGCCGGAAGCAATGGCGTATAATCCCTGTAAAATCTGATATCCTTTTTCGGTTCCCTCTACATTCCGCCACACTTCAATACGGTCAGAACGGAATCCCGCACCAAAGGATATATAAATCGCCACCAATGCAGCAGCGGCAAGAAACACACCGACATACCACCATTTTTTCTTTGCCGAAACAAAGCACATGCCAAACCAGATAATAAAAATGACAATCGCGGTACTTAAGTTTTCCATGGCTACTAAAACCGCTAAAAATCCAATCGGAAGAAACACTCTTATAATTCCAATCGGTTTACTCATATCCTGCGGTCTCTTTTGAATTAAATAAGCTGTTATCAGAATAACAACAATTTTAGTTATCTCGGATGGCTGAATGGAAATCGGTCCGATAAACAGCCATCGTTTCGCACCATTTAATTCCGCTCCCACAAACAATACTGCCAATTGAAGGACAACGGCAACCAGATACAAAAAAGTCACAAACCGCATCCGCAGTAAAGGCAGTCGTTTCGTAAACAGCCGGTAATCAAATTTCGCAACAATTAACATCGCCACGACACCGACAATAACACCAACCGCCTGTTTTTTAAGAAAATAAGCAGAATCCCCATATTTTACCTGCGACGTATAGGAACTGGCACTGTAAATCATCAGCATACCAAATCCAACCAGACACAGCGTAATCAACAGCAGACTGTAATCAAATGAACTCTGTTCTGTTTTGCCGGCTCTTGCCCTTTTCTTATTCACAGCAGTCCCTCCTGACTCCCTTTATAAATTTCGAACATACTCTTTAAACAAAGTTCCTCTCTGCTCGTACGAATCAAACATATCCCAGCTCGCACAAGCCGGAGATAACAGCACCGCATCACCTTCGGATGCAAGTTCTGCACCACGTGATACCGCCTCCTGCAAAGATTCGACAAACTCGTAATCGGTAAATCCAAGTTTCTCAGCAGTCTTTGCAATTTTATCTTTGGTTTCACCCATAAGCAAAAGTTTTTTTACTCTGCCGCCAAAACTTTGAAGCCACTCATCGAATTCGCCGCCTTTATCATAGCCGCCGCCAATCAGGACCGTCGGTTTGCTCATCGACTGAATTCCCTTAATCGCAGCATCCGGATTCGTTCCTTTCGAATCGTTATAATAATCAACACCTCTTACCGTTTTGACAAATTCAACACGGTGCTCCACCGCCTGAAATTTCTTTACAACAGAAAGAATCGTATCCATCGGAACGCCTAATTTTCTTGTAATTAAAATAGCCGCCATAATATTTTCGCAATTGTGGTCACCCGGCAGATTGCACTCCGACATATTCATCAGAGCCTCACCTGTTTTGGCGTCCACAATATCTTTGTTGTCATTCTGGTACAAACCATTTGCAATCTTTTGTTTGCTGCTAAAGAATGTCACTTCACAAGGCATTTCTTTCGCACTGTCACGTAAAACGTCATCCTCATAATTAAGTACACACAAATCCTCTTTTGTCTGATTTTTCGTAATGGATAATTTTACCCGTATGTACTCTTCCATTGTTTTATGCCGGTTTAAGTGGTCCGGTGTAATATTTAAAACCGCACTCACAACCGGATGGAACGTATCAATCGTCTCCAACTGGAAACTACTGATTTCTGCCACCGTAACCGAATCGGCAGCGCTTTTCTCCACTTCTTTCGTATACGGATTACCAATATTTCCGACAACAAAAACTTTTTCTTTGTAAGCTTTCATAATCTCACCAACAAGCGTTGTTGTCGTTGTTTTACCATTTGTTCCGGTAATTCCTGCCACAACTCCTTTTTCACAGAGAAAAGCAAGTTCAATCTCACCAATGATTGGAATGTTTAATTCACGCAGTTCACTTGCCAAATCAATATCCAACGGAACACCCGGACTAAACACCGCACAGGCAAAACCGGCAAGTTCCTCTTTTGTCATTTTGCCAAGAAAAACCGGTGCGTCATAACCGGACACATCCAAATCTTTTTTTCCGTCAAATAAACTGACCTTGGCGCCCATATTTTTCAGCAGTTCATATGCTGCCATGCCACTTTTTCCTAGTCCGGCAACTAATACTTTTTGATTCTCTAAATCCATTTTATTCATCCCTTCTCCGGTAAATTACAATGCCATAATACCAACCAGACATAATAATGCTGTAACAATACTAAATGCTGCTACAACCTGTGTCTCTGAATAACCGCACAACTCAAAATGATGATGAATTGGCGCCATTTTGAAAATTCTCTTTCCGTGAGTCAGTTTAAAATAACCAACCTGCAAAATAACAGAAAGGACTTCTACCAGATAAATCAAGCCGATAATCACAATAAATAACGGCATATGAAGCATCAGCGCAATGGAGGACACAAAACCACCAAGGGCTAACGAACCGGTATCACCCATGAAAACTCTCGCGGGATATGTGTTAAACAGTAAAAATCCCAAAAGACTTCCTACCACGGCTCCTGTAATCGGTGTCATTGATGGATTCAGACTCAGTGCAGCAATCGTAAAGAATGTTGCTACAATTACGGTTACACCGGATGCCAGACCATCTAAGCCATCGGTAAAGTTTACACCATTTACCGTACCAAGTACGACAATAAAAACAAAAATGATAAACAGCCATGTTGGCATAACGAATCCATCTCCGCTTACAAACGGAATTTTAATGGATGTATCCAAACCGGCAATTTTGAAGTAATAGTAAATAAATACACCGGTCACAATAAACTGCAATGCCATCTTCTGCAAAGGAGTCAACCCAAGCGAACGTTTTTTTACCACCTTGATGTAGTCATCCAGAAAACCAATCAGACCAAAACCAAGTGTCATAAATAAAACGGGAAGAATTTCCGTAAATTTGCCAATATAAATTAAGGAGGTCAGCAAAATACTTGCCAAAATCACAAGACCACCCATTGTCGGTGTTCCATTCTTTTTCAAATGAGACTGTGGTCCTTCTTCACGCTCGGTCTGTCCAAACTTTAATTTCCTCAGAAAAGGAATCAAAATCGGGCAAAATACCACGCTGATTAAAAAAGAAATTATAACCGGCATAAACACACTAAGACTTAGATTATTCATTCATATCCACCTCTTCTTATCTTATTAAGTACGTCAACGCACGTGTCTATTTTATACCATTACGAGCCTTACCGCAAGCACTTATTCAGCAAATCAGTTTTTGCATAAATAAGGGAGAATGTTTTCAAACAGCGCAGCAATTGCCGGTGCTGCCACAGTACCTCCATAGTATAGGCCCTGCGGTTCATCAATCCGCACAAGTGCAATAACTTTTGGATTCTCGACCGGAGCAAAACCAATGGTTGACGCAATATATTTTCCATTGCCGCGCGGAAGTTTCTCACTTGTTCCGGTTTTTGCGCCAACGGAAAACCCTTTCACAGAAGCCTTATGTCCGGTTCCTTCTGAAACAACCTTGCCAAGTGCCATCCGAATCAAATCCGAAGTTTCTTTTGAGACAACACGCTCTTTCTTTCCGTATGAAAAATGTTTCATAAGACCGCCATCGGCACTAACTGCGCTGACACCGAAATGCGGTGTAATGGAATACCCTCCGTTTATCATGGAACCTGCAAGGCTTACAAGTCTTATCGGCGAGAGCTGGAAGGACTGGCCAAAAGACATCGTTGCCAGTTCAACGGCTCCTACATTTTTTTCTTTATGTATAATGGTCGACGCCTCCCCCGGCACATCAATCCCCGTCCGATTCATCAATCCAAAATCTGACATCTTGCGGAAAAAGTCAGATACACCGACTCTTGCGCCCACTTCAATGAAAACCGGATTGCAGGAATTCATAATGCCATCTAAAAATGTCTCACTGCCGTGTCCTCCTTTTTTATGACAGCGTATCCGTCTGTCCTCCACTATTTTATAACCGGGGCAGTGAAAACGGTCCGTCATCTTCACAACACCTTTTTCGAGTGCTGCCGCCGTTGTCAATATCTTAAATGTGGAACCCGGTTCATAAGTATCCGACACACAAGAGTTCCGCCACATGGCATTTCTCTTTTCACTCTTTTCCTTTGCCGACATTTTACTCAAATCTCCGGAAATCCGGTATGGATCATTTAAGTTAAATTCCGGTGCCGATGCCATTGCATAAATCTCTCCATTCTGAGGATTCATAACAATAATATCCACGCTTTTCGCCTGTTTCTTTTTCAGCAGATAATTGGCTAACTGGTCCGTGTATTCCATCACCGGTAAATCAAGACTGGTATTTAATGTCCAGCCTGCCACCGGCTCAATGCGGTCTTCGGCTCCATTTTCAATTTCCGTACCATAAGCGGTCGTCATTGTCAAAATCGAGCCATCCAATCCTTTTAAATATTTTTCATAAGATACTTCCAAACCGATAATTCCCTGATTATCACCGCCGGTAAAACCAAGCACCTTTGATGCCAGCGAGTCATAGCGGTACTCTCTTTTATAGTCCTCATCGACGGTAACACCCGCCAATTTGTAATTTCGTATCCGATCCGAAGTTTCCTTATCCACGTTCGATTTAATTTTTTCACGCAGAGAAACCTTCTCCACTTTTTTCCGAACCTCTTTCTCGTCTAACATCAATTCCTTCGACAAAAGGGTTATCACCCGTTCCGGCTCCTTCATCTGACTATGGATTACGGATATAGTCGATACGGACCGATTTGCCGCTAATACATTGCCGTGACAGTCCTTGATTTCTCCTCGTTCCGCCTTAATCTTTCGCTCACGCTCATGAAGTTCCTTCGCCTGTACTCCATAATAATCCGCTTTTCCTATCATGAGATAAAAAAGCCTGCCAAGCAGTGTTAAAAGTACAAGCACAAAGAGAAAAAATACCAACCCCATTGACTGACGTTGGTATGTTCGATGTCGGTTTTCCATAAACAAGCTCCCGATTTTCTCATTATTACAGTGTATTGTATGGAGAGCTCAGATATGCCCCTTCATCATTCCTATTCTTGTTTCGCATCCTGCTTTATTTGAGACGAAGAAGCATATTGTCCCAAAAACGGAAGAACACGTTTCATCACCTTCGACGAAAATTCGGTCGCATAGGTAGAGTGCGCCTGGTCTTTTACATGAGGCTCATCAATAATCACATAATAAGCCACTTCCGGGTCTTCTGCCGGCTCACAGCCAATAAAGGAAACTAAGTACTTCTTTGCCGATACCGGTCGTTTTTCCGCCGTACCGGTCTTTCCGCCAATGGAATATCCTTTTACCTGTGCCGGTGCCGCAGTTCCTTCTTCTACCGTTGATTTTAAGTAACTTCTTAATTTCGAACTGGTATCCTCACTCGTTGTTCGTTTCACAACAACCGGATCAATCGTTTTTACCACATCACCGTTACTGTTCTGAATTTCTTTTACCAAATGCGGCTGATAATAATTTCCGCCATTAATCAGGGATGAAAAACCACTGAGCATCTGAACCATCGTAACCGTCTGCGTCTGTCCAAAACTACTTGTCGCTAATTCTACCGGATTCAATTCTTCTTTCGTGTGAATCAAACCGGAAGTTTCACCCGGCAGATCTACACCGGTGCGCTGTCCAAATCCATACAATTTGTTATATTTACTAAATTTATTTCGTCCCAATCCAAGTCCGATATCCATAAGGGCTGCATTGCAGGATTCCATCAGAGCATGACGCAAATCAAGCATGCCATGTCCATTTCGGTTGCTGCAGTGAATTTCTCTGTCAGCCACTTTCTTTACACCGTTACACTGAAATGTGGATTTTCCGGAGATAATATTTTCATCTAACGCCGCAGCAATTGTAAACGGCTTAAATGTAGAACCCGGCTCATAGGCAGAGCCAACGCAAAAATTCGACCACATAGACAGAAGATTTTCGTTTTTCTCTTTGTCTGTCATCGCTGCAATCTTCTGTTCCGAATACATGGACGCCAGATTCTGTGGGTCATTCAAATCAAATGTGGAGTTGGATGCCATAGCAAGAATTTCTCCGTTTTTCGGATTCATAACCATCATCGCAATCGTCTTCGCACCGGTTCCGTTCTTTTGAAAATCCGCAATTTCATCCTCTATAATTTTCTGAACATTGGCATCAATCGTGAGAACGACCGAATTGCCGTCTTTTGCTTCTTTAATGGTCCGCTGTAAATTCATATTAGAATCGAAATAACCATACTCTCTTCCTGTCGTTCCATTCAACACAGAATTGTACTGTTCTTCCACACCATAAGTTCCCTGATTATTTGAATTCATAAAGCCGATAATACTTGCACCAACCGTTTTCAGCGGATAATTTCTTTTGTACACTTCCTCAAACCAAACGCCCTCTAAACGTTCTTTTTTTATCTGCTTTTTAAACTTGTCCACCTTTTTTGCAGGCAGTTCCTTTAGACTGTCAATGTGCTCGTACATCGAGTTTGGCTTTTTCTGAATTACTTCTTCCACAACAGATGCTGCCACGCCAAATGTTTTTGCAATTGCATCTACTGTTGCCTGTTTTTTCTTTTCATCTTTACCAAGTGTCCGTGGCTCTAACACCAAATCATATTTGCGCACGCTGACTGCCAATGTTGTATTGTTGCGGTCTTTTACATCACCACGCTGGTAATTCAACACCGTATTTGTATAAGACTGCTGCGAAAGCGCCTCTTTGCGGTAACGGTCTCCATCCTTACTGTTGATGCGGTAAATCTTAAACAACAACACTCCAAAAGTAAACAAACAAACGCAAAAGACGAGAAATACCGTAATACACATTTTTCTGTTAAAACGTTTCGGCTTTCCTCTTCTTCTGCGTCTTCGATAGGAGTATCGTCCTTGATTATACTGTGTAGCCATATCTTACTCTCCATTCCGGTTGTGCTTTTCACAATTATTCTGCCGGAATGTCCCCATGAGTGCGAACCTGCGTACTCTTCCGGCTCTCATAAGTATCCATCTGGTTTTCGCTTGCCGCCACCATGCCAAGCTGTTTCGTTGCTTTGTTATAAATAGCAGTCAAATCAACCGAGTCGTCCAATTCTTTCTCGGCAGTTGCATTTTTCTTTTCCATTTCAACTACTTCACTTTGCAATTTTACCACACTTTTGTTCAAATAGGTAGACTGAAATTGCAAACGCAGATAAAAGATACCGGCAGCCATTACAACAAAAAAAGTAAGCGCTGTCAACAACACGGCAACTTTATCAATTTTTGCCTTCCGTTTTGGTCTTGGTCTGGAAACGGGTCTTGTCTGTCTCCTTCTTTCATAATCATCCTCCCTGCGCGGCATTACCTCAATATTCGGTGCCGCACTCCCATATACGTATGGCGTTCTCCGTGTTGCCATGTAACTTCCTCCTAACTTTCTATTTTTTCAAACACTCTTAATTTCGCACTTTTTGAGCGTGTATTTCGTTCTAATTCCTCTTCTGATGGAAGAATCGGTTTCCTTGTAACAACTTTTCCTTTTGGTTTCTTTCCACAAACACATACCGGGAAATCCGGCGGGCAGGTACATGGATTTTCCTGCTTCTTAAAGCTTGTCTTTACCATGCGGTCTTCCAATGAATGAAAGGTGATGATGCTAAGTCTTCCTCCATCACAAAGCAAATCAACCATGTCGTCAAGCGCCTGTCTTAACACATCCAATTCGCGGTTGCATTCAATCCGAATTGCCTGAAAAGTTCTCTTTGCCGGATGGCTTTTTCCGTTTCTTGCTTTCGCCGGCATAGAACCGCGTATTAAATCAACTAATTCTAAGGTCGTCTCAATCGTTTTTTCTTTTCTTTGTCTGCAAATGTTTCTTGCAATATTTCTTGCAAACCGTTCCTCGCCATATTCTTTGATAATACGGAAAAGTTCGGATTCCGGGTATTCATTTACAATATCTTTGGCAGTTACACTCTGCTCTCTGTCCATCCGCATATCAAGCGGTGCATCTTCCCGATAGGAAAATCCCCTCTCGGCATTATCTAATTGATAAGAAGAAACACCTAGATCTAAAACGATGCCGTTTACTTTTGGTATCGCCAACTCCGAAAGCACTTCTTTCATATGTACATAGTTGCTTTTTACAAAGGTTATTTTTTCTTCAAAAGATGCCAGTCGCATGCGCGCCGCAGTAAGTGCCTCCGCATCCTGGTCGATGCAGATTAATCGTCCTTTATCACCTAATCGTTTTGCGATTTCATACGAATGACCGCCACCACCGGTTGTACCATCTACATAGATTCCATCCGGACAAATATTCAGACTGTCTATGGTTTCTTCTAACAGAACCGACACATGCTTAAATTCCATAACTGCCTCCTTGCCTGCACCGACTAAAAACTAAGGCCAAACTCTGACATATGTTCGGCAATGTCATCGATGTTGTCATAATCGTCATTTTCATCCCAGCGCTCTTTACTCCAAATTTCAATTTTAGAAAGGACGCCGACAAAAACGGTTTCTTTGGCAAGCCCGGCATATTCACGTAATTTTGCCGGTATCAAAGCACGTCCCTGCTTATCCAGTTCACATGGTGCCGCATTTGCTAAGAAATGTCTCTGAAGCATTCTGGCCTCTTTCGTGCCGGGAAGTTCTTTTAATTTTTCGATGAAGCCCTCCCATTCGTTCATCGGATACGCAAACAGACAACCGTCCAATCCAAGCGTCACAACAAAAGACTCCCCTAAGTCCTCTCTTAATTTCGCCGGAATAATCACACGTCCTTTCGCGTCAAGGCCATGCTCATACGTTCCCATAAACATCGTGCTTCACCAACTTCCCATCATGGCTTTGTGAATCTGCCACATAAGGTATGAAATTTACCACTTCATGACACTTTACTCCACTTCTCACCACTTTTACATTAATAATACACCACTTAGTGGGAATTGGCAAGCCTATTTCCAACTTTTTTCATGTTTGCACGAAAAAAAAGGTCCTGCTTATCTACTTTATATTGTAGATAAGCAGGACCTTTTTCCTGTCTTTTTATTTTTCTTTCTTTTTTAACCGTCTCATCTGATAAATCCAGACAACCACGCCAGCCACTACAAGCACTGCCGAAAGCACCTGTGATACAGCAATTCCGGTTGCTCCAATCTGTAACTGGTCAGTACGCAGTCCTTCAATCCATGCTCTGCCAAGACCATATCCGATGAGGTAAATGAGAAAAATCTCTCCATCGAATTTCTTTTTCTTCGTATAAAGAAGCATCGCCGTCAGCACTAACACATTCCATGCCGCTTCATACAAGAACGTCGGATGCACCTGGATATAGCGGATGCCATCCTGTACAATAATATGTTCTCTCATTGCAGAAGTAATATTTGCCGACGTGACGTCACTCACCTTTAAGCGCATGGCAAACAACGAATCCGTATATTCTCCAAATGCCTCCCGGTTCATAAAATTTCCAAACCGTCCAATAATCTGTCCGAGCACCAGCCCCGGCACAGCCGTATCGGCAAACAAAAAGAAATTGTATTTTTTCTTTTTACAATAGACAATTGCAGTAACTACAGCAGCAATTACACCACCATAAATCGCAAGTCCACCACCTCGTGTGTTAAAAATCTGCAATAGATTGTTCTTATAAGCATCCCAGCTAAACGCCACATAATATAAACGTGCGCCGATAATCGCAAAGATGATTCCCCAAATCGCATAATCGGAGTAAACATCCGGCTCCTGCCCGGTTCTCTTTGCCTGCCACCTCGCCAGCAAAAGTCCGGCAAGCATCCCACAGGCAATGATAATGCCATAAAAAGCAATCGTGAATCCACCGATGGTAATTCCCTTTGGCAAATGTCCAATTGTAATTCCCAGATGTGGGAATGCAATATCTGCCCCTTGACTCATCCCAAATACCCCTCTTTCTTTTTACATTCGATTTTATACATTAAAGCGGAACAATACAACATCGCCATCCTGTACAACATACTCTTTTCCTTCGGAGCGTACAAGACCTTTTTCTTTTGCTCCATTATATCCATTGTACTCTACCAGATTATCATAGCTTACCACTTCCGCACGAATAAATCCGCGTTCAAAATCCGTATGAATTTTACCCGCTGCCTGTGGTGCCTTCGTTCCTTCTGTAATCGTCCATGCACGCGTCTCATCCGGACCGGTTGTCAAGAAACTAATCAAACCAAGAATGCGGTAGCTGGCACGAATCAGTTTCTCAAGACCGGACTCAGTAAGTCCCAAATCTTCCAAGAACATCTTCTTCTCATCATCATCCAGTTCTGCAATTTCCTGCTCAATCTGTGCACAGATAACAAACACTTCTGATTTTTCCTCTTTTGCAAACTCGCGCACCTTTGCCACCTGTTCATTGGATGCACCATCGTCTGCCAAATCATCTTCTGATACATTTGCCGCATAAATAACCGGTTTTGCTGTCAAAAGATTATATTCCTTAAACCACTCTTCTTCCTCTTCATCCTGAAGTTCAAAATTCTTTGCCAAATGTCCTTCTTCCAGGAAATCTTTCAAACGCTTCATCATTTCCACTTCTTTGGCAAGTTTCTTATCATTGTTCGCACCACGTGCGGTCTTTGCAATACGGCGGTCCAAAATTTCAACATCCGAAAAAATAAGTTCCAGATTAATTGTCTCAATATCACGCAGCGGATCAATGCTTCCGTCTACATGAACAATATTCGTATCTTCAAAACAGCGGACAACATGTACAATGGCATCCACCTCTCGAATATTCGACAAGAACTGGTTTCCTAATCCTTCTCCTTTGGATGCTCCTTTTACCAATCCTGCAATATCTACAAATTCAATAACTGCCGGTACAGTTTTCTTTGACTCATGCATCTTAGTCAATACATCCAGTCTTTCATCCGGCACCGGTACGACTCCGACATTTGGGTCAATCGTACAAAATGGGTAGTTTGCCGATTCTGCTCCTGCTTTTGTTAATGAATTAAATAATGTACTTTTTCCTACGTTGGGAAGCCCCACGATTCCGAGTTTCATGCTATCAAGTTCCTTTCCATTCCTTTTTTCCACATACAAGTTTTCTTACACATAAAGAAAACCAACAAACATCTTATACTATATCATATTAAATTTTCTTTGTCCATAAAGATACAAACTTAACTTGTGTCATAATCGCCGTCTCCATCTCCTCATCCATCAAGTATATAACACCAAATTACCATACAGGCAAAATATGCATGATTTAATAAAAGTACTCTTGAGATAAGAATTAATCATTCTTTATTAATATATCATTGACGCTATAACAAAATTTATGTATAATTTTGTTATAAAGCAAGGAGGTGTTTTTATGCCAACAATCAAATCAAGTGCTGATTTACGGAATAATTACAATGAAATTTCTACATTTTGTCATAATTATCCTGAACCAGTTTT
>OHMT01000026.1_pt1 | contig 123749 bp, 102 predicted proteins | sample 1569371 | NCBI WGS metagenome assembly OHMT01 (sample SAMEA3879500, study PRJEB24766) | human gut metagenome | biome: human-associated habitat; feature: feces | place: USA | collected 1985/1987 | reverse complement strand
TTATTTCCAGCCTATTATACACTATTTCTGACGATTTGAGAAATTTCCTATAAAGGAACAAAGTGTGCGCCAGGCGCACACTTTCGCACACAGGCGGGCAGCATAGCTATCTGTTCAGGAAACCGCCTCACAGGCTTTTTCAAATTCTGTATGTACCTTAGCCATCTGCTCCTGCAGATGGCTGATTTCATTTTTACGTATGGAAGCTACTACCTCTGATGCTGCCTGGAACAGTTCCGTCATTCCAAGGGTTCCTGCAACCCCTTTTAAGGCGTGAACGGCCTCTAACACATCCTCATACCGTTCTTCTTTCATTGCCTGTTCCCCGATTGCAAGATGATCGTCCTCAGTCAGCTTTTTCAAAAATCTTTCATATAAAGCTTCATTTCCCGCAAAACGTTTCACTGCATTTTCATAATCAATACCATAGGCTTTCAATTTCTCTTTATCCATTTTCACCACTCCATTCCGGTTACTATTTTTTCATTTTCGGCTGGAAAATGATACTTGCAATATAGGAAAAAATCAGTGCTGCGGAAATACCAACCGCACTCGCTTTAAATCCTCCCATAAAAATGCCAATAAATCCATTCTCGTCCACTGCTTCCTTTACGCCTTTCCAAAGTGTATTTCCAAAGCCTGGCAGCGGTACACTTGCACCGGCTCCCGCGAACTCTATGAATGGCTGATAAATCTGCAATGCGCCAAGCACCGCCCCAAGGCATACGAGTAAAACCATGATCCTGCCCGGAAGCATTTTTGTTTTCTCCATAAGAATCTGGACAAGTGCACAGATCAGTCCGCCTACCCAGAATGCATTGATATAATCCATTTTTCATCCTCTTTTCTTTCTGAAAATCCATTGTCTATGCATCTGCATGTTCGATGACAACTGCGTGTGCAATGCCCGGCACCGTCATTCCTTCATTGAAAGACACCGTTGAAAGCAATGCGCCTGTCGGCACGAACAATATCCGTTTTAACGTTCCATCTTCGATCTGTTTTAAAAAGTAAGCGCTTAGCGTCACTGCTGAACATCCGCATCCGGAACCACCTGCCCCGGTATTCTGGCTCTCAGCATCAAAAATTTCAATTCCACAATCCGAGTGTATCTTACTGATATCGTAACCGTCTTTTAACAACAGGTCAATGAGAATTTTCTGTCCTACCGTTCCGAGATCTCCTGTAATGATCCTGTCATATTCTTTTTCACTTCGCCCGAAATCCTCAAAATGCTGTCTGATGACCTCTTTGGCTGCTGGTGCCATGGCTGCCCCCATGTTCATGGAATCTTTGATCCCAAAATCCACAATTTTTCCGGTTGTGATCCCTGTGATTTTTGCCATTCCCTTCTCTTTTCCGAGGACGAAAGCAGCGCTTCCGGTCACTGTCCAGGTGGCCGATTTCGGTCTTTGGTTTGCATATTCGAGCGGGAATCTGAATTGTTTTTCTGCGCTGGCAAAATGACTTGAAGTCATAGTCACGACGTGATCCGCATAGCCGGCCGCTACACACATCGCACCGAGAGACAGCGATTCCCCACAGGTACTGCAGGCTCCGTAAAGTCCAAAGAGCGGTACCTGAAAATCCAGCACCCCAAACGAGGTCGCCATGGTCTGCCCCAAAAGATCGCCTGCGAAAAGATACCGGATGTCCTCTTTTTTTAATCCGGCTCTGCCGACCGCCATGGTGAAAGCTTCTTTCTGCAGCGTGCTCTCTGCCTCTTCCCATGTGTTCTGACCAAATTTATCGTCCTCACCGATCACATCAAAATGACCTGCCAGAGGTCCCTCTCCCTCCTTTTTTCCAACAATATTTGCCGTGCTGATAATAAAAGGAGCCTCTGTAAAACAGAGGCTCTGTTTTCCCTTCTGCATATTCGTATCCACACTTTCTTTTTCTTTTAGTATGGATCAGGGAAGTTTTTCTTATTCTCTTTTTCATCATTTTCTTATCGTTTTTGCAATCGCTTCCGGTGATAACTGTAAAAAAACACAAAGCTCTAAAAACTCTTCGGCAAGCAGAGGTTCTTTATAATCCGGATGCAGTTTTTCTTCCGGAACTTGTGTCTGTTCTGAAATCTCAGATGCTGAAATTCCTTTTTCCTGCATATAAGCAAGGATATATTCTGTCACTCTGGATTTATTCATGCGCTCCGCTCCTTTTCTCATGTGTTCTTCCCGATATATGCAGACCTCATCATGCAAGCATGTTCGGTCTACATATTCTCGATTGGCACCGCTCATTGCTTACGCACATTATATTCTTATAATTCAAGACTTTCAACCATATTTTCCCATATAATCAGAATTAATTGACGGTCTAAAATATGTGAGATATGATAACCATAATAACTTTTTAAATTTCAGAAACAGGGGATTTTTATGCGAAATGAATTAATTCCAAAGGTGTTAAAAGAATATAGAAAACGAAATCATTACTCAGTGAAAGACGTATCGATCAGGCTGATGGAACATGATATTGATGTTGCACCGAAGACGATTTATGGCTGGGAAAGCGGACAGGCACAGCCGACGGCGGACACACTGCTCTTACTGTGCGAGATATACAAAATCCCGGACATCCTGAACTCCTTCGGTTACGACCAGCCTGATGATCCGGCAGCTTCCCTGACTTATCATGAGCGTGAGATCATCTACGCCTACCGCAACCGCCCTGAGTTACAGCATGCGGTCGACATTCTGCTCGGATGTGATTAGGTATTTTGTTTCCTGTGATACAATCTGATCTGTGCGATGTATAAATAAAAAAGAGGTTTTTCTGTAGAAATAACTGTTTTCAGGATTTTTGCAGGAAAACTTTTTTTGTGCTCTTTTTCCCCGGCTTCTTACAAATCCAGACAGGCACACGGCTGTTTCCGTGTATATCATTTTATTTTCACAGGTTGCAACTTTGCTTTAAGAAGTATAGAATAGAAGATACTCTGCGGTTTTATGGTAGTTCCGTAAAACCGTTTACCGCAGGACATTATTAAGGGAGATTTATTTATGAACGCTTTCCAATTTATCTTTCAGTATATCAAACGGCATAAAGTCCAGTATACGCTTGGTATCATCACGCTTTTTGTGGTAGACTTTGCCAATATTTTTATTCCGAAACTTACCGGTGTCATCACCGACGGACTCACTGCCCACAGCCTTGACTGGAGCGGAGTCAGATTAAATCTGCTTTACCTTTTTCTGCTTGGACTGCTGCTTGCGGTCGGCCGTTTCTTCTGGCGGTACTTCCTGTTTGGAGCTTCCCGCTCCATCGAAAAAGAGCTGAGAAACGACATGTTTTCCCATCTGGAAAAAATGGATGTGGAATATTACAACGAGCACAAAACCGGTGACCTGATGACACGTTTTACCAGCGATCTGAACGCGATCCGCATGGCGATTGGACCTGCCGTCATCTGTGTGTTTGACGCCTCCGTCATGACCCTTATGGTCATTTTCCAGATGATGTATTATGTCAGCGTGAAGCTGACACTGATCGCAGTCATCCCAATGCTTTTCATTTTATTTGGCGAGATTTATTATGGAAAAATCATCCGTCCGCGCTTTACTGCAAGGCAGGAGGCTGTTTCCGATCTCACCGACTACGTGCAGGAAAGCTTTTCCGGTATCCGTGTCATCAAGGCGTTTGTCCGTGAAAAGGCACAGCGTTACCACTTTTTAAAAGAAAACGAAAACACCATGGAAAAGAACTTAAGCATTGCAAAGATCCAGTCGATCGTCATTCCACTTTTAGATGTCATCATCGGGCTTTCCTCGCTGCTTACGCTCATTTACGGCGGCTATCTTGCGCTGGTCGGGGACATCACGCTTGGACGCTTTGTCGCTTTTAACCAGTATATTAACATGCTTGTCTGGCCGATGTTAGCCTGCGGGGATTCCGTCAATATGTTTTCGCAGGGTGCTGCCTCCATCCGAAGGATCCAGGAGATTTTCAAAGAACAGCCTGCCATTGCAGACACCGACAAAACAAAGGATGTGGACGACATTAAGGGCGAAATTGATTTTCATCACCTTACCTTCATCCACCGCGGCCACAGCGAACCGACTTTAAACGACATCACCCTGCATGTGCCGGCAGGAACAACGCTTGCGATCATCGGGCGCACCGGAAATGGGAAATCCACACTGGTAAATCTCCTGCTGCACCTTTACAACACGAAACCGGGCATGCTTTTCATTGATGGAAAGGACATTAACACCATTCCTTTAAAAACACTGCGTGAAAATATCGGATACGTTCCGCAGGATAACTTCCTGTTCTCGGACACATTGAAATCCAATATCGCATTTGGCGCTGAAAATGAGGATATGGAAGCCATCCAGTCCGCAACACGCGCTGCCTGCATCCATGAAAATATTGTCCAGTTCCCGGACGGTTATGAGACAATTGTAGGTGAGCGCGGTGTCACCTTATCCGGCGGTCAGAAACAGCGGAGCTCCATTGCCAGGGCACTGATGAAAAATGCACCGATCCTGATTTTAGACGACGCCCTCTCCGCTGTCGATACCGACACCGAGGAACACATTTTAACCAATTTAAAGAAAAACCGGGAAGGAAAGACGACCATTCTCATTGCGCACCGCATCTCGACGATCCAGAATGCAGATATCATTATGGTGTTAGAGGACGGCACTGCCGCCGAGATCGGAAACCACGATTCCCTTATGGCAAAACACGGGATTTATTACGATATGTTTGAAAAACAGCAGTTAGAAGCCATCCACGGTGAAGCCGGAAAAGCACTCATCAGACAGGATCATCCAGCTGCAAAAACAGGAAAGGAGGACGCATAACTATGAAACGTTTACTGGCCTATTTAAAACCGCACAAATGGGTTATGACTGCTGCGACAGTCCTCGTCCTCTTTATCATCGTGGTAGAACTTTACCGCCCGATCGTCATCGGTGATGCGATCGATGATTATATCAACGGCTATTACGCACCGTACATCGAAACCACTGCGGATGCGCCGGGTGCTGTTCCTTATCATGACACTTACCTGACAAGAGATTTTGAAGCGGCAGACGGACAGAATTACGATCAGATTCTTCTATATAATAATCAATATTATATGGCAGAAAATCTTTCATCCGAAGAATGTGATGCATTAAAAAATGCAGATGCCGCCACACTTTCATCTTATGTAAACCAAAGTGCAACGCCTCTCACAAGGGACGACTTAAAAGATTTGCGGCATTATGATTTTGCCGGCATTTTGAAAGCGGCCGCCCTCTATCTGCTGCTTCTGCTCACCGGATTTGTCTTAAATGCATTAGACACCTGGATTTTGCAGAAAATGGGACAGGAGATCATTTACCAGATGCGTGAGGAGGTATTTACCCACATTCACAGCTTATCGTTAAACTTTTTCAACAATACGCCTGTGGGAAAACTTGTCACCCGTGTCTCCAACGACACCGAAGCGGTCAATGAACTTTTCTCCACCATTTTGGTAAAACTCTTTAAAAACATTGTAAAAATTATCGGATATGCCGTTGTCATGCTCTCCATTAATGTAAAAATGGCTCTCGTATCCTTTGCACTGCTGCCGCTTGTCACAGTGCTGACCTTCTTTTTCCGCTTTATGTCAAGGAAGGCATACGAGCTTACAAGAAACCGCATTACCGACTTAAACACATTTTTATCGGAACACCTCTCCGGCATGAAGCTCATCCAGATTTTTGCAAGGGAAGAGGAAAAATATGCACAGTTTGAAAAGAAATCCGAAGATTTATACAAGGCAAACTGGCGTGAGGTTATGACATTTGCGATTTTTCGTCCATCCATTTATCTGGTGTCCGTGCTTGCCATGATGCTTGTGATTGGAACCGGAAGTGCCGGGGTGTTAAACCAGACGCTCTCGCTCGGAACGCTGTTTATTTTTATCACTTATATTTCCTCGTTTTTTGATCCGATCCAGGAACTTGCGGAACAGTTTGGTACCTTGCAGTCCTCTCTCGCCTCCGCCGGAAAAATTTTCTCCATTTTAGACGAGAAACCGGACATTGTAAAACCAACGCACCCGGTTGAAGTCAACATCAAAGGACGCATCGAATTCCGTCATGTATGGTTCGCCTACGAGAAGGACGATTATATTTTAAAAGACATCAGTTTCGTCATCGAACCGGGCGAAAAAGTTGCATTTGTCGGTGCTACCGGAGCTGGAAAATCTTCCATCTTAAATCTGATCGGACGATACTTTGACATCCAGAAAGGTGAGATTTTGATCGACGGCGTCAACATCAAAGACATCGACACTGATGTGCTGCGCGCCGCGATTGGGCAGGTACAGCAGGATGTATTTATTTTTACCGGGGATATTAAGAGCAATATTTCACTGGACAATGAGAATATTTCCATTGAGGACGTGAAACGTGCCGCAGAGATCGTGCACGCGGATTCCTTTATCGAAAAAATGCCGGGCGGCTATGATGCCCCTGTCACAGAGCGCGGAAGCACCTTATCCGCCGGACAACGACAGTTACTCTCCTTTGCGAGAACCCTGGCTTACGATCCGACCATCCTTGTCTTAGACGAGGCAACTGCCAATATCGACACGGAGACCGAGGCTCTTATCACAAGTGCTCTGGCAAAACTCATGGAGGGCAGAACTACGATCATGGTTGCACACAGACTTTCCACGATCCAGCATGCCGACAAGATCATTGTCATGCATCAGGGACAGATCAAGGAAGCCGGCACCCATCAGGAACTTCTCGCCCAGAACGGACTGTACCGGAAATTGTACGATCTGCAGCTTGTGGAAGCGTAGCAGTTCAATTTTTGTAACGACAGTTTATATGTCCGCCCCGGGAGCATGAACATCCTTGCCGCCGCTTTAAACACACCGGTTTCCGTCATGGAAACTGCCGGGGAAGGCGGCGCATGGGGCATGGCACTTCTCGCCTCCTATATGGTTCACAAAAAAGACGGCGAAACATATGTAGAAACAGAATGTTCACATTTACTGCCTGGTGAACGGTATCCTCTGATTATTTCCGAATCTCCACCCACTCCATCTCAAGCTTCGGTTTCACAACCTCTGTTTTGATCTCGTAGTATCCCTGTTTTAATTCCACACGGCAAATCTTCTGCGTGTTCGGTCTGCCTTCCGTGCCGCTCGTCTGCAATGTGAAGAATAATTCATCGTTGAGATAGAGGTTTGCGGCTGCCTGTGCCAGATTTGACTGCGGAGAAATAAATTTTACAACAACATTGTATACACCAGACTGGTTTACATAAATCTTCTGTGACACTTTATCTTCTGGAACAATGCTTATATCGCTTTCCCCAGTTGCCCCTTCTGATCCAGCCCCCTGCAACGGCTCATATGCCTTCACTTCCTCCAACGGTCTTAACGGACGTTTCATAACCGGAGCATTTAAAATAAACCGACAGATATTTTTTGCAGAGCGCTGCAACTCCCCAATGGTCAGCTTTCCATTATCCAGTGCCTCCAAAATATCATCGCCCATGGCATTGATTTCCGCGCCGTTATTGTTGACTACCATATAAAGGTCATTCTGGGAGCGCACCATCGAAGAAAGTGCATGATGATCCTGCTTGCCACCTTTTACAACATCATTGACACTTGCCCACCAGTCGGTCATGACAATGCCTTCATACCCCCACTCTCCTCTTAAGATCGTGGTATTTAAATCATAATTTGACGATGTCCAGTGTCCATTGATCGGATTATAAGATGTCATAATAGAGGAGGCTTCCCCTTCTTTGACTGCAATCTCAAATCCTTTCAGATAAATCTCACGCAGTGCACGCTCTGACACAACAGAATCTACTGTATGTCTTGCCGTCTCCTGGTTGTTCGCCGCAAAATGCTTCACCGTTGCAAAAGAGCCGCCTTTTTTGATTCCCCTTGTCACTGCTGCCGCAAAACATCCGGTCACATAAGGATCTTCACTGAAATACTCAAAATTGCGTCCGTTCAACGGATAGCGGTGGATATTAATTCCAGGTCCGAGCAGAGTGTCCACTTCGTTTGCAACCAGCTCTTTTCCTTCCATCACATAAAGTTCTTCCATCATTGGAATGTTAAACGAACATGCAAGCAGTGTTCCGATTGGAAGCTGTGTTGCCTTCAATCCGCTCTCCATACGGATACCGGAAGGTCCGTCTGCACAGCAGGCAGCCGGGATTCCATATTCATACAGGCGGTCGCTGACACCTCCAAATGTGGATGCCGTACCCGGTGTTACTTTCGGGCTGCTCATTCCTTCCCCGCGCACGATCGTGGCAAGTTCCTCTTTGGTCAATTGCGCGATAAATGTATCCAAATCTGCTTTTCCCTCTGCAACATCCGAAAAACGGATTCCTTTGTCTCCGGTGATTGCAAGCTGCTCCGGTAAATGCGCCTCGATCCGTTCCTGTAACCGGATGGTCTGCTGCGGCACTGCCTCCTTTTCCTGCTGATAGCTTCCATCCTCCCGGCTCTGTCCCGGACGGATGCGTTCAAATGCTTCCGTCGGTGCGAGTGCTTCCTGCAGGGCTTCCGTCACGCAAAGTTCTTTTACGATGTATGCTCCTTTTCCATCCACATCTGCGATTTTCGTATTCCGCACACTATTACCCACATGGAATACGTAAGCACCTGCCTCTGATACATAGCAGGACTTGTGGCCTGTCACACCGGAATCATCATATGAAGCAAGATTTTTTACCGGAATGTGCAGTGTCATTTTCTGTTTTTCTCCCGGAGCCAGCTCCTTTGTCTTTGCAAATGCTTTTAATTCTCTCGCCGGTTTTCCAAGTTTTCCCTGCGGTGCCTGCACATAGACCTGTACGACCTCTTTTCCCCTGCAGTCTCCTGTATTTTTCACACAGATGGTAATCTGCACTTCTTTTCCTGCACATGTTCCATTATCAATCGATACTCCGTGACTGCCCCAGGCACCTCCGACTTCGGATTCTTCTGTAACCGTCTCCGCTTTTAAAATTTCAATGTCAAACTTCGAATAGGAAAGTCCAAAACCGAACTCATACATGACTTTTTCCGGGCAGAATGTCTCAAAATAGCGGTATCCCACATAGATATCTTCGGTGTAAAAATTGCGCACAGTGTCTCCGAAATCGTTCGCCGCCGGATAATCTGCCAGTGAACATGCGATCGTGTCCGTCAGTTTTCCACTTGGAGACACTTTTCCACTCAAAACATCCGCAACTGCATTTCCACTCTCCATGCCGCCCTGCCAGATATAGAGCACGGAACGGATATGATCCTTGTATACAGGATTCTTAAGCCAGCTCATATCTATGATATTCGACACGTTCAAAAGTACTGCGACCTGTTCAAAATGCGCTGTCAGAACCTTCAGATTTTCAAGTTCTTCCGGCGTCAGAAGGTAACTGCCCGCCTCATTTGCATAATCCTTATCTTCGCCTGCAGTACGTCCGATAATAAAAATCGCTTTCTCTGATTTTTCTGCTGTGGCTGCCGCAATCTCCTCTGTGATAACCATCTCTTTCTGGTGCCACGGCTCTGCTGCCCAGCCGCCACCGCCGTTGTCAAACGGGTGGTCTTTTAACCACGCTCTGTAAATGTCTGCCAGCTCCTCATTCAAAGTAAAGCTGCCGCTCTCTCTCATTCCATCATAAATATTCACCGCATAAGGCACATTGACAGCTCCGCCGGAACCAGTCCCGCTGCGGTAAGTCTCAAACTGGCACCTGCCAAACACAGACACCATCTCTTCCTTTTTCAATGGGAGCATGTGACCTTCATTTTTCAATAAAACGGCTCCCTCTGCGGCTGCCGCCCTGCAATATGCTCCAAATCCTTCCAATGGTACTCCGATTGTACTCATACTCATCTGCTTCCTCCAAATACGTTTCTATTTTTATTTTAAAATGTTTTCTTTCACATCACATATTCTAGTAAAATCTTCTCTTCCATGCTATAATTTTTCTATTCAAAAATATAACAATTTTGTCATTGGAGGTTTTCTATGGATTATCCGGAGGAAAGAAAACAATATATTGACGGCATCGCCTGCCAGTATCTCTGTCATATTGAAAAAGCAGAGAAACCGGGCAATGTATTTTCCGCTCATTTTCATTATTATATTGAAATGCTCTATGCGCTTTCCGGTCATTTCCGTATTTATTTAAACGGAATTTACTACGAATTTGCGGCAGGGGATTTTGTACTGATCAATTCCAGGGAAGTGCACCAGATCGACGCGCTCTCATCAGCGGGCGGCTCTTATATCGTGGTTCGTTTTCTCCCGGAACTCATTTACGACGGCATGACACAGAGCCACTTTGAGTTAAAATATCTGCTTCCATTTATCACCGAAAACAGCATTTATGAAAAAGTAATTTCTTCTTCCATATTAAATGCAAAACACTCTGCCATCCCCGGACTTATGAACGAGATTATCCGGGAATCTGAGGAAAAACAATACGGCTACGAGCTTGCGATCAAAAATCACATTGGCGGTATTTTTCTTTGGCTGCTGCGCTACTGGCATGCAAATGGCGAAGAACCGCTTCTCGAAGATTTTGAAAACCAGCAGTTAAAACAGCAGCTCTCCCCAGCCCTGACCTACATGATCACCAACTATGAAAAATCTATCAGTGCAGCGGACATGGCAAAACTCTGTAATTTGAGCTACAGCTATTTTTCCAGAAGTTTCAACCGGCTTTTGCATATGAATTTCAGTGATTACCTGAATGAGATCCGCATCCGGGAAGCGGAAAAGCTGTTAGTCTCCACTACCCAGAACGTGACGGAGATTGCATCTGCGGTCGGTTTCTGTACCACAAGTTACTTTATCAAACAGTTTACCAAATATCTGCATGTTTCTCCCAAACAATACCAGAAACAAATGCGCCAGGGACAGAAACATTTCATTGCATAACCACGCAACACAAGATATAATAGTTTGCAGTGTCCAGTGGTTCCTTAACGGTGATTGGCGGTGCCGGACTTGTCATCGGCTCTTTTGTATCCGGTGGTACTGCAACTCCAAACTTTACCCGATTCGCAAAGTCTGAATATCTGGACTACAAACGACAATGCCTTATATACCGCCGGACTCGAACTTGCTAATATCTTCCATCAGAAGAAAAAACCTATGGTACTGATCTCCGGTATCATTGGAACGATTTTATCCGTCTGGTTATACTATAACTTCTGTAACTGGTTAAATGTATTAAACTGGGGGATTTCCTCCATCAATGGCATGGTGGTTGCTGTCGTCTGCTACCTGATTGGATATTTTGTGAAGAAAAATCAGAGATAAATAATACGTCCTAATTCTGCTGAAGTTCTGTGTGAGATGGAAATGACAGTGCGGTCTTTCGCTACACGCTTTAACGCCAGTAACACTGCCTTTTCCGTCTCTGCATCCAGATTCGCCGTGATCTCATCAAACAGCAGCATTTGTGGTTCCGCCACTGCGGCTCTTGCAATGGATAAGAGCTGCCATTGTCCCTGCGAGAATAACTCCGGCGTGCATTTCGTGTCATATCCGTTTTCAGAGCTTTCTATCACATCGTCTAACCCGGTCAGCTCTGCCACTGCTTTTACGCGGTCTGCCGGAATGGTTTCATCATACAGCGTGATCTGATCGCGCACCGTTCCCGGAACCATGTGGAAGATCTGTTCTACATAGCCGAACAGTTTCCGTTTCTCTTCCTCCCGGACTGTCACTGCCGGTCTTCCGTGGATCAAAACCTCTCCGCCCTGCGGTTCGTAAAGTCCTAAGAGAAGTTTTAAAATCGTACTTTTTCCTGCCCCGGTTCGTCCTGCGAGTGTTACCTGCTCCGCGTCCATGACCTTTAAATTCAAATGGTCTAAAACGACATGTTCATCATAACCGAAGGTCACATCCCGAAACTCGACAAACGGAACATCTGCTGTTTTATTTTCTGAGTGTCCCCCAGCCATCTGTTCCACGCATTCTTCTGCTACTGTCTCGCTGTCTTTTTCCACTATCTGCTTCTCCTCAAGTGCAAAAAATTCATTGATCCTGTGGATTCCGGCAATCGCAGACTGAATCGTCTGAATCTCCATTCCGAGGCTCTCCACCGGGGAGAATATCTGTGAGATATAGTTGATGACCGCAACCGCAGTTCCGGCAGACATTCCAAAGAAGGTCAGTACCGTGTGGTTTCCGGACGCGGAAAGCAACATGACAACTGCGACAACCACCGCATTCAATATCAGTATCACCGGGGAGTAAACCGCATCATAAAAATTGGTGCGCTCCATCGCTGCATAACTCTCCCCGATATAAGTGTCGTAACGCTCTTCCATGTATGCTTCCTTTGCAAGACAATGGATTGTGCGGATATTGTGAAGCGTCTCCGGCACATGACCGGATGCTCGTCCGACAGCCTTTCGGTTTTCAATCTGCGCCGCCAGCATATTTTTCTGGACATGTCTGGTAAACCAGAATAAAAACGGCAGCAACACCAGCAATACCAGCGTCAGTCCACGGTTTTGAAACCAGATCACGACAAGGATACTGATAATCTTACATACATCCGCAAACATACTGATAATCCCGGAGGTAAACAGATTTTCCACCGTGTCAACATCCCCGACAAACCGTGACACCAGTGTTCCCGGCTCCTGCTTATTCACGCTGTCTGCCGTCAGACTTACAAATTTATCCATCAGGCTGCTTCTTAGTGCATGTGTGATTTTCTGACCAAACACCGTCAGGAGTCCTTCCCTCGCAGCTTCCAATATTCCGGTAAGTGCGAGCAGGACAAAATAGAGAAGGATCACAGAAAACGCCGCCTCATTACCGGCTGTCACTGTATCAATGATTTTTGCAAGGATCAGCGGAGGAATCAGCGCTGCCACAACTGCTCCGATCACTGCGGTCAGGATTCCGGCAGACAGCATTTTCTGTTTTTTGATTGTTTCCAGGATCACACTTTTTACCTGTCTTTTCTGTTTCATCTGCCACTCCTCCTTTCCTCTGTATGTTCAGAAACTGTTTTTCTATTTTCCGTTTCCACTTTCGCATTCTCTCTTTCATCGCTCTGTGTCTCATACAGACTGCGGTACTCCGGTATCTTTTCCAGAATTTCTTCATGTGTACCGGCCACCGCCTTTCCATCTTCCATCCAGATGACCTGATTCATCTGAGGAAACAGATATAAACGGTGAGAAATTAAGAAAACAATATTGTCTTTCGTCTGCTGTTTCAAATTGGCAAAAATCTGTTTTTCCGTGTTTTTGTCCAGTGCCGAAAAAGGATCATCCAGAATCAGAACCGGCTTTTTGTGGCATAGTGTCCTTGCAAGTGCAAGACGCTTTGCCTGACCGCCGGAGAGACGTACTCCGCCATTTCCAACCGCGGTCTGTTTTCCATCCTCCATCTCTGCAACTTCCTGTTCCATGCACACTGCCTTTAAGTAATCGTCTGCCTCTTTTTTCTCACCGAGCAAAATATTATTTTCCACACTGTCAAAAAACAACTCCGGATCATGTCCAAGATAACCGATCCGCTTCGTGCGATCTGCCTCGTCCATAGCCTGCAAATCTGTGCCGTCCACAAGAATCTGTCCCTCATAAGGATATTCACACAAAAATACTTTTCCAAGCGTTGACTTGCCACATGCGACCGCCCCGGTAATACCGATGATCTGTCCTTTCTCTGCGGAAAGACAAATGTCGTCTAAAATTTTCTTTCCATCCGGATAAGCAAAATTCAGATGACTGATCTGTATTTTTTGCACTGTTGTCTCTGTTTTGCCTGCTGGGACTGTGTCGTTTTTTTCCTTACACTCCCTGGCATGATTTTCTGCTGTCTGATCTTCGATCGCAGTTCTCTCATCTTTTCGTGTCAGAAGTGGTTTGATACGGTTCCATGAAACCTGTGCTTTATGTACCGCATTGAACAGCTTCGCAGCGCTTGACGACTTCACGGAAAGTTTCACAAAGCACGACAAAAATGTGGTAAACGCCGCAATGCCCCATGCACGCCAACCGGTTCCCAATACATTTTTCTGTCCGAAATACAAAATGATCAGCACACCTGCCATGGAGATGACGCGATACACCGGTGGCATTGCCGTGTTCCAGATGTTTGCTCTCACGGCTGATTTTTCATACGCAGACAAATTTTCTTCATATGCATTCTGTCTTTCTTTTTCACGCCCGAAAACACGGTATGTGATTGCATTTTCTGCCCGGTCTAACGTCGCTGCGCTCAGCGCGCCGGACTGTTCCTTGTAGGCAGCCCCGGTTCTCTGGATCATTTTTTTCATTTTTTCTGCGGTCATGTAAGAGATTGGCGGAAACAGCATACATAAGAGCGCCAGCCGCCAGTCATACCACAAAAGCATTCCGGCATAGGCTGCCAGTGCCACACCTGTATCAAAAATTTCCGTCGTAAATTTCCGCATTCCCTCCACACAGTCATCAACGTCGAGGATCGCTTTCGTTATGACATTGCCTTCGCCCTCTTCCTTAAGGCTCGCCCTGCTTTTTCTGACAAGGCTTCCATAGAGGATTTCCTTCATCCTGCGGTTTACATTATTGGCAAAACGGCGGACATAAAAACGCTTGATATATCTCGAACTCTGCACGATCACGATCACTGCCACATAGCTTAACACAAGAATCAGCATATCGCCAAACTGTCCGGCACCTCTTAAAATGTCCACAAGACAGCCGGTCATTTTTCCTTCGAACCACGGTCCTGCAAGCAGTCCTACATTATAGATCAGACCGGATATTGTCACCGCCAGAAGTACTTGCCATTCTGCTTTAAAATAGGACAAAATCCTGTCCGGCTGAAATGATGCTGGCTGTTTCTGTTTTTCTCTCATTTTGTCCTCCTTTTCCCTGCAAAACAAGAAAGGCATCACACCAAAGTGCGATGCCTTCCATTCATTTCTGACTGTTTATTCATAAATATGTTTTTTCTTATCTTTTGCTTTTACCTGTTTTTTCTTTAACATATGTTTTGGATTTTTGTCTGCCATAATGTATCCTTCCTTTCCAATGCCTATAGGCTTTTCGGTCTGTAGGTTACTTTCTGTACAAAATAATTATCCTTCAATTGCGATGAATTTACGTTCCGGTACTGCTGCCTTTGCTTCTTTCTTTGGAACAAACAGTTTTAAGATACCATGTTTGAACTCGCCCTTGATATCTTCCTCTGTCATATCCTCACCGATATAGAAGCTACGCTCGCAGGAACCTGCATAACGTTCTCTCCGGATGTACTTTCCGGTATCTTTCTCCTGCTCATCCTGATCAAGACCTTTTGCAGCGGCGATGGACAAATATCCATTGTCTAACGATACCTTGATCTCATCTTTCTTGAATCCAGGCAGATCGATAATCAGCTCATAGCCGTTGTCCATTTCCTTGATATCTGTTTTCATAAGATTCTTTGCATGTCTGCCATACAATTTCTTCTCAACCTTACTGTCATCATAGAATGGTAAATCAAACAAATCTTCAAATAAATCTTCTCCAAAAATACTAGGCATCAACATAAGTCATCTCTCCTTTTTCTACGGTATCCGCTTTCTCGTGGATATCTCATGCTTTATTACCTTGTTTCTTTGGAACTGGGATGTTCGGAGAACTCACAGAACTTTTACTTCTGAAATCTTTTCTGATCTCTTGGTTCTTCTTTTGTTCTCTTCCTTTGTTCTGACTATGTTATACACCCGTTTGTTAGCACTGTCAAGAGTAGAGTGCTAATTTTTTGTGAAGATTTTGTGAAAGTGGACTACATTCACATAAATATGTATCTCCCTAAGCTGATTTTTTGTTTTCTGCTGATATTCTTCCTGCTCACACAAGCTTCTTTGTTCTCCACTTCCCGGTTTTCCAGCGCCATACCATGCCGACAGCCCGCACACACTCATCACTTGCAAGACCGATATACGCTCCCACAGCCATAAGCCCCATGGAAATTCCAAACAGCCATGTGCCTCCCACCGCAAAGACAAACATGAAAACGGCTGCGATCACTGCCGGGAACACTGCATCTCCGCTTGTTTTTAAGGCTTGTCCAAACACAAGATTCGTCACGCGTCCAATCTCAAGTACAATGTCGATTGCCAGCAGCTTGCGGACCAGCGCAGTCATTTCCGGGTTGTCTGTAAAGAGTGGCATAATAAACCCGGAACCAAGCACAATTGCTGTCTCCATGCAGACTGCCACACATACTCCGACAAATGCTGCCCTCTTTGTCCCTCTGTCACACTCTTCGATTTCCCCAGCACCGATGTGCCAGCCTGTCATGATCGCATTTGCCTGTGCCAGTGCTGCACCGACACAATAGGAAAAATTACTGATCGTTGCCGTATAAGATCTGGCTGTCACATTCAGCCCTTCTGCATCCATCTGGTTCAGGAAACGGATGACAAGCATCATTGCAACATTATAGAGTGCCGTCTCACATGCAGATGGAAGTCCGACTTTCACGATCTGCCCTAAGACTGTCTTATTTGCGATCCTCTCTGTACTGTTTTTTGCAGAGATCAGCTTATGTGAAAAATACAGTACAATACACAGGTTCAGGATCTTGGAGATCACAGTTGCTGTGGCGACACCTGCAACACCTTTGTGCAATACAAAAAGAAATACTGCATTCATCACAAAATTTGCGATATTTCCAACGATTGTGGCATATAATGGCTGCTTTGTATATCCGAATGCGCGCAGATAGCTTGAAAAGATAGGAATGACCGCATTTAATATACAACCACCCCCGACAATTTTAAGATAAATCAACGCCGGTTCATACAATGCATCCGCAATTCCTACCATACGAAGGATTGCTCCTGCTCCCGAAAATAAAAATACAGCCATAAGCACGCCTGCAACAGCATTAAATAATAATCCAAGCTGCCTTGCCTGATAGGCAACTCCCGGTCTGCCTGCGCCAATATTCTGCGTCATGACCGAAACCATGCCGGAAGATATGATAGAAAACATTATGATAAAAATTCCAATATAACTGTTTGCCGTTCCCACTGCCCCGACGGCATAGTCTCCAACTGCGGATAACATCAGAGTGTCAACCATACCGGACAGCATATAAAATAGTGTTTCCAGACAGATTGGGATAAAAAGTCTTGTGAGCTGTTTCATCTGAAGTCTCCTTTTTCCGTTCATACTTATCCAATCTATTTTATATTATTTTTCCCTGAAAAACTTGCACTATTTTAACCAGAAAAAGTACAATTCTGCTCATTTTATAAAATATTTCTGCGTTATAAAAATCTGGAAGCCAGATAAAAATGAAATTCGTCATATTTCATCAGGCAATTCCACTGCTTTTCTTACTTCTTCCACCCACTCTGCACTATGACAGCAAAACAGTTCTTCATGCTGCATATTGTGCTTCCGGATATCCGGATTTTTGAAATAAGTACAATATCTCTTTTCGTATTTTTCTCCCATCTTGGTTGCGTAAAAAACATGGATCGTTGTTCCAGGCACATCAATTCCATGCCGGACTTTCGTAACCAGATCCGAATAGAACTGATTATAAATACTCTGTTTCGTAATCCATGGACTTCCTCCCTTACCGATTCCAAACATATTTAAAAATCCATTATATAATTCTTTTTTGCCACCGTCTGTCTTATCCAGCTTTTTCTGCATAAATTTTGGAAGAGTACCTGTATGTACCATTTTATACATAAAAGGCACTACCATGGATGACTGGATTTTAGCCACAAGATATATTCTCCCACCATACTTTTTCCTGATTTCCTGCTCAATTTTTTCACATTCATCTTCCATCGAATAAAATTCCGTTTTCTCGTTTGGATCAAATCCATCATAAGAAACTGTTACCGTGTAAAAATAAGAATGCAACCCATCCAGTACATGATCAAAACTGCTATACAGACAGCAGGTGCCGGGAAATAAAAATATCACTGGTTTACGATTATCTCCACTTTCATAAAATTTCATAGCTGGTCTCCTTTAGGCTTTTCTCACAACGCAATGCATCCTCATACCTTTACGGATTTCAAATTTTTCCACTTTTAGTCCTGCTTTTCTGCTGCATTCCATGACCACATCTCTTGTTGGAACCCGGACATCTCCGTGCCCACATATATTTGCCAGAGGCATTTCCAGTGTATTCATCAGCCATATCAATATTTTATTATCACTGGTCACATCCCTCAGTATCAATCTTCCATTTGGACGAAGACATCTCTTCACACTGTCAAAAAATGCCTGTGGATTCGGATAATGATGGAAACTCATAGAACAGATAATTGCGTCAAATGAATCGTTTTCAAAAGGAAAGTTCTCACAGTCTCCCACAACAAATGTTGCATTTGGAATACTTTTCTTTTTTGCCTGTTCGATCATGGCCGGAGTCAGATCCAATCCTGTATAATGTCTGTCCGGATATTTTTCCGATAATAAAGAAATCATAGGAGCCGGTCCGCAGCCTGCATCCAACAAATCATTAAATGGCTCTTTTTCTAATTCTTCCAGGATCTCCGGATAATCCTTCTTACACATTTCGTAGATACCAGCATGGTTACTTTCATATCTTCCTGCTGCTTTTGTAAATTCGCTGATTGACAATTTTTTGTATTCTTCGTTTTTCATTCTTTCTTCCTCCGATCACGTCTGTGGCATAAATCAATCTTATCCTAGAAATCTGGCTTCTTTTTCAATTTCAAATAAGCGGTCAAAGCTTGTGTTAGTCTCTTTCTGCACTCTTCCATTCTGCAACCGCATTTCTCACCCGGCGGTCAATATCCAGACGTGTACTGCGGCATTCCTCCGGATATTTTCTTGCTGCCTGAAATGCCAGTTTCACAAAGAGTCCGGAACTAACCGGGAGCATTGACTTTATCATGCTCTCTGGAAAAACGAAATGGGTTCCATGTTCATAAATGACAGACTCCAACCTGCATGTGTGTGGATGTTCTTTCATTCGCTGTTTCATTCGACGGATATATTTTGCAGTATCCCACAACACATCATCTTCTGCGCCGATCAGCAATAATGTTCCTTGGATTTTTTCAATCTTGATCATCTCGTCTTCTGTGATTGGGTGAGCCGTTTCCGAATCATCAAACAGTTTTCTTGAATTGATCATATCACCGGTCCGTTTTGTTTCTTTTTCAATCACATGCCAGTAGTCCGGATGTTTGTAACAAAATGGCATGTACGGAAGCGGTTCTCCTTTGTAAGAAAAAAGAGATTCTCCCTCGATCGGCCATTCCTTACAGCCGTCTTTTTTGCCCTGCATAAATCCCTGCCAGATAAAATCACTCGGTGTCAGACCGATCGTCAATGTAATATTTTCAAAATAAGAAGCGGCAGTCAAAGCGAGTGTTCCTGTAGTAGATGCCCCGACAATTCCTATTTTCTGATTACCGTGTACTTTTAACCAATTGATTGCTTTCTCTATGCGTTCCAGCGGATAATTATGATGTCCATAATCCTTTTTTCCGGGTGACATCGTCATCACATTCACACCGAGTTTATGCAGCCATTTCACAGATGTACGCGCCAGATAATCCTCTGAATCGTCTCCGATCATGGCGATCATTGCACAGCCTGAGCCTGTTTTGCATTTCCAATATGCACCATAAAATCCATCTGTTTCCATGTCAAAATGTCTTTTTTTCATCTATATCATCTCCTTAATATCATCTGCGTTTCTCCATAACGATTATTTTGTTCGATATATTCCGAACAGCTGGAATTTTACCTATCACACAATAAACAGGCATAAGTTCTTTCATTCCCTCAACCAGACTGACTTCCTGCAGGATAGAAAAATTCGGTACAATCTTTTGTAATTCTGTTCCGTTCTCAACACCCCATGTGAATTTTGCATTGCTGCCCTCTATGGATTTTTCCTTCACATGTTTCACAACAAATGGTGACATGGTTTCGACCATTATGGTTACTTTCTGAAATGATTTTTCAATAATAGAAAATATCTTTCTGATGTCCTTCTCACACAAATACATCGTAAGTCCTTCCATTATCACCAGAACATTTTCTCCATGATAATCGATATCGTCCACGTAGGAATTATCCATTGCAGACTTTGCAATCTGATGTATCGAACCTGTTTCTGGAAGAAACTGCCGCCTTATCTTCATAGTCTCCGGCAAATCCACGTTGTACCATCTCAGATATTTTTCCTTCATCCGGTAGCATCTGGTATCCAGTCCACATGCAATATTTATTACAACTGTATTTTCATGCTTTTCCAGATATTGCCGAACCATCCGGTCTAATACGATCGTTCTCGCGATCACGCCACAGCTCATGGCTTTATCCTTATCTGCTTTGGAAAAGTCATAGTCCAGCTTTTCCACAAGTTCTACTGCAATCTCATCCTTGATTTTGGCATTTTGCTTTTTTGTTTCTTTTGCCCTAGCATACAAGGTCTGTACCATCGTTTCCGGCACACCTGTCACATTCACTTTTTCTTTCATGTACTTTCCTGCTTCCATATCAATACATTGCCGCTTGTGTTAGTTGTGTCTAACCAGTGTCTGATAAAAAACCGTGTGAAAACAAAACTGTAATTCCACACGGCTTCTTTTCCCTATGCATTCAGTATATCACTTTCATCTGGTTTAGCAACCAGATTTTATCTCACTTTTATTGTGTTACTTGCAAAAGACAAACTGCACCAGCAGCATATAAAATACAGTTCCACCGCCGATACTGAGCAATATGCTCTTTTTCCATCTGTGAAGGAGTACGATAAATGCAATCGCCAAAAATTCCGGTATTCCATATGTTCCGCTTCCCGGTACATCTTTCAGACAATAAATGACCAGAAGACCGATGACTGCATAATGCAGTACCTTACCTAGATATTGGATAAATTCTGGTGGTTCTTTTCCTTCCGGGAAAATTAAAAACGGCAGAAACCGTGTCACCATTGTGCCAAGCAGTGCCCCTGCGGTTGCACCTCCCACCCAGTAAATCTGGTTCAAAAGCGTCACAAAAAACATAAACCATCCTTTATCCACACCCTCCGGTACTTCTGTCGTACAATTTACGGAAAAGGTTTCATCACACATTCCATAAATCAGATAAAACTTTTTCCATCCGACATTTTGATATTTATCCAACATGGAGATCCCATGCTCCGCATCAGAAATCCATAAGACATTCCTAAAAATAAGAATCCTACACAGATTGGCAATGTGTAGGGCAATGCTGCCTTGAATGCTTTTTTCTTCATGTAACTTTGTTCCTCTTTTCCTGTTTGTAACGTAATAGCCTTTCCATACTCGATCGCATAGAATTCCTACCGACATACTTTACTTTTTCTAATTTAACGCAAAAAAAATCTGTCCTATGTGTAAGAGTGAGATTTCCATTAATGCATGCCGCTGTCCGATGTGTACCACAATCCTTGATGCCAAGGCTGTGTAGCATGCAATATTCAGGTTGTGGAAATCCGTCAATCCAGGTTACGAGCGGCAGAACCCAAAGATGAAACTCCGAGAGTTCCATAACGTAAATTGCAGATTCTGTGGTGCAATTCATAACGTTGATTGGGTATGTATAAGCGTCCTCTCACAAGTCTTTCGTAACGTAAATGAAAGAAAAACGGTATAAACAAATATTATTTTCTTCGTGAGCTATGGAGATAGGATTCTAAGCAACAATCTTGGGAAGCCGCTGCTTCTCAAGATTGTTGCTTAGAATCCTATCGGAATGCCCTACAAACAGAAACATAATATTTCGTTTATACCGTTTTTCTTTTTCATAAACCTATAAAATCACGACTTGTGAGAGGACGCTTATGGTTGCCCTTCACAACCTATAAAAGCACTGCAAAATCTGCGACACTACACCCATGAAACTGAAATTTGTCACTATTTTGTTATAACTCCAAACTTTTCTCATCCAACAAAAAATCGTATAGGCTAATAGTTAATATGCCATCATCATCATGCCAAGGTTTTACTACATCCTTTACGATGATTATCTTTTTAAAGGAGTCACCAACGTTTATAAGTGATGCCTTTTCCTGTTCTCTTTTTTCCTCATCAGGAATACTAAATGCTGACTGGATATAATAACGTCTGCTTCCTTGATTTGCTATAAAATCAATTTCCAATTGCTTCTTTTCCTGAACTCCAGCCTCCGTTCTATTTCTTTTCATTACAACACCTACATCAACTGAAAAACCTCTGACTCTAAGTTCATTATAAATAATATTCTCCATAAGGTGAGTCTCTTCAACCTGCCGGAATCCGAGCCTTGCATTTCTAAGACCAACATCTTCAAAATAATATTTTAAGGGAGTTCCTATATATCTTCTTCCTTTCACATCATATCGGTTTGCCTCTGATATAATGAACGCATCCTCTAAATGTTCAATATAACTGCGTACGGTATTTAAGCTTATATCTGACTGAATGGCACTATGAAATGTAGCCACAATTTTGGATGGATTAGTAAGAGAACCTATTCCCGATGCTAAAACATTGATTAAATCATTCAATTCTTGTTTTTTCTCAATATGATTACGTTCAATAATGTCTTTTATATAAGTCTCTTCAAACAATCTAGTCAAATATTCCACTCTTTGTTCATCTGAATTCATTGTAACTGTTAATGGCAGTCCTCCAAATCTCACATAGGAACTCCATCCTTCATATTTATCACCATTAAAAACTGTCATGTATTCCCGAAAACTTACCGGATAGACATGCACTTCGTCCCCCCTGCCTCTAAATTCAGTAATGATATCCTTAGACAAAAATTTTGAATTACTACCTGTTACATACACATCAACATTTTTTATATGAAGAAGAGAATTCAGCACATCTTCAAATTCATCTAATAACTGAACTTCATCAAGAAAAATATAATAATCTTTACTGTCTATTATCTGAGTTTTAATTTGCTCCAAAATCACATAGGGATCCCTATATGTTTTATTTTCTAAACGGTCTAATTCTATTGAAATAATATGGTCTTCATCTACACCTTCAGACAAAAGATAATCCTTAAATATTGTAAATAATAAATATGACTTTCCTGACCGTCTTATTCCTGTAACCACTTTAATCATTCCGTTATGCATTCTATTGATTAACTTGTTAAGATATATATCTCTTCTAATTTCCATTCTATCCTCCAATTATGATATTTTAAGGACATTGTGCCCACATTTTTCATTATTATACATCTACAGGCAATAGCACTCAAGTATTATTTTGATTTTTTCAGGATATTGTGCCCTTCTTTTTCATCATATAACCAGAATTTAACAGATGTAGTGTTGCAAATTTTGTGGTGCTTTCTTAGGGTGTAAAGGGCAGATATAAGCGCCCTCTCACAAGTCATTATTATATATGTTGATTTAAAAAAATCGTACAGACAAATATTATGTTTCTGTTCGCTCGGCATTCCGATAAGCCTCTAAAGAGTCTTATCTCCATAGCTCACAAAGAAAATAATATTTGTCTGTACGATTTTTCTTTTCATTTACACTGTGAATGACTTGTGAAATGCCGCTTATACATGCCCTGCCAACACTATGAATTGCATCACAAAATCTGCAATTTACGTTATGAAACTCTTATTTTATAATAAACTTCTACAAACTAAAAATGGACAAGTTCCTTATAGCTTCACATTTTCAAACCGTCATATCAATTTTTCCTGTTCGATTTAATCATAATAAATGCTATGCCGGCAACTATTATGTATCCTATTAACGAAATAACAGACGATTCAATTCCAAACTCACCACCTGTAATTGCAAAAACTTTTGAATCAAGAACATATGTCATTACAGAATATGGATCCATTTTTTCCCCAATGGCTAATCCTCCACCAATGATCACAATGTTCCAGATAGCATGCACTATTCCACTATTCCAAACCGAACCACTCTCTATTGCAATCATTGAAAACATAACGCCTACCATAGTTCCAGCGATAATGACTAATAAACAACTGCCTATCGAAAAATCCTGTCCCAGAACATGTACAATACCAAATAACATTGATGGAACAATTACAGCCACCTTCATATTCCATCTTTTCTTCAATGCATTGAGTATAACTCCTCTAAACACCATTTCTTCAACAAATCCAGCCGCTATCCCGGTGAACGCAACCCCTGCACTTAAAGTATTGAACATCTCATTTCCATTCATATTTGAGGAGACATACTCACCATTGAATATTAAAACATAAATTCCTTTTATAATGCATGGCAATAATATAGCTATTAAAATCCATCTTATTTTAATTTCAAATTTAGGCATTCCGAAATCCGAAACAGGTAACTTAACAATCTTGCTAATAAACATTTTCAAAATAAGATATGTTAAGCCAACATATATAATTCCAGCGATAATATTACAAATTCCATATGGAATCTTTATAATAACAAACACACTTGCAATGACTTGTGCAATAATCTGCGCAATTATTAAAATAAATATGGCAACAAAAGATATGCCAATTGCTTTTTTTGTACTCATTTTATTTCTCCTGCTATTATTTAAAAATTAACACCTTTCGAATTACCCTATTGATCAATACCATGATTTTTACCATAGCTGGGAGTTCCATAACGCAACTTGCAGATTTTGTGGTGTGCTTCGTAGCATTGATTGGGCATGTATAAGCGTCCTCTCACAAGTCATCCATAACGTAACTGAAAGAAAAACGGTGCAGACAAATATGATTTCCTTTGTGAGCCATGGAGCTGGGATTCTAACAATCATGGAAGCTTCAGCTGAACATGATTGTTGATCAGAAGCCCAGCGGAATGCCCGGCGAACAGGAACATCATATTTGTCTGTACCGTTTTTCTTTTCATAAACCTATAAAATCAAGACTTGTGAGAGGACGCTTATATCTGCCCCTTCACCCCCTGAGAAAGCACCACAAAATCTGCGACACTACGGTAAGTCAAACTCCGGTTATAAATCTTAGCGTTTATCCGGTTTATGCTTCATATCCTTGATCGGGATATTTGCAAATAATGCTGGAACCATACCATTATTGGAGTCAGATTCTGTCTCTGTGATTTTCACATCCAACGCATCTGCATCAATGTCCATGTACTTGGAAATTACCTGGATAATATCCCGTTTGATCATTTCCATCATCTCAGGAGAGCAGTTGGCACGGTCAGATACAAGTAAAAGTTTCAAACGATCCTTTGCAACGTCACCAGAACTTTTCTTTTTGAACAAATCCATTAAACCCATGTGGCTTCTCCCCCCCTTAGTTTTTCTTAAATAAATCCATTAATTTTCCAAATACACCCTGTTTTACTTCCAAGTCTAAAAATGGAACCTCTTCTCCTATAATACGTCTGCTGATATTGGCATATGCTTTTCCTGCAAGACAGTCAGAACCAACCAATGGTTCACCCTGGTTTGTAGAAACAACGATATGTTCATCATCCGGCACTGCACCGATCAGATTTACTGCAAGGATATCCGTAACATCTTCTACCTTCATCATATCACCACGTTTTACCATATCCATTCTCAGACGGTTTACGATAAGGTCGATACGTTTCATCTCATTTGCTTCCAGCAAGCCAACGATTCTGTCTGCATCACGGATTGCAGATACCTCAGGTGTTGTGACAACCAGTGCTCTGTCTGCGCCTGCAATGGCATTCTTAAATCCCTGCTCGATTCCAGCCGGGCAGTCAAGTAAAATGTAATCAAATTCTTTTCTCAGTTCATCGATCAGCTCTACCATCTGCTCCGGTGTCACGGCATCCTTATCTCTTGTCTGCGCGGATGGTAACAGACATAATTCAGGATACTTTTTATCCTTGATGAGTGCCTGTTTCAAACGACATTTGCCCTCGATAACATCAACCAGATTGTATACAATACGGTTCTCTAATCCCATAACAACATCTAAGTTACGAAGACCGATATCAGTATCGATCATTACTACCTTTTTATTTAACTGTGCAAGACCTGTTCCTACATTTGCTGTTGTAGTTGTCTTACCTACTCCACCCTTTCCGGATGTGATTACAATAACTTCGCTCATGATTTCCTCCTGTGCATTTCGCATTTTACATTCTGTTTAAAATATCTTTTGTGACCGGCTCAATATAAATATTGCCATCCCTCGCCACTGCGATCTGGGACTCTGCGGTCTGAACTTTTTCACGTCTCAACAGATGTTTTCTCGTTTTTTCTTTATCCGGGCTCTTGGCGATCAGATCACCGATCTGAATCTGGATTGGGTTCATATCAAGCGCAAAAATAAAACAATTGCGGTCGCCGGCGCTGCCCGCATGTGCATTTCCTTTCAACGCTCCAAGAATGACGATATTCCCCTGCGAGATAATCTTCGCACCGGGATTCACATCCCCGATAATGGTTACGCTGGATTCACTTTCGATAACCTGTCCGGAACGCAAAGTTCCTCTGTAAAAATCTCCGGAACCGGTGTTTGCATTCATAAACTGCTGCTGTACTGCCTGATAGTACTCAATCTGCTGTTTCATGACTGCTTCCTGTTCACTGCCATTTTGTACGATGCATAAAATCTGAATCGTCGTATTCTCTGTGATTGCCTCGATAATACGGTTTTCTTCCTCTTCCGAAAGCTTCCTTCCCTCAAAAGAAATGGCTAATTCAGCATTTTTAAAGAATTTTTCCGATGCCTTGAACTTCTCAATAACATCCTTTAACAATTCCACAAACGGTATATTCGGATCCAGCACCAGATTAATACCATATTTGTTGCTTTTAATCATTACAGATTGTGACATGTAATTCTCCCTGCTTTTTGGAAAAACTGTTTCCGGAATTATTTTTCCAGTCCGTTTTTCCTGAAATTCATTCCAAAGCTGGAATGTACCAACTGTAATTATACCCGATTGGGGCAAATATGCAATGTTTTTTCGCAATTATTCCACGTCTTTCTTTTCTGAATCTAATAGAATTCAGACTTCGCGGAATTTCCATTACTATAAGAAAAAAAAACGCTCAGACCTTTTCCACCGTTTTCGAATCATAAGAACTCCATCTGACTTTCCGAAAACCGATGCATCCGGTCTGAACGATTTTAAATTCAAAAAATATTACGCCTCGTCAATTGCTTTTCCAATATCATGGCGCATGTATTTATTGGCGAAGTTTACCCACTCGGTTGCCTCGTAGGCTTTTTTTCTCGCTTCTTTTAAATCGGCTCCTGTCGCTGTGATTCCAAGAACACGTCCGCCGTTGGTCACAATTTTTCCTGCCTCATTGAATTTTGTTCCGGCATGGAAACAGAAGTAATCCTCTTTTCCCTCAAACTTCTCAAGTCCGGTGATCTCAAATCCTTTTTCATAAGCCACCGGATAACCGTCAGATGCGAGCACAACGCAGACTGCCGCATTATCTTCAAACTGGAGATCAATTGTATCCAATTTTCCATCCACGCAGGCTTCCATCACATCAATGATATCATTTTTCATTCTTGGAAGAACAACCTGTGCTTCCGGATCACCAAATCTGGCATTATACTCTAACACTCTCGGTCCGTCTGCTGTCAGCATCAGTCCAAAGAAAATAACACCTGTAAATGGTCTTCCTTCTGCCGCCATCGCATCGACTGTTGCCTGATAAATGTATTTTTTACAGAACTCATCCACTTCTTTTGTATAGAATGGGCTTGGAGAAAAGTTTCCCATTCCTCCGGTATTTAAGCCCTGATCGCCGTCTTTTGCACGTTTGTGATCCTGTGCGGAGGACATGATCTTAATGGTCTTTCCATCCACAAAAGATAAAACGGACACTTCACGGCCGGTCATAAACTCTTCGATGACCATGGTATTTCCTGCTGTTCCGAACTTCTTATCCTCCATGATCTCTTTGACACCGGCTTTTGCTTCCTCTAATGTATTGCAAATTAAAACACCTTTTCCAAGTGCCAGTCCGTCCGCTTTTAAAACGATCGGCATTTTTGCTGTCTCCAGATAAGCAAGTGCCTCCTGCGGATCGGTAAAATTTTCGTATGCTGCGGTCGGAATGTTGTATTTTTTCATAAGGTCTTTGGAAAATGCCTTGGAACCCTCTAAGATTGCCGCATTTTTTCTTGGACCGAATACTTTAAGTCCCTCTGCCTCAAATACGTCCACAATTCCGCCAACTAACGGATCATCCATTCCTACAATTGTAAAATCAATTTCTTTTTCTTTTGCAAAAGCAACTAATTTATCAAATTCCATCGCACCGATCGGCACACACTCTGCAAGTGCTGCAATTCCGGCATTACCCGGTGCACAGTAGATTTTATCTACACGCGGACTTTTTGCAACGCTGGTGCAGATCGCATGTTCACGGCCGCCACTTCCTACTACTAATACTTTCATGCGGATTCTCCTTCTCTATGAAATATTGGCGAAACTCTTCTTTCGGTTTCGCTATTACTTATTCTCGTCAATTCGGACTCTGCCATCTACGACAGAGACTTTTCCGTTTGCGATCAGGTCGATCGCCTTCGGCATGATGATCCACTCCGCCTGCTCCATGACACGTCTCTGCAGGATTTCCGGTGTATCATCCTGCTCTACTTCCACTGCCTTCTGTAAAATGATAGGACCTGTGTCTGTTCCCTCATCTACAAAGTGTACCGTTGCTCCAGTCACTTTTACACCGCGGGATAGCACACCCTCATGGACTTTCAGTCCGTAATAACCGGTTCCGCAGAAAGATGGGATCAGGGATGGATGGATATTGATGATACGGTTTCTGTATTTTTCGATCATCTGCTTCGGGATCACAACCAAAAATCCAGCAAGAACTATTAAATCCGGTTGGCAGTCATCTAATTTTTCCAGAAATGCTTTGTTGAACGCATCTCTTGTCCCGTAGTCCTTCGGAGAAATGCAAAGAGCCTCGATCCCATGATTTTTCGCACGTTCTAAAGCGTATGCATTTTTGTTGTTGCTGATCACAACTTCCACTTTTGCATTGGTGATCGTCCCATTGTCTATTGCATCTAAAATTGCCTGAAGGTTCGTACCACCGCCGGATACTAAAACTGCAACTTTTAGCATAAAGTTACTCCTTTTTCGCCGTCTTTGATCTCACCGATCACATATGGGGTGTCTCCGGCTGCACGCATTGCTTCCATAGTTTTCTCCACATCCGCAGGATCAACCGCAACGATCATTCCAATACCCATGTTGTAAGTATTGTACATCATGTGCTCCTCAACATTTCCCTCTCTCTCCATCATTTTAAAGATAGCCGGTACTTCATAGCTGTCTTTTTTGATGACTGCATGTTTGCCTTCCGGTAACATTCTAGGAACGTTCTCATAGAAACCGCCACCTGTGATATGGCTGCACGCCTTGACCCGAACACCTGCTTCTTTCACGTTTTTCAAAGCCTTGACATAAATTCTTGTCGGTGCAAGCAATGCTTCGCCCAATGTCTTACCGAGTTCCTCGTGATATGTATTTAATGTCTCTTTGTCCATTTTAAAGATTTTTCTGACAAGGGAAAAGCCGTTGGAATGTACGCCTGTGGAAGCCATACCGATCAGCACGTCACCAGCCTTTAAGTTCTCTCCTGTAATGATGTCTTTTTTATCTACCACACCTACAGTAAACCCGGCAAGATCGTATTCATCTTCCGGCATCAGTCCCGGATGTTCTGCTGTCTCGCCACCGATCAGAGCACAGCCGGACTGCTTACAGCCCTCTGCCACACCGCTTACGATCGTTGCGATTTTTTCCGGATAGTTTTTGCCACATGCAATATAATCTAAGAAAAATAATGGTTCACCACCTGCGCAGGCAACATCATTGACACACATTGCAACACAGTCAATACCAATCGTATCATGCTTGTCCAAAAGAAATGCCAATTTTACTTTTGTTCCACATCCGTCTGTACCGGATAAAAGTACCGGCTCCTCCATTCCCTTGATTGCTTCCATGGAAAAAGCACCGGAAAATCCACCAAGTCCGCCTAACACTTCCGGACGCATGGTTCCCTTTACATATTTTTTCATTAATTCCACTGATTCATATCCAGCCTCAATATCTACACCTGCGTTCTTGTAATCCATTTTTTCTCTCCTTTTTTAGTAGTTCTTGTATCCAACTTCCTGTAATCTTGCATCTTTTGCCTGAACCTGCTCCTTCAGATCTTTGGAGTAAGCTTTCAGTCTCTCTAACAAAGCTTCGTCTGAAGTTGCAAGGATTTTAGCTGCGAGAAGTCCTGCATTTGCTCCACCGTTGATTGCTACAGTTGCTACCGGAATACCGGATGGCATCTGCACGATGGAATATAAGGAATCTCTTCCTCCTAAGGAAGTGGTATGCATCGGAATACCAATGACTGGCATTGGGAAAATTGCTGCGCACATACCTGGAAGATGCGCCGCCATTCCTGCTCCGGCAATGATGACTTTAAAACCTTTGCTCTCAGCCGATTTTGCATACTCAAAGAAAACATCCGGTTCACGGTGTGCTGAGATGATCGTCATCTCGTAATCGATTCCTAATTTTTCTAATATATCTGCTGCTTTTGCCATCACCGGCATATCTGAGTCACTGCCCATTACAATACCAACTTTTGCCATGATATTCGTCTCCTTTTCTGTTCGTTGTTCGTCAAATACAAATAAATTTGTATTTTCCTCTCTTGCGCTCATTATAATATATCTCAATTAAGAAGTCCAATTAATAATTGTTATTTGTTTTATTAAATATATTTATATATTGTTGCAATTTTATTACTCAATCACTTCACCGTTTATCAAATACAAAAATTCCGGACACCGTCAAATAATCCTATTATTTTGGCAGTATCCAGAATTTTATATTTTTCCCGTTTAGCGGTCCAGCGGCTTATTCAGTTCTTCGATTCCTGCGAGCACAAAACGTCCATCGGAAATAATATCTTCTGTCGTACCATCCTTACGGATGACTGTAATCTTGTCAAGCTCATCATAAGGAATGGTAATATCTGTATGACAGTTGAAATATGCCTTGCTCATATCCTCGCTGCGGAGTTTTGAAAAATCGTTTTCTCTTGCAACGATCTGTTTTCCATCCGGGTTATAAGTCACCATGTCCTCCTCGTGGGAATAGCAGGTATCTCCCACTGCAAAGTGAGGTCCTGTCTTTTCTGCGATCAGGATTGGCAATTTATCTGCAATATCAAAATCTCTTGCCATGCGGTAAGCTGTGGTGTTGGTTCCGATCGCAAACTCACCCATTGGCAGTGTCTCATGATTCATTAAGACATTCTCTTTGATATATTTTCTGCACTCTTCCTCTTTTTCAAAGTTTGTGCAGGTGTAATCTTTAATCACTCCGTCCTCAAAATCAATTTCGAGATTGAGGTATTTCAGTTCATTCAGATAAACCTGACTGACAAACAATTTTCCGGTTGTTCCTTTTAATACCGGGGAAGTAAACACTTCACCTACCGGGATGTTGACATCTGCCACACAGTTTTCAAATGCAGATTCCTTTGTGGCATCTTTTAATGGCCAGATAGAAACATAGAGGTCTGTCTTATTACCATTTTTACCGGTGATATGCACTTTTTCAGCCTGATCTAATACATCAATGATCTTCTGCTGCATATTCTGGTATAAAGTATAATCCAATGTATTGATCTTGACTGTCTCGGCAAAAATTTCTTCAAACTTCTCACCGATCTCAGGCACCGGATATGCAATAATCGTAAAGCTGCGCTCCTCACCGATAATATACTGATTTGTGATCTGTCCCGACATGCTCATATCGTAAACACTTAACTGCTGCTGTTTTTCATCCAGCTTTAATACCTCTTTTTTGGTCTCCGGAGAAAATGGAATCTCGCCAAACACTTCGATAACAGCAGGACCAGCCTGACCGTTTGCAAGTTTTTTCATCTCTTCAAAAGAAGTTTTCATTACTTCCAGACGTCTCTCCACATATGCCTTATCATAATATAATGCTTTGTCCTCTTTGTGGTCATAATCATACTGTTTATTTGCTGCGGAGGAACATGCCCGCATTGTTACTTTTAAATTTAATTTTTCCAGATTTTTTACTGCGGCACGCACCATGCGCTCAAAACCGATCGGGTAACGCACCTGTGCCGTTGTTTTCTTTGACAAATCTTTTCCAGTTGCCGCAAAACCAATGCGGTATCCTTCTGTGTAAGTATCTGCCATTGCCTGAATCTCTTCGTCAGACATGCCATTTAAAAATGCCGCGATTCCGGTCTCATTTTTTCCGATGTGCTGACCATACTGGTAGAGATAACGCAAGTCGTTCAAATCTGAGTTCATCACGATCTGATATAAGAAATCTTCTTCGGAATCCACAAGTTCACGCACAGAATCTCCGATAAAGATTTCACTGTAATCATGGAAATACCAGTAAACCGCCTGCTCAATTGCAGTTTTATCAATCCCCTCTTTGTCTTCAAAATAATTATAGATCTCAACAAATAATTCTGCGGTGATCGTCACGTTCATTTTTTTTGCAGCATAGGCATCCGTAATACGTTTACGACACTCTGCATACAGTGCAGATAAAATCTGTCCGTACTCTTCTCCCAGTTTTTCTACTGCATAAGTCGGATTTCCATAACTTTTTCCATAATTTTCCGCTTTGATGTCATCATAAAAACCTGCATTCTGTTTTTCGCACTCTGTAAGAGAAGCATCTTTTAATGTATCTTTCTCCGCTTTCTCTGACACATTCTTTAACTGTAACAAAAATGCTGCGGTCTTTTTAAAATAATCGTCAAATTTCTCCGGCACGTCCGTTTCTTCTGCGATCTCTGCAATACGCTCCATCACAAGCGAAAAACGCTCCTCTGCCTGCTCATTTGACTCCTTATAAATATCTCTGTATCCCATCCTGATCTCCCTTATTAACTATACGATTAAAAATCCAATTACATAAATTGCGATCCACATACCGGCTGCAAGAAACGACAGCACAGTCGACATATATGGAAACAGCTTAAAAGACTCCTCCTCCCGAAGGCTCATCACTGCCAGTACCACAGCGACCAGTGCTACCAGCATGGAGGACACTCCTGCACTTCCAAGGTACATGCTTCCATTTCCGCCATGATGAAATGAATTTACAATTACATAAATAAAAATTGCAATCGAAAGCACAGCCAGAAAAAAAGCTGCAATTCCTTTTTTCGACTGTGTTTTCTCCGTAAACTTATATCCGTATTTTCTACGTCTTCTCTGTGCCATAATGATACCCTGCCACTCAAAATATTTTCAGTAATTACCTGATATAACCCGCAAATGCATTAAAATCTGCTTCTTACTTATTCACATTATTCTTTGCCTTTTCGTATCTTTTCCACAGATCAATCAGCCCTTTGTACACCAGATAACCAAGCAGTCCGCCGATCGTGTTCAAAAGCAGATCATCCACATCAAAACTCCCCACCTTAAACACAAGCTGAAGCAGTTCCACGAGCAGACTCAGTTCAAAACTGTATAGCACCGTCATCCACACATTTCTGCATCGGCTGGAATAGATTGGCAAAAATGAACCAAAGGGCATAAAAGCAATGATATTTCCCCAGATATTGAGTGCTACAGCCTGCCATCCAAGTACATGACGGTATTTGATAAACCGCATGATCTCATGGAACGGAATCAGATTGTAATGATACGCTCTCTCTGAATAAGTCCGCCCCATCTCCTCGGAAAAAAAGAGGAAATAGAACAGCACAACAAAATAAACCAGAAAAAACACGAATGCCAATACCCGGTGCTTACCTTTCCGTATCAACGGGCAGCGTCCGCTGCCTTTCTTATTTGCATCCATATTCTTCGTAGTATTTATCAATAGCGGCTTTGATCTCGTCGTCGATCACGACTCTGCCATTGTGTTCTCTGTTGTAAAGGTACTCTGTCACCTCTGCCATTGTGACGATTGCTTTTCCTTCAAAACCGTATTTTTCTTTGATTTCATCCAGTGCGCTTACTTTTCCGCCCTGTCCGACTTCCATACGGTTTAAACTTACCATAAGACCAACGATCTCAACGTCTGCTGCTCCTCTTACTTTTGGAACAGTCTCTTCCATGGATTTTCCGGAAGTGGTCACATCCTCGATCATGACAACTCTGTCACCGTCTTTTAAGCTGCTTCCGAGAAAACCTCCCTTGTCAGCTCCGTGGTCTTTTGCTTCTTTTCTGTCTGAGCAGTAACGGACTTCTTTTCCATATAATTCACTGTATGCGATCGCTGTGACAACTGCAAGCGGGATTCCCTTATATGCCGGTCCGAACAGCACATCGAAATCATCTCCATAGTTATCATGGATTGCCTTTGCATAGTACTCTCCAAGTCTCTTTAACTGGGAACCTGTCACATAGGCTCCTGCATTCATGAAAAATGGGGATTTACGTCCACTTTTCAACGTAAAATCTCCAAATTTTAAAACATCACTCTCTACCATAAAATCGATAAATTCGCTCTTATAACTCTCCATCTTGTCATTTCCTCCTGATCTTTATTTCCTGTGATCCATTATTTTCTCTTTGGCATTTGTTTCTTATTCATGCACTGCGCCAACCAGATCTTTGATATCGGCAACCTGATAACGCTCCATATAATCTCTGATTCCTGCGACGATCTCCTCTGTCACATGCGGATTCGTGAAATTTGCGGTACCTACAGATACTGCGGTAGCTCCGGCAAGGATCATTTCAATCGCATCCTCTGCATTCATGATCCCACCCATTCCGACGATCGGCAGTCTGACTGCCTGGGCAGTCTGATAAACCATGCGGACAGCGACCGGGTGAATGGCCGGACCTGACATGCCGCCTGTCTTATTGGCAAGCACAAACTTCTGGCGGTTGATATCGATCTTCATGCCTGTGATGGTGTTGATCAGCGACAGTCCGTCTGCGCCTCCTGCCTCTGCCGCCCTCGCCATCTCTGTAATATCTGTCACATTCGGGGAAAGCTTCATGATGACCGGCTGTGCAGCATGTTTTTTCATTTCCTTTGTGATAGCTTCTACTGCTTTTGGATCCTGACCAAATGCAATTCCACCCTCTTTGACATTCGGGCAGGAAATGTTGATTTCTAAAAGGTCTACCGGTTGGTCTCTCAACCGTTCCACTACTTCAATATATTCCTCTGTGGAATGTCCACATACATTCACCATGATTTTTGTATCAAACTGTTTTAAAAAAGGAATGTCGCGCTCCACAAAAAGATCAATTCCAGGGTTCTGAAGTCCTACTGCATTTAACATACCGCCATATACTTCTGCGACACGCGGTGTCGGATTTCCCGGCCATGGAACATTTGCAACACCTTTTGTCACAACAGCTCCCAATTTATTCAGATCCACAAACTCTGCATACTCTGCGCCGGAACCAAATGTACCGGAAGCAGTCATGACAGGATTGTTTAAGGTTACTCCACATAAATCTACTTTCATGTTCATTAGAATTCTACCTCCTCTGCACGGAATACAGGTCCTTCTTTACAGATTCGTTTGTTCTTCACGTTGCTGTGTGCGTCTTTTTCTTTTGACTGGCACACGCAGGCAAGGCACGCACCGATACCGCATGCCATACGTTCTTCCATGGAGATCCAGCACTCGATGTGATTTTTCTCTGCATATTCTTTTAAGGCACGGAGCATCGGCATTGGTCCGCAGGCATAAATGATCTCTGCGTCCAGCCCGTTTTCACGGATCGCATCCAGAACATTTCCCTCAGTTCCTGCGCTCCCATCCTCGGTTGCCACGTAAACTCTGCCCTGCTTTTTAAACTCATCCATCAAAAACAGCTCATCGCGGAATCCTAACACAATCTGTTTCTCACAGTTTAACTCTTTTGCAAGCTGTAACATTGGAGGAATTCCAATTCCGCCTCCGATCAAAAAAGCTTTTTTCTCTTTCTTCGGGAATCCATTTCCAAGCGGGCCTACAATGCGAAGCTGTGCGCCTGTATGCATGCTGGAAAATTCTGCTGTTCCTTTCCCTGCTACACGATACACCAGACGGATCGCACCATCCTTTTTATCGATCTCACAAATACTGATCGGTCTTGGAAGCAGTCTGCTTCCATCATTACAATAAACAGAAACAAACTGTCCTGCTTTCGCATGTACTGCAATCTGGTCAGTGTGCAGCCACATACTGTAAATATCATCTGCGATTTCTTCCTGACGGATGATGATCGCTGTCTCTTCAAATTTTTCTGCCATCTTTGTACTTCCTCGCTTTTTCACTCTCTCAACTACTTTACATTCTTACTTCAAATGTTTGCCTCTGTAGCTCTTAATATGGTGTGTTCCTATGCTTCTGCCTCGTAAACCACACGTCCATCCACGATGGTTGCCATCACTTTTCCGGTTACTTCTCTTCCGTCAAATGGTGTGTTGCGTCCTTTACTTGCAAATTTCGTTTTGTCAATCTTATATGTTTTTTCCGGATCAAAAATCACGATGTCAGCAATTTTGCCCGGCTGGATATCGCCCTTGTCAATTCCAACAATCTTTGCCGGGTTATAGCTCATCTTCTCTGCCATCTGCATCGGTGTAAGGTAGCCCTGCAAAACAAGTTCCGTGTAAGTGAGGCATGCGGCTGTCTCAAGTCCAACGATCCCAAACGGCGCTTTTTTCATGGATGTATTTTTCTCCTCAAATGTATGAGGTGCATGGTCTGTGGAGATCACATCCATAATATTGTCACGCAGTCCTTCTTTTAATGCCTGCACGTCTTCTCTGGAACGAAGCGGAGGATTCATTTTAAAGTTTGTATCCGCATCTGCATCAATCGCAAGTTTTTTCTCCTGATCGATGGACGGCTCGATTTTATGGATATCATCCGAGGTCAGTGTGAAATGATGTGGGCATACCTCTGCAGTTACTTTCATTTGCTCCATTTTTGCATACCGTACCATTTTTACAGAATCTCTTGTTGAACAGTGACACAAATGTAATTTTGCTCCGGTGTCCCCACTTAACATGATATCTCTTGCCACAATGATATCTTCTACCGAATTGGTGATTCCCCTTAAACCAAGCTCTTTGGAATGCGCATCCTCATTCATAACGCCGCCATTTACAAGGTTAATGTCCTCACAGTGGGCAAGTACCGGGATATCGAGTTCTGCTGCGATCTCCATCGCCTCCCGGTAAAGTTCGGAATTCATAACGGATCTGCCATCTTCACTGATCGCCGGAATTCCCGCTTCGTACATGCCCCGGATATCTGCTAATTCTTTTCCCTGTTGTCCTTTTGTGATGGCTCCCACCTGTAAAACATTCACGACACCAACTGTTTTTGCCTTGTTTTGCACGTATTTTACAACATCCGGATTATCTACCACCGGCTTTGTGTTCGGCATTGCAAGGATGGTTGTGTATCCGCCGTGTGCCGCCGCATTGCAGCCTGTCTCGATCGTCTCTTTCTGCTCCTGCCCCGGATCCCTTAAATGCACATGCATATCAATAAATCCCGGCATGACATAGCAGCCTTTTGCGTCGATCACATAGTCTGCCTTATCCCTGATGTTTTTTTCCATTTTTACGACTTTTCCATCCTCAGCGAGAATGTCTGCCACTTCGTCTGTCTCTGTCGCCGGATTGATGACATGTCCGTTTTTAATCAATAATATCATTTTTATTGTTCCTTTCTTCTCGAATTAACTATATTTGTCATTTTTATAATTTTGCATAAATTTCCATTGGCACGTAAGCACGGATATAGATTCCATCCTCACGGTATTCTTCTTCCAACAGTTCACCGGATTTGCGGACAAGCTGGATCACGCCTGCATTTGCATACGGCACTGTCCGCTCCACGAGGATTTTATTTTCACGCAGGAGCTCGGATAAAAGATTCTTTAATTCCTCTAACCCGGTTCCATTTTTCGCTGAGATCTGCAGCGTATGATCTGCTTTAAAATCATGCAGCGGCTCGCTGTCCATCCTTGCATCCTGCTTGTTGAACAGCGTGATCACCGTCTTGTCTTTCACATCCAGATTTGCCAGTGTCTCATATACGATCAGCATCTGCTTCTCGTGCTGCGGATTGGAAGCATCTACCACATGTAAAATATAGTCTGCGTATTTTGCCTCCTCCAGCGTGCTTTTAAATGCCTCGATCAGATGATGCGGCAGTTTGCGGATAAATCCGACGGTATCTGTCACCAATATCTGCTGCCGTCCCGACAGTTCCAACACTCTTGTGGTAGGATCAAGCGTTGCAAACAGCTTGTCCTCCTCCAGGACTCCGGCATTGGTCAGTGTATTGATAAGTGTTGATTTTCCTGCATTTGTGTATCCCACGATCGCAGCCACCGGCATCTGATTTTTTTCCCGCTGTGCACGGGTGATATCACGGTGCTGCCGTACTTCTTTCAATTCCCGGTTCAGCTGTGCGATCCGGTCTTTGATAAGACGTCTGTCAATTTCCAGCTTTTTCTCACCCGGACCTCTCGTACCGATTCCGCCTCCAAGTCTTGACATGGAGCGCCCAAGTCCGGTCAGCCTGCTCAGACGGTATTTTAACTGTGCCAGTTCCACCTGGATCTTTCCCTCGCTGGTAGTTGCTCTTGCCGCAAAAATATCCAGAATGATCAGTGTGCGGTCCATCACTTTTGTATCCAGCATATCTTCCAGATTACGGAGCTGCGCCGGTGAAAGTTCATCATCACACACAATGCCGGTTGCGCCCAGTTCCTCCACAAGCAGCTTTAACTCCGCCACCTTTCCAGAACCGATATAAGTCCCCGGATGAATGAGTTCCCGCTTCTGGATCATGGTTCCGACTACCGTTGCTCCTGCTGTTTTCACCAGTTCCGCAAGTTCTGCAACAGAATCCTCTGCGTCATCTCCATCCTGCTCACTCACGCCTACAAGAATTACTTTTTCTTCTATCTCTTCTATTTTAAATGCTTCTGCCATTCTATTCTCCGTTATTGTTTCCTGTGGTCTCTTTTATTGTGCCGGTGTCTGCGCCTCTTCCGGTGTCTGTGTATCTTCCACTGTCTGCGTATCCTCCGTCACGGCTTCCTCTGTATTCTCCACAGGCGCTGTCTGTTCCATACGGTTTTTCAGGAAAATATATTCACGCTGCGCACTCGCATCATCCGGATAAACCTGTACATACTCCTGTACCACGTTCCATGCAGAATTAAAATCGGATGTATATTCATAACAAATGATGAGATTCTGCATTAGTTCTCTTCTGTTTGTCACATTTTCCATAGCAATACCCTGCTCTAAATAGGTGAGTGCACCGGAATAGTTTCCTTTTGCCATCTCAATTTCCCCGAGTGCATTCATCGCCTGGGAATCTGCGTTTCCTGAGTTTACATAATTCTGATAATAAACCTCTGCGTTTTCAGGATCACCCTGTGCCTCATACACCTGTGCAATGTAAAGATTTGCGATGACGCTCTCCTTATCTAAAGCCGACTTTAACTCTGTCTTGGCATTGTCGTACTGTCCAAGATAATAGTAAATTCTTCCGCGCCATGCATAATCTCCGGCACTGTTGCCTTTGATATCAAATGCTTTATTTAAGTATTCTTCCCCTTTTTCCGTCATATCATAAGCAGAAAGGTTCTCGTAAATGTTGACATAAAGTTCGTAATCGCTGCTGTTATTTTTTACTGCCTTATCAAAATCCGAAACAGCGCTCTCGGTATCCCCCTGTTTCAGATAAACACAGCCGCGCAGATAATAAGCGTCTGCTGCCTTTTTGTCATAATCAATGATTGCTGTGTAAGTGTCCACTGCCCCTGCCGGATCACCACCGGCATACTGTGCCGCTGCCTTATAGTAACAGATATCTAATTCGTTCTCTGTGATTTTCCCAATGCACTGTCCCAAAGCACTGTTAAACGCATCCACGGCTCCTGCGTAATCGCCGCTTTCCATTGCATTGATTCCAATCTGACGGTAAGCAGTCTGGTTTTCTTTGCGCTCATTGGTACAGCCTGTCATAAGTGTAAAGCTTAACAGGGTAAGCGCTGTGATATATGTAAATTTATTTTTATTCATGAAAATAAGTCCTCTGTTAATTTTGTCCACAGTGCACGCCCATGAAATCAAAGATTTCATGGGCTCACGGGCATTCGCCCTATCAGTCATCAAAAATATCAAATACATCGTGCAAGCACTGCATTTGATATTTTTTCCTCCTGACACTGCTCATTGCTTTATGCACATTATAAATCATACGCCCAAATATTCCAAGCAATTTATAAAACAGATTCCTTCATTCCCCTGCCAGCGTTACTGTGCATAGTTTTTTCCTTCCGCAGTATCTGGCACTGTTTCACTGCCTACTCCCATTATATGTGTTGTTGGCAGATTTTACAACACACAAAAAAGAGGCGCACACCGCACTTTACATACGGCGCACGCCACTTTGTATATAGATCATATACTCCCCTAATTTTACAGATGTTCTGCGAACACCTGAATCATTTTCTTACGCACCAGAACAGCAAGTGTTCTGATGCTGAATTTTACAGATGCCAGATATCTTCATTGTACTGTGCAATGGTTCTGTCAGATGAGAAGAAACCTGCCTGGCTCATGTTTACGAGCATTTTTTTCGCCCATGCCATACGGTCTTCGTAATCTGCAAAGATGCGCTCTTTTGCTGCAACATATTCCTCGAAATCCGGTAATGTCATAAACCAGTCTTTGTTTAATAATTCATTGTAGAGACGCTCTAAGTTTTCTCTGCATCCGACTGCCATCATCTCATCACTCACGATGAAGTCGATCGCACGTCTGATGTTCTCATCATTGTCATAGTAGCTTCTGGAAACATAATCTGCTTTTGCATAGTGCTCGATCACCTGCTCAGATGTCTCACCGAAGATGTAAATGTTATCGTCCCCAACGAACTGATGCATCTCAACGTTTGCACCGTCCATAGTACCGATCGCTACTGCACCGTTTAACATGAATTTCATGTTGGATGTTCCGGATGCCTCTTTGGAAGCAAGGGAAATCTGCTCATGGATATCTGCTGCCGGGATTAATTTTTCAGCTAATGTTACATTGTAGTTTTCTACCATAACAACTTTTAAGTATGGAGAAACCTCAGGATCTTTGCTGATCAGTTCCTGTAAGCAAAGGATCAGATGAATGATATCTTTTGCAATGACATAAGCCGGAGCTGCCTTTGCACCGAAAATAACAGTGATCGGGCGAGCCGGTTTTTTGCCTGCTTTGATCTCAAAATATTTGTGGATCACATAGAGTGCGTTCATCTGCTGTCTCTTATACTCATGCAATCTCTTGATCTGGATATCGTAAATAGAGTTCTCGTTTAACTCGATACCCTGTGTTTTTGCAAGATAATCTTTTAATTCTGCTTTCTTTGCATTTTTAACATCAAGAATCTTCTGCAATACTGTTTCATCATTTACAAATGCACCTAATTTTTCAAGTTCGGTTGCATCTTTCTTGAAGCCGTCACCGATCAGAGATTCAAATAATGCGGTGAGTTCCGGATCACAGTGTAATAACCAGCGGCGGAATGTGATACCGTTTGTCTTGTTGTTGAACTTCTCAGGATAAATCTTGTAGAAGTTGTTAAGCTCAGAGTTCTTTAAGATCTCTGTGTGAAGGTATGCAACACCATTGATGCTGTAGCCGTAATGGATATCCATGTGTGCCATATGGACACGTCTCTCATCATCGATGATCGCTACAGACTTATCATCAAATTTTTTCACAACACGGCTGTTTAATTCATAAATGATCGGCATTAACTGTGGAACTGCTTTCTCCAGGAAATGGATCGGCCATTTTTCCAGAGCTTCTGCTAAAATAGTATGGTTTGTGTAAGCACATGTTTTGGATACAATATCAATTGCCTCATCCATTAAGATTCCGCGTTCCATTAATAAACGGATCAGTTCAGGAATTACCATACTTGGATGTGTATCGTTGATCTGAACTACTGCGTACTCATTTAATTTGTGTAAATCGCCGCCTCTTGCAAGTGTCTCATCGATGATCAGTCTTGCTGCGTTGCTTACCATGAAATACTGCTGGTAAACACGGAGGATACGTCCCTTATCATCAGAATCATCCGGATATAAGAATAAAGTAAGGTTCTTTTTGATGTCCTCTTTATCAAAATCAATTCCATCACCAACTAAGCTTTCATCTACTGTCTCTACATCGAATAAATGAAGCTTTGTGGTACGGTTGTTATATCCTAATACATCAATATCGTACATTCTGGACTGCAGATTGAATCCACCGAACTGAATGGTGTATGCTCTATCTGTCTTTGTCAGCCAGCTCTCTTTCTCGATCCATGGGTTTGGAGTCTCATGCTGGAGATTGTTCTCAAATACCTGTTTGAATAATCCGTAGTGGTAATTTAAACCAACACCGTCGCCGTTTAAACCAAGTGTAGCGATAGAGTCAAGGAAACATGCTGCAAGACGTCCAAGTCCACCATTTCCCAAAGATGGTTCCGGCTCAACCTCCTCGATCTCTGCAAGGCTCTTGCCATTGTCTGCCAGTAATTTTTTTACATCGTCATAAATTCCAAGATTGATCAGGTTATTGGATAATAATTTTCCGATCAGGAATTCTGCTGAAATATAATATAATTTTCTTTTTCCCTCGTTGCTGACTTTCTCCTCTGCCATTCCTTTTGTCATTTCAAGTAAAGAGAAGTATAATTCTTCGTTACTGCACTGGGAAATTGCTTTTCCTGTTCTTTTTGTTACGATTTCCTGTAAATTCATGATTTACTCCTTTCCTTGCGCCTGTTGGCGAAAGCTTATTGTATTGTCCGCCGCATTTTCTGCCGCAGTTGTTTTCGTGTTTTTTCGTAAAACCGATGTTTTATGATTAATATTATATTCAGGTACACCATTTTATTCTTGTAATATTCCATACAAAAATGGTACAATCCTATCATGTTATAAATGATGTATTATTTTAACCTCTTTAAAATTGTGTAAACATAACAAAATGAGCACCCGGTTTTTGTGCACTTTTCAATCATGTTGTTTTATTTTCCGGATTGCAGCGCAAAGTGCATGTTTTCGGCACAATAAAATCATCACAAAGGAGTATGTATCTTATGAATATACTGGAATACGAAAATTATCAGGAAAAAATCTCCCATGGAAACCCTTTATTTCCATATATCACTTACCTGTGCTCGATCCCACTGGATTTTTCTTATGTGCCGATCCACTGGCATGACGAAATGGAGATTATCTATATAAAGAAGGGACACGGCATTATCACCGTGGACTTCACACAATACCAGGTCAGTGCCGGAACGCTCGCACTTATCATTCCGGGACAATTACATTCGATTGAACAATACGAAAACGAAAGTATGGAATATGAAAATATTATTTTTCATCCGCAGATTCTTTTATCCAAGCAGACCGACACCTGCAGCACTGACTATTTTTCCCCGCTGATGGACGGAACGCTCACAATTCCGGTACTCTATCAGCCCGGTGATCCCTATTACAAAGAGATTTCCGCCTGTGTCGATGCAAACGATGAAATCAGCAAAACCAATCCGCCAGCTTACCAGCTTTTCATCAAAAGCCAGCTTTTCATGCTTTTTTATATTCTTTTCAACAAGTGCAGTTCCAGAAATGTCCAGAAAAAAGATTACAAATCTCTGGAAAAAATGAAGTTGATCTTAAAATTTGTGGAAAATAATTACATGGAAAAAATCACGATTGAAGATGTAGCAAAAGAAGTTAATTTAAGCCAGTCACATTTTATGAAATATTTTAAAAATACGATGGGAACCTCCTTTATCGACTATCTGAATGAATACCGGCTGACGATGGCTTCCAGACTTTTGATTTCCTCCGATTCTTCGATTTTAGATATCGCAGCGGAAGTGGGATTTGATAATCTTTCCTATTTTAACCGGTCGTTCAAAAAACGCTTCCAGCAGACCCCGAGGGAATACCGGAAGCGTTATGCACAGCCGTAACTAAGATTATCATATAACATAATATCCTACAATACCGCAGACGATCCCTGCCAGCGCGCCCACAATGATATCCTTTGGCTCATGCACTCCGACCAGCACGCGCACAATGCCCAGAAGCAAACCAATGATTCCGAGCAGTACCCCTGCTCCCGGATGCTCATAAAAAATCGTCATCGCAATAATAAAAACAGAAAATACATGCCGGCTTGGAAATGATTTTCCTTTTGTGTCTTTTTCCAGTACCGGCGGCATGTCAAATTTTTCATACGGTCTTGGCGCATTGATGATTTTCCGGACAACGGAAAGTCCCACGAAGGACACTGCCGGAACGAGTATCGCCCGCCAGAGCCACGGATTTTTGTCCGTAAACAGCATGAAAAGATAGAGCGGATACACGCAGAATACCAGTGCTGTCAGCATATGATTCAGACTCGTCACACGCTTCGCCCGTTCCTGATTGCTCCGAAGCGGTTCTGTAATTTTGATATACTGTTCTTTTGTCATGGCAAAAATCATATCCTTCCCGGTAATTGTTTTATAAATCTATGGTTTGAGATTATCTTAATATTACACTTCGCTTCCGATGACTGCAAGCACTGCCCCTATAAAAATAAAGAAATCAGACACATTAAAAATAATCCTCCGAAACCATTTCGGTCCGGTCTGAAACCGCACATAATCCACAACATGGTGCTTTGTATAGCGGTCATATAAATTGCTCAGTCCGCCGCCGGCTAACATGGCAAGTCCCGTTTTTGTGAGTTTTTTTCCAGTTATCCGCATTGCAAAATAATAAATGACTGCCACAAAAACCATAATGACACTGTGTATCACAGTCATGGCTTTCGGATGTTTTGCGAGAAGATTTAACGTTGCACCTTTGTTGTAGAACTTCTCTATGCAGATCATTCCACCGAGACGTGGATTTTTTACTTTTCTGGCGTATTTTTTATCAATATATTTTTTCAGAAAAAAATCAAGCGTAAAAATCGCTGCAGTGATTGCTAAATAGACCATGCCGCAGGCTCCCTTCTTCCTCTCTCCTGCACCCATTGTAGCACATATTTTTTTCATTAAAAACGTTTTTATACAAAAAAAACAGGAAACCTTTGAGATTCCTCAAAAGCTTCCCGCCTCTTATCTGAACCAAATATAATTTTTCCTACCCCTTCACACTTCCAAGTGCAATTCCCTGCACGATATAGCGTGACAGGAACAAATAAACGATGATAACCGGGAAAATGGAGAATGCGATCATCACATAGACCTGCCCCATATCAAACTTCAGCCAGTCTGCTGCACGAAGCTGTGCAATCAAAATCGGCAGTGTCTTTTTGTTATCACTCTGTAAAATCAATGCCGGAGTAAAGTAATTGTTCCAGCTGCTCACAAATCCAAAAATTGCCTGGACAGCAATTGCCGGTTTCATTAACGGAAGTACAATGGAATTGAATGTGCGGAACTCCCCGGAGCCATCAATCCGCGCTGCCTCGATCAGTGATAAAGGCAGAGTGCTTTCCATATACTGTTTCATGTAGAAAAATGTAACCGGTGCTGCAACCGCCGGAACGATCAATGGAATAAATGAATCCATCAAATTCATACTGCGCATTAATCTGATAAATCCAAGTGCTGTCACCTGTGTAGGAATCATCATAACTGCAAGAATAAATGTATAAATATATTTTTTCAGCCTGAAATCATAGGCGTGGATCGCATAAGCTGTCATGGTGGAAAAATAAACCGTCAATACTGCACTTAAGGATGAAATGATCAGACTGTTCACAAGGCCTTTGATGACCGGAAGTGTTCCATGCAGCAGATTGTTCCAGTTATCGAATAAATGTGTGCTCGGAACCGCGGTAAATCCTGCCTGAAGTTCTCCGTTTGATCTGGTTGCATTAATAAACAATACATAAAACCAGAACAGACAGAAAAAAGATATTATGATAAGGACTGTGTATGCAATCACTCTTCTTGCATGCAATCCCAGACCTTTCTTAACTTCCTGTTTTCTCATGCCAAATCACCCCTTTCTCTTATCGTTTCCGGTCAGTTTAAATACAACAATACTTAAAATACCTGTGATGATAAACAGTACAACAGAAACTGCACCCGCCATACCATAGTTCTTACTGTACAAATGATTGTTCAGGAACATAATCAGTGTCATCGTAGAACGCACCGGATTACCCGTACCATTTGTTAAAATCTGTGGCACATCAAATAACTGAAGTCCACCGATCAGTGAAGTGATCAGTACATATACCAGAATTGGACGCAACAGCGGCAATGTAATGCGGAAGAAAACCTGTGTGGATGTTGCACCGTCTACTTCAGCCGCTTCAAATAATGAAGTGTCAATTCCCATCATTCCTGCCATCAGAAGAATCGTAGTATTACCAAACCACATCAGACAGTTCATAAAGGCGATCAGCCCTCTGGTACTTCCCACATTGGAGAGGAACTTATATGGTTCTGTGATGAATCCCATTTGAATCAACAAAGAATTGATTGGTCCGCTCTCTGCAAACAAAGTGAAAAATAACATTGAAAATGCAGATGCCATGATCAGGTTTGGCAGATAGATCACGGTCTTGAAAAATCTGGAACCTTTTAGTTTCAGGCGCACATCCGAAAACCATGCTCCCAATAATAAAGACAAAAAAATTTGCGGAACAAAACACATAATCCATAAAATCATCGTGTTTTTCGCATAGATCCAGATATCGCCACCCTCAAAAAGTTTGATATAGTTCTGTAATCCTACAAAATTTGGACCAACCTGTGTCAGTCCTGACATATAATTCTCAAAAAAGCTGTTATAAATGGTACTAAACAGCGGAATCAGCTGGAATATGACGTATACCACGATAAACGGAACCAAAAAAATGTATCCCCATTTGTTATATCTGACCGCTTTTCCTCCACTTTTCTTCATAACGCCTGTGCCTCCTTTATCCCGGTATATTCACAAATCGTGAAGCATCAATTTCAAATATCAGGATTGCGGAAAATCAACATCCTCTATGGTTGTTCATTTTTCGCAATCCTATCTTCTTAATTGCCACTCGGGCAATCACATAATGTTTCCTTAATATGTAAGTTCCGGATATTTCTCTGTAATACCTTTGTAGAATAAATCAAGCGCTTCCTCTAAGGTTGCATTACCTTCAAAGTAGTTTTTCATTGCTTTCTGGAACCCTTCATTGCATCCCTGATCATATGGAGAAAGGTTGCTTAAGTCGAGGCTGTATACACCTGCACAGTACATCTCAAGTGGATTCTGTCCACCTAAAATTTTGCTGGAGTAGCTTGTATCCTCTGCCATCTCTTCCATTACAATCTGGTTATTTACAAAATCATCATCATCTACAACGATCTCTTTCATGACATCTGCATCGGTTGTCATCGTAAGCATAATATCTTTGATGGTTGCTGCGTTATCAGTACCTGCTGCAGCAGCGATCCATGTACCACCCCAGAAGAAGCCCTGTGGTCCTTCAGCAGCACCCCAGCCTCCTTCGTATCCGATAGAACCTTCTGTATCAGCAGCCATAGAGAAGTTTACTAACCATGCTGGTCCAAAGTAGCAGAATACTTTTCCGTCCGGGAAGAAACCTTTTCTCCAGTCATCGCTCCACATATCGTGAACACCAGTCTCACCGGCATCTACCATTTTCTTGGAGTCTTCCACCCATTTCATAATATTATCATCAATGTTTACTTTTCCGTCTTCTACCCATTTGGAAGTAACATTGTTCGAATATACACGGTATGTATCATTTACAGAAGATGTCATCTGATATCCGGCAGCTTTCATCTTTTCTGCTGTAGCGTTGAAGGTATCCCAGTCAGAAACATATTTCTGGACTTCTGCCGGATCATCGGATCCTAATACTTCTTTTGCAGCTTCACGGTTGTAGAATAATACACCCGGGCATCCCTGCCATGAAACGCCTTTTAATACACCGTTCGAATCTGTTACAATATCTTTTGTATACTGGTACTGATCTTTCAGATCTTCGTCTGTGATTCCGAGATCTGCGACCGGCATTGTGTAATCTGTATCAACATATTTCAATGCATAATCTGCTTCTAATAAGAATAAGTCAATCTTATCATCTGCTGCAGCAGAATCCTGAGCTAAAAGATTTGCATCAAGGTTGTTCTGGTATGCATTGTCATCACTTGGTGTGATATTCCATTTTACTGTGATGTCCCCAATCTTACCTGTTGTAGCATCCACTTCTTCATATTTATCATAGTGTGCTTTCAGACGTCTCTGGAACTCATCATTCCAACAATAGATGTTCAAAACTTTTCCTTCATCTGCTGCAACAGTCTCTCCGTCCGCTGCCTCTGTAGATGCTGCTGCGTTGTCTGCTGCATCCTGTTTCTGTCCTGCATCCCCTGAAGCTGCGTCGCTTCCGCATCCAGCAAGCATGGATGCTGTCATTGCTGTAGCAAGTAATGCTGATAACAATTTTTTCTTCATGTTTTCTTCCTCCCTAAATATGTCTGGTTCGTTTTTGTAAGTTTATTGTATGTTTTTTCCCACTTATAATATATAAAATTCATTGACAAAATATCATTTTCATGCTATCTTTTGCATCAATATAGTATTACATTAGACTGTGAATTTTACGAAGTGAAAAAGCAGGGTAAAATCAGGGGGTTACCTATGGATCTTTCTAAAGAATGGTACCGGAGTGAATTTGTAAATCAGGAAATGTTAGAACAGCACCGTGTCATTGAAACTGAATATACGTTCTATGACGCGATTGCAAATGGAAATATCGAATATGTGCAGGATAACTGTATAAATCAGACCTTCACAAACCCGGATGGAATGGGAAAACTGTCCGACGACAAACTTCAGAATATCCGCTATCACTTTGTTGTCACGACCGCCATGATCACAAGATACTGTGTGCATGCCGGAATGGAACAGGAACAGGCATACAGTCTCAGTGACTTTTATATTTTAAAAATGGATAAATGCAGGACGATCGACCAGATCAGCAGGCTGCACGATACGATGTGTCTTGATTTTTGCAGCCGCATGAATGAATTGAAACGCCGGCAGATTCTCTCCAAACCGATTGTACTCTGTCTAAACTATATTTATAGTCATATTCACTACCGTATTACCATCAAAGAATTGGCCGAATACCTGAGTCTGTCGGAAAGTTACCTGTCCAAATTATTTTTAAAAGAAATGGGAATTCCGCTCAGCCACTATATCACCGATTTAAAAATCGAAAAAGCAAAAAATCTGCTGCAATATTCAGATTACAGCATTGTCGAAATCGCCAATTATTTCTCTTTTGCTTCCCAGAGCCATTTTATTCAGGTTTTCCAGAAAAAAACTGGCATTACACCTTATAAGTACAGAATAATGTACTTCCGGACAAACTGGGAAGCGCCAAAGAAATCTTAAAAACTTTTTTTCGTAACTCTATGACATAATGTATTCAATCTCTGTGTGGTCTGTCAACATCGATTCTGTAACATAGCTGCCATCTGTTTCCACACCGTTTACGATCATTTTTATGCATCCACACTGTGCATGGTTACGGTTCTTCACAACAATATGTAAGTGTTTTCCACGGAAATCTTTTTCGATTTCAAACTGTTCCCACTCTTTTGGAATAGAAGGTGCTATGCGCAGTCCTTCAAAATCAGGCCGCATTCCAAGAATTCCCTCTACACAGCCCACCATCACGGTAGATGCCGTTCCTGTCAGCCAGTGTACATGGGAACGCCCGAACTGCGGGCTTGCCTTTCCCTCTGTAAACTGTCCATAGCAGTATGGCTCTAACACCCGGATCTCTGCGTCCGCATTCTGTGCTGCCGGTGAATTCTCCATAAAGTAAGTGAATGCCCGGTCTCCGTGTCCAAGCAGTGCCTCTGCCAGAATCAGCCAGCCCTGTGACTGGGAGAAAATACCTGCATTTTCCTTTGTTCCTGCATTGTAGATCACTGCCAGTGCTCCCTCAAATGCTTCTTTATGATATGGCGGATCCATAAGGATCGCACCAAACTTTGTGTTCAGCTTCTCATAAACATTTTCCATTGCTTTTTCTGTCTGCTCTTCTGTCGCAAGCCCACTGATCACGCTCCAGCTCTGCGGATTCAGCCACATATTTGCCTCGTTGTCCGTTCTCTTTCCGATTGTCTCTCCTGCCTCTGTAAATCCGCGGATGAAACGGTCTTCATTCCAGCAGAACTCATTGATCACATCCCCCTGCTGTTTCTGTTTTTCTTCCAGATATGCAATATAATCTGTATCGCCTTTATACTCCGCAAATTTCTTCAGAATTGTCATTGCATAATAAAACTGCATCGCAACAAATGAAGACTCTCCTGCTTTTCCAAGTCTTAAACAATCATTCCAGTCGGCATAAAGTCCTGCCGGCATTCCGTGTACACCAAGATGATTCATGGAGAAATCAACTGCACGTTTCAAATGCTCATACACAGTTCCTTCCTCTTTGTCTGCAAAAGGGATCACCTCATCTAAAAATGCCATGTCACCGGTTTCGGAAATGTACTTATAAACGGTTGGGAACAGCCAGAGTGCATCATCTGCGCGATACTCCGGATGTCCTGTCTCGTTTACATAAGATGCATCTTCCGGTGTATCCTCATGCCCCGGATTGTGTGTAAATTTTACAAGCGGAAGTCCTGCTCCGTGATGCACCTGTGCAGAAAGCATGAAACGTATCTTATCTTTTGCCATCTCAGGTGCAAGGTGGATCACACCCTGGATATCCTGCACGGTATCACGATATCCGTAACCATTTCTTAAACCACAGTAAATGAAAGACGCTGCTCTTGACCAGATAAATGTCATAAAGCAGTTATAGGCATTCCATGTATTGATCATAGTATCAAATTCAGGACTTGGAGTTTTCACCTGAAAATGCTCTAATTTCTCATGCCAGTAACCGATCAGTTCTTTTACTTCTTTCTCACAAATCTCTTTTGGATTACTGTAATGTGCACAGATTTCTGCTGCTTCCTCATCATATTTCATTCCAAGAAGGAATGCGATATTTTTGCTTTCTCCCGGCTGTAATATAAGGTTCAAAGCAAGCGCTCCACAACTGTTCTCATTATAATTTAAAGTATTATCCAGTTTTCCGTTTACCACACCTGCCGGATTGGAATAATTGTGATAATGTCCGATAAAGTTCTCTTTTGAACCACAGTAAGATGTCACTTCCGCTCCTGCTGCCCCGAAGAACCGTTCTATCACAACTTTGTGATCGACCTCAACGCCTTCCTCCTGTCCATCTAAATTACCATGGATGAGCTGACGGATTCTGTTTTTTTCGAACTGTGTTCTTGTGATGAACTGGGAATACTGGAGATTCACCTGATCCTGTTCGTAATTGCTGTTATTGGTAAATTCCGCATAACCCGTGATCGTCAGTTTTCTTACTTTATCAGAAGTATTGGTGACATTTAAATCCCACACTTCATAAGATGCATTGAGTGGCACATAATAAAGTGCTTCTGTTCTGATATCTTTATATTCTGCATTGATTTTTGTATATGCAGTTCCATGATGACACTCACTCTTATAAGTTTTTAAATCTTTTCCGACCGGCTGCCAGGATGCAGACCAGAAATCATTTTCATCCTCATCTCTGATGTAAATGTATCTTCCCGGCTGATCAAAATCGTTAAAAATGTAACGAAGAATTCTTCCGTTTGCACCTGATTTTGCAAAGCTGTATCCGCCTGCGTTGTTTGAAATGATCGCACCATATTCCGGGGAACCAAGATAATTGGCCCACGGTGCCGGAGTGTCCGGTCTTGTAATCACATATTCTCTCTTTTCATCATCAAAATATCCGTATTGCATGTTCTGTCTCCTCGTTTTTTTATTATTTTAAAATCACGTTTACCGTATAGCATCCACCATTTGATTTTTCAATGGATGTTTTGCTTATCACTGCTTTCTTCCCTTCCATCCGGATGTCTAATTCCGGCATGGCAGCAACCTCACTGATCTGATAAGCCCCATAATCTTTCTTCTCCGCATTGTGATAGCGGATCACAAAGGTATTGCCTGCAAACTCCAGATGCATACCTGCATTTCCATTATCATCAAACTGCTCCTTCACCAGTTTCGGTTCTATTACAAGATCACCAAAACTTCCCTTCACACCAAAAACCTCTGTGATGAGCGTAAGCATATACCAGCTCGCCGCACCGGTCAGATAAGCATACATGCCTCTGCCTTCTGCGTTAAAATATTCCGGGATTCCGGGATAAATTCTGCTTGTGTCAAAATCCAGTGCTGTATCTGCCAGTGTCTGCAATGCCTTGTATCCTTCCCGGATAAATCCTCTCTGATAAAGAGCATTTGCATACATGACCGTCATATGCGAGAACACAGCTCCGTTTTCTTTTTCCCCATAAGCAAATCCAAACATTCTGCCAAGATCAAATTTATTTTCATGGAAATTGGTATTCAGGCGATAGCCTCCCGCATCCTTGTCATACAGATAGGTGTCTGCGCTCTCGCAGACTGCCTGTACCTGTTTTTCATCGGCTGTTCCACTCATAATGGCAAAGACCTGACCGGTGAGCATCATGCGTACATTGTTATCATATTTACCTTCCACCCTATTGCCATGATTATCATAATAGCTGTTAAACCACGCATGGTCTGCCCCATCATTGACCCATTCCTTCTGACGGATATACTCCATCATCCAGTCTGCCTTGCTGTAAAGACTCTCTGTAAGTTCATCTATCGCAACTGCCACTGTTCTTCCACTGACGTTATGACGGCATTTTTTTGTATAAGTCTTTAATAACTCCTGCTTTGCCCGAATATCTGTATACAAAGTATCTTCATCTGAAAGCAGCATCTGCATTTCTTCTAAAATTTCAATTTCTGTGCAGCCACACTGTTTTTCCAATGCTTTCAGGTAATCTGCAAGCTGCCGCAGATTTCCGGCATATGCACAGGTGAAGGCCACACTTTCGCCTTTCTCCTCTGCCATATCAAGTGCATCGTTCCAGTCTGCACCACGAAGTCTGATGATGTTATGATCTCCGACTTCATAAAATGCACAGAGATTCTGCAGTAAAAGGTGTTCCAACACACTTCCGTAATAAACAGCATTGTCCTCCGTTTTCTGGATCTCTCCATATGCACTGTCCCACTCCTCATCAATGGCTGTGCCTCTTTCCACCTGGCGGTCTTTAAAATATGAAACTTTTTTCAGAAGGATCTCAATATCCCCTGTCTGGTCAATGTAAAGCTTTGTTGTCAAAAACGGCCAGAATCCGTGATCCATCCAGACACGCGTGATATGATTGCGGTCAGCAATAAATACTCCCTGTTTCTCCCCGATGATGGTCGCATTGCTTCCGTCCATCCGCACACCACCGTAATTGTCTAAGATCATCTGTCTGACTCCTGACGGATTCATCAATAAGAGAGCCAGGCAATCCTGCCAGAGATCGCGCCAGCCTCTGCCGCCTTTTCCATAATCATGGTGTGGCAGAAATGAACATCCATAGATTCTTCTTAAGATTGGCTGAAAACTTACCCAGCGCATATAATTATCAAAATCCTCATTGCCCGTATAATATTTTACATTTACTTTTTTCTGCCAGTAATTTTGTGTTTTCTGAAGTTCTTTATTTACCTGTGCACTGGTTGCATAATCGGCTGCCACTTTCCGGATCTCATCCGCATCTTCTGTCACCCCGATGATGACCGTATAAGTTTTTGCTTCTCCAGGCTGCAATGTGATCTCCTCAAACCGGATGCCGCCCACTGCTTCTTTTCCTTCTGTATGGTATCCGGCTTTCACGCCGTCCCTGTTTTCCAATACCGCTCTTGGATGTGTAAAACTTCCCCCTTCCCCGATGAACAGATCGACAGTCGGATAAAAATCTCTTGGACTGTTTCCCTCTCCATCCATACCGCAGACATAATAAACCATCTCATTTTTCTTATGTCCACGTTCATCAAAGGACATCGTCGGTCTGACACATACCCCGTTTGTTGTAACCGTAATGCGGTGCAACAGAGAAGTTACATGTCTGTGATCCCGGATATTATCTGCACTTCTTCCATAAATCGGAACTGCTGCAACTGGTGTGATCGTCCGTGCAGCTTTGCTCTCATTACAGATCTCCACCTGCATGATCTCTGCTGCATGTGCAAGTGGCGCAAAAGAAGTTACTTTTGCAGACAATCCATATTTTTCAGAAGAGCGTATGACTGTCTGCCACATAAATCCTGCTGTCAGGGTACTTTCTTCCTGCTCCTCTGTAAACCGGTTCAGTTCTGCTTCTGCGGACGCACCTGTTACAGACCAGCTTCCGATCCCTTTTATCTGGCACCAGAAATTTCTGGTAGAACGGTTATTATGTAAATTTTCTGCACTTACCGGCTCCATCAGGAATGTGTTCTGATCCACTTTTGAATCTCCGCCAAAATCCGGTGTCACTGCTGCTTTTAATCCTTTTTCATTCGCCACCGGCAGATACAGATAACTGTAATTTTCTGCCTTATCTAAAGTAAATGTTCCATCTTTATCCAAAAAACGTACTGCTGCCATAGTTCCTCCTTGTTCTGTTCATTGATATTTTTAACTGTTCTTATCATAGCGGAACATATCAGCAAAAAATGCCCCGCTTATTCTGCCAGCATCACTGCTGAAATATTTTCAACGGTGATAGTATGCGCTCCTAACTTTTGTCCACCTTCCGGTGTTCCTAAGAGCAGCACGAACTCACCTGTTTCGGTTGACTGCTCACTCCACGTTGGATCCACTGTATATTCTTTTGTTTCTCCTGCCTTCAATGTAATATCATCATAAAATCCTTTATATCCATTCTCCGGGTCTCTGAATCCAAGTTTTACGACACGGTCAATGCTGGATGTAATATTAAATTTAATCTCATATTTATTTCCCTGGATCAATGTGAGATTCTGCTGGGCAGCCTGAACATCCCAGTTATTGGTTCCGGAATTTTCCAGTGTAAACAAGAATGTTCCATCTGTTTCCTTCTGTGTTCCATTGCATTCATCAGCAATGCTGCTCCAAAGTCCTGTCAGCATATTTTCTCCCACCGGAACAACCGGTTTGATCACCGGTTCATCAATCTCCGGCGCATCAATCTTCTCCAGCGAAATATTGTCAAAGCAGATTCTGTGCTTCTGATCAATTGCCTGTCCATCGACTGCACCAAGCGTAAATGAAAGGATTGCTTTCATGTCTGTATCGCATGACATTTTAAAATCATACGAAATATTCTGATACTGACCGTCACCTGCAAGATCAATGATTCTGCTTCCGGTGTAAGGTGTCCAGTCATTATCTGACGAACCATCTCTCTGAATCGCATACATAATTTTACGTGCCAGATTCGATTTTACGTCAAATTTCAGGTGGTACCACTGATCTTTTTCCAGTGCGACATTGTTCTGTTTCAACTGAATATACCAGTCCGCATCTCCGGTGCTGTTAATGGTAATATCTGCCGCATTATTCTCTGTGAGACTGTCCACTACAATGGATGCAAGTCCATCAGAATATTTATAAAATTCATAACCGGATAATCCTGCATTGAAGGAACCGTTTTTAATCAGGGAATCTTCCACGATTTTAACCTGATCGAGATAAATCTCTCCCTGTCCTGACATTGTAAATACAAGATCTTTATTGCTATATGTGGCCGCACTGATTTTTAAAGTATATGTCTGGTTTGCATCCGTAAGTGCATAACTTTGTTCTGCTCCTGCGGCACTCACTTTCAGATCTGCATCTCCTCTTGCCACAAAAGAAAGTTCATAATTGATACCATCCGTAAACGCTAGACCTCTCTGCGAAACTGTAAGCGATGATTCTTCTGTGTGATTGATCTGTGCATGAAGCTCTCTTTCATTATTTACATTTGTGACGCTTGCTGCGCTAGCATCTGATATTTCCCAATAGGCGAGTCTTCCCTCTCCCTCCTGGAAATCTCCATTGTATACAAGACTTCCATTTGCAAGAATGGTTTTCGCTTCCACTTCATTTGGATCTGCATCCTTTGTCATTTTGACTGCAACATTACGGATCTCAATGTCTGCCGCAGAGCCTGCTGCTCCCATATTGTATTCAAGTCTGCCGTTTGCATCGTTGTCCTCTGTCATTTTAAAAGAATAACTGTATGTCTTCCAGTCTGTTGTAAGACTGGTGTTCTCACTCAGATATGCCATGTAAGAACGATCCGGTGCTTTCACCGCGGTATTCATGGTTCTGTTTTCAGAACTCTTTGCCTCATAGGAAACCTCATATGTGGCACCTTTCTTAAACGGAATACCTTCCTGTACCAGTTGTACACTGTAATCAACGGTTCCTTCCTTTTCCGTCGTGATCTTTATGGAGTTATTTTCAATTACCGCTTCTGCTGCTCCGCCATTTGCTGTCATAAACTTCCAGTCTGCCTCATCTGTAAGACTTTCTTTTTCAGCAAAATTTCCATTGTTCACATAATTTCCATTTGCATCCGGATCACGGAGCACCACATTTTTCTCCGGTCTCTTTACATTCTCATCATAGCTGTCCTTCTGATATACCCTGACATAGTCCACTGCAAGCTGCGCTTTCTCATCAAAAGGTGTCGTGTCATCAATATTGCCGACCCAGGAACCCCCGACAGCCACGTTTAAGATCATGTAAAATGGCTGGTCAAACGGTGCCGGATATGCAACCGTTCCCACGTTTTTCGTTGTGGAATACCAGTCATTTTCCTCATGGTATAAAATCCCATCGACATACCATCTGATTGCTCCCGGCTCCCATTCACAGGCAAAGGTATGATATTCATCTGCAAAATCGCCTGCTGCTAAAATCTTTGTACCCTGGCTTTCCGCATGTGGCTCTCCATAATGGATGGTTCCATAAAGCTTATTGGTCTGTTGTCCCATAACTTCCATGATGTCGATCTCACCACATTTTGGCCACTGTCCATATAAATTTTCATTTGTAGGCATCATCCAAAATGCAGGAAGATATCCGGTTCCCTGCGGAACTTTTGCCCTGCATTCAAAATATCCATATTTAAAATCTTTCTTTCCCTGTGTATTTACCCTTCCGGATGTATAGGATACTTTTCCATCCTGCTCGGTTTTCTCCGGCTGAATGATCAGCTTTCCGTCTTTTACATAAATGTTTTTCTCCGTATCCACATAAGCCTGAAGTTCGCTGTTTACCCAGCCCGGATCGTGAAGTTCAACATTCCAGTCTGATCTGTCTAACGCAGTTCCCTCAAACTCGTCCTGCCATACAAGATGATATGCTGAATCTTTTGCAGGATCTTTTACTGCTGGCTGCTCCGGCTTTTGTTCCGGCTGCTGGTCCGGCTTTTGTTCTGGCTTTTGTTCCGGCTGCTGAGCAGTCGGCTGATTGTTGTTCTGCGCCTTCTGATTGTTATTCTGCACTGGCTTCTGTGTTATTTTTTCTTCTGGCTGCTGTTTTGCTTCTGCAATCTCTGCCACTATCGTTTTATCTTTTTCCTGCTCTGCTGGCTGCGACTTTTTTCGCTTATCAGCAGCCGGCTTTTTCGATGTGTCTTTTGCGGACTTCTCATATTTTCCAGCAGTGACAATTTCATTATCATTTCCAATTTTCAAAGAAACTTTGATATTTTCTTTTTCTATCACACTGCTAATCGATATCTTTGCCTTTTCTAATATCTTGCTGCAAAATTCTTCCTCATCTCCTTCTGCCGTAACCTGAATCGTTCCATCTTCTTTCAGATATCCCATTTCATGCGCATGCGCGATCATTTTTTCCATGCATGTCTCAAATGTCATGCCTTCCAACTGCATCGCAGCAATTAGTTTCTGCGCATCCTCATTTACAGGTTCCACTGCTAAAACATTCGCATTTTCATCCAGATAAATACGTAACTCCGGATTGATTTTCACTGTGATAACAACTGAATAATTTTCTGGTATCTGAAATATGGTTTCCGATACCTCTGTCGTTTCTGTCACTTCTTCTGCCTGTTCTGCAGCAGTCTGTGACTCCACTGCTCCCGACTCTTTCACATCACCTGTTTTTCCGCAACCCGAAAAGACAAGCACCATGCAGCCCAATAGCAGCACTGCTCTTTTCCACTTTTCCCTCATTTTTTTATCCAACATAAAAAACCTCCCTTTTCATTTTGTGTATTTATCCTAACAAATGAAAAGGAAGGTAAAAATCAAATTCTTGCACTAAATATCAAATTCATGCCGTATTATAATAAAACCTATACTGCTTCATAATCTTTTAGTCATCCATCCCACAGTTTAACCTTTGGGTTCTGCCGCTCGTAACATGGATTGACGGCAGGCTCATAACCTAAACTCCGGGCTACGCCATGCTATTGACTGTTTTATATTTATAAAGCATCTCCGCATGGTTCTGTTCTTCGATCTGAATGTCTGCCAAAAGTTTTCTGACACCCGGATCACCGAATGCAAACACTTCCGTATTGTAAGTGGAAGAAACAAGTTTTTCTGTTCCGATACAGTCTGTTGCAAGGAAACAGTCCGTTTTCTTATCTTCGGAAGGTGCCATGCTGTAGGTAGCAGCCGGGTTATAATCTTTTCCATCACTGTCGTTGCAGTCGCAGGAAGGAACTTTTCCAGACAGCACCTGTGTCAGGGATTCTAAATGCTTCTGCTCTTTTCCATGCAGATCTGTGAACAGGTCAATAAGCACCTGATCTTTGGCAAGTTTACTGTATCTCTCGTATTTTTCCACGCAGCACTGCTCCTGTGTCTGCAAGTCTTTGATCACGGTTGTCTCTTTTTCGCTCAATATCATCTTTCTACCTCTTTCCGACGGATTTTAAAACCCGCACATTTTTTTCACGATGATATTATGAGTCATAAAAATGGTAATTATTCACTCCTTCGTGAAAATCTGCTGCCCGGGCAGACAGACTGATAAATCTTTTGGGCGTCATTCCATATTTCTTTTTAAATTCCCGATGGAAATAAGACAAATTCGAAAATCCACAGGCGAGCGCCACCTCGAGCGTATTTGTCTCCCCATTTTCAAACTGGTCTGCCGCGCGCTCCAGACGCACATTTTTGATGTACTGCACGCATGACATTCCCATGTATTTTTTGAAAAAACGCATAAAATAATACTCACTGAAAAAACAGATTCCGGCAAGTCCTGAAATCGTCAGTTCCTCCATATAGTGTGCATCGATATAACTTAAAACTTCTTTTAACTTTTTCGCATGTTCTGTCAAAATCGCATCTGCCTCTGTATTCCGGGTACAATATGGAATCAAAGCCGCCACAAGCTGCAACAGATATGACTTGATAGCAATCTCGTATCCGGGTGTTTTTTTGTCATACTCCGTGTTTATATCCTCAAACAGATCTGCTGCCTTTTCGTAAAGCGGATGTCCTTTTTTGATTACAAACGGCGGGATCAATTTCTGGTTCATCAGTGGATTCAAATACCGGATGGCACAGATATCCGCAGCCTTTGCACCAAGAAAATCCATATGAAACACATACGTTTCCGACTGCATGCGCTCCTCTTTTTCATTGGAAATCGCATGCAGCACCGCAGGCGGAATAAAAATCAGATCTCCCTCTTCCACATCATAAGTTTCAAGATGGATCTGATATGTGCAGCTTCCCTTCCCAATCCGTGTAAATTCTGCCTCCTCATGCCAGTGCGCCGTGACATAAGGATACTCTTTCCATAACGGCGTCACATATTTTTGCAGCGGAAAAATTTCTTCGCCGTGTCTGGCGTTCTCATGCTGGTCTAAGGATAAAGTTATTTTTTCTTTCATTGTATTGATTCCTCTTTAACATCATTGAAACAGGTTGCAAAACGCCTTCCAGGCTGTCTTAATCCACATTTGCATAGCAGTTTTGTGCAATAATTCCTTATATTTATGCAAGATTTTTTCTTTTCTATATTCTATTATAACAGTATCATACAATCAAGTGCAGAGATTGCGAAACTCAAAGAAATGTAAATTTAATTGTGAAAAATTAACAAAAGCTTGAGAAAACACTGGGGAGCAGAAATCGAACAAGTTCGATTGGCACTTAGAAGGTAGGCACGACATTAGTCGTGACTGGCTTCTTAGTACCGTTACCAGCGACACGTAGCGAAAGCGTGTTTTCGAAAATTTTGTTAATTTTGAACAATTTTAAGCAGCTTGAGATGAGTTTCGCAATCACCCCAGAATCGAATGAAAGAAAAGGAGCATTTATGAAAAGAAAATGGTGGCACGATAAAGTAGCTTATCAGATTTACCCAAAAAGTTTTTTGGATACAAACGGAGATGGAATTGGCGACTTAAAGGGAATTATCTCAAAGCTGGACTATTTGAAAGAACTCGGAATCGACATCGTCTGGCTCTCCCCGGTTTACGAATCCCCTTTTGTCGATCAGGGATATGACATTTCCGATTACTATAAAATTGCAGAACAGTTTGGTACAATGGACGATTTTGACACCCTTGTTGCAGAAATGAAAAAACGCGACATGCATCTGATCATGGATCTTGTCGTCAACCACTGTTCCGACAAACACGAATGGTTTCAGAAAGCACTCGCTGACCCGGACGGTCCTTACGCCGGCTACTTCTATTTCCGCGAAGGAAAAGACGGCAAGGCACCAAGCAATTACCGCTCCTATTTTGGTGGATCTGCATGGACAAAAGTTCCCGGCACAAATAAATATTATCTCCACACCTTCGCTAAGGAACAGCCCGATTTAAACTGGGAGAACCCGGTCGTCCGCAAAAAAATCTATGAGATGATCAACTGGTGGTTTGAAAAAGGCATTTCCGGTTTCCGTATCGATGCCATCATCAATATCAAGAAAAATCTTGATTTTCCATCCTTCCCGGCGGACGGCGATGACGGACTTGTCTCCTGCGATAAAATGTTAGCTTCCGCGCATGGGATCGGCACATTTTTAGAGGAAATGAAACATGAAACATTTGACAAATACGACGCTTTTACGGTCGGCGAAGTATTTCATTTAAAAGAGGATGAACTGTGTGAATTTATCGGTGAGGACGGTCATTTTTCCACAAAATTTGACTTTTCCGCCCATGTGCTCTCCTATGGGGAACACGGCTGGTATGATGCTCCTGCCCTTGATTTCAACCGGTGGCGCACTGCGCTTTTTGACACCCAGAAAGCTGACCTTACCGTTGGCTTTGAGGCAAATATTATCGAAAACCATGATGAGCCACGAGGTGCTACACATTATCTGCCTGCACACGCCAGAAATGAAGCTGGTGTGAAAATGCTTGCAGCTACTTACTTTTTACTGCGCGGAATTCCTTTTATCTATCAGGGACAGGAAATCGGCATGACAAACTGTGTCCGAAACGATATTTCCGAATACGATGACATCAGCACCAAAGATCAGTATCAGGCTGCTTTAAATGCCGGATGTTCGAAAGAGGCAGCACTTCACGCCTGCTATGAAAACAGCCGTGACAATGCAAGAACCCCTATGCAGTGGGACAATTCCCTGCACGGCGGTTTCACCACCGGAACCCCCTGGCTTGCGGAGAATCCAAACTATACAAAGATCAATGTAACAGACCAGCTGAACCGGTCAGATTCCGTTCTCTCTTTTTACAAAGAACTGATCGCACTCCGCAAAGCACCGGAATACGTGGAAACCTTCACTTACGGAACGTTTGCCGCTGCTTATGAAGATGTGGACCATATGTTTGCATACTACCGCACCAACGAAGAAACCGGACAACGCATTCTGGTTGCCGGAAATTTCGGCACAGATACCGTGACACTGCCGCTTGAAAAACAGGCTGACCGTGTACTTCTCACCAATGGAAAAGCTGCGGATGAAATTTTAAACAAAAACGGAGAAAGTGCTACGCTTTTATTGGGAAGCTGCGACTGTGTTGTTTTATTATTAGGTCAATAAATTTTCTTTTTCCTTGACAAATCATTTTTTTCATGCTTATAATAGCGTTAATTGAAGCAGAACACAGGCTTTGACGGGAAGAAGTACAGTTAAGCGGAAGATACAGAAAGCTGCCGGCTGATGAGAGGCGCATCGGAATCTTAATTCGAATACATCCCCGAGCTTCACACCGAATTTGTTTTTGATCATTCGATATCTTGCAATAGTAGGCTGTGACGTAGTGGCGCACGTTAACCGCGCCGGAGTGTTGTCGGACACTCACGAAGGTAAGCAGTGTGAACTGCTTATGAATTAAGGTGGTAACACGAGTTTAACCCTCGTCCTTTTATTAGGACGGGGGTTTTTGCGCGTATTAAATGAGCAGTGCCGTCTGAGGAAAGAACAAAATGCTGTGCTTGCACAATGCATTTTGTGATTTTCTTAGACGATAGGGCGAAGCCCGCGAACGAGAGAGCTTCGCTCTCGAGTGGGCACTGCGGATTTTAATCGTTCACTCAAAAAAAGAAAGGAACCCAGTAAAATGACATTATACGACGAATTAGTTGCCCGCGGTCTTATCGCGCAGGTAACAGACGAAGAAGAGATCAAAGATTTGATCAACAACGGAAAAGCAACTTTTTATATCGGATTTGATCCGACAGCAGACAGCCTTCACGTAGGACATTTCATGGCACTCTGCCTCATGAAACGTCTCCAGATGGCTGGAAACAAACCAATCGCTTTAATCGGTGGCGGTACCGCAATGATCGGTGATCCGTCCGGACGTACCGACATGCGTCAGATGATGACACCGGAAACCATCCAGCACAACTGTGACTGCTTCAAGAAACAGATGAGCCGTTTCATCGACTTCTCCGATGGAAAAGCATTAATGGTAAATAACGCTGACTGGCTCATGGACTTAAATTACATCGACGTTCTCCGTGAAGTTGGTGCTCATTTCTCTGTAAACCGTATGCTCACTGCTGAGTGCTACAAACAGCGTATGGAGAAAGGCTTAAGTTTCCTGGAGTTCAACTACATGATCATGCAGAGCTACGATTTCTACACCTTATACCAGAAATACGGCTGCAACATGGAGTTCGGCGGCGATGACCAGTGGAGCAACATGTTAGGTGGTACCGAGCTGATCCGCCGTAAACTCGGAAAAGACGCTTACGCTATGACCATCAACCTTCTTTTAAATTCTGAGGGAAAAAAGATGGGAAAAACCCAGTCCGGCGCTGTATGGCTTGATCCTGAGAAAACTTCTCCATTCGACTTCTTCCAGTACTGGAGAAACGTGGCAGACTCTGACGTATTAAAATGTATCCGTATGCTGACTTTCCTTCCATTAGAGGAGATCGATGCAATGGAAAGCTGGGAAGGTGCACAGCTCAATGAGGCAAAAGAAATCCTTGCATTCGAGTTGACCAAATTAGTTCACGGGGAAGAGGAAGCATCAAAAGCAAGAGAAGCTTCCCACGCACTTTTTGCCGGTGGCGGAGATTCCGCACATATGCCAACGGTAGAGTTATCCGCAGCTAATTTTGCAGACGGCGATATGGATATCCTGTCTCTTCTCGTAAAAACAGAGCTCGCTCCATCCCGTTCCGACGCAAGACGTGCCGTAGAACAGGGCGGTGTCTCAGTTGCAGACGAGAAAGTAACCGATATCAAGACAGCTTACAATGCAGATTCCTTTGGAGCAGATGGACTTGTTGTAAAACGTGGTAAAAAGAAATTTGTGAAAGTAATCGTAAAATAATGAACTGTATCATAAGAAATGCACAAATGAGCGACTATGACTCCGTCGTGCGCATCTTAAATCAGGGGCAGGCGCTTCATATAAACTGGCGTCCCGATATTTACAAACCCAATGATGCGCTTCTGCCAAAGGCAGTATTTGAGGAAATCGTAAAAGGCGATACTTTCTATATTGCAGAAAATGAAGGAAATGTGATCGGAATTTTAGAACTTATCTTCCGGCATATTGAATCTCCTGCACAGGTGACACGGGACATTGTTTTTATCGACACAATGGCGGTTGACGAACCTTACCGCGGCATGGGTGTCGGACATCTTTTCTTTGAAAAAGTAAAAGAGATAAAAGCAAAAAAAAGGCTGGATGGCATTGAACTTCAAGTAAATGCTAAAAATCAAGCCGCTTACGAGATGTACTGTAATTACGGATTTACGGAAAAATCCATTAATATGGAATTACTGTAAAAACTATATTTACCTAAAAAAGGACACATACCTCTGATGCTATTACGCATTATCTGGTATGTGTCCTGGTTTTTATCTTCTTTTTATTTTATTGGTTGACATAATTTTTAATCCACTTTACTGCATAAAGAGGAATATTCGTCATCCAATCCTGCTCTCTATAATCCGACATTGATGTTCGGACTGCATAAGATGGTTGATACTTTTCACAAAAAGCTTTCAAACTCTTTGCTTTCAGATTTTCTTCCGCCTTTACTTCAATTGGAATAACAGATGTTTTTCCCTGAACTAAAAAATCAATCTCTCCCTTGGAATTTTGCGTTGAATAATAGTAAGGTATCACTCCGACATCTGATATTAACTGCTGCAATATATACTGCTCTGTCAGTGCTCCCTTAAATTCAGTAAAAATCTTATTTCCTTCTATAATCACTTTTGCATCCAGATCTGTCATCGCTATGAGCAATCCAATATCCACTAAAAAAAGCTTAAAAGCATCAAAATCAATATATGCTTTCAATGGAAGATCCGGTTTTTGAATCCGCTGTACTTTATGAATCAATCCACAATCCAATAACCATTGAATAGCCAGCTCAAAATCCTTTGCCCTGCTCCCCTCGCGTACCTGTCCATAAATATATTTTTTATTCTCTTTTGCAAGCTGCATCGGAATCGAATTCCACACAAGATTCAGTCTTGGAACAAGCTTTATTTCAGCATGTTTTGAAAAATCCTGCTGATAATAGTTAATAAGATTTTTCTGAATCGCACGAACACGATTATAATCCTTTTTTTCCGAAAAATCTTTTACCACCTCTGGCATCCCACCTACAAAATAGTATTCCCTTAAACGTTCTATATATTTTGTTTTGAACACTGTTACCATCTGCGTATCACAACTGTCTAACATGGAAACAAATTGTTTCTCTCCCATTGCGCACAAAAATTCCCTGAAATTAAGCGGATACAAATCAAGAAAATCTACCTTCCCAACTGGAAATGACGTACCTTGGTGTAATGCAACTCCAAGAAGTGATCCTGCTGCAACAATTGCATACTGAGGTGCATTTTCGTAAAAATACTTTAATGATGTAAGTGCTTTTGGTACTTCCTGAACTTCGTCGAAAATGATCAGCGTATTCTCTGCCTCAATAGAAACTCCTGTCTCAGCACTGATCGCCAAAACCAGTCTTTCAATGTCTAAATCTCCTTCGAATACCTGTTTCATACGGGCGTTATTATCAAAATTAACATAGGCTGTCTTCTCAAAATACTGTTGACCAAATGTCTTCATGATCCATGTTTTTCCGACCTGTCTTGCCCCGCGGATAATCAATGGTTTTCTATTTTCATTCTCCTTCCATTCTTTCATTCGTGATAATGCAAATCGTTCCATGAGCCTTCCTCCAACTCCTATAATCTATAAGAAACCATTAAATTATTTCCATATATCTGCATTATAAAATTCTACCCCACAGGTGTCAACATTATTAAGGATGTAAATATGTGTTTAATCAACACTTTTAAGGACGAAAAATGTATAAACATATCATTTCTTTCGGCGAATCGATGAGATTTCCTCTCGCAGCTACCAGTTCCACATGGCAGAGTGCCCTTATTTCTTCTCTCCGCCAACCTTGCGGAAGTTATTGAAATCATTCACGACTTCCCGAACACACCAGACCAGTGTATCGAATGCGCCTGCCTCGTACAGATTGATCAGGATCATACCAATCGGGATTGCAAGGATCATCCCCACAACACTGCCCACCCTGTAACCGATGAACATGAATAACAGCGATGCAAACGGATCAAGTCCTACGGAATCGCCGATCAGCTTCGGCTGTACGATCTGGTGCACGACAAGAGAGACCACATATAAAACGATCATGCCAACCGCCATCTTGTAATCTCCGGTAAAAAGTTTGATAACCGCCCACGGACAGAGCACTGTTCCCGTTCCAAACACCGGAAGCATATCCAGAAACGCAATGCCAAAGGCGATCAGCCATGCAAAATCTACCCGGAGGATCAAAAGGCCGATCAGAAGAATTACATAAATAACGCCCATGATCTTAAACTGTGCTTTAAAATAGCCTCCTACCGCATGCACAAGCTGTTTATAGATGCGTTCTGTTTTTGCAAGAAATCCGGCAGATAAATGTTTCTCCACCCCGGTGATCAGTTTGTCTTTATCTGCAATAAAAAAATATGCTGCAAGCAGTCCTACGACTATGCCAACGATCGTATCCGGCAGGCTTTTCGCAAATTCTCCGATTGCCCCAAGCGTTGCAGAATCTGAGCTGGACACAAAATTTGTCAAAAAATCCTGAATTGCAGTTCCGATGGCGCTTAAATCCACATTCTGCGTAAATGGCAGTTTTTCCAGCAGCTGCTGCAGCTGATTGATTGCCTCGGAAAATTCGGTTCCAGCATTGGCAGACATCGTTGGCAGATACGCCATAAATGCTCCGATTCCTTTCGCAAGGACTGCCCCTGCGCCATAGCAGACCAGCACTACCAGTCCGATGACCAGCACGATCATGATGACCGAACCATATTTCCGGTTAATTTTGATCCGTTTCTCCAGAAACTTCACCATCGGATTTGCAATCATCGCAAAAATCATTCCCACCACAAACGGCATAAAATAGATCAGCAATTTGGGAAGAAATGCGAACACAAAAATCAACAAAAACACTGCCCAAAGCAGATTGCATGCAATTTTTAAATATTTTGTCCTGAAATTGCTCATAACTTCTCTTTTTCCTCTCGATTAAAAAATCTTTTCCATAGATTATTTTCCATAAATTGCTTTCTATTTTAACACATTCTTTTTTTGAAAAAAATATATTCCCGAATCTTTTATACTTTCTTTATCAAATCTTTATTTTTCCGCCATAAGAGCTGCTCCGTGTCCTACAAATAGAGTTTAAATCTTCTTTTTTACAAGAAAATGGTTTGCAGCCGTAACCCCGGCTCCTGCCAACAAAAGAAAATAGAAGTTCAGTCCTCTGCTGATCAGCATGGATGGGATCAGACTGCCCTTAGAAAATACCGGTGCAAAGACTGACCGATACATCAGTTCGGTGATTCCCTGCGCTCCCGGCAGCGGAAGCATATCCACCGCAATGTAGACCGATGCCTGTAATAGAACTACCTCCTGTATGGAAGTCCCCGCCTGTCCAAGTCCGAGATATACCATATAAGTAAGCAGAAATACACTACACCTCTGCAAAAACGTCACGGCGATGACCACTATTAATTTTCCCGGATGCTGCTTCAGCCAATCCACGGCATTTCTATAGTTTCCCGTAAATGTCTGCACCTTATCCATGCGCTGTGGATTTGCTTTCCAGATGTCGAGCCGGATAAACTGCTTTTCCACCCACGTCCAAACGACAATCATCCACTGTGGAAAAAGCATTGCGGCAAGTACAACTGCAACGGCAACCGTGTTCAGCGCAAGCCCCAGCAAATATAATGGAAAAAAGGACTGCAGCTCTGTTTTCAATGCGCCGCCGCAAAAAAGTAACATTCCGACACCTAAAACTACCAACACAATTTTATAAATTACTGCCACCGTCATAAGCACTATGGTACTGTCAGAACCTTTGTTTCCATCTTTGTTCATATAATAAAGCTGCACCGGCTGCCCACCTGTTGCGGATGGTGTGATGCCCGAATAAAAAAATCCAATAAACGAATATTGGATACAACGCCACAGAGAACATACCTTTTCTTTTCCAACAACACAGAGAACGGTTGTCTGACTGTCTGTTTTTTTTCGCATGGATGTGAGCAGATACCAGATCATGCTGCCCTCTGCGCAGACAAAAAATAACGCCAGTCCTGCCGCTGCAATCAGGTACGGAACTGACATATTTTTTACTGCCTGATAAATTTCTGACAGATTCTGTCCATGGAGTAACGTATAAAAAGTCAAAAACATAATCCCAAGAAACAAGACTGTCTGCAAGATTTTCTTTTTCATATCCACGTAGCCACCTTTCCTCTTTTTTGGACAGAACTGTTACGCAATTTTTTCAACAGCACAAACCGTTTCTTCCTGCACAGACATTTCCACTAATTCTCTCAAACTTCCTTCAAAAATCCGTTTCCGTCCAAATTTTTCCATGAAATCCTTTGGTGTCACAAGGGAAAAATGTTTTTCCCAATGACAGACGCCGTACTCCTCTAATACCCGTGCCACGTAGGAAGAACAGGTGTAATGGTTTTCCTGGTAAAATGGAATGTTCCACAAAATAAATGGTAATCCTGCAACTGCATAATGATAATGAAATCTTTCCTGCATAGCCAGACGCAGTTCCTGACGGATTGCCTCCTTTTGTACAAGCGAACACTCAATACTACACACCATATAATCAGCCGTCGGAAACACCGTTAAGATTTTTCTTTTATCCTCTTTTTCAAATCCGGCAAACAGCGGAACCGCAGGATTTCTGCGTCCCACACTGTATGCCTCCTCAAGTTCCGCATCCATCGAAAGAACCACATGAATGTACTTCTGTTTGATGACCTGCCGTATCATTCCGGCAAAAAATCCCGGTGTATCTACAAATGCAATATAAATCTGTGCCATATCTTTATTCCTCTGTACTTTTTTCTTATCACTGGAACTGATAAATTTTTCTTGCCATGCGGTAGCCGCCGACTGTGATTTTTCCACCTAATCTTCCCGGCAGATAAGTAAGACCGCTTAAGGTAGAACATCTTAACCGGTAATAAAGTATCCTGTCATAATCCTTCACCTGCTCCCACATCCTTTTACGTTTCTGGTACGCCTCCTCTGTTTTGATCAGAAGAAGATGGATTGAAGAAATGGACAACATGATTGAAATATTGCGCATCATGTAAACGGCCAGTTTTGGATACATTTTTTTCACTTCTCTTAAATCCACACTTTTTGCAACAAGCTCTGTCACGCGGATCTGTTGGTCGATACGCTTCATCAGGACTTTCTCGTTGACCGACTGATCTTCCCTTCCAAGGTAGTAATGATACAAGTCAATATCCATATAGTAGAGATTCTTCGCATACGGAAGCGGCTGATAGGAAAACAGGTTATCCACATAAAACGTGTGCTCCGGCAGTTTTACCCCCGACTGTCTCAATACTTTCGTCTGAAACATAAGTGCATGCATAATCAAATACTGCGATGGATGAAAATGTCCGATTGTGTTCCAGTTGCACATTTTTTCAGTTGGAAATACATTTCTGTAATTCATCGGTTTCTGGATTCCCTCATCCAGATGATCGTACACATAATTACAGATGATCAGATCCGGGAACTGTGCGACTTCAAAACTTTTTATTTTATCTAACATTTTCAGATAAGCATCGCGGTCGAACCAGTCGTCGGAATCCACGACTTTATAATAAAGTCCATGCGCCAGCTCCAGCCCTCTGTTCACACCGGAACCATGACCACCGTTTGGCTTATGCACCGCTTTTACAATGTTTGGATAAAGCATTTCGTATTCATCTGCGATCGCACCTGTCCGGTCGGAAGAACCATCGTCAATAATGAGGATCTCGACATCCTCGCCGCCCACCAAAAGTGAATCCACACATCTTCGCATATAATTTTCTGAATTGTAACATGGGATTGTAAATGTGATATATTTCATTTGGAATGACCTCCGCTATACTCTGTAACATTTTTACTGTTACCGAGTATAACGGTTCATTCTTAAAATACACATGGATTATTCTAAAGAAAAGGTAAAGATTACCTATACAAAATGTTAAATCTTCAATAATTCGATCATAAACAGCCAGACCAGTCCATAATAAGTAACCACTGCTACCAGATCATTCACGGTTGTGATAAGTGGTCCTGACGCGACCGCCGGATCGACTTTGATCTTATGGAAAAGCAATGGGATCGTTGTTCCGACAAGGCTCGAGATCACCATCGCAAGCATTAAGGAAACTCCCACACAGCCTGAGATCAAAAACGAATAGGAAAGCGCATTTCCTTTTATGAAACACACATAGAGTCCGATAAATACAAATGCCATAATTCCAAGAAACAGTCCATTTGCAAAACCAATGCGCATCTCTTTCAAAATCAGTCCAAATTTATCTTTCCGGTTTAAATTCTCATCCATCAGCACACGGATCGTCACCGCCAGCGACTGGGTTCCGACATTTCCTGCCATATCTAAAATCAATGACTGGAAACACATCACAATCGGGATCACTGCAACGACCGTCTCAAAAATTCCGACAACCGAAGATACCACCATTCCCAAAAACAGCAGGATGATCAGCCACGGGAGACGTTTTTTCATACTCTGAAACGTTGTCTCCTCCAAATCTTCTTCCGCGGTAAGACCTGCCAACTTCGCATAGTCCTCTCCCATCTCTTCATCCACGGCTTCCACGATGTCGTAAGCTGTGATGACTCCTAAGATTTTTCCTTCCTCTGACAATACCGGAATGGAATCCTCTGCGTAGTCTTTTAACCGTTCGATACACTCACTGATTTTCTCATGTGCTCCCACATACGGATAGGAAGTCGAGATCAGATCGTCCAGATTCTGATAATCTCTTGCCACGATCAGGTCTTTTAAATCGATTGCTCCATAATACTGCTCATTTTCATCTACTACATAGATCGTTGAGATATTATCGTTCTCTCCCGCCTGACGGATCAGCTCATGCGTAGCCTGACGGATGTTCAGATTCTTTCCTATGACGATAAAATTCGTTGTCATTTTGCTACCGATCTCATCATCTTCATAAGATAAAATCAGTTTGACATCTTTTTCCGCATCATCATCCAGCAGATCGACGATCCTGGTCTTAGTGTCCGCATCCAGATTCTCCAGAACATCGACCGCATCATCGGAATCCATCTCCGAAATGACTCTGGCAGCATTTTCCAGGTTGATCTCCTGCAAATACTCTGCCGCATCCTCGGTATAGGAAAGGATTTCCGCAATATACTCCTCTCCAAGCAACGGATAGAGTTTTTTTCTTTCCTCCGGTGTCATCTGCTCCATTGCATCCGCAATGTCGCTCTCATGATAATCGGAGATTTTTTCGAGCAGTTCTTCTTTTCCAAGATTGCTTCGGAATAATGTTAATAATTCTTCTACATAAGTCGGTTCTTTTAATACTTCTTTTTGCATTTCTGCCTCCTGTTCTCCCTGAAAAAAAGGGCATAAAAAACCACCGCTTTACTTCCAAGCAGCATGTGTAAGTTCCTGCTGTTATAGTTCATGACAATAGATTGTCCGCGAAGCGTGCACTCTATTGTACAGGCATGTAAACCGGTGGTTTCAGAAGGCATATTCTATTATCACAGAGGTCAGACGCCCACAGACATCTGCCCTGTGCCAAAGCATTCAGAAAATCCATCGGTTTTGTTCTTTCGCCCCGCACTATCACAACTGTCCATGAATGTCACCTCCTAAAAAATTTCCATTGCTATTATATAATCGTGACCGGAAATGGTCAACTCATTTCTGCCTCATTTCTATCTGTCTTTCATAAATGCCTCAATCTCGTCCGGATCACGGATAATTGCCTCTGAGAGGCACTCACAGCCGTTCTCTGTGATCAGAAGATCATCCTCGATACGGATTCCGATTTCCCATTCGTCAATGTAAAGTCCCGGTTCATCAGTAATGATGGCACCCGGTTGTAATGTTTCATTGCAAGCCGCTGTGACATCATGCACATCGATTCCAAGATGATGGGATACGCCATGCATATAATAAGTATCAATCTCGTCCTCTTTTTCGATCAGACCGAGTTTCATGCAGCCTGCTGCAAGCACTTTCTTTGCAATCTCATTTAACTCTTTTAACGTCATGCCCGGTTTTGCAGTCTTTGCAACCTCACGGTTTGCAGCTAAAACAATGTCGTAAACCTGTCTCTGGCGCTCTGTGTATGTTCCGTTTACCGGATAAGTTCTTGTGATATCTGCGCAGTATCCGCGGTATTTTGCCCCGAGATCCATCAGCAGTAAAGAACCATCCTCACAAATGTCAAGGTTTGTGTCGTAGTGAAGCATGGTTCCGTTCGCACCGCTTCCTGCGATGGTAGGGAATGCAGTTCCCTCCGCTCCGTTATAGCGGATCATGTATTCAAAATCAGCCTGTGCCTGATATTCTGCCATTCCCGGCTCTAAATGTTTCATCACATACTGCAATGCTTTATCGGTAATGCCGATCGCCTCCCGCACAAGTGCTACTTCATCCCCGTCTTTTTGCATACGCAGTTCTGCGATCACCTGCGAAATATTTTTCACTGCATGTCCCGGATATTTTTCTGCAAATTCTTTTGCTTTGATCATATTGTAATCCGGCATGTCCTCAAACTGATATCTGTAACAGTCAAAATACAGGCTGTCGATATCTTCCCTTGCCATCATGCGGTCAACAGCGCCCTCAAAAGAATCTAAAAACATCACATTATCGATACCGGAAATCTCTTTTGCCTCATCCACTGTCACTTTTCTTCCGTACCAGCGCTCCTGTGTCGGGTCTGCTTCTTCGATAAATAGAATCACCTGCTCCTCTTTCAATGTCTTTTTCATCAAAAGAATCATATGGTCTCTTCTTAATCCTGTCAGATAAAAAAAGTTTCTGTCTGCCTCAAATGGTGCATATTCATCTGCACTCACATGGCTCTCAATCCCGGAAAATAAGATCAACGCTGACTGTCTCTCCATTTTCTCAAAAACCTGTTTTCTTCTCTCTGCAAAATTCATGGTTGTTCTCCTCTTTTTTCAATCATCTATTGACAGAAACTCAAATCGTATTTTCTGTCATAATAAAGGCAGGTTCTTTCATCTCTGAAAAAGCCTGCCCGAAAAACTTATTGGTTGTCACCTATGCCTCTGCGCTCATCTGGATTCTCGTTGTGATCTCTTTTACTTCAGCCATCAAAGCAGAATACATCTCCATCTCAATTCCAACCGGCGACATATGCGGATGCTCCTGTTTCATACGGTATGCCTGTACCAGTAAACTTCTCTTCACATCTTCAAGTTCTAAAAGCTGCTCTCTGCTCATAACCAATCTCCCACATAACATATTTTCATTTGCAGTGCACTATATCTCGTACGTGCGCCTCAACTATAATAGCATATATGGTAGATTTTAGCGCATGAAATTCATCGGCAAAAGTAACAATATTTTTTCTGACATTTGGCACATTTGTCTATTGCCTGAAAAATTTTCATCACTTTTTACAATTGCATCAGCGTTTGCAGTGCCTCATTTTCTACAATACATTTTCCGTGTTCTTTTATAAATGCAATTTGTCCGACCTCAGCATAACGGCAATTGTTATATTCTACAATTGTAAACGCAAATGGCCGTAATTCTTCCCTTGAAAAATGGATCAGATCCATCACAAGATAGTATTTTTGCTGGAATTTATAAAGACTGCTTGTAGGCATTTTTTCTGTAAATGGTGCCAGACGGATCAATCGCAGCATTTCATCCAGACTGGAAAACTCCAGACTAAACGGAACCGATGTCTCAAAAATTTCATTGTCCTCTTTCTGCTCAGTACCATTTGCATCTTCTGTCTCTGTCTTTTTTGCATCCTGGCTGTGCTTTGCCTTATATTTTTCGAGGAAATCATCGATAGCACTCTGTTTTTCCTCTTTATTCATCTGCCGAAATTCTGATAATTTTTCCGGTGCGAGCTGGTTCATCAGCTGTCCGACCGTATCCACAAGATTCTTAAAACTCATCTCGGAATCTCCGCCAAACGTGATCGCCATGCTGTGATCCTGCAAAAGTTCTGCCTTCACTACCGGTGAAATATTCTGCATACTGATATTGCCCTGCTCCTCTACCAGTTCCACCACCGCACGCATAAACTCCTGCGTCACCTCGGTATTTCCAATAATCTCATCAATATTGTATCCCATTTCACGGATTTCTTCTTCAGACAGTGCACATCTGATCTTATTTTCACCTAATCTCTCAATTTCCATATGTATTACCTTCTAAAACATCTTTCCGATGCTTTGCAATCCAAAAATACTTTATACCTTTCGAATGGCTTTGCATTCTTGGAATGCTGTTTCTTCTTATAAAGAATATGTTGTTATTTTCACAGCTATTATCCTATTTTTTTATGCATTTGTAAATAGGGTTTCGATTCCACATATCTGCCACAAAATAGGTCAATGCTGTCCATGTATACACGGAATAGAAAATGCCGTACTCATCAACGCCGTCCTTTAAAATTTTCTGTGCCTGCTCTTTTGTCAGAAAAGAAAAGCCGTCAAAACACTCGCTTCCCTCTGCACCGTCCTGTGACATACCTGTCAGAGTATCCCGGTTCAACACGATTTTCACAAGTGCGTTGCTCTCATCCGTCATTCCCGGTGTGCTGAAAAGACATGGATTGATCACTTCCAGTTCATCCGTATCCAAAACCTCTATTCCGGTCTCTTCCCTCAGTTCTCTTTTTGCAGTCACAAGCAATGGTTCATCTTCCACCTTATCTGCCGGATCAATCAGTCCCGCCGGGACACTCAGCAAAAATTGTCCTGCCGGATACCGGAATTCACGGTTCAACAACAGTTTTGGCTCACCGTTGGATGGATTCCAGATCGTGATGCAGCTCACCGCATCCGGAAGCATATTTTGAAATTCTTCCGTAGACTTCACTGCCACAAGATCATCTGCGCTCCGTCTTGTTGCATTATAGTAATGTCTGCCCTCGGCATACTGAAGATCAAATACTTTGATAAACTTTGTTTCCAACAGCGTTTTTATATTCTGTTTTGTGATTTTGGGACGCATAATAAACTTCCTTCCTTAACCGATGATTGCGAAACTCCTTTACACAATACTTTACATTGTTCTATATTCAGGAATTTTATAAAAATATACTCTGTTTCATTTTTACAATAATTTACACCCGATAGCGGTTCAGGCAGGAATAAATCTCCTGAATTCTTGGGATTGCGTATCCACCGGAGATAACGCCATGCTCTGCGGCAAATACCATTCCTTCCTGCTCTAACTTTTGTTCTAACCACTGTGCCGTTTCTGAAATGGTACGCTTTCCATCCACCAGATGTTCCACAGTATATTTCAAAAGCAGTCCCAGTGCCGCCGTCTGCTCGCTGTCGATCAACTGCTCGATATAGCGCAGGTCGACATTCTGTTTTCCAAGCATAAAGCCATCCACACCAAGCGTCTTTACCTTCAAGCGCTCCGGCTCGCCTTTTTTCACTTCTCCGCTCCGGTAGTCCCTGCGTTTTACCGCTCCATTCCTGTCTTTTTCCATGACACGGTGGCTATCCGGTAATACAAATGGTTTTGCTGTCTCCTGCATGATTGGAAATTGTCCACACAGGTTCTTTGCTTTCTCTGTGATATCCACAGGTTCATACTGATCCATCTGGATCACAGTGTCTGCAATGTGGAAAAATGCTCCCGAACTTCCCGCTACCAGAATGGTAGAAATTCCTGCTTTTTCATACAGATCCTCTGCTCTGGATAAAAACGGTGTGATCGGCTCTTTGTCCGGGCTTACCACTTTCTGCATAAACGCATCCCGCACCATAAAATTGGTTGCAGAAGTATCCTCATCCAGCAAAAGCAGTCTGCTGCCAGCCTCAACCGCTTCCACGATGCCAGCCGCCTGGGACGTGCTTCCACTCGCATCAGCAGTCGAAAAATCCTTCGTATCCCTGCCGTTTGGAAGATCATTGATAAACATGGAAATATCTACATTTTTGATAAATCTTCCGTCCTCAGAGCGGAGCTTTTGTGCCGTTTCATCTGCGATCACATATTCCCTGCCATCTCCGGCAATATGATTGTATACGCCTAATTCCAACGCATTTAAAAGCGTAGATTTTCCATGATAACCGCCGCCTACGATCAGGGTGATCCCTTTGGGAACTCCCATTCCTGTAATCTTACCCCGGTGCGGCAGTTCTAATGTCACACGCATTGTTTCCGGAGAAACAAATTTTACAGACTGCTTCATTGGCTTGGAAGAGATACCGCTCTCCCTTGGCAGCACAGAATCATCCGCCACAAACGCAGCCAGCCCAAGTTCTGGCAGCTTCTCACGGATTGCCTGCTGATCTTCTGCCAGTTCCACAACCTCTTTTACTTTTTGCGCATTCAGATTTTTATAATAAAAAGACTGCTCCACGCACTGTGGCAGATATTCAAATAAGATTTTTTCGAGTTCTTTTGCATTGATCGTTCTTCCATTTGCAGGAAACCCGACTGCAAATCTGGCGGTGATCTCTTTTTCACTGATTTCACATGCTGTCCTCTGCAGCACTTCCTGTCCGCAGTGTGTCACTGAGATCAGCCCGCTTTTCCCGGATCCCTTCGCTTTAAAGTTGAACTGATTCACTTTTGCCGCAAAATTGCGAAGCAGTTCATCCGCCAACGCAGTTCTTGTCAGCTTATCTTTCATCGCAAATGCCGGGAATCCGGCTGCCTTCGCATCCACTGTCACCCTCACATCCGATGGCGCCGCAAACGGATCGCCCTGCACATGGTCAATTGACAATATGTATTTGGGGAACTGGTAACTTCCGCGCAGGGATTTGTATAATGGGTAACTTTTATGGTCTATTGTTTTTAATTGTGATTGTAGGTCGTTGTATGATTGCATGGGGACTCCTTTTTGTATTGTGTTTTTATGAAATTTTTGTGCTATTTGCTCGTCTTTCTTATTTGCAAATATGTACCGCCTCTAATTAATTACTTCATTTGACTGAAAACTATGAAAAAGTATCAAATAGGTTTTCTTTATAGTATCCATGATATCACATAAATGACTTTATTTGGCAGATATTTTTGAACATCAAATTATGTTAATGAACAACCTAAGAAATTTCCCACCTGTCACGTTAGGAATATTTCAATCTACGCTCCTACAAGAGGAGCGACTTAAACTGAAATATATCCAAAATGGAAATAGTTATTTCAATCCACGCTCCTACAAGAGGAGCGACAATGATTTCCAGTCGCGATATAGTTGAGATTACGATTTCAATCCACGCTCCTACAAGAGGAGCGACATCGTAGGCATTTGCCTTTGTGTAGGCTATGTCGTATTTCAATCCACGCTCCTACAAGAGGAGCGACCAGCTGTCTCGTAAGCTGATACTCTTTGCTTCATATTTCAATCCACGCTCCTACAAGAGGAGCGACTGAAAATTGCAAGTGTTCGGAATGCCCTCTTACTATTTCAATCCACGCTCCTACAAGAGGAGCGACAGTCGGACTTCCTCAAAATATGACAGATCTGATTTTATTTCAATCCACGCTCCTACAAGAGGAGCGACCACGAGTTTCGCAGCAACAATTTGCAAGCTGAGACTATTTCAATCCACGCTCCTACAAGAGGAGCGACTCGGAGCAGACATTATGTTCCTTTGCTCTGACAACATTTCAATCCACGCTCCTACAAGAGGAGCGACGCGGTTCAGGTTCCGGGATAATATATCCACCTTTTATTTCAATCCACGCTCCTACAAGAGGAGCGACTTGTTGCGGCATGATCTGTTGTGGGAATTGCTGTTATTTCAATCCACGCTCCTACAAGAGGAGCGACTATGTCTTTTCCCTGAGATATTTCAATTGTCGTCTATTTCAATCCACGCTCCTACAAGAGGAGCGACCTCCAGGACTTCAACACTAAGTTTCTGCATCTGTATTTCAATCCACGCTCCTACAAGAGGAGCGACTTTTATTGTGGTATCTGCGGTTCCTGCTCGTATCATTTCAATCCACGCTCCTACAAGAGGAGCGACAACACATGCACCTGCAGACAGCGAAGAGGTGAAATTTCAATCCACGCTCCTACAAGAGGAGCGACGCGAGAAAGCAATCGGGAAAGAAATTCAGATACTATTTCAATCCACGCTCCTACAAGAGGAGCGACGTGACGATGCAACATCTCACTGCCGCTTCAAGAATTTCAATCCACGCTCCTACAAGAGGAGCGACACATGGTAAATGAAAAAGGGAATTGCTACAAAGTATTTCAATCCACGCTCCTACAAGAGGAGCGACTTTTGTCTCGCTTGAGTTCCACTACATTAATTAAAATTTCAATCCACGCTCCTACAAGAGGAGCGACTTTACAATCTCGGTGTTATGCAGTCCCATCTGTTATTTCAATCCACGCTCCTACAAGAGGAGCGACTCCAATTCCCCAGTTAAAGCAAGCACGCTTGAAAATTTCAATCCACGCTCCTACAAGAGGAGCGACATCCACTCCCGACCTTCGCAAATTGGACACACATCAATTTCAATCCACGCTCCTACAAGAGGAGCGACATCATCTCGAAACCGTTTCTGAATTTTCTTTCTATTTCAATCCACGCTCCTACAAGAGGAGCGACACGACAGGACACAAGAGGATGTAGACCGGGTGATTATTTCAATCCACGCTCCTACAAGAGGAGCGACTACAACTTTGTTGTTTGACAACTCCTCAGTTATGATTTCAATCCACGCTCCTACAAGAGGAGCGACCTTTTACTTCCATCAAGTATAAATTGGTTCAGTTCATTTCAATCCACGCTCCTACAAGAGGAGCGACACTATTTGCAGATCAGACGAAGCAGTCCGATTATGATTTCAATCCACGCTCCTACAAGAGGAGCGACCTATCGCCTTGCAATTGAAGATCATTATTCTTACAATTTCAATCCACGCTCCTACAAGAGGAGCGACCACAGACAGGATTAAGACGCGGCTGTCCGGTAGATTTCAATCCACGCTCCTACAAGAGGAGCGACGCTGATATCTGCGTCAAGACTTCCTTATCATCTGAATTTCAATCCACGCTCCTACAAGAGGAGCGACAATCACTCCATGAATATTAAACGCAAGACTTTTATTTCAATCCACGCTCCTACAAGAGGAGCGACATCATCTCGAAACCGTTTCTGAATTTTCTTTCTATTTCAATCCACGCTCCTACAAGAGGAGCGACGGCAAAAATGCACAATTATCCTTATACTTATCTGTAATAATTATTGCATAGTATCTATAAAATCCCATCAACACTACAATAATTATTTCATGTAACACAAAAAATATTGTATTTCCCGGTGCGAATCATCCGCTTTTTCATGTTCGCTTATGATCCGCACCGCTTTAAAATATCAGCGTATTTTCTACTGATATTCCTTTTTTTACACCCAGACATTCTATTTTCTGTTTTTGTTTATCGTTTAAATAATAAATACGAATGCTGTCTTTTTCTTCGTCTATAATTTCCTGTAGTTTTCCTTTCAGCATGCGACACTGGGCACCATCTACAATACATTCAAAAACAGAATTTTGTACTCGTACTCCATAGTTTACACATTGTTTTGCTACTTTACGAAGTCTGCTCTTTCCTGCTTCATTTTCTGTATTAACATCATATGTAATCAATACAAGCAAAATATCACCTCTATTTCCACAAAAATGGCGGATATGCATCAATGTCTCCACGTAAATATCTTGCCAAAAACATTGCCTGCATATAAGGAACCATTCCCCACTGAATCTTTTCTTTTAAATATGGATGTATTATCTGTTCCTGTTTTCGCTTCTGCCATTCGTCAAGCACTCTCTTTCTGGCATCATCTGTCAATAAGATTGCTCCATCTTCTTTTTCTATAAAATCTGTTTTGCCCACCATCCTTTTATTAATAAGGCGCAAAACAAAACGATCAGCCAGCGCAGGCCGAAGTTCTTCCATCATATCCAATGCCAGTGAATATCTTCCAGGTCTATCTCCATGTAAAAATCCGACACATGGATCCAGTCCAACTGTTTCTAACGATGCTGCCATCATGCTTGTTAATAGTGTATATACAAATGATAATAATGCATTTACCCTGTCCAGAGGTGGTCTTCTGTTTCTCTCATGAAAATAGAAATCTTCTTTTTGTTGTAAAATCAATTCATCAAAAACAGAAAAATACTGTGACGCAAGTTCACCCTCTATTCCCCTGAGTTGATCTTTGTTGTTACTGATTCTGATATCAGGTATTTTATCCCGAAGCCTCTCTGAAACAATTTTTAATTTATCTGCATCTGTCTGTAGTGAATGATCTCTTATGGTACGTTCAATTACCCATCGTCCATTATAAACTTTTCCGACAATCGTATTGCGTGCAATCTTTAGGCTTTCCTGCTCGTCTGCTGCAACTTCATACTGTTTCTTCCTCAGAAGCACATTTCCTTTTGTCTTTCCTTCTACCCTTGCCAGGAATGAGCCGGACGGCGTCAAAAATACAATTGAAATATTATTATCTGCACATTTTCCCATCAACGCCGGACTGGCTCCTGCTCTGCTAAACGTTACAATCATTTCAAGATTATGAAGTGGCATTCTTCCAAGCTCTGTACCTTCCTCTTTAATCACCACATTTTCTCCATCCAGAGATAAATATTTATTCTCGGATGTGATATAGAGAGTATTCAACAATTTTTTCATGTGTTATCCTCCAAATCTTCTGCCAATATATTATTCATGTATGTTTCAACATTTCCCGTTTTTTCCAGTTCCGGCAGACACAAATCTTTTAAAGAACACACATAACATGCTTTCTTCTTTTTTGCTTTTGGTGTATAACCTCTTTCATAATATTGATGCATTTCATCAAACATATCTTTTACGTTCTGCTTGATACCCTCTGTAATCTGAATATTAACATGATGCTTTATCTCTCCATAATACAATGCGCCCTGTGTAATTGTACAATCCAACATTTCTTCCAGACACATGGCCTGTGCAGCTACCTGCAGGATATCCGCATCATGATCTTTTGGTTTTCCTCTTTTATATTCTATCGGTAATGGCGTATATTTCCCACCAAATGTACGTATCAAAGTACCAGACTCATCTGCATGAAATTCCACAATATCACAAATCCCACTCACACCCATTATTCGTGAGAAAACCGGCATTCCACGAGAAATGATGATATCTTTTCTTTTCTCGTGGGATGCCCCATTATGCGCCTGTCTGTGCATAAAGTTTCCATCCATTGTCTTGTAGTTTTCAGTCCATTGCTGTTCCAGATGAATCAATGCCCATTGTCTTCTACAAAACGCAAAATGCTGTATCCCGGAGATCATCAGATAATCGTCTTCTTTATATTCCTTCAATTATTTCCACTTCCAATCCTGGTAAAGAATTTAATGTAAATTCGTAATCATCAATACTTTTTGGAAATTCTGTCTTCTTCTCAATTTTCAGTAAGCGATGAACTTTTGCAGAAGAATATTGTCCCATCGGGCAATTATGTTTCCACCAGTAAACCCTTACCACTTCCATGCTTCCGTCCGGTCTTGCAGATGATGCATCATTTTCAAAAAGCGTCCTGAGCGCTTCTTTTATCTTTTCCGCATCTTCATCTGAAAATACTGTCTTTTCTGCAAGCTGATGATTAATACTTCCCTTCACGGTATACATGGCAAAATTAACACGATGCTTCATTCCCATCGTATCTGCCCCTCTTTTATCGCTTGTTTCTGAATTTACACTTTTCGTGATCTGTATGCTTTCAATATCAATAGGATCTACGCTGAATGCTGACTGAATTGTTACAGGTCCTCTCACTCCAACTGATACGGAATTTCCTTTGAAAGCAAATACCTGTCCAAATGCTCTCACATCAATCCACGTCTTACATGCAGCTTTTGCATATGCCTCATTATCCTTTGCTTTCAATGCTTTCTGCATCTCATCATTTGTCTTTGTCCTGTCTGCAAGACTCTTGCATCCATCATCACAGCGTTCTTCGCTTTGTATAAAAATTTTCTCTCCCATATCCTGCAGACGATTTCTGATTTTTCTTTTCAGACATACATCCGAAATCTCTCCGAATCCGTCAAAATCTTCTCTTGGACGATTTCCATTCAATGGATCCCCATTCGGATTTCCATGATTTACCATAATCACCACTTCAAAATCAATTTTGTTTGTAAATGCTCCCATTACTCTTCTCCTCCTTCATTCGACTTTTCGCCTTTTGATTTCATTAATTTTTCTCTTTCCTCGTAATAACCAAGTAAATATCTTTCATTCAAAGGATTGTTGTTGAATCCATCTGTTTCCCGAAGAACATTTATGATCTGCATTATTTCGTTTTCTATTTTCGCTCTTGCACCCGGATTTAACCGTTTCAGATATGCTCTCACTATATGACTATAGAGTCTTTCATAAGTGATTGCCGGACGTCTGGTATACACATTCCACATTTTCTTTGCATTGGTAAGTCTGTCATCTGTTTTACTTTCCTGTAAATATAGTGCTCTCTCCTCGACTTTTTCAAGGATAGCAAGTAATTGTCCAAACAGATAGCTTCTGTCTTTCTCTAGCTCCATACTATTCACCTTCCCATCAAATTCATTATATTTTATCATTGCACAAGCCACCGGCGCCACACAGTTCTGCCACACAAAAGAGCTGTATGCCTGTGGATTTGAAGCCCTGTTTACAGCAGCTTTCACAATATCGGCCGGTATTTTCGGGCTTAATCCGATAATACACGGTAAAATTCTTCGGATTGTAGTTTTTTTCAGTTTATCACTACATGCCAGATATCCTTTTTCCTGTTCTGTTCCATACGCAGCAAGTGCTATCTCATTTGGTGATGGCGCTGTGTTATTTATGAACACCCATTTTTTTGTTTCATGTAATTTTATCCATCGTGGCCAGGTACAATTCTGATGCCATTGAAGAACTCTGTCTATAAATTCATTTCCCGGAACTTCCTGATAGTAAGTAACAGCTAACCTTCCTGTTGTTGCTGCATCAACCGACAAAATGATTACTTCATCATCCGGTTGGAGTTTTGCCCGGTATCCAGCCATCGCCTGATTCAATTTCTCTGCAAATTTTCTGTCGAGTTCTATGTCATCCTCGTCCCTGCATTCTGCTGCCCAATCAAAATCTGCCAAAAATGTTTCCTGTGTATCTCCAAATAAATCAACTACATCCAAAGCCAGATTAGAATCTTTTTCTTTTAGATTTTGTGGAAGCTTCCACACCACAGTCATCTCACCGTCTATATATTTTCCCTGCCTTGCTAACAACCAGCGCAAAGCATTATGTGCTTTCTGCGAAGTTTCATATCCAATACTGGCAGCCTGCTCACGATTCGCGAACCTTCCCCGGTAAGTAAAACCAGAGGTATCATTTGCTGAAAGAAGTTTTGCCTGATCCCCTGAATTTCTAATTTTCCAAGGATGTTTTTCAGAACACGACATTCTTTCACCTGTCACATAATCTATATTATAATTACACAGGTTTGTTTTATAATACTCTATAAAAGATTGATACATTTCTGGTTCTTTCCACAGTTCATGTTTTTCTCCACTATCCCATACTGCAAATCTTACCATCGCTTCTTTTTGCGCAATTGACTGAATTTTATTTTCACACTCGGATAGTAAACCGCCTTCGCTCAATACCAATACTTTCGCTTTGATTAAATCCTGAATCAGTGTAGCCTTTTTCAAATAAATGTATACGCATTGCAGCCACTTATTGGAGAATTCAGACATTGTCCATTTTCTTAAATTGTTAAGATAATCATTATAGTATTCTGTCTTGTCCTCATTTGTGTATAATGAATAATCTCCTGCAACATAACAAAGTTTATCACCTAGTGCATGTGGCGAACTTTGCTTGCCACTTCTGGAAGAAGCCATCACAGGAATAATCGTAATTTTATCTTCCCCATCCTTTGGAATGATTCCAGACAAAGCCGGCATAAAATTTCCATCCATGTCAATCGTCACTTCCAACTGCGCATTTGCCGTAGAATGTGAGATTGGGAGCAGGATTGGATCTTCATTCACCTTTTTTCCAACAATTGATTCACATGCATCATATGTTTTTTCAAGCATTTGTATCCAGCCCAAAAAGATTCCCCCTTTCAAATTCCTTTACTCCACAGAAATTCGTTTCGTCAAATGTTTTCATTTCCATTTCCGCAACTGCTTTTCTGATCTGACATTCTTCCGGTTCCGGAAATCTAATCACTCCGTCTTTCATGTATGCATTCCATAACCGGATCGTCATATGCTTTTTCTCATTCTCCCTGACTGCTTCATCCGAATATGTAATTCCATGTACCATGATTCCAAAAGAAATATTTCCATCATTGTCATAGAATCCTTCTCCTTCCATCACTGTACAGGGTTCTACATATCCCTGACATTCTCTTGTTCCAAGAAAAATATCTCTCCTGCCTCCTCTTTCTAACATTCTTTTTGCAATTTGATAATGCTTATTCTCATTCCGGTCATTTACAAGATCCGGTCTGTTTTCATTCCATACAAAATGTGCTTTCACCCGGTATTCTACATCTTTTAAATATGTGTAAGATGCCAGATCGTTTCCTCCCTGATATTTTATCGGGCGCATTCCCTTTGACTCTGTCCGTATTGGATGCATCACTCTGCACTCATCAATCACCCACGTAAACGTAGGTTTCCAGTAAATACTTTCTGTGATTCCTTTCAATGCTTGATACGTTGGCACCTGATATGACAGTTTTTCGCCTCCTGTTTTCGTTAATGGATCGGTGAAAAGTGCATATTTCCCATAGACTTTATATTCTATTGCATTTTCTCTTTCCATTCTTCTTTCCCCCTTTTTCAATAATATTGTAATACAAGTTCATTGAGCAGTCCTTTTTCCATATCATAATTTTTAGCTACATATACGTCTGGTAAAAACCTGCTTTCTTCTATCACTCCATTTTGTAAGCATTCTTTTAATTTATTTTCATAAACAGACACCGTATAACGCTGTATCTTTCTTAATAATCTTTTTTTATCAGACATATTCTGCGCTGTTTCCAGTTTTTCAAGGATATCCATTCCCTCTTTATATGGAACTATCACTGTTTTTCCCTCTTCCTGAATCGGTCTGTAGTTTTCTCCTGCTGTTTCAAATGCCTGTCTGATGAAATGTTTCCGTTCTCCCGGAAATCCACTGCTCAATAATTTATATATTGTTTCGCCTTTTCCTATATCATAATCCATTTTATTGCTGACTTCCTTATAATAAATTTCATAATACCAATCCATCCACTCTGGGAAAATAATACTCTCCGTACTATTGGACTGATTATATTTTTCACAGACTTCTTCCGTTTTCTTCTGAGCTGTTCGAATCACCTCAAATTCATCCCCAACTAATTGAATTACAGTAACCCTCCCCTGCTCCATTTCCCCGTTTCGGTTGCAACGACCTGCCGCCTGTGCGATATTGTCCAATCCTGCAAGTGAACGATAGACATGATTGACTGACAGATCCACTCCCGCTTCTATCAGATTTGTACTTATAATCAAAACTTTTTCTGTACTATTTTTCAGATAATTTTTTATGCTTTCCAATTGATCACTCCGATGTTCCGGACATAAGTTTGTTGTCAGATAAAAAATCTTCACATCTTTCAATTCTGCTTTTATATAATCAAAAAATGCTCCAACTGTCTCTTTCTTATTCAAAATTAAAAGTATTGTCCGTTCCTTTTGGAAATCATTGAATATCTTCTCTCCCAGTGATTCAAATGTGTCTGGCTTATTTATTTCAAAAGAGATGTTTGTACGCTGAAAACGCTGAAAAATATCACACACTCCTGTGACCATATCCTTAGGCGCTGTATATAAAATCTTTCTTTTTATATTGCCAGATGCCAATTGCGGTTGGGTGGCTGTACACAAAATAATAGTCGCATGACATACATAACATAGAAAATTCATCATAAGATTAAATGTGTGTATTGTCTGCACCGGCAGTGCCTGTGCTTCATCTACGATAATCACAGAATTTTTCAATTGATGAAAACGGCGGATGCTTTTATTTTTCTGTGAAAACAACGTATACAAAAATTGAATCATAGTTGTACAGATAATCGGTTCCTTCCATGCAGTATCTATCTGCTTCTCCTGTTCATCAGAATTGCTGACATTTGAGTGATGTTCCATCACCCATTCTTCGTTTCCGACTGCTTTTTTTATCACTTCAGTGCTCTGTTCTGTGATGGATATATAAGGACTTATGTAAAAAATGTGAGAAACTTCCGATGTTTTTCTCTTTGCTGCCACTTTCAGTGCATATCCCAAAGATGCTAACGTCTTTCCCGCACCTGTCGGAAGTGATAACCGATATATTCCATATGATGTCTCTGAGAAATTCATACATTCTTCTCTAATCTTTTTTCGCAGTTCGAAGATTTGTTTTTGTTTCTCTGTTCTGAGATTCTCCTGTGCTTCTTTTTCCAGCTTATCCATATATTGCTGATAATTTTTCAAAGCCTTCTGATATACGTTTGCAGTTTCCATATTATCATCAAGCATACTGTCACCCATTGCTCTTGCTGTATCTGTCCAGTCTGAGTCTATTTGTAAAGACAAAAGCAATCGTTCCATACAGCTCATATAAAAAAATCTCTCTGTGCCTTCTGTCTGTCCATTCTGACAGATTTGTTTTAATGGTTTCAAAAAAGCGGTTATGAATTCACCATATGCCTTTCTCATCTGACTGCATAACATATCTTTTGTAAAATGCATTTCTTCAAACCACAGTCTTGCAATTTCATCCAGTTTTTCTTTTTCAACCACATTCAATCTGACTTCAAACTTGTCTTCGCCATCTTCATCTATGCAGTCATAAATTCCATGATGTGCCGTAATCGTATATGAAATAAGCTCTATCAAAAGCCTCATATCTTGAACTGAATGATAGGGACTGTTCTTAAATTCCTGCATTAATAATTCAGCTCCTGCAGAGCTATGATTTACTGCTCCCCTTTTGGGTAGATCATCTTCTTGCTTGATATATGCCTGAAATTCAGTACTAAACTTTCCTGCATCATGCAATTGCAGACAAAGTGTAGCTAATGTTCCTATTCCTATCTTTTCTCCTTCACTCTGTGCATACTGTCCCGCTTCCAGTAAATGTACTGTTAATTCCTGCTTTTTTTCATTTTCCTTGTGTGCCAGATACATTTTTCTTTCCTCCTATCTTCATATTATTCTTTCATGCCCTGTTTGTCAATATATTATCCATATTATAGAATAATATTTTTACCAATTGACATTCATACGTTATTATTTATAATAAAGATTGTCGTATTTTACTACGCGGATTGAAAATATAATATGGAGAATATTGTTCTCCTTCAGCAGGGTTTTCCCTGCTGATTTTTCATTACTGAAGATATAGCACTTTAACTGTCCAATAATTTGTACATTTTAATTTAAATCAACAAAAAATTGCTATTTAAATATTTAAACCACAGAAGTTAGAACTATGGTTACACATCGAAAATATTCAATAATGAATTGCTTAGAACATTTCCGCTATTAAAAACGAGTATCAAAATAAGGCCTTTTAATAGGTAGCATAGATATAAAGCGAAAAGCCGTATGCCCGAGTAAGGCAAGTACGGCTTTGTTTAGGGATATAGTGGAAAATGCTTTTCATATTTCTTGATTTTTTCTTAAAATGTGTTTTTTCCGTCTACTATAATCATTTTTTATTTGTTTTTTGAAAGTTAAAACCCTGCATAATCATTTGGATTATGCAGGGTTTTCCGTTCCCTATTATAACATACCAAGTAATAACCGGGAACTACAACTCCTTAATGCCATTTTCTTTTTTCTGTAAAATTATAACATACCAAGTAATAACCGGGAACTACAACATAAGCCAGAGACAATAACACCGGAGCAGAATTATAACATACCAAGTAATAACCGGGAACTACAACTCACAAGGGCAGTTTATCCTCGATAGAAAAATTATAACATACCAAGTAATAACCGGGAACTACAACTGATTCTCTGCTCTCCGGAATGACCCACAATTATAACATACCAAGTAATAACCGGGAACTACAACTATGTGGTTGACCACTGGAGAGGGAGAAATATTATAACATACCAAGTAATAACCGGGAACTACAACGTTTACCGAAGATGTAAATATATTTCATAATTATAACATACCAAGTAATAACCGGGAACTACAACTCATTGCGGTTGTTAAAATGTCTAGTGCTGATTATAACATACCAAGTAATAACCGGGAACTACAACCAATCATGGGCGTTTTCAGAGCAATAAAGGATTATAACATACCAAGTAATAACCGGGAACCACAACCAGCGCATACATTGTTTTTGAGGATGAAAAATTATAACATACCAAGTAATAACCGGGAACTACAACGCCTGTTATATAAAACAACTGCATCTTTATATTATAACATACCAAGTAATAACCGGGAACTACAACTGACTGCTGCCATCTTGGAAATATCTTCAATTATAACATACCAAGTAATAACCGGGAACTACAACTAAATAAAAACTAGTATAATAATACTTGTATTATAACATACCAAGTAATAACCGGGAACTACAACACAATAGCGGTTCAGAATACATCTGGACAGATTATAACATACCAAGTAATAACCGGGAACTACAACAATCCAGGAGCGAAGAAGTAAAATTGCAAAATTATAACATACCAAGTAATAACCGGGAACTACAGCCCGTTACTTTCTTCTTCGTACAAGCTCAGGATTATAACATACCAAGTAATAACCGGGAACTACAGCTTGCCCCTTGTCATTCTCTCGAAGTGACCGATTATAACATACCAAGTAATAACCGGGAACTACAGCTGCGATTGCGTTAGTGTTCATGTGGTGGGGATTATAACATACCAAGTAATAACCGAGAACTACACCCCTGGTCTTGGATTGACAGGAAAAGCAGCGAAATCCACTCCGTTTTTATGTAACCATTTTGCACCACACTTTGCCATAAAATCATTGGGATCATCTCCAAATAATCCAATAACCACACAGTCTGAGCCTTTCGGATTTTCATAATAAGTTCCATAGAAACCGTCTTTTTCGATTTCAAAAAATTGCTTTTTCACAACCTTTAATGATTCAATCTTATTGCATTCTACATTTATTTCTACGAAAAAAATAATACTTTAAATAAACGCGATCATATATAACGGTAATGTAATGATACCATCATCACTTACACCTATATTACCATCAACAAACTTGTATCCATAAGGAATGTCTGCATTCATTTTCAAAATAGATTTTAAGGAATTAGCCCGCGTATTTCCACTTTTAACCTCAATCGGAACTACCACACCATCTTTTTGGATCATAACATCAATTTTTCTCTTGGTTGTCTCATTTTTATAGAAATATAACGGATATCCTTTCTTGTAAAGTGCATCTGCTATGGCACATTCATATATACCGCCTTTTGAGTTTCCGAATAACGTATTTTCTACGATATGTTGCTTTAATGAAAAATCTTTCATCGCCATCAAAAGAGATAAATCCGTTGTGTATGCCCTGAAAAAGTCATCTCTTGCATAGTCATCCAGATCAAATCTGACATCTGTTACCAGTTTGCATAAATGCACCATATCCGCACGAAGCAGCCACTCAATACTTGAAAAATATTTTTGTGCCCGACCACCATGCTCGACCTCTTTATATTGAAATTTATGGTTTTCCTTATCCAGTAACTGTTTTGCAAGAGAAAGATAACACTTCTCTGCTTTTACCTTTTCCTCAGCTGTTGCATAATGTGCTATGTCATACTGGTATCCCTGTAAGAGGCTGCGCTGTATCCTGTCAATTTTCCTAAAATCTTTTGTGTCTATATATTTCTGTACTGCCTCTGGCATACCACCTATTGCAATGTACTGTCTGTAATAATTCATCATTTGCGAATGAATTGCTTCAGGCACAATCATTTTAGAACGCAGATAACCACAGAGATTTTCTATCATATCCCCGGATATTCCCATTCCCCACAGAAACTCTTCAAAATCAATCCCATACATTTTCAAATAATCAACATATCCAACCGGATAAGAAGAGGCACGTTTGTAGTCGATTCCAAGAAGTGAGCCAGATACAATTACATCATATTTATTATCTATCGCCCAAAATTTAAGTGATGTGACCGCTTCCTGACATTCCTGAATTTCATCCAGAAAAATCAATGTTTTTCCAGGAATAATTTTCTTTTCAGGGAAGCGGAACCGCATACCCATAACCATAGCATCTACGGTAAGATCTCCAGAAAATATCTCCATCGCAGAAGGCATCTGTTTAAAATTAATTTCAACCAGTTCTTCATAATTTTCTTCGGCAAAACGTTCAACGGTATATGTCTTTCCTGTTTGTCTGGCACCCTGAACGACAAGGCACTTCTTATCCTTTGTGTTTATCCAGTTTTTCATAAAATTTGTTGCTTTTCTTTTTAACATAAGGCACCTCTGATCAACATAAATAACACTTTTTAATGTAAATCATCAACATTTTAGAAAGATAAAATGTATATCTGTCAACATTTCAGAAAAATTATATCATTAATTTGAATCGATGAAAAGGATTATTGCAAATTTCATCCGTAGTACCTGTAAAAGTATGGCATAATTTCCACGAAAACAACTGTAATTTTCTTCCAGCATGTGCTATGATGATGACATAAATGTAGCAACACGAAAGACATTCCACTGCACTTTTCCGTAAGCGCTGCGGATTTATGACACACAGAAGGAGGATTTTATGTACGAATTTACAGAAGACTGTATGCTTCATATTGATGCAATCGATGAAGAACACAAGCGTCTGTTCCAGATGATAAATGAAGCATTCGAATTAGTTGAGAAAACAGAGGATGTGACAGCCATCGGTCAAAGCCTGATCGCAAACCTGAAAGATTACGCAGCTACGCACCTTGCTCATGAGGAGGCTTATATGGAGAGTATCCATGATCCTGAGCTTCCTCTCCAGAAGACAGAACATGCTGCATTTGCAAAGACGATCAACGAATTTAAACTGGATACCACATCACCACGCAATGCCAGGAGATCGTTAAATGAACTTCTTACTTACCTCGTGCACTGGCTTTATCATCATATTTTAAGCAGCGATATGATGATCGGGAAAATGATCCCTACGGAAGAATCTACAGAGGATCCATTTGCATTCACGGACAAATACAAAACCGGCATCACATTTGTCGATGATGAGCACCGCAAGCTGTTTGAGATCATCAGTGATACCAATGACCTCATCCACGACCAGCTTTTACATGATAAATACGATGAGATCATGCGTCTGCTGGCAGAACTGAGAGATTATACGGAATTACATTTCAGCGAGGAAGAGGCTCTGATGGAGCGCATCCATTATCCTGAACTTCCTTCACAGAAACGGGCACACGCTGCATTTGTAGACCGTCTTGTAAATATCGATCTGGATGAAATGGAGGATCTGGATGACAACCAGCAGGTATATCTTCTTGATCTGATCCAGTTTTTACTGAACTGGCTTGCAAACCACATTCTTGCCTGTGATAAAAAAATTGGTGAATATATGCGCGAAAATCATATTTCTGAATAAGCAGGAACGGTTGTATGGGTTTTCACCCGAATGATAAAAGATCACTAGTCATCCGGTCAAAAACTCATACAACTTTTTTTATTTTCTTACTTGACAAAGTCAAGTATCGGTTTTATACTGTGTGCAGTTGGAAACGAAAATACTCAGTTTTCGATATGAAAATTGGATTTCGCTTTGCGATGTAAGGAGGATTTATGCTAATATCAACTCTTTCCTACTATACAACTGAACTATATAAAGAATTTGCTGCTTACACAACAGAAAAGCTCCATGAGTTAGGTCTTAACTTTGGTCAGATGTACTTTATCATTTATGTGGGCAAACATCCTGAGTGTACCCCATCAGAACTGACCAGTGCCTTAAAACTGGACTGGGGACATTCGCAGCGCTCCGTTGCGAAACTTGCAGAAGATGGTTTTCTGATCAAAGAAAAGAAATCCGGCCGCAGTTACCGGTTAACCTTAACCCCTCTTGGGAAACAGGCTTTTGATGTCTGCCATCAGGTACTTTTCGACTGGGATGCCACCAAATTGACCGGTCTTACCAATGAGGAGCAGCAGCTCCTTTTAAATCTGCTGTGTAAAATATCAATTCAGAAAGTGTGAGATTATGTACGAAACAATTCAGACTCCCTTCAATTATGGAGGATTAACCTTAAAAAACCGCATTATTTTTGCCCCTACAACATTCGGTTTATCGGATGAAGATTACTTTGAAAAAATACGCCGGATTGCAGCTGGCGGCTGCGCTATGATCATTGTCGGAGACGTTCCGGTTGGAAAAAGTCATTTCGGCAAATCGCTTTTTGACAAAAAAGGCTTTGCATTCTATCAAAAAGTAATCGGGATCGCCCATGACAATGACTGTAAGGTATGCGCCCAGCTTCATCAGTCCGATTCCAATATCAAAGCCATGTTAAAATATGTTCCGGGCGTGCTCACAAAACGAATCAGCATGCAGGAACTCCGCCCTCTTTTAAATAATGAGGTTGCTCCATATATTACGAATATGCCTCACAAAAAAGTAAAAGAGATCACCTCTGCTTTCGGCACTGCCGCTGTTCTCGCAAAAAAAGCAGGATTTGATATGATCCAGATCCACGGTGACCGTATGTGTGGAAGTTTCAGTTCTTCCATTTACAACCACCGCACCGATGAATACGGCGGAACTGCCGAAAACCGTGCCCGTTTTGCAGTGGAGGCTGTTTCTGCCGTCCGCGAAAAACTGCCGGATATGCCAATCGATTACAAGCTTGCCGTCCGTCAGGAGAATCCACACTACGGAAATGCAGGTGTTATCGAGGATGAGCTGAAGGTATTTGTTCCAATGCTTGAAAAAGCAGGCGTTACAAGCTTCCATGTCACACTCGCAAACCATTCTGATCTTGAAAATACTATTCCACCGAAAAACCATCCGTATTTTGGTGAACCGGGATGTTTCCTGAAATTCTGTGATGAGGTAAGACAGTACACCAATCTTCCGATCTGTGGTGTCGGCGGACTTACCGATCCTGATTTTGTGGAAAAACAGCTTGCCGATGGCCGCATCCAGTGTGCTGCCATGAGCCGCCAGTTACTGGCTGATCCTGACTGGGTGAACAAACTGAAAGATGGTCATGCAGACCAGATCCACCGCTGCGTCCGCTGCAACAAAAAATGTCTTGGCGGGCTGATGCAGCATCAGGGAACACACTGTATTTATGAGAAATAATTTTTTTAAAAAAGAATGCATCCGGATTAATTTCCTCCGGATACATTCTTTTTTATTTGTTCTTACTTTTTTATTTGTTCTTACTTTTTTATTTATTCTTACTTTTCTATTTCTTCTTAGTGTTTTGGAACGATCTTCTCAATTCCACCCATATATGGCTGAAGTGCTTTTGGAATGTTGACGCTTCCGTCCTCATTTAAGTTGTTCTCTAAGAATGCGATCAGCATACGTGGTGGAGCAACAACTGTGTTATTTAAGGTATGTGCAAAATATTTGTTTCCGTCTTTTCCTTTTACCCTGATCTTTAAACGTCTTGCCTGTGCATCTCCTAAGTTTGAGCAGCTTCCAACTTCGAAGTATTTCTTCTGTCTTGGAGACCATGCCTCTACGTCGCAGGATTTTACTTTTAAGTCAGCGAGATCGCCGGAGCAGCACTCTAATGTACGGACCGGAATATCTAAGCTGCGAAACAGGTCAACGGTGTTCTGCCATAATTTATCATACCAGATTTTGGATTCTTCCGGTTTGCAGACAACGATCATTTCCTGTTTCTCGAACTGGTGGATACGGTATACACCACGTTCCTCGATACCGTGTGCTCCTTTTTCCTTACGGAAACATGGAGAGTAAGAAGTCAGTGTGTATGGTAATTTTTCTTCATCGTTGATCGTGTCAATGAATTTACCGATCATGGAATGTTCGGAAGTTCCGATCAGGTAAAGATCCTCTCCCTCGATCTTGTACATCATAGCATCCATCTCGTCAAAACTCATAACACCTGTTACAACGTTGCTTCGGATCATGAATGGTGGTACACAGTAAGTAAATCCACGGTCGATCATGAAATCTCTTGCGTAGGAGATCACTGCGGAATGGATTCTTGCGATATCACCCATTAAATAATAGAAACCGTTTCCTGCAACTTTTCCTGCTGCGTCAAGGTCGATACCATCAAAATGATCCATAATATCTGTGTGATATGGGATTTCAAAATCAGGAACGACAGGTTCGCCGAATTTTTCGATCTCCACGTTGCAGCTGTCATCTTTTCCGATTGGAACAGACGGATCGATGATGTTTGGGATTACCATCATGATCTTTGTTACTTTTTCCTGCAACTCTTTCTCTGTTTCCTCTAACTCAGCAAGGCGTGCTGCATTGGCACTTACCTGTGCCTTTACTGCCTCTGCTTCTTCTTTCCTGCCCTGTCCCATTAACTGTCCGATCTGTTTGGATAAGGTGTTACGGCTTGCACGAAGCTCATCTGCCTCTTTCTGTGTTGCTCTTGCCTTCGCATCTAACTCGATCACTTCGTCTACTAACGGTAATTTCTGATCCTGGAATTTGTTCTTAATGTTCTGTTTTACGATTTCCGGATTTTCTCTTAAAAATTTTAAATCGATCATTTTTTCTAAGCTCCTTTTTCTTTTTTATAACACAAAAGCCTTCCGCCCCTGTGCCAAAACACATGGGACGAAAGGCTGTATTCTCTTCCGCGTTGCCACCCATATTGCCGGAATACTCTGCCTCTCTTTCTCTATGTTAAAGAACAGATCTTCTTCCGACCTCTCAAACGTACGATACAGGGTACGAACCTTGTGACTTTCATCACCGGCTCTGAAAGTGGAAAGACCTTACTCACTGCACCGGTTTACACCTGCCACCGGCTCTCTGAAACAGCTTTGCGGTCGTAGCTTTCGTCACTGCCAATTTCTTCCGACATTATACCCTCATTATCTGCAAAATGCAACTGTTTTATGCGGAATTCTTCGCTTTTCTCCAATCGCTCCTGTTTCTCTCTCAATCTTTTCTGTCTGTCCCGCCCGCATCTTCCTCGATCCATTCCAGCAGCTGATGTGCTCGCCTGATCCACGTATGTTTTTCTTCCACCACAGGGATACCGGCTCTTACGATCTCCTCCCGGCGTGCATCGTCCGCCAGCAGATCTCTCACCAGCTCCGGCAGTTTTTCCATATAGGCAAGATCGTAATAACATACGCCCTGTCCTTCTTTTAATTCCCCGCAAAGATATTTGCTCGTATCAGTCACGCTGACAGTTCCATTTAAAATTGAATTGAAGACACGGTCATGTGCTCCGTCCTTAAACCATGGCATGACGTTTAATGATATTTTGGACGCCGCAATTGCTTTTAAACACTCCTCTGAGGTTGTCTGCGGATGCAGGATCATGTTTTCCGGGTGACCGCAGGTGAGTTCATCCCAGCCCTTGCCGAATACATCCACCTGTATTCCTGCGTCCACCAGCACTTTTACCGCCTCCCTGCGCCAGTAATTGCGCACATAGATATCAATAAATATCATGCGGTGCAGCGCCATGCGGAGATCCTTATAAGTATTCTCCCCCATCTCACGCTCGCAGTGTTCCAATGCCACTTCCTCGACCGTGCGATGCGGATGCGCAATGATGTCATCGATGATCCCCTGATAAAAGGCTGCATATTCATCGTTGATCCAGTGGATATACGGTTCACAGAAAGACGTCGGGGTAAAGTTTCCTGTCATAATGACATTGTATTTTTTCTCAACAGGCTTCCTGATTGCTTCTGCCGGATATTCAACCGATTGTTTTTCATCTTCCTTACCGGTATTTGGTTTACATAATTCCTCTAATTTACTTCCTGCAAGCGGAAGAAATCCACGGTGCGTAAACTCCGGATAGAAATGCTTAAAATAAGCCTCATGCAGCCGGTCGATGCTGATGTGGTAATATTTTTCCGGAAGATCAGCAAGTCTCTCATGGTAATAATACGGATGATCGACGGCGATGTTGTAACACGGAACTGCATATTCATCCCATACATAGCCAATGCCTTCACGGTAAACGCCTGCCTCTTTTTCCAGACCTTCAAAGTTAAACGTGACAAGCACTGTCTCCCCCGGCTTGATAAATCTGCGTAGCTTTTTGGCGCTGCTCATCTCATCCTCCAAGTCAAAATAGAACACCTTATAGCCCATGCGCTTCCATTCATTTCCCATCTGTATGGAAAAGTAGGCAAGCGTTTCCACGCCGCCAACCAACAAAACAATTCTTTTCATAAATACATCAAGGCGGTATTCTGTCCTGAATACCGCCACTCCTTTATTTTTTCCAATGCCACTGTTTTTTCACCGGACGCTCTTGTGCTTTCACATGTTTCATCCAGATCCGCAGCTCTTTCACGAACACCTTGATCCACTGCACCAGCTTCTGTCGGATTTCAGTCTTGTGTTTCCACAGCCAGTGTATTTTCCCGGCTGCAAAAATGACCGGATAGACCAGACATAACAATTCCAGAATCAACAGCAGCGCTGCAAGATCCTCATAAGCTCTCGCCCGGTTTTCCCAATATGGAAAAACAATATTCTTTGTATTCATCGAACGGATCCCAAAATTTCTTAATACCGTAAAACGATTCATCAATCCAAAACGGGAAGAATTTTCAACGATCTCATAACTGCTTTTATCCAATCCCAATGCTTCTTTTAATGCATTGAATCCGAACTTCTGCACCGGATTTTTGATGAGAAGCTCATAGCTGTCAAGCATCGTTCCTGCTGACTGTCCGTAACTTCCACCCTTTGAATCCGTTGTGCCCGCTGCCGGTGTGCCAGCTGCTGCGCTGTCCATGCCGCCAGTACTGCTGCCTGATCTGCCTTCTAAAATCTCATAAGAGACATAAACGGTTGCTGCTTCCTCGTCCGCCGCATCACTGAAATATCCCTTATCGCTTTTTACCACACCGCGCACCGGATACTGTACTCCGTTGATTTCCACATACATTCCTGCGACATTGTTGGAACCAAATAACTGCCATGCAACATTTTCATCAATGACCACACCGTCTTTGTTTAAATCTTCGCCATCAAAATAGCTGCCGGACAACAGTTTCAGCGGATGAAATGTGAAAAAATCTCCTCCAACACCGAATGCTCTCGCCGTGATGGATGCCCGGTCAGAATAAAGGGTAAGTTCCCCTTTTGTGCTGTAACAGTCCACCAGCGTTCTTCCGTTTACATCCGATGTATCCTCTGACGCCTCCTGCAATGCAGTTTTTAATTTCTGTTCCAGCTGTATCACATAGTCCTTCGTCACTGCTGCATCTTTGGAAAAAAAGCAGGTAATCTGTGCATAACTGCCTTCTGCTGACCACTCTGATGCGATCTGCTGCGTGGAAAGCTGTCTGCCGAGTGCCCGTTCCACACAGCCAAAAAGAATGGTAGCACATATCATCAGCACTAATAGAAGTATTTTTCTGTACTGCTTTACCTTCATGTGTCATTCCTTTCTGCTTATTCTGATGCAAGACGTACCTGTTCGTTTTCCTTGATCGGTTTTGTAGTCGTTGTGATCACATACTCATAACCTTCCAAAGCTCCGGTCACTGCTGATTTTGTATCATCTGATGTGATAACATCCACATCCACACGTCTCGCATAGTAACGGTTTCCAAGCGGTGTGCTCTTTGACTCTATGATCAGAATGAATTTTCCATTGGAATCTTCCCGGATAGCACTCGTCGGTACGATCGTGTCATAGTTGGAGCTCTGCTCCCCGATAGACAGTGTATAGCTGTCTCCGACTGACACATCCCCTTTCATCTCGCAGATGATCATACTGTTGGAGCGGTTCTGTGGATCTTTGCGGATGGCTGACACGACTGCGGAAACATCATTTCCGTACCAGTTATTCAGTATTTCCGCTGTATCTCCGACTCTGACCTTCTTTGCCTGATTTTCAGTCACAGAGAACTGTAACACATACGCTTTGTTTTCCGGCTGAATGGTCATCATGACATCGTTGGCGTTGACTGTAGTCCCTGCTGTCACTGCAATATCAGTAACAGTTCCTGATATTGGTGATGTGATCTCTGTTCCGATGGATTTCGCCTGTAATTTTGCTACTTCTTCCTGCAGATCTGTCATTGTTTTATAGGCAGATGCGATCGTCACCTCTCCACTGATCTTATCGGTCACTTTTTTCTGATCATTGGTTGCGCTGGTCAATGCTGAGTTTGCATCGGTCAGTGCCGCCGTTGCCGTGTTCAGCTGCGCCTGCAGATTGTTCGCTTCCGCTGTGTTCGTGCCAGTCAGTTTTTTCACGGAAAGATTGTAGTTTGCATTGCTCAGAGCATTCTTGCTGTCGGTTGCTGCGGACTTTGCGGAATCGTAGGAACCCTGAACTTTGTTTAAGTTCGCCTGACAGGTGTTAAATGTGGACTGGGCAGTATCTAACTGGCGCTTTGCCTTATTCATTGCTAATTCAGCCGCATCCATAGCATCCTTTTTTGACGCTTTTTTTGTAGCATCAGTTTCATCGTTATATGCTTTTTTTGCAGCATTATACTCTGCCACAGCCTCATCATACGCACTCTGTGCGCTCTGCAGACCTGAAAGCGCCGTATCATACGCACTCTTCACCGGTGTATAAGCACTCTCCGCACTCGTCAGGCTGTCCTGCGCCTCACTGTTCTTTTTTTCTGCATCTAACACTGCCTTTTCCTCTGCAGTCGTGTCTGCTGTTGAGTTGCTGACCGCATCGATCTGTGCTTTGATCTTATCGACACTTGCCTGTGCAGCATCCACTGCAGCCTGCGCATCCTTCACTCTCTGATTTGCTGCTGCGATCTCATTTTGTTTCTGGGTGAGGCTAGATCCCTTTCCAGCCTCAATGCTCTGGCGCTCTGCCACTGTGATCCCTGCGGTAAGCACTGCAGATTCATAGGCTGCCTGTGCCTCGTTTAAACTCTTCTTTGCAGCATCTAACTCATCACTGTCTGTATCCTCTAAGGTAAACAGTAAATCTCCGGTTGCTACTTCCGCATCCTTTTTCACGTTGACCGTTGCGATCTTCCTTGTCTCCTCGATCGTGACGGAATAACTCTCACTCGCCTCCACAGAACCGCTTCCGCGCACCTTGGAAGTGATCTGACCGCTTGTCACCTGCTGTGTGCTGACTTCCACAAGCGAATAATTCATGATCGTATTGGAAAAAAAGGTAAGTATCAGCATCACCAGTAAAAATATAATTGTGATATTCTTTATTTTATCTTTTCTATCTGTCATCTTTTTAACTCTCCATTTTCTATCCTTTGACACCGCCCTGATAAGCGATACCTTCTACCAGCTGATCCTCACCGTATAAGAAAATCAAAAGGCTTGGGATCATGTAAAAGGTCGCCACTGCAAATGCCAGTCCCACTTCCTGCGCATTGATCTTTGACAAAAAGATCGACAGCGGGTATTTATCTGTATCGTTAAAAAACAGCAGTGGCTGTTCTACCATATTCCAGTAATCCATAAATACCAGGATCGCACAGGTTGTGATCACGCCCTTACAGATTGGAATACATATCTTTGTAAAGACCTGAAACTCGTTGGCTCCGTCAATCTTCGCCGCCTCGATGAGCGGCACTGGTATTCGTCTCATATACTTCGTGATCAGGTACACACTAAACGGTGAAAAAATACCCGGAAGCCATATACTCCAGTTCGTATCCAGTAGCTTCATCCAGTTTAAGACCAGATAATTTGGCACCAGTGTAACCTGATATGGCATCATCATTAAGATCACATATGCAAAAAAGACGATTGCGGAAAGTTTTCCTCTGGTCCTTGTGAAGCCATATGCGGCGAGCACTGCCACCACCAGCTGGAATACCACGATCGGCACCACTAAGATCACGGAATTCCAAAACTTCAACAGATAGTCCGGACTCTTAAATAACACGGTCGCATACTGTGAGAAAGTCACCATATCCGGTATAAATTTGAGGTTTACCGTCTGAGAGATGTACTGCTTGCCCCCGGTATCCGTTTTCTGGAAAATGGAACCATAGTTGGAGGTGATCTCCGCTGCCGACATAAACGAATTGCTGATGGTAAGAACGATCGGCATGATAAAAATCAGCGCCGTAACCACTGCGATCACCGTCAGGCAGATGCGGATACATAATTTTTTTCGTTCTGATCTCTTTTTCATTCTTCCTCCAAATCCTTTCCAAAATGATGTTCCACCCAAAATAAAATTCCCATAATGACGATCATCACAAAGGACATATAAATTGCTGCCGTGGAAAGTTTCTGGTAATCTGCCGAAGCAAACGTATTGTTCATATAATGCTGCAGCATATAAAGTGCACCGTACGGATACTCGCCTGTCAGAAGATAAATCTCACGGAAAACCTTAAACGAATTGATCATGGAAAGTATCGTCACAAACATGATCGTCGGTGACAGATACCGCAATTTAACATGCAGGAATATCTGCCAGCGGTTTGCCCCGTCCAACTCTGCCACCTCGATAATATCCTTTGGGATATTTCCCATCGCAGACAAAAAGAGGATCATATTGTAACCTAAGTTTTTCCATAAAAACAGCAGAATAATGACCAAAAGACCTGCTGAAGATTTCAGCCAGTCCACCTGTCCTCCGCCGAACTTCTGCACTGCCACATTCACAACACCATTGTAATCAAAAAGCACCTGCCAGATCAGCACGATAGACGCTGTCGGCACCATAAGCGGTGTCAGAAAACAACTCCGCAGTTCACTTTTTAACGGAATGCCTGCATCCAGCAGAAATGCGAGTGCCATGCCAAGGATCACGGCAAGCGGCACTGCCACTACCGAAAAAAATAGTGTATTTCCAACTGCTGTCCGGAATGCCCCATTTTGAATGACATTGATGTAATTTGTCAGTCCCACAAACCTTTTTGCCACCGGATTATTCACAAAGGAAAAATAGATCACTACAAGAAATGGGAGTACAAAAAATAACAGTACTCCCAGAACGCTCGGTGCCAGGAACGCTCCTGACACCAGCCTATGAAACCATGATTTATTCTGTTTTTTTATAACCTTACTAAAATCCTTTTTCTTACTTCGTCTCACTTAAATATACCTGCATTCTGCTCTGGATAATTTTTGCCACATCCTCTGCGGACTTCTGTCCTGAGAAATAGGCTGCTGCCTCCTCATTGATGATATTGGTGATATCATCGGAAACGGCACCGGAAACAGCGGTTGTATTGTATACAAGATCTTTTACCTGATCTACATCCTCCTGTGTCGCCGGCTGGATCTCAACTTCGAATTCCCCCCAGCCCCAGGTACTTCCGCCGTCAGAGTCTGCTTTCATTGCGTTCTGACAATATTTTTCAAAATCGTCTTTTCTAATGGAAAATCCATAAGTGTAATCACTGTCGCCGTCGCTGCTCTTCTTTGGCAGATAAAATGTCCTTAAAAACTGCCATGCACCATCGACATCCTTACAGCTATTGGAAATTCCAATAATATTGTTCAGACTCAGCATTGCTCCGTTTCCCTCGCTGGTCGGATAACCAATAAATGTTGTCGGACCTCCAAAAATCGCACGGTACATCTGTACCTGCTCAAAATCACTGAGATAATAAGTATCTAAAAGCTGTTTTCCCTGACTCAGCAGAACCGTGCTGTCTTCCATATCATCTCTATATTCAAACTCTTCCGGGAACATATTTGCAAAATCCAGTACATCTATAAATTCCTGACTGTCAAAATTACAGCTTGCATCCTCCCAGTTGATAAAATCATTATAGCCGAGACTCATCAGTGCTGTCAATGCAGACGTCCGGTCCATACCCCAGAAAAGCTGTGTTCCTTCCGGTTTGGATGCGAGCAGCGCCTTCATATCCGACACGGTCCATCCCGGTGTCGTTCCAACATCATCCGCTTTTCCGATCACCGTCTGTAACGTAAAGGTCTGCGGCAGGATCGCCAGTTTTCCATCATACTCGCATGCAGTGAGTACATTTGGAAGGAAATCATCTCTCGAAAGTTCCGTGTCTTTGTCCAGCAGTCCATACAGATCCACATTTAATCCTTTGGATGCAAAATTGATCGCCTGGGAATAATCGTTAAAAAGCACCAGATCAATGTTGGAATCCGATGTCACTGCCGTGTTGAAGCTGTTCACTGCATCCTCGTACTCCTCTGCGCCGTCTCCATAAGACTTCATTGTGATATGATACTTATCCTGACTCTTGTTAAATGCGATCACCTTCTCCTCCACGTCTGAACCTGTCCACATGCAGGCGAGTGTGAGATTTACGGTATCTGCCACTTCACTGGCATCCACTTCTTTGATCAGTGCGATCTCCGTCTGGTTTCCGTTGGAGTTCCAGTTCTGAAGATAAGCTGCGATTCTTCCATCGGACAGGACTCCGTAGCTGCTCACGCTGGAGCTGGAAATATTACAGTCCATCCAGCTGAAAAATTCCTCTTTTTCCTTCGTATCCAGATTGTACTTATAAACACTGCTGCCCTCTGTGACCAGCAGATTCTTCTCATCTAACACAGAGACTGTATCGGAAGGGACTTCAATTGCCTTGTCTGTCTGTTCTTTCATTGCGCCGACATCTAACGGCCGCAGCTCACATCCGGCATCCCCATATCCGATGGAGGCAACCGTTCCGTCCGCAAGCCCGACCAGTCTGGATGTATATCCATCCGATGGGATCCTGCCCTTCTGGCTGCCGTCCTCTCCTATTACGAGTGTAAAATATTCATCTGAGCTGACGCTGTTGCCACTGTCATTATTGGACCAGGTATTCAGGGCAAGATAAAGGTTTCCCTCCTTATCCACTGCTATCCCGTTACAGCTTACATTCTCTGCATTTGCTCCGAGATCCATGTCCTGTTCAAACGCAATATTTCCGGATGTGTCCACTTTGAGGATGGAAGAGGTCTGAATGAATCTCGCATTCTGAGCCAGCAGAAATCTGCCATAGTTTACATTGCCGTTCTCATCCGTATAATCTTTTGCATAATAATCATTCCAGTCCTTTTCTGCATCCTCGGCACTGTATCCCCACTGGTCTGCCATATAACTTAACACATCATCCAGTGTTGCGTCAGAATAATCCTCGGTGACACTCGACTCATCCATCTGGTTCTTCGTCACAAACAGGTAAACCTCTCCGCTGTCTGCCACGGTATATCCTGACACCCAGCTGCTGTTTCCGCTGCCGTCACTCTGCGCCTGCTCATAAAGCTGTGCATTTTCTCCGGTGATCAGATTATAGGAATACAGTCCGGATTTTGTGTAGTCCTCATTGCTGGAAGTGTAATACATCACATCTCCCTTAAACTGTATATTACTTGTCGTATCATTAAAACTGTCCGGCAGATCACTCAGATAATCTGCTTTGAAATATCTCTTCTTTCCGTCTGCGGATGTGCTGTTGCCGCCACCGCCACAGGCAGTAAGCCCTGCTGTCATTGCGGCTGTAAGTGTCAGTGCCACCGCCTTTCTCCATAAACTTCGGTTCATATGCATTCCTCCCATAAAATGCCGCTTTCTGCGGACGTTTTTTCTATAATTTCAGAATATAGAAGTCCTTATGGAAAAGCAAGATACAAAAGTTTATGAAATTCTTAATTTTGTCTGAATGGAAATTTATGGATCAGATTCCATGTTGGCAGTGCATATCCCTGATTTTAAATAGTGGTGAATGTTTTGTTGGAGATTTAGAGCCTATCGAATATCTTGCTGCTTATGATCAAAATGACAGATTGAATTATGATTGGGAACTTATTATGTATTATGCTCCTAAAAAAATTTACTATGCGCATGCGAATGAAAAAATACTGTAATTGACAACTTTCACTTGTAGCAGGCATTCATCCCTTAACCGTGAGTTCCATAGTGCAAATTGCAGATTTTGTAGTGCGATCCATAGCGTTGACTGGGCAAATATAAGCGTCCTCTCACAAGTCATTCACAGCGTAAATGAAAGAAAAACGGTACAAACAAATATTATTTTCTTCGTGAGCTATGGAGATAGGATTCTAACAATCGTGGGAAGCCTCTGCTTCTCAAGATTGTTGTTTAGAAGCCTATCGGAATGTCCAGCGAACAGAAACATAATATTTCGTTTATACCGTTTTTCTTTTTCATTACATATAAAATTCTGACTTGTGAGAGGGCGCTTATATCTGCCCTTCACAACCTATAAAAGCACCACAAAATCTGCGACACTACGTAAGTTAAACTCCGGTTGACATCAAATCCGCTTTTTTAGGAAGGCGATAAATTTCTCAAAGTTCATCGGCGTTCCCTGTATTTTCTGTACTTCCAGCCGGTTTTTCTCATTGAATCCGACCAGAATGTTATGATTTGCCTCCGCAAGGTAATCCATGATACCATCAATATCGGATTTTATATTCTTCGGGCACTGGATATACAAATGCCTGTTGGCACTGATATGCAGTGTGTAGGAAATACTGAAATGATACCAGAAAAACTTATGGAGTGTGGAGTACTTATAAATCCATATGATCTGGTCGATCGGGATGATCGCATTTCCGTAAACGGATGTCTCAATAAAAAAGTGTTCTGTGATAAACATATCTTCCGTTGCAAGCTGGGGCAGCGTTGCAAGTTCCTCCTCCGCCTGATCTAACAGCTTTTTCGGATTGCCGAACAAGGCGAGATCCTGGCAGCAGGGAGAGAGTACCGGGAAGAAAATAAACAGGATATAGAGTACGATACAGAGGATCGCATAAATACTGGTGCCAAATATGACTGTAAAAAGGATCGTATTTATGGTACGATTATAATCCGGTTCACTGATGTAATATCCGGAAACTTTGCTTGTGATTCCACTTTCTGTCCAGCCGAGATCGTCCGACATATTTTTTAAAAGTGACTGGAAAGAAACAGTGGACTTTTTGATCTTCCCGGTAAATGTTACCTCGTCAATGAAAGGAAGTCCCTCTTCACAGGTGGAAGGAGAAAGCAGTACGATGATACATTCATCATTCCGGATCGTGTAATAATAATAACCGGAAGTCCCGGAAAAGTTATTTCGGGTGTATCCTGTGAATTTTAAATCTGTCAGTGTGGTATGCATGTTGGCAGCGTCATTCCGGTAGGCAGATTCCAGCGTAACATCATCCGTCAGCTGCACCGGAAATAAAAGATCCGTCAGTGAAAATACATGCCATAGTACGATCACGATGATCAGATATACAATTGGTGAAAAAAGTCGCCGTTTATATAATGCTTTTATATTTTTTGTGATATAATGGTCGTAATTCTCGGGCATAAAAAACCTCGCTTTATACTATCGGGATATCAAAAGGAAAAAACCTTAAGAATATTGGATCTTGCTTCTCTAGTAGTATAAAGGTTCGTGAAAAAATAATCAAGGAGAGAAAACATTGGAAGCATACAGCAGTTTTGCACAGGTATATGATCTTTTTATGGATAATGTACCTTATGAGGAGTGGAGCAGATATCTTATCAGTCTGTTAAAGGAGTATCAGGTGACAGATGGCACCGTGGTGGAACTCGGCTGTGGTACCGGAAAAATGACAAGGCTTTTGGCAGATGCAGGCTATGATATGGTGGGAGTGGACAATTCTGCCGAAATGTTAGAGATCGCAGGAGAGCGCCAGGAGGAAGAAGAGCGGAATGATATTTTATATCTTCTTCAGGATATGCGGGAGCTGGAATTGTTTGGAAATATCCGGGCAATTGTAAGTGTCTGCGATTCGATGAACTATATTTTGGAACCGGAAGATCTGAAAAAAGTATTTGAACTGGTAAAAGAATATCTCGCAGAGGACGGTGTGTTTATTTTTGATCTGAACACCGTGCATAAATACCGGGATCTGATGGGAGAATGCACCATCAGTGAAAACCGGGAAGAGAGCAGTTTCATCTGGGAAAACTATTTTTATGAGGATGAGATGGTCAATGAGTATGACCTGACGCTTTTTATCCGGGAGGAAAGTGACCTCTATCGGAAATACGAGGAACTTCATTATCAGAAAGCCTACGAATTAGAGCAGGTGAAAGAGCTGCTTTTGCAGGCAGGCATGGAGTTTGTGGCAGCGTATGACGCGTTTACCCATGATCCGGTGACGGCAGAGAGTGAGCGCATGTATATCATTGCAAGACCGAAGGTGATTTAAGGAATATGATATAACAGAACAGGCACTTGCCTAATATAAAATAACAGGAAAAGAGGAAAAACATGAACGATTATATTGTAAGAGCAACTGCGGCAGATCATTCCATCCGCGCATTTGCAATCACATCCAAAAACATTGTGGAGGAAGCAAGAAAAGACCATAACACAAGTCCGGTGATCACAGCAGCTCAGGGTAGATTATTATCTGGTGCGGCCATGATGGGAACCATGATGAAGGGTGAGAAGGATCTTCTCACAGTACAGATCCAGTGTCAGGGACCGGCGCAGGGACTGACCGTGACAGCGGATTCCGCAGGACATGTCAAGGGATTTCCGAGAGTGGCAGATGTGGAACTGCCACCGAATGCATTGGGAAAATTAGACGTAGGCGGGGCACTTGGACTTGGTGTCATGAGTGTGATCAAGGATATGGGCTTAAAAGAGCCTTATGTGGGACAGATCGCACTTCAGACCGGAGAGATCGCAGAGGATTTAACCTATTATTTTGCAACTTCGGAACAGGTTCCTTCCGCAGTAGGACTGGGCGTTTTAGTAGATGTGGACGGTTCTGTAAAGCAGGCAGGTGGATTTATTATTCAGTTGATGCCGTTTACCCCGGATGAAGTTGTGGATGCATTGGAGAAAAAAATCAGTGAGATCGCATCTGTAACTGAGATGTTGGAAGAGGGGAACACACCGGAGCAGATTTTAGAGATCATTCTGGGCGATTTTGGACTTGAGATCACGGATACACTTCCGGCAGCATTCCAGTGTGACTGCTCCAAAGAGCGCGTTTCCCGTGCAATCTCAACCTTGAGCAAAAAAGATTTAGACGATATTATCAACGATGGTGAAGCGATTGAAGTAAAATGCCAGTTCTGTAACAAGGCATATCATTTTGAAGTGGACGAACTGAAGGAGATGAGAAAGTAGTGAGACAGGGATTTGTCAAGGTGGCAGCCGTCACCCCGAAAATTGTAGTTGCGGATACGAAAGAGAACACTGCGTTAATCTGCGCAGAGATCAAAAAGGCAGAGCAGGAGGGGGCAAAGATCATTGTGCTCCCGGAACTCTGCATTACGGGTTATACGTGCAGTGACCTTTTTTTACAGGAAAAAATGCTGCGTGAAGCAAGACAGTCGCTCCTTGAGATCGCTGCGTTTACCTTTGCATTGGACTGCATCGTGTTTGTGGGACTTCCACTCGAATACAACGGAAAGCTTTATAATGTGGCTGCCGCTGTAAGCAATGGAAAAGTGCTTGGTTTTGTGCCGAAAACATATCTGCCAAATTACAATGAATTTTATGAGGCAAGACATTTTACAAGAGGAATGGAAGAAACGGTGCAGGTAAGCCTCGGAGAAGAAGTGGTTCCAATGGGCAAAAAGTTATTATTTACCTGCCAGACCATGCCGGAACTGAAAATCGGTGTGGAACTCTGCGAGGATCTCTGGACACCGGAACCGCCGAGTATCCGTCATGCGTTAAACGGTGCGAATGTCATTGTCAATCTGTCAGCATCGGATGAGACGACCGGAAAAGACATTTACCGCGAGGAGCTGGTTGGCGGACAGTCTGCAAGGCTTCTGTGCGGCTATATTTATGCGAGTGCCGGAGATGGGGAATCCACGCAGGATGTCGTCTATTCCGCGCATAATATCATTGCGGAAAATGGAAGGATTTTAAAGAAAGCGAAACGTTTTGCGAATGAAACAGTTTATTCGGAGATCGATGTTCTGCGTCTGAATGCAGAGCGCCGCAGAATGACTACATTTGAAACCAGAATGGACGGTTACACGGAAATTCCATTTGCATTGAAAATAGAAGAGACGGAACTGACCCGATACATTGATCCAATGCCGTTTGTTCCGGGCAGTAAGACAGACAGAGAGCGCCGTTGTGATGAGATTTTATCCATTCAGGCGATGGGACTGAAAAAACGTCTGGAGCACACACACTGCAAATCTGCCGTGATCGGTATCTCCGGTGGATTGGATTCTACACTGGCATTGCTTGTGACGGTGCGTGCATTTGATCTGCTCGGCATGGATCATAAAAATATTAAGGCTGTGACAATGCCGGGATTCGGAACAACGGATCGTACTTACGATAATGCGGTGAGCCTCATCAAATGTCTCAATGCGGATTTTATGGAAGTCAGTATCAGGGATGCGGTCAATATCCATTTCCGAGATATCGGACAGGATCCGAAAGTGCACGATGTGACTTACGAGAATGGACAGGCACGTGAGAGAACCCAGATTCTTATGGACATTGCAAATAAGACCGGTGGTATGGTCATCGGCACAGGCGATCTGTCGGAGCTGGCACTCGGCTGGGCGACTTACAACGGAGATCATATGTCCATGTATGCGGTGAATGCGTCTGTGCCAAAGACACTGGTCCGCCATCTTGTCCGGTATTACGCGGATACCTGTGGCGATGAAGCGTTAGAAGCGGTTCTTCTCGATGTTTTGGATACACCGGTTTCACCGGAACTTTTACCGCCGGAGGATGGGAAGATTTCCCAGAAGACCGAAGATTTGGTCGGACCTTACGAATTACATGATTTTTATCTGTATCATATGCTTCGTCTTGGCTATGCGCCGGCAAAGATTTACCGTCTAGCGAAAGTTGCTTTTGCGGGAACTTATGATGATGAAACCATTTTGAAATGGTTAAAAACTTTTTACCGCAGATTTTTTGCACAGCAGTTCAAACGTTCCTGCCTGCCGGATGGACCAAAAGTCGGAAGCGTTGCTGTCTCTCCGCGCGGAGATCTGCGTATGCCTTCGGATGCGTCTGCACGGATCTGGATGGAAGAACTGGAGGCATTAAACACCGAGAGGAGATAGCAGCATGCAATATCGGAAAGATAAATATGGAAACGATATTTCTGCGCTGGGCTACGGCTGTATGCGTTTTACGAAAAAGGGGAACAGCGCAGACCTTGACAAAGCAGAAAAAGAAGTGATGGCGGCAATTGAGGCGGGGGTCAATTATTTTGACACTGCCTACGTGTATGCCGGAAATGAAGTGGCAGTGGGAGAAATTTTACACCGGAATCATTGCAGGGAGAAAATCAACCTTGCCACAAAGCTTCCGCATTATCTGATCAAGTCGATCGATGGCGTGGAAAAAATGTTTCAGGAGGAACTGCGCCGCCTGCAGACCGATTACATTGATTATTACCTCATGCATATGCTGACGGACATTCCAACCTGGGAGAAATTGAAAAAACTGGGGATGGAAGAGTGGATCAGGGAGAAGAAAGCGTCCGGGCAGATTCGGCAGATCGGATTTTCCTATCACGGTAATTCCGCGATGTTCTGTCAGTTAGTAGATGCTTACGACTGGGATTTCTGTCAGATCCAGTATAATTATATGGATGAACATTCTCAGGCTGGTGTGGAAGGACTGCGTTATGCGAACCGGAAAGGACTTCCGGTTATTATCATGGAGCCGCTTCGTGGCGGACGTCTGGTGAACCTTCTCCCGGAATCTGCGAAAGAGTTATTCCGCAGGGATGAAAAACATCGCACTCCGGCAGAAGTTGCGTTGAAATGGCTTTACGACCAGCCGGAAGTGACCTGTGTGCTCTCCGGCATGAATTCCATGGAGATGGTGGAACAGAATGTAAAAACTGCCAGCGAGTCACTGGTGGGATGTCTCACACAATCCGATCAGGAGCTGATCGAAAAGGTAAAAGATGAGATTAAGAAAAATGTAAAAGTGGGATGTACAGGATGTGGTTACTGCATGCCATGCCCAAAAGGAGTGGATATTCCGGGTACATTCCGCTGCTATAATGCGATGTATTCCGAAGGAAAAAAATCGGGAAGAAGAGATTACCTGCAGTGTACTGCATTTCGAAAAGATACGAGCAGTGCATCCCAGTGTATTTCCTGTGGAAAGTGTGAGACGCATTGCCCGCAGCATATTGAAATCCGCAAGGAGCTGAAAAATGCCGCAGCAGAACTTGAGGATGTGAAGTATAAAGTTATGAAAACAGGAATCCAGCTACTGAAATTGTGGTAAAAACATAGTTAGATCTGTCCTGGCTTGCGCACCGGTTTTGCAACGGTGACAGCAGCCCAGTTGGTTGTGTATACAACGGAGTACATAAATACGGCAAGTACCATACCGGTGACAACGTCGAAAACGGAGTGCTGTTTCAAAAACATTGTGGATAAGATAATGAGTACCATCAAAACAGCGGAACCATAGCGTACAGCTTTGTTCTTTTTGAAATTGTCACTGTGCCATACGGCAATATTCACGGCGATGGAGTTAAAGACATGTACGCTTGGAAACAGGTTTGTCGGTGTATCCGTTGCATACAGCCATTTTACCATCTGGATAAAAATATTATTATGTTCAAAATAAGCTGGTCTCAGATAGTGACCATTCGGATAGATCGTTGAGATCACAAGGAAAACGGTCATTCCGGTAAAAAGCATTGCACAGAGTTTAAAATATTCATCTTTATTTTTGAGATAAAAATATCCGACTGCCCATGCGACATATCCAAACCATAAAAGATAAGGAACAATAAAGTATTCACAGAATGGGATCATGTCATCCAATGCGGTATGGATCACATGAAAATGTGTGGTCACAGTTCGTTCCAGATGATGAAACCATGGAAAATAGATACAAAAATAAAGAAGCAAAAAACCATGTCTGTTTTTCTCGATAAAAGCATTGAGTCTGCTTTTCATATCTGTCTTCAAAATATCACCTTCCTAACACATTTTTATAAAAAATAAATTCTTTTTCCTTACATTGTGCGATTATAGCATAGTGATTTTTAGGAAACAATTCCCTTTCTCTTTTTTTAAGAAAGATTATTGAATATTTAAAGATTTCTTAAGGTAAATGTCTGGTTTTTGTGCAACCTTACAAACAATTTCAGAAGAAAAATTTTACCATCATTGTTACGAATTGAAACAAATTCATTACGCAAATATTACGATTGCCGCAAATTGTTGACAAAGCCCTTTTTCTACCTATAATAGAGTATGGTTTTGCTGAAAATAGGCGCATATTGATACGTCTTTTTGAATAAGCTACAAAAGAGTGAGAGGAAAAATTATGAAAAAAGAAAAAAAGGATCTGACACAGGCAAATACGGCAGTAAAATCCAGAGACAAAAAGAAGATTTTTATGACGATTGGAATTGTCGTGGCATGTCTGGCTGTTGTTTATGTTGGATTTGGAATCTTTTTCCAGAGCCATTTCTGCTTTGGTACGACCATCGATGGAATAAAAGCCGGTGGTAAGTCGGTAGAAAAGATGGAGCAGCTCATCACAGAGGAGATTGACAGCTATGTGCTGAATCTCGTGGAACGTGAGGAGGGACAGGAAAGCATTGCAGGAGATGCTATTCAAATTGCACCGGTGTTCAATGGCGAAGTGGAAGAATTATTGAATGGACAGAATGGTTTCGCATGGGTGGTTACACTGTTTAAACATGAGAATCTGGAACTGGCTAAGGTTGTGACATTTGATGAGAATGCATTGGACAGCGAGCTTCAGGCGTTAAACTGTATGCAGGCTGGTGCACAGCGTGAACCCGTGGATGCAACGGTTTCAGCGTACACAGCAGATGGATATTCTTTAGTTCCGGCAGATTATGGTACGACCATTGATAAAAGTGCATTCAAAAAAGCGGTGGAGGATTCCATTTTAGTTCTCGCAGATGAACTTGATCTGGATGAGGCAGACTGTTATGTGAAGCCGAAGGTTGAAGACGATAATGAAAAACTGTTGGCAGTCATTGATGAGATGAACAGCTATGTGGGAACTACGATCACTTATGATTTTGACGTTGCAAAAGAAGTGCTGGATGGGGAGCGTATTTCCGAGTGGCTTTCCGTGGACGATGATTTAAATCTTGTGGTGGACGAGGAAGGTGTTCTTTCCTTTGTAAAGGAGCTTGCAAGTAAATATAATACCTGTTATAAACCGAAAGAGTTGAAAACATCTTATGGTTCCACTGTGACGATCTCCAATGGACCTTATGGATGGAAAATCAACAATTCCGAGGAAGTGGCACAGATTTTAGATGATCTGAAAGCCGGAAAAAAAGTGGAACGTGAACCGGTTTATTCCCAGACTGCGAACAGCCATGGCGAAAATGATTACGGTAATTCCTATGTGGAGATTAACCTTACTGCACAGCATTTGTTCCTTTATAAAGATGGTGTGCTTGTGACAGAGTCTGATTTTGTATCCGGAAACGTGGCAAAAGGGCACGCAACACCAGGCGGAGCATTTATGCTTACCTATAAAACATTGAATGCTGTTTTACGTGGACCGGATTATGAAACTCCTGTTACATATTGGATGCCATTTAACGGCGACATCGGAATGCATGACCTGACTTCCAGAAAAGCTTTTGGAGGAGATATTTATAAGACCAGAGGTTCTCATGGATGTATCAACCTTCCATATTCGGCAGCCAAGAAAATCTATGAGACAATCGACAAGGGATACTGCGTCCTTGTTTATAACCTTCCGGGAACGGAAAGCGACAGTGTGAAACAGAAAGAGGCAGCTGCGGTTGTAAATACGATCAACAGTATCGGAACTGTTACATTAGAAAGCGAACCTGTTATCGTGGCTGCAAGAACAGCATACGATGCGTTATCGGATACAGCAAAAAGTTATGTTACCAATTATCAGACACTTGTGGATGATGAGGCAGCGCTGGCAGCCTTAAAGAGTGGCGCTGCAGCGGCTGCACAGCAGCCTGCGGCAGACCAGACGGCGCCGGCGGGAGGCACAGATATCACTGCAGATCCGGCAGCGCAGGCGACGGATGGAACTGTGGCACAGTAGAAAGTAGAATTTTCGAAAAAATAGAACCAGAATTCAGAGAAAACTTTGAATGATGGTTCTATTTTTTTGCCTGAAAATTGAAAAATGTGCAATTTTGCACTCTAATTGGTTAAAATCCACAAAAATTTGGACGAGATTTCGGGATTTATTACGTATAGAATAATACAATATTTTAGAATACAATAGAAATGCGAAAAAAAACGAAAACATGTGAAGAGGGGGATTGTTATAGAATCACATGCAAGTAGGGGAGAAAAAGGAGAAGGAAGAATGAGAAAGTTAATGAAAAGCTTTCAAAAGAGGCAAAGCATTGCAAGCAGAGTACTATGTTTTCTGCTAGTGCTTGCAATGGTAGTAACAATGGTTCCGGCGCTTGGCGGCGGAAACAGTACGGTTCAGGCAGCGGAGAATCCAACTGTGAGGTTGTATTTTGAAAAACCGGATGATTGGAATATCCCGGCATTTAACTATTGGAATGAATCCGATGTTGAAGTAGACAATGGGGATGCAGAAAAGGTGGAAGTCTGGACGAGTCAATCAAGACCTGCTATGTTGAAAGATGAATCAACAGGTTATTATTATATTGATATCCGGACGAACAGCATCAGTGGCTTTCAGATTGTAAACGGTGGAACTGGTGTAGGAAACCCGGCAGAAAAGAAATTTGAAAACTGTGCCATTATTGATGCAATTAATTCGGCAACATCAGATACATCATTTTATCTTTTAAAGAATGATAATGGAATGTCATGGTACTTAGACAAAGATAAAAATCAGGTGTTACCAGAGAAAGAAAAAGCAGCTGCACATAAAGTTATAATTTATTTTGAAAAACCAGAAAATTGGAAAACGCCTGTTATCAATCTATGGGGCGGCGATTTTGTATTGGACAATCAAGGAGCTGGGGATGCGTCTATTGCTGCGTGGGGAAATCAGGACAAACCAAAGCTGGCTGTTTCAGAAGCTGAAAATATTTATACTGTTACATTAACCGGAACAACAATATCAGGTTTTCAGTTGGTAGATGCTGACACAGGAGCAGAGACACAGTTTGATGGTCAGAGCGAAGAAGTGAAAGCCATCAATGCCATCACCACAGACACCTCCATCTATTATTTAAGAGATGGAAAGGGTGGCATGAAATGGTACAAAGATGCTGACAAATCCGAAACTCTGATCGAATACAAAGAAGCAGGATATGTAAGCCCGGAGGTAAATGGACGCGAGGTAACTTTCCGTGTCCCGGTTGAAAAAACAGGGGATGCAGCATCTGTTACGGTTCCGGGAGGAATGAATGGTTGGAAACAGGATTCATCTGATTGGGAACTTAAAAAAGATGAGACAGCAGGTATGTGGTCTGGAACATTTACCATTGCACCCGGAAAATATGAATACAAATTTGCATTAAATAAAACCTGGGATGTATCGTTTTCAGATCCGGCAAATAACAGGGTAAGTGGAACAAACAGTGTTTTGATCGTCCCGGGCTTGGCTGACGGAAAAGCAGATGCCATGAAGGGAATTGAGACAGCACTTCCAGAAAAACTGACATTGTGGTCTGAAGACGGAACAAGCAGTGAAGCTCCGGTTACTTACAGTTTAAAAACTGCAAATAAAGATATTACATTAAATGGAAATAGCATTATAATCGGAAAATCTTATACAGGACAGATCGTAGAACTGACGGCAGAAGCAGAGAACGGACAGACCTCTGACTTTGTGGTCAATGTGACAGAAAAATTATATACATATACCATTTATTATTATGATTTTGATAAGACACATATGTCAGAAAATGCATCTGACTTATGGATCTGGGAGAAAAATGGTGCTGGAGCGACAGAGGGAACACCTTTTACCGCAACCGAGACACTTTCTGATGGGAATGAGTGGCTGCGCGCAGAAATAAAACTTCCATATACAGACCTTCAGATCATCCCAAGATCAAAAGACGAGTGGAAATGGCAGGGAGATACGGTTTTATACAATAACAGCGCAACAGCCGAAAACGTCACACTCTATATTGTATCCAACAGCAATCAGGCGTACACAACACTTCCGGAACTGGTTAAGCCAAAATCACGCAGCATCATGATCGAGTACGACAGACCGGCAAAGGATTATGAGGGCTGGAACATTTTTACATGGAACAGTGGATTCGGCTCTGATGTATCTGTAGCATTTGCAGACATCAATGGAAAAATGGTTGCCAAAATTCCGGTAAAAGATTCGCAGGCAGATCTGATGTTATCTTTCTGTATGAGACAAAGTACTACTGACAATGAGTGGGCAAACAAAGACGGCGGAGACCATTATGTGACGATCCCGGCAGACCAGTCAGTGGTGAAAGCAGTGTTCACACAGGGAGAAGGAATCACAAGAGTATTGCCATACAACACAGGCTTTGAGCGGGATGGAGCAAATAATGCAATCCATTTTTACTACAGAAATGATGAACTGGCAGCAGAGAATAACCTTGCTTCTTTAGAAGGAAATGTAAGTATTGTGATCAACGGACAGACTTATGCAATGGCTTATGACGCAGAAAACGATCGTTTTGTATACAATCTTACAGATGTTTCCACGGGTGATTACTATTATTACTATGTGGTAAATGGAAAAGAGGAATTAGATGCATTTAATGATGTAACTGCAAACGACAGCAATGGAAAAGAATGCAGCGTATGCCACTTCAAAAAAGCAAATGTGAGCGTAACGGCTTCTTTATCACAGTATGCAATGGATTACAATGACAACAATGTGTTATCCGTAGAATTGACTGCAAAAGACGGAGAAGGTCTTGAAACGTCTGAAATTGCTGCAATCACAGCCAATCTGAGTGAGCTGGGACTGGGAAAAGAGTTTGCGATCGAGCCGGAACTTATGGAAGGAACAATTTCCTGCCTGAATACAGTTGCAGCAGGCGTAAAAAATATTCCGGTCACAGTGAAAGATATTTATGGAAATGTATACACAACAGCGACAAATGTTACCGTCACAGAGCGCAAAAAAAGTGCCGGAGATTTCGACTGGGATGAGGCAGTGATTTATTTTGCAGTGACAGACCGTTTCTTTGACGGAGATGCAAGCAACAATGATGCTTACGGAGTAGGCGATTATAACGTTGGTGAAAAGGGCGGTTCCAGCTATCACGGTGGAGATTTTGCCGGATTAAACCAGAAACTGGATTATTTAAAAGATCTGGGTGTGAACACAATCTGGATCACTCCGATCGTAGAAAATATCACAGAGGATCAGCATGATAATGAGACAGATACCGCTACCTATGGCTATCATGGTTACTGGGCAAGTGATTTCACAAAGTTAAACAAACATCTTGGAACAGAGCAGCAGTTCAAAGCATTACTGGATGCCGCTCACAGCAAGGGAATGAAAATCATGGTGGACGTAGTATTAAACCATGCAGGATACGGTAGAGAAGATTACTTTAACAGCATTTTAACAGATGCAGATGGAAACAGTATTTCCATGATCCGTGACTCCAGCAACACGATCAGTGGTGATGATAAATATGATTCATTGTCAGATCTGCCTGATTTTGTGACGGAAAACAAAGCAGTGACAGACCAGCTTGTTGCATGGCAGACCGAGTGGATGTCAAAATACAATATTGACTATTATCGTGTGGATACTGTAAAACATGTAGAGACAACGACATGGGCAGCATTTAAAAATTCCCTGACCAAAGTAAATCCTGATTTTAAAATGATAGGAGAGTATTCCGGTGCAGGATATGCCAACAATGCAGGAGAATTAGGAACCGGAACGATGGATGCACTTCTTGATTTTGATTTCAACGATTTTGCACAGAACTTTGTGACAGGAAATATTTCCAGCGTGGAAAATTCACTGCAGAAGAGAAACAATGCGATCAACAACACCTCTGTCATGGGAAGCTTTTTGAGCAGCCATGATGAGGACACTCTGCAGTATAAACTTGTAAATGAGAGCAAAATCAGCGAAGAAGAAGCTTACAACCTGATGAAAGTGGCAGCAACACTTCAGATTACCGCAAAAGGTCAGCCGGTGCTCTATTATGGAGAGGAGATTGGACAGGGTGGAGCCAACAACTGGCCGCTCCAGACAAACCGCCGCGACTTTGACTGGACAGAGCTGGAAAAACAGAAAGCAGACAGCAACAGTATTTACAACCACTACAAGACAATGCTTGCAATCCGCAATGCGTACACAGATGTATTTGCAAGAGGAAACAGAAGCACAGTTGCAGTTTCCGACGCAGATGGCTATGAAGTGATCAGCAGAAGTTATGGAAACAACACCTTATATGTAGGAATGAATGTGAAAGAGGCAGAGAAAGAAGTAGTGATCCCGGTAGCAGAGAGTGCCGGAACAGTTCTTAAAAACCTTTATGATGGAAAAACTTACACTGTTTCTGCTGACCGGAACGTTTCTGTTACCATTCCGGCAGCAAAAGATGGTGGAACAATTGTTTTGACTGCGGAGACAAAAACAGAACCGGCTCCGGATAATACAACAGATGATAAAAAGCCAGATGGAAAAACAACAGAGGATCATAACGGAAATCAGCAGACATCAGGAAACAATTCCAGTCAGGTCAATTCTGCAGTCCAGACAACTCCAAAACAGGAAGAACAGGCTGTAGCAGAAGTAACCGTGCAGGAGGAGAGTTTTGCAAATGTGATCGAGGCAGTGAATAAGGCAAAAACCGGAAGTAAAATCCGTGTAAACCTGTTAAAGACAACAAAGATTCCAGCAAATGTGTTCGAGAGTATCAAAGGAAAAGATATGAACGTAACCTTCAAGGTAAGTGACCAGGCCAGCTGGATCATCAATGGAAAAGATATCACCGGTAATGTGACAGCACCGATCGATCTTGGTCTGGTTGTGGGAACAAGTGATATTCCAAAACAGAAAGTGACAGCGCTGGCAGACGGAAATGAAACCATCCAGCTCTCCTTAAATTATGACGGAGTATTTGGTTTTGAGGGAATATTGAGACTTTCCGTTGGCAAGGACTACAGTGGAAAAATAGCAAATCTTTATTACTATAATGAGACAACCGGTAAGTTTGAGTATTATCAGGCAGTACAGGTAAAAGAAGATGGTACTGTAGACTTCAAGTTCTCACACGCATCCGATTATGTCATCGTCTTAAATGAAACAGATATGAGCCAGACGACAGGCAGCGTGATCGCAAGTCCGAAGACATCGGATAACACACCGGTTGCAGCAGCAGTGATATTATTACTGTTTGGCTGTGCACTGATGGGAACCGCATACAGAAAAAATAAAAAATTCTAAATGAAATTCATAAGATGTCACTAAAAAATATGCCGCACGAAAAATTACCCTTTCGTGCGGCATATCTTGTGTATGTGAAGGGAAAATTAATTTTCTTCCACGATCACCACGCCCCATGGTTCCAGCGAAAGCGTTTCCTGTTCCATTATTTTTCTGCCGGACAATAATTCCGTGCCAGAGATTCCTTTGCAGATGGCGGTCTGTTTTTCATCGGAATAATTGAAGTAAAATCTTACCCGTTTTCCAAAATCATTGACGCCTTCCCTGATGATCAATGGGAAGTGGCATTCCGGATGTGCTAAAAGTGTTTCCGGAAGCGAAGTAAAGTAGTGGACCAGAACTTTTTCCAGAAGTACGCCATCAAACATGCTGGAGAGATACAGTGCTGACCCTTTTCCAAACTGATTGACTGTGGCAGCCGCATATTTTTCCCAGACCGGGTGATCGTAGAAAAAGAGCGGTGTGGCGGTATCGCAGATCACAAGATCCATCCAGTGCAGACATTTGCTGCTGTTCGTGCAGGATTCATCGGAACATGACGAGCCGGCATTGGAAGCCGCATTTTCATGACCGGAGCAGGATGGATGAGCCATAAAATCAGGCAGTGTTACCGAAACATCCACCGGGTAGGTATATTGGTCATAGTGGATACCAAGACATTCCTGTAAAATGTGAGGCTGTGTATCCGCATAAATTTTTAACTGTTCATCTGAAAAACCGGAACGGAACGTCGTGATCAGATGTCCGCCGTTTTTTACATAATCAGAAATTGCGGTGAGCAGATCTTCGGAAGCACTGTAAAGTGCAGGCACGATCAGGCACTCGTAGGAAGAAAAATCACGTTCCGCAGAGGAGATCATGTCGTACTCGATATTTAAATGGTACAGAGCATCACCAAGCCAGCGGGCAACAGTGTTATAGCTGTAATTGCCGAGGTCTTTCAATGGGAAAAGACGCAGTCCGGTCAGGGAGTTATTGTCGAGCAGGATGGCAGCACGGTTTTTCTTTTGCAGGTTTTTAAGGTGGGTGCCGATCCGCTTCCAGTCTGCGCCGATGGATGCAGCTTCCCGGTAAGTCTCATTTTCGGAAAAATCGTGTGACAGGATGCCCTTCCAATAGCTCTCGATCGCATTGTGGATCGAGTGCCAGTGCCAGTACATGACACTGTTGGAGCCGTTTGCAATGTGGCTGTAGGCCTGAAGCCTGAGCTGCCCCGGATATGGAAGCCATGCGATATTTCCCTGAGCCTGTGTCTCTAAAACAAGATAATTGTCTTTCTTTAAGCTGCGCGAGATGTTGCCGCAGAAGGTGATCTCCTCTCCGGTAAGAAGTGACTGGGAAGGATGATAAATGTCACATCCGGCAACGGTCATGCATCTGGCAGCTTCGTACTGGTTGACCTCCGGCTGATAGCCGATGGAATGGTCTGTCCAGTCGTAGTCGAAGTTCTGCGTGATGAACTGATCCGGGCGCTTGTATCCGGAAACGATCGCAGCCTGCCATGTTAAAAATCTGGTTACAAGCAGACGCTGGAATTTGGCAAATTCAGCGGCAAGGCTTTCATTGATCGTGCCACGCACATCCGGGAAATCTTCCCATGTGTTGACGCGGTTGCTCCAGTAGTCTAGTCCGAACTCGCGATTGAATTCATTGATATCCGGGTATTTTTCCTTTAAATAATCGACAAACATTGCCTGGACACGCAGACCGGCAGTGCCGTAGCTTTTTGTCTCATTGTCCAGCTGAAACCCGATGATATGCGGAACATCTTTGATATGTTCCATCATTGCGCGGATAACCCGCTCGCAGTGGAACAGATAGCCTGCGTGTGTGATATCCATATTCTGTCTTGCACCATAAATGTTCTGACCGTTATTGGTCAAAGCCAGAATATCCGGGTATTTTTTTGCCAGCCATGCCGGGATGGCGTAGGTCGGTGTCCCGACAATGACAGAAATATGGTGGCGTGCAGCCGCCTCAAGCATTTTATCGAGATGTGTGAAATCAAAGATACCGTCTTTTGGCTCGATGGTGCTCCAGGTCGATTCTGCGATACGGATCGTGTTCATGCCTGCTTTTTCCATCATTTCCATGTCTTTTTCCACGCGGTCATATGGAAGGTATTCCGAGTAATAAGCTGCCCCGAAAAGTAAATGGTCTGTTTTCATATTGTCCCCCAAAAAAATATTTTCATGTTGACAATCAGTGTGATATTCTATATTATCATCTGATAACGCAACCGATTGCGCAAATATATTATAACATCAGGAAAAACAAATGTAAATCCGATGTTGATGCGAAAAACAGAATTGTTACCGGAACAAGGCATAAGTGAACAGAAACAAAAAGATTGTTTGGAAAATATATAAAAATGTCATTGCTTTTTTTTGAAAATAGGATGATAATAATATTGTTGCGCAAAGGATGCGCAGCAACATCAGGGCAGGACAAAGTAACATTGTGGCAGGATCGCAAGCGATACAGGAAGCCACAGCACAATTCAGGGGAAGTAACTGCTTTGAGGAAAGAAGGGGTTTTATGGGGAATGAAGAGAAGAAAAATATAACGATCGCAGATGTGGCAGAAGCGCTTGGTGTTTCAAAAACCACTGTCTCAAGAGCCATTTCAGGGAAGGGACGGATCGGGCAGGAGACGAGAGACCGTGTATTAAAATATATTGAGGAGCATGACTATAAGCCAAACGTTATCGCCAAAGGGCTGGCGCAGTCAAAAACATATAATCTTTGTGTGGTCATGCCGGGAGAATATGATGTTGTGGATCTCACGTTCTTTCAGGAATGCTTATTCGGGATTCAGGAGATCGCCGGAATTATGGAGTATGACATCCTGCTTTCCATCTGTAAAAATAACGATATCTCCTCGCTGGAGCGTATTATCTCAAACCGTAAAGTAGATGGTGTGATCCTGATGAGGACGTTTGTGGAGGATCGGCAGATAGAGTATCTTCAGGAAAAAAAAGTACCGTTTGTGACGATCGGTTCCTCCAATTATACAGGTGTGATCCAGATCGACCACAATCACAAAAGTGCGTGTAAAGAACTTACGTCCATTATTTTAATGAAGGGAATGAAGCGTATTGCACTGATCGGCGGAGATGAGAACCATGTGGTCACACAGAGCCGTCTGCGGGGATTCCGGGAAGCTTATGAAAAAATGGGTGAGGTCATTGATCCGACAATGCTTTTTTTAAATCTTGATAATCATGTGGTGATCGACAAGATCGTGGAAGAGGTACTCGAGCGAAAGGCAGAATGTATTTTGTGTATGGACGATGCGGTGTGCAGCAGGGTATTGAAAAAGCTGCGTGAAAAGCATGTAAAGGTTCCAAAAGACATCCGTGTGGCATCTTTTTATAACAGCTCCGTACTGGAAAATAATGTGCCGTCCATTACATCACTTTCTTTTGATGCGAAAGAACTTGGCATGGTTGCATGTAAAACGGTATTGGATGTGATCGAGGGTGCGGAAGTGGAGACAAGAACATTGCTTCCATACGAAGTTGTCCTTAAGGAGTCTACAAAATAAAATAGGATGAGAGAAAGCAGGTTTATTTTGCGTGAAAGAAAGCGCAGATTCTGTAGTGTTTTTACAGGTTGCGAAGGGCAGATATCAGCGCCCTCTCACAAGTCGTGATTTTATAGGTTTATGAAAAGAAAAACGGTACAGACGAAATATGATGTTCCTGTTCGCCAGGCATTCCGATAAGCCTCTAAAGAGTCTTATCTCCATGGCTCACGAAGGAAATCATATTTGTCTGTACCGTTTTTCTTTCTTTAACATTATGGAACTCACAGTTATGGGATGAGTGCCTGTAAAATCCAAAGTGTTCACCTCCTCAAACTGAAAGTTTGACATTATCTATTACAATGTAAATAATGCTTTTTCGTAGTCCTTAACATAATACTTAATATTAGTTCTTCCTTTTTGTACTACAGTATGTCCCTCATTTTCAAGCATTTCCTTTTGTGCCTCAATTCCTCCGGGATACTTTGCATTTAATTCTCCATTTGCTTTTAATGTTCTCCAATAAGGGGTTTTATCCTCTGCACGCTGATAACTCGCCCATGCAACTATTGAAACAAAAATTCCGGCTGTGATTGGCTCTGTAAAATCAGCACCGCTTTGTTTAGCAAAGTAATCTCTTATTGTACCTACAGTAAGCAATTTACCACAAGGCACAAGTCGCATTACTTTGTCATAGTCAATAGGTGGGGCAAAGTACATTTTATCTCCACCATATTTTTCAATGCTTTTTTCATCTGTTATTATTTGAACTTTAGGCATATCCTTGCTATCCATAAGCATAGCATTAAAATCTTTTTTATCTTCATTTGCCATAAGTATCACCTCCAAGCCAATCATATCTCAATAAATATACTCATGCAATGAGACGGTTTTAAAATTTCTCTCAAAAATTCAAAGTTTATTTCCAAGGTCTTATTTTCCCTGTCCACCCTTTTTCCTTCCAATATTCAGCATCACGAGGATTAAAACCATTCTTCTGCATCAAATGCATAATCCAAAACATCCCCTTTGTTTTGATTCCGGGTTTAATGTTTCCAGAATTATATATGATTCTCTTTGCAATACTTGATGTTGCCTTCTCAATTGCTTTCTTTTTCTTTTCACTTACACCGTTCCAATCAACAGCTGCAACACCTACACCGTACTTATATCTTTTTGCCACTCCCCAGAAAAACAGACTATCCATCATATCTTTGTTAGTCGATTTCATACCTGCGCCTGCAGCTGTAGATATGCATACTCCTTGCTTTTTAAACATAGATTTTTCTGGACTGTGCACCATCCATCTGTATCCGTAATGGTCTAAAAAAGCTTTCATAGCTCCAGTCGTATGATATACATAAACCGGACTGGCTAAAATAATAACATTCGCCTCATCCATTGCGTCAGTTATTGGCTTTAGTTTTTCAAAATGAGGACATTTCTTCTCTGACTCAGTAAAACACTTTGTACACCCAACACAAAACTCTCCAAAATCTCTTGGAAGAAAAAATTCTTTTATATCTTCACTTATTTTTACTGCCAACATATGAGCAATGTGATAAGTTGAGCCTTTATGACTTTGACCATGTATAATTACTACCTTCATATTGCCTCCATTTACTTAGTAAACTTCAAATAAACGTGTGCTTTTATAGCTCGCCTCTCAAACGTGCTTCTATATCAGATGCCGTGTATAACACATCCGTTACAATTACCCTTTCGTCACGGATTGTGTAAAACACTGAATAATTATCGACGAGCATTCTACGCAACTCCATTCTCTTTTCCGGCTCAGAATCCATAATCCTAAATCGTTCCGGGAAAGTGTCTA